>Ga0310786_10008280_pt1 | contig 13377 bp, 11 predicted proteins | sample AusTroGonzalo_MG_FD_203881 | JGI IMG/M metagenome (GOLD analysis project Ga0310786, IMG submission 203881) | Bovine rumen microbial communities from tropical cattle in Woodstock, Queensland, Australia - Gonzalo_03 (v2) (version 2) | ecosystem: Host-associated > Mammals > Digestive system >... | reverse complement strand
TGACAATTTTATATTTGGCACCGTGGGAACAAAACGCGAACTGGTCCGAAGATACTCTGCGTGGTGTGAATCGTTTCTTGTCCAGAGTCGAAGCTGCGGCAGAAAATATCACAGACGAACCATTAACATCCAAACAAGAAATTTTGGTTAATCGTTTGATTGCTGATGTGACAGAACGTTTGGATAGTATGAAATTTAATACTGCGATTTCGGGTATGATGGAATTTATCAATGCGTTCCCTGGGGGTAAAATGCCCCGCTCTGCGTACGAGGTTTTGATTCAAATGCTGAACCCATTTGCACCACATTTAACAGAAGAGATGTGGGAAAAATTAGGTCATAAAGACATGTTAGTATTCGAAAAATGGCCGGTCGCAGATGCGTCAAAATTGGCAGATACCGATATGACGATTGTTGTATCTGTAAATGGCAAACGCGCGCGCGACTTTGTTGTCCCGGTGGACATTGCCGAATCTGAATTGATTGAAATTGCGAAACAAAATGCGACCAAACAACTGGATGGCGCAACAATTATCAAGACAATTGTAGTGCCAAAAAAGTTAGTTAATTTCGTTGTAAAGAAATAGGTATAATAAAAAAATAACAATCCGCCCTGACCCAACTGGGCGGTTTTTTTATTACCAAATTCGCCCCACGGTGGCGGAATAAATATTGACAAAAACAATTTTTATATTATATTTTGAGTATGCGAAAAGAAAATACAATTTTACCTGGAACGCCCGAATGGGAATCAATATGCCAAATGTGCGGTCTATGTTGTCTATTAAAAACAGTCAACGAATATGGCCGGGTATGTTTGACACGCGTGCGTTGCCGACACCTGAGCCAGGATACGCATTTATGTGATTGTTATAATATGAAATTTGATGCCCGCAACGACGCAAAAAACGACAGTTGTTTCAAAAGTGGCGGTTCACCAGTAAATTTGGAAACACTGCATCATGATTATGTTGTGCCGGGTTGCTGTCCATATGTAAAACGTTTTGTCGGCGCAAATAAATTGGAACGCCCAGTTATTGATTGGCAAAATACTATATCAGAAACAGAACTATCCCAAAACGCCAGTTTGCAAGATTATATTGTTCCAGGAACAGGTAATTTATTTCGGTATAACGCATGCGTTAAACAATACGAACATAAAAGATAATAATCATTACCTTGGTGCAAATGTGTTTTCACACAAGATATTGCGAAATTCTTGTTTTAATTCCGCTATTTTTTTAGAGTCACCCATGTCGGCATCAAACCATCGTTTTGTTGGTTGGTTTGGTTCGTTTAATTCTGGGTGCGCTTTGCAATATTCCATATATCGTTGGTTATTTTGTTTTACCTGGGTTTTAATTGCCTGCCATATTTTATGGCTGGGACGCGGAATATAATACAAGAAAAAATCTTCTTTTAACTCACATAAAGTATGGCGAATTGCGGTTAATATCACTTGCTCGCTGGGATTTTTGATTTCACGTAGCATGCATATACCATGTGCACGAACAGCAGCCAGTTTTACAGATTCAGACGGATTTGTGATATATTTATATGCGTATGAGTCATGTGTTACCGCGGCAATCTGCATTTGAACCGTTGGCTTTTTTATTTTGGTAATCAGCCACGGTGTGTCTGTTTCATGCAAAAGTCCCAATAATATTTGCTGTTTTGTTGGATTTGACAGGTGTTCCAGATTTTGCCCCGCGGTTTGTAGTGCGATATTTATAACATTATCAGACGGATTTTTTAATATCGATAATAAAACACCGCTGGTATCCCTTTGTGCCGCATAAAGTTTAACACTTTCGGGAATTTCATTTTCGGGAACGATTTTCAGAATGCCTTTCAAATAACTAGTTCCCCAGAAAATTAAACTTATCATTATGTCCGGGGTCAACTTTTCTTTTGAAATAAATTCTGGGGCGAAATTTATACACCATTTGATATATTCGTATTCGCTGCGAAAACTTAATAGGCGATTCCCTTGCATGTATGCCCAATAATTAAATTCGGCAGATGTGCCATAACTATTTTGATTTATAATGATATTGTGTGGGTCTTGTTGCATTTTATGATATTTTTTCCAGTCTGCGACGGCGTTTTTCTGAAGAGTCAAATGGACTTTCCAAAAAACTTTGCACGCAAACAAAAGCCATTTCTATATCGATATCATCGGCCGCCAATGTTAATACATTTATATCATCATGGAACCTATCGTCACGCGCCTGATCAGGTCTGTCACACCGGGAAGCCCGCAAATGACGGTAACGGTTTGCCGCAATTTCCATTCCTGCGCCAGTGCCACAAATTAAAATTCCACGGGATTTTTCATCATCCAACATAGCATCCGCCAACTTTTTTGCAATATCTGGAAAATCAACCGGCGTATTCAAATCATTTGTGCCCAAATCAACCGTTTCATAACCTGCGGCATTTAACATTTCAATCAAGTATAATTTTACACCAACCCCGCGATGATCGGCACCTAAAAACACTTTTGATATTTCTTTATTCATTAGTTCGTCCTTTGTCTTTTATTATAGGTTTGCATTCTAATTTTTAATCTGTTGTCACGAATATTGTTATATATTTTATAATGGTTTTGATTAGCATAATTTTGCGGTCTTTTGTGTTTTGTTTTATTTTTAGCTCCCAGTATCAGTTCTGTATTTTTTATAATATCTTCAAATTTTACATCTGGAATTTTGAATTCAATCGGCGCATCAGGTATTTCATCGTTCTGAATTACCACGATTGGCAAGCCAGATTTTTGTATAATTTCACGCAACGCCGCCACGAAACACACATCATGATGAGCACCAACAAAACAAATAATAGGAGTATCTTTATTCATGTCCTTTGTCTTTACGCTTTGCCAATTTGCATTCCAGTTCTGTATTGCATGTTATATTTAATGTGCGGTATGTTAATGTTCCACTCATACGCGCATTACTGAACACATTTGCAGTTTCTACTGTCGCAGACCCGTTCAAATCCCCATGCAAAAATAATACATCGGTAAATACATCACCCACAACATGACCACCGCGCCCAATTACAACAACGGATGCAGTTATATCGCCATGAACCGTTCCATGAACCTGGACAGTTAAATCAGATTTTATATCACCCGAAACAACACAACCCGCCCCAATTACTGTGGGTGATTGTTTTTCATCTGCGTTTGTAAATGCTAACATTTTTCCTTCCTCTTTCCTTAAAACATTATTCCTTGACAAACTTTGCAGGGTTAAACTGATTACCCTTGTACTTTATCTCGTAATGTAAATGCGCCCCCGTCGAACGACCAGACGAACCGCCAAGTCCAACCACACTGCCCGGACGAACCCAATCGCCACGCGACACCAACGCCTTGGACAAATGGGCATACAAAGTCGAAAACCCGAGTCCATGATCGATTTCAACGGTCAAACCATACCCACTGCGTTCACCAACCGATATCACGCGTCCAGGTGCCACCGCAGATAATTCTGTGCCAATTTTACCCGCGAAATCAATACCTTTGTGTTTCTTTGGTGTTTTCGTAAAAGGATCCTGGCGCACACCATATCCCGATGTTACGCGCGCTTCTTTGACCGGCGCACCCAACGGCAAAACCTGGGCCAATTTTTTAAGTCCCGCCCAAAGTTCTATATCGCCTGCCAATTTTTTATATTTCGCATTTACTTCGGTATTAAATGTTATAGGTGTAAAGACATTATTCACAATCGGGCTGGAATATTTATTAGCATTTTGAATAAGTGTTTGTTCTTGAATCTTTAACGACGATAATGTTGAGTTAATAACATCTAATTTTTGCCGTAATTCTTTGATATTTTCTTTTGTAATAGTGGACACAGCATGGAAAATTTCATTATCAGCATCGGATATAGTGGTCATCGCGTCCAGCATTTGAATATTTTGTTGTTTAACAGTTTCATTTTCCGCCCGAATCATATCATACGCCACAGACAAATCCGCCATCTTTTCAAATTCAGGCGAATAATCACGATCCGCCATCAATTCAGATATTCTTGTTTTCAAGAAATCCATTTCGCCCCATATTTTCACGCGATTATTCGTTAAATTTTCGCGTTCTGAATCGGATAATTTTTTAGAACTCATCTTACTATCAATAACATTTAATTCATGGGTCAAATTATTAAACTTACTAAGATAGACCAATAAATCAATTATCTGTCTGTCGTGATATGCGCGTTCTTGCTGTAACTGCATAGTGCGTTTTTGCAACATAGGACGATGATATACAAAAACATAAGTGGACCACGAAGCCCACACAATCAAACCTATTTTCCCAACAAATTTAGTAAAACGCCAAAAACTGCTTTGATTAAAACTATACACATTTCCGCGCGGTGTATCCATCACTGTAAATTCACGCGGTGGGAAAAGTTTAACAATTAATTTCCACAACGCACGAAACGGCCATGTGATAAATGACCAGAAAGATGAAAAATATCGTGCAATAAAGTTTAACATTGTGGGTCTATTTTAGACAAAATATTCTGAATAGTCAAGCCTTCACGCAAAATTGGGTCATACCGCATTGGATAGCCGATATGAATCACACTGCCCCCGCGATTACACAGGCGCGCGCGAATCAAAACACGTTCTGCGGTTTGTTTTGCCCCAAATAATGGGACAAGCGTGATTGAACCAAAAGATTTGCATATAACACCCATAACCTCGCCCAGGCGCGACGCATCAACAATAGTGCAAAAATAACCCTGGGGACAGACACGCGCGGCACAACGTTTTATCCAACGCGACAAATCCACATTATGATGTGCCTGGGGGTGTTTTTTTGATGGTGTCCCCAGGAAATACGGTGGATTTGACACAACCAAATCAAATGTCCGCGGTGTTGACCAAGACAATATATCCTGGTTTTCCAATTCAATATCACACTGATTCAAGGTAGCATTTTTTGCACATATATTCAACATATCTTGGGCAATATCGATACCCATGATTTTCGCATCTGGAAAATGATGGTGCAAACACAGTGCAACGCCGCCTGTTCCAATTCCAACATCCAGCACATTTTTTGGCGCCACCTCTGGCAAAGCAGCCAACCATACCGCATCAGATGTTGTATTATATTCTGAACGCAGCATTTTTATCCGCCCGTCCAATAAAGTAAAAATTTCTTGTTTTTCTGTCATGCCTGTATCATAATCTTAAAAAGTACAAAAGGCAAGTTATGATTGATGAATCTTTGGTTGTTCAAAGCGCAATAAGTGCATTTAATAATGCCGCGTTGGCTCTGCCCGCGTTTTTCTGGCTGGGGCTGTTAATGATACCGTTGTTTTATATTACATACAAATACGGCAATTCGTTAATGGATATAATTGGATTAAAACAGCAAAAATTACAAAACACTATTATTAAATGGACGGTTGTTTTATCGTTAATATGGCTTGTTTTGTTTGGCGGAAACTATATCGTTCTGCGCGATTCAGAAACATTATTGCCATTTGTAACTGCAGCAATCGCATTTTTTGGCATGATGTTTATTGGCAATTTGACACGCGATATTCAATTACCAAAATGGTCTGATTTTTCGCGCAAAAACAAAATAAAAATTATATTATTCTGCGCACTGATATTGGCAATCTTGGGATTGACAGATACACATACTTGGTGGGGACCAATTTTACAGATTGCCGCCTTTATCGGTGGCGGAATTGCCGGCCGTCGCGTAAAACACGATATAAAACCAATTCCTTTTATTTCTGGATTTATATTTCTATTCACAATAATGATTTTAATGCAGCCTGAATTTTTCCGATTCGGGCAACTGGGTAATTTAACAATTTTACATTTGTTTGGAATTTCATGCGTTGGATTACCAATCACAGGCGTTATTGTATTACGCAACACTAAATCACGCGAAAAAATATATCACAGTGCATTTGTAAAATTAAAATGGCTGATGCGTTGTTTAGTTGCACTGGCCGGATGTTTATTTGTTATGACAGAATCCGTCCCTGTATTTATCGGGACATGTGCATTGGCTGCCGGATTATTCTGGTTAAAGACAATTCACGCTAAATCAATGCCGACATATTTGTCAGACAAATTGTTAATGTTCGCAATATTTTCATTTGGAATATTGACCGTGATGCCTGTTATATCTTGTTTGGCTATTCTTGGATGGTTATCTTTACCGCATGGTGACATCTGGAACGATGTTCACAGTTTGTTATAATTTGTTATATTTCTTGAATACACATTGTATATAATTTGTTGTATTATACGCCTGATATAAATAAAAAAGGCAAAAAAAATGAGTGATATACATCCTTCTGCAGTGATTAAACCGGGTGCCATAATTGGTGCTGATTGTAAAATTGGTCCAAATTGTATTGTTGGTCCAAATGTGGTTCTGGGCGACCGTGTTGAATTGGTATCTGGCGTCGTTATTGACGGCAAAACCAGTATTGGTGACGATTCCATTATTTATCCTTTTGCCGTATTGGGCGTTATGAGCCAGGATTTGAAATGGCAGGATGAATCCACAATGACCGGACTGCGCATTGGCAAACGTTGCAAAATTCGCGAATATGTAACAATTCACTCTGGGACACCTGCATCTGATGGTACAGAAATTGGTGACGATTGCCAGATTATGGTTAATGCCCATATTGGTCATGATTGTAAAATCGGCAACAGTGTTGTTATGTCAAACCTGGTCCAGGTTGCCGGCCATGTAGAGGTCGAAGATTTCGCAATTTTATCTGGCGGTGTTATGGTATTACAATTTGTTCGCATTGGTCGTAACGCATTTGTTGCAGCAATGTCTGGGGTTGGAAACGATGTTTTGCCATACGCAATATACGAAGGCGCCGGCGGTCGCGCGGTATATCGCACAATCAATCGTGTAGGACTTATGCGTCATGGATTTACCAACGAAGATATGCATGCAATCCACGCGGTATATTCCGCTGTATTTCGTGATACAGATGGCACAGTTGCCGACAGGTTAAATCGCATCCGTCGTGAGGTTAAAAACAATAAATACGCCATGGATGCAATCGACTTTATTGAAAATCGTTCAAAACGCGGAATTGGCTCTTCTAAAAATGCGGAATAAAAAAACTATATTTATAATTGCTGGCGAAGTTTCAGGCGATGTTCTGGGCGCAAACATTATGCGCGCCACCCGCGGTGCCAAATTTATCGGTATTGGTGGACAAAATATGTGTGATGCCGGGTTAAAACCGATATTTCCTATGTCTGATTTATCTGTGATGGGCATGGTCGAGGTTTTAGCACACGCAAAAACATTACAGCAAAGAATAAATCAAACTGTTGATGCAATTATATCTGAAAAACCTGACCTAGTTTTGACAATTGATTCACCTGGATTTGCAAGGGCCGTTATTTCAAAATTACGCAAAACAGACGCGGGTCATAACTTAATCGCAAACGGATTAAAATTCCATCATGTTGTCGCCCCCCAGGTTTGGGCATGGCGACCACGACGCGCAAAGAAATATGCCAAACTGTTTGACAGGTTATACGCGTTTTTTGACTTTGAAATTCCGTATTTTACAAAATATGGTTTGGATACTGTTGCCGTTGGGCACCCTATTTCCGACAATATTATGAATAAATACGCAAATCGCATTGGGAACGGTAAAAAAACAATCGCCCTGATACCGGGCAGCCGCAAACAAGAAATTCAAAAACTGATGCCGATATTCCGCGAATTCACTGAAAGCATTTCATCGGATTATAAAATTGTTATACCAACCGTTGAAACAACCGACGAACTTGTCCGTCACCAGATACAAAATTGGAAAAACAAACCTGAAATAATATCTTCAGAAAATCGGTATGATTTGTATTCTAAAACATTTATCGCTATCGCGGCCAGTGGAACCGTATCGGTCGAACTGGCAATGATACATACGCCGGCGATAATCGTGTATCGTATGAACCCTATAACATTTGCCTTGGCCAAGGCTTTGGTTCATGTGCGCTGGGCATCGTTGGTAAATATTTTGTTAAACAAAGCCGTATATCCAGAATTATTGGGCGCGCGTGCCACCACTAAAAATATATTAAAACAATTTAATCATATTGCGAATAATGCCGATATACGAAAAAATATGATAAACGAATTAAAGTCCGCCGACAAACTGTGGCGCCCAGACGACAAATCCGTGGCACAGCGCATTGCATCTGAAATTTTGAAATAGTTTTTTATAAAATTTGATAATTATTGTCCAACATATTCCGGGAAACTGGCCGAACTATTACTATTATTATTGCTGTTATTACTGCCAGTACCCATAATTTCACTGGAAAGCGGTAACGGTTCCACCGGTTCTACAGGGCTTGCCGATGCATACTCACATAATCCAGTTCCAGAATTATAACTATAGAGAACTGGACAACATTCACCATTGCTTAAATTATAAATACCGTTGTTATTGTTTGAATTTCCTATATCTTCTGCTGTTCCCGGGCAGCACTTTTTTACATTACTATTGCTGGTATCTGTTCTTACTCCCCACCCAACTCTGCATTCTTCACAATTTCCATTTGTTGCCTTTTTTACACCAAACGGACATACACGACCTTGGTCATCAACCTCTGCGGTGCACCAATCTTGATCTGTTGGCATTTCTGTACTAGGGATATCGGTGCCACTGGGGTACATATTATTATAATCCCACAAAGGCAAAGTTTTTATATAACTTAACTTATCAGAATCGTCGTCGCTGGTGTTTTTTTCATAACCAACCACATATTGTTTTTCTTCATCGGCATCAGCATCAATACATGTATTATATAATCCATGTAATGTTGTATGTTTGTATCCATCCGGTGATGCACTATCTTTTTTATAAATACCAACTGGTCGAACAGGGAATGATGCCTGACAACGTTTTGCCGTTCCATTATTACTGCGACGACCTCCATTTTCCCAACACGAACACGCACCCCACGATTGAACATCCACACTTTCACCATATTCATACGGACATATATTTTCGTTCACTGTTTTTAGACGCGTTTCGTAACTGGTTGTCCGTGAAAATGCCGAAAACGTCCCGCAGGCACCACCTAAACACACCTGGGGACTCATTCCATGCCCACCACTACCTGGTATTGAAAAGATAGGAGTATCATTAAAATTTGTAGTTACAAGCGTTTGATACGACACCTTTTTACCTATGCTATATGATTCATACAAATGACCATATCTGCCCCAGCTAGCAGTATAGCCATCACCTTGTGTAGTACTAAACTTTTCCTGGCAAAAGTTTGCCGAATTATATTCGTCTGTATAATAACCCAAACTTTTTACCGTCATAAATCGGCCATCCATAGTCAGGCAATTGTTTTGTAAAATGTCTGTAATTTGATTATAAATTTCTGTGGCAACACCAGTTGAACGCGGAACACGATTATTAAGGTTACTTGCACTTACTGATTGTGTTGGGTCAACACCTTGCTTTAGTGTAGAATAACGATTATATACATCAATATATGTGTATGTGCTAGAACCTTTATCAAAATAATCGAACCCACCAAATACTTGTTCTATATTATCTTTGCATGCATCAATTGCCGCCAGTTGTTTTGCGCACTCTGATCTATACACACCATCTTGCTTGGTACAAGTACCACCACATTCATACTCATACAGCGAAAACCAATCTATCGCAAAACCAGGTTCGAATAACCCACTGGATGGATTATAAAAATTCTCGTAATTTTGGCCACCATAATTATCAAAACACTGTTTTGCCACCGCACGACATGCCGCCAAAGAATCTGTATCATGTTTATTATCAATATACTGCGCAACGATATTCCCATCGAACATGTTATTGCAAGACGCAATATAATCAGAACACAACGATTTGTTTAACGCCAAAACATCAGGTTTTAACGATGTTGTTTGTGCGGCAACCAATCCCTGCATAGCGTTTGTCATAGCCGTATCGCCGTTCATATAACACGCAGAAACAAAATCAAAACACCCTTGCTTTATTTCATCAACCTTGGCCTGTTGCGCATAGTAAATATCCAACAAAGCCTTGTTCAAATAATCCGCCCAAACTGTATCGGCATCATCCGCACATTTATCCAATGCAGTATCCGCAAATTGCTTTACGCGCTTTTCAAAATTTATCACAAAAGAACGATTTGCCGGATTTTGCGCCAAATTTTGTTCCGCATTACTGCGCCCAGATGCAAAAGTCAACATTTTACCCAATTTATAGAAATCTTCGACCCCGGCAATTGGCGCCCCAGTTGAAACATCAATGTATTCACCATTATCCAAACATTTATGATAATTCGAACCACAGACCTCTTCACTTAATACCGCGCTTTCCACATTTGCCAAACATGTTGCAATATCGTCCGAATTATGATTTCTGTGATTTTCTGCACGCGCCATATCCAACATAGAACTACTTTCACGAATTGCCGCATTTGTTTGTTTTTGTTTATTAGCGATGGCAGATTGAACCGTATTACAATCTTGCTCTATGGCCATCAAATATGCATTAACCGCGCGCTGCAACGACGCATTATTACACATTAATTTGACTGCATCACGACATTGTGGATAAACCGCAGAATATAATGCCTGGCCATTATATGATGCGACAACCTGACCCACATCGGTCACACCAAAAGAATTTGCAGAATCAAACGATAAATCAATACTGTTCAAATCAGATAAACGATTATTTTCAACCCGGCTATCTGTCCCGCGTATAGAATTCAAAATGGCCTCTAACAACGCCTTGGACGCAGAATTATCCTTGGTTAACGCCAATTCGCCTTCGGATGCGGTATTCATAGCCGTCGCCTGGGCCGCAGTTTTTCCAACAATATCCAGATTTTCATTAAATGCGTTTAACTGTTCACTGGCCTGTTGCAGGTTATCTCGTGCCTTTTGCAACGATGTAATTCGGTCACTGCAAGAACAGCGGCGATATTCATCGTTTTTTAACTGACAAAATTGATCCATACATGTGAAAAAGGCATTTTTACACTGTTCGTATTCCGCGCCAATTTGCGTATCAGATGCGGCACGTGCAACAACAGCAGAACGCGCAGTTTGTTGGGTTCTGGATGCGACCGACCGCGACACAGTATTTGTTTTTGTATTTTTTGCTGACCTGGACACGGTTTTGGTTTGCGGTGTCGCAACACGCACAGTCTTTTTAGGTTGTGCCGCCTGGGTCCGCACGCGTTGTGTTGGTGTTCCCGACCGCAAAGATTCAGACGATACAGACGAACGCGACACAGCAAAGCCGTCGGTCGCCCAAAACGCGCAGAAAACCAAGATTATTCCAATCCTTCTCATATCCAATACAAATGTTAGCAAAATTCGGTTTTTCAGGGCAAGCAAATAATACACAAAAATTTTTATTTTTTTATCCCATAAATCAAAAAATAGTTGCTTTTAATAATGGCTTAGTTTATCATACAAACCGCGCTTATATACGGGCATATGGCGGAATTGGTAGACGCGCTAGTTTCAGGTACTAGTGGTAGCAATACCTTGGAAGTTCGAGTCTTCTTATGCCCACCACCAATTTTAGTTATCGCGCGCCACGCGCACGATTACGAAAATTGAGTGTCTCGGCGTAGCTTTGGCGTTCAACGATAATCCCCCATATTCACAAACCGCTTTTATTCATTGCAATTAAGCACTGGCGCAGACGGACTAAATAATTTTAGTTATCGCGCGCCACGCGCACGATTACGAAAATTGAGTGTCTCGGCGTAGCAAACGCATTCGACGAGAAAAATCCATCATAACAAATCATTTTTGTTTATCGAAATTAAGCACTGGCGCAGACGGACTAAATAATTTTAGTTATCGCGCGCCACGCGCCGGGGTGTGTATTCCGCCCCTATGGGGAGGATGGTCACGAAGTGACGGAGGGGGTTCTATAATTACAACTATACCAGATGCTCCGAGTTTTTCACAATTACCCCGTCTGGCTTCGCCATCCACCCCTTCTTTCATAAAGAAGGTGAATGTCCATAGCCTGAAAATTTCCGTCTTTTCTCGCGGATGCGCAAAACAAAGACGGACTATAAAATAATTAACCCACACAAAAAAGTGTGGGTTTGTTTTTTATTTTGCTCTTGTTCTTTTGACTATACGCGTACGCGCACCCAATCTGTCACGTCGCTTTTTCGCCATAACCACGGATGCAGCCCCAATTAATAACAAAGATGCCTTTTTACCCTTGGCACCTGTTTTCTTTGCAGGCGCACCTTTAACATTTTTGGTTGCCTTGTCCTGTTTTTTTGTATCTTGGGTAGTTTTTTGTGCATCGGCAACCCGTTTGATTGCCTGTTTATAAATTCCTTTATAATCAACATTATCATCCGCATCGGCAATACCGTATTTATTATAATATTCCAATGCTTTTTCATAATTCTGTTCAGCTTTTACATAATTTTCCTGTGCCTCATACGCCAATCCAGCATTATAACATGCCTTGGCATATTCATCATACTGCGGTGTTTTTAATATTTTTTGGCAAATTGTAATACATTTACTATATTCTTCCAACTTATAATGTGTCAGCGCTATATCATTCAATAAATCAGCACCTTCACCACCACGCTTTTGAATATCCAAAAACGCCTCTAACGCTTGTTTATATTTTCTTTGATTATATAATGCAATAGCGTTCATATAATCTGTCATCAACTGCGCGTCATTTCCAGCAACGACAGGCACAGTCCCTTTGATAAAATATTTCTGCAAATTTTTCATTGCCTTTTCTGGACTCACCGCGCCATTATTATATAATTGTTTATGATAAATATTCTTACAAGCGTTCGATATATCGGTGGCATTTTCCGTTGTAATTTTTTTAGAACAATATTCATTTTCCACCTTTTCAGCATTAATACAAGAAGCGCCAGCCCATTGACCTGTTTTGGTTTGATATGCTTTTGCTTGCATTGTCATCATAGACCCACAAAAATTATCCCTATTCAAAAACACCAACGCCTCAAACATGCATCTTGTTTTATGTCCAGGATTATGCGCAGTACACTGCCACCAAGTCCGCAAATGATTTGCACACGCTATCTTATCATTGAAATCAGCTTTAATTTTTGGCAACAATTGTGTAATATTACTTTCATTGTTATATACCGCACACAATATTGCAGAAAACTCATTTGGCGTTATACTTAAGCCTTTTAATTGATCAAACATACGCGCTAATATAGTTTCAGTCGTGTGTGTTCTGCCTGTACTTGGATTTTGTGTTTTATTCCTGTATTTAGTCCAACCTATATCCAATTGTAACATTTCTTCATACGAATATGAACGATACCAAAAAG
>Ga0310786_10008279_pt1 | contig 13377 bp, 10 predicted proteins | sample AusTroGonzalo_MG_FD_203881 | JGI IMG/M metagenome (GOLD analysis project Ga0310786, IMG submission 203881) | Bovine rumen microbial communities from tropical cattle in Woodstock, Queensland, Australia - Gonzalo_03 (v2) (version 2) | ecosystem: Host-associated > Mammals > Digestive system >... | reverse complement strand
AGCATGTCGCCAAGGACAAGAAAGACGCTATCCGTATCGCCATCAATGCCGGTATCGACATGTCGATGGATCCCTATAGTGTCGACTTCTGTATCCTGCTGAAGGAACTCGTCAACGAAGGTAAGGTGCCCATGACGCGTATCGATGATGCTGTGCGTCGTATCTTACGTGCAAAATATCGTCTTGGGCTTTTCGACGAACCCAATACTGGTGGCAAGGGCTACGAGAAATTCGGCTCCGACGAACATGCCGCCGCCGCCCTTCAGGCTGCTGAAGAATCGGAAGTGCTACTGAAGAACGAGGGTATTCTGCCACTTGCCAAGGGAAAGAAAATTCTGCTTACTGGCCCTAATGCCAACCAAATGCGCTGTCTGCACGGCGGATGGAGTTACACTTGGCAGGGATCGAAGGCAGAAGACCTATCTGAGAAATACAACACTATCTACGAGGCCCTCTGCGATAAGTATGGTAAGGATAAAATTATCCTCGAACAAGGTGTGACCTATAATGAGAATGGCGCCTACTACGACGAGAATGCCCCAGAGATTGACAAGGCCGTTGCAGCCGCTGCACAGGCAGACGTCATCATTGCCTGCATCGGTGAGAACTCCTATACCGAGACCCCAGGCAACCTTACCGACCTTTGGCTATCCAACAACCAGCGCGACCTCGTGAAGGCATTGGCCAAGACGGGTAAGCCGATTATCTTGGTACTGAACGAAGGCCGTCCGCGCCTCATCGCCGACATCGAACCGTTGGCAAAAGCGGTGGTGGATATCCTCATCCCAGGCAACTACGGCGGTGATGCTCTTGCTAATCTGTTGGCTGGCGATGCCAACTTCTCCGCCAAGATGCCCTACACCTATCCCCGCGAGATCAATTCCCTCAATACCTATGATTATAAGGTCAGCGAGGAGGTGGGTACGATGGCTGGCGCCTACAACTACGATGCGAAGGTATCGTTGCAGTGGCCCTTCGGCTACGGCATCAGTTATACTACCTACGAGTATTCCAACCTGAAGGTCGATAAAGCCTTATTTACGGCAGATGACATCCTCACTGTCACCGTTGATGTGAAGAATACGGGCTCTCGTGCCGGCAAGGAAGCCGTGCTCCTTTACAGTAGCGACCTTATCGCCAGCATCGTGCCAGACAACAAGCGTCTGCGCGACTTCACAAAGATTGCGTTGGAGCCTGGTGAAACCAAGACCGTCACCTTCCGTCTGCCCGCCAAGAGTCTCGCCTTCGTAGGTGCCGATGGCCGCTGGACCCTCGAAGAGGGCGACTTCATCCTGAAGGTCGGCAACCAGAGTGTCTCCACCGCCTGCTCCCAAACCAAAATCTGGGACACGCCGAACATCTGAACAGTAGAACGTTATCCTACAACAGACTGTGGCCTAGGTCGTGCTGTTTGCAGGCGTCGATGATTTGGTTGATGACCTCATCCATCTTGGGGACGGGGGCGACGTAATAGGTGGGGTACTCGGGACTGAGCACCACTAAATTCATGGCCTTGACGCGGATGCCGTAGTTCTTCTCTAACATATAGCGGTAGAGGTTCTGCTGCATACAATAATGATAATAAGGTGTATCGGGCAGACTGATGCCGTTGAAGCCACGCTTACCAGCAAAACCTTCGACGATGGGGGCACCCTGTGTGTTCACTACTTTGCCACTGCGTTTCCAGTCGTAGATAGTAAACTCGCCGTCGCCCTCCTTACATATCATGTCGATGGTACCCGCGATATTCATTTCCGTGTCGAAAACGGGCCACTCCTGACGGTAGGGGGCAATATGGTAGTCCTCGATGAAACGAAGGAAATGCTGCTTTTCCCGTTCTACGTTGATATGCTCGACGGTTCCTGCATACTCAAAGATGCAATCGGTCTCAAAAGTGCCATCGAGGAAGAAGTTCTCCGTCTGTTCATGTACAAATGTACCTACCTCACAGGCCATCTTGCCGTTCCTGTCCCATTTCGTCAGCGTCTCTTCTATGGGGATGCCATAGCGCTCCCACTGCCGGCGGGCCACAGCCTCAGCATCAAAGCGTTCAAAGAAGTAGGCTATCAGCGCACTGACGGACAGGAGCCGCTGTTGTCCCTTATATGTATAGATGTGTCCCTCTGGCTCAAAGTCGATGTACTGGTCCTGTTCATACAACCCGGCATCGGTGAAGGACTGCATTTTTTCTTTTATCGTCATTTTTTTATATTTTTGCGCAAAGGTACACTTTTTTTCTTAATTATTAATCTATAATTCTTATTTTTTCGTATCTTTGCAACCAGAATACTAAGAACTAACTGTATGAAGGAACATTATCTTGCGGATAAAGACCGCTATTCGAATGGAATGGAATATGAGCGCTGCGGGCGTTCAGGTATATTATTGCCTAAGGTGAGCCTCGGTTTCTGGCATAACTTCGGAAGTGTGGATCCCTACGAACGGAGTCGGGAGATTACCCACTTTGCCTTCGACCATGGCATCACCCATTTCGATTTGGCCAACAACTACGGTCCAGTCTATGGCTCTGCTGAGGAAACGATGGGACGGTTGATGGACGAGGACTTCCGCTCCTACCGCGATGAACTCTTCATCTCGACGAAGGCAGGCTATGACATGTGGCCTGGCCCTTATGGCGACTGGGGAAGCCGGAAGTATCTGATGGCTTCGCTCGACCAGAGCCTGAGACGGATGAAGATTGATTATGTGGATCTCTTCTATAGTCACCGCTACGATCCAAATACCCCGTTGGAAGAGACATTGCAGGCGCTGGTGGATATCGTCCGTCAAGGCAAGGCTCTCTATGTAGGCATCTCCAACTGGCCCCTTGAACCGCTACGATTCGGCTACGACTATCTGAAGGCGCATGATGTACCCCTGCTAATCTATCAGGGACGACTCAACATGCTCGACCGCCATCCGCAGGACGAGGGTATCCTTGACTTCTGCGCTGAGAAGGGGGTGGGATTCATTGCCTTCTCTCCCCTGGCACAAGGTCTGCTGACCGACCGCTACCTAAACGGCATCCCTGCAGACAGTAGGATGGCAAAGGAAAAGTTCCTGAGAAAAGAGATGCTGACACCGCAACTCTTAGAGAAACTGAAGTACTACAATGAGGTGGCAGACAGCCGCGGTGAGACGTTGGCAGAGATGGCGCTCGCCTGGATTCTCCACCAGAAGGGTGTCACCTCCGTACTCGTAGGTGCCAGCAGCACAGCTCAATTGGAGAAAAATCTCAAATGCACCAGTGCAGCTCCGTTTGACGAAGAACTATAGAGATTACTTGATCTTCGAAGTCATCGGACTACGAACACCTGAATATCCCCTGAGGAAAGCCTTGGCGGAGCCGAAACTAAGGAACATATCCAGACGCACAGGAATATGGTTCTGGTCGTCGGTGATATAGAAACGGATCAACTCATGGCTCTTGCCATCCTCACGCTCATAGAATGAGAATACCAGACAACGGAACTTTTCCTTTGTACCGTTCATCTTGAAATTCTCCTTACCCCGATACTCGAGCCAGGAGTTTGTCAGGTGGCGCGCATCGCTGATGGGCATGGTGATGGTCTGGTGCTTCTTTAACTTCGAAGCATCGAAATTACGGGCACGGAGGAAGATGGACATCATGTCGTAGATACAATTGCGATAGGTACTCGTCTTCCAGTGTTGCTCACCGTCGGCATCGATACGATGCTTCTTCAACTGGCAATTGCCATTAGGATAAGAGTACCATATCTCATCGACGTAGTAGCGATCGCCTTCACGGGCTCCCTTACGGAAATAGAGCGGGGAGAGATCTGGATTGCAGTAGGAAAGCAACGTGTCGCGCATCATGAAATACTTATCGAGTTTGCTGTTACCCCGTGTGATAAGGTACGATTTCCAGGCATCCTTACCCTCAAACTTGGTATAATTCGTCTCCATGGAGGCGGAACCGACCTTTACCCAGATGAACTGCCAATTAAAATAGAGGTCATAGTCAAGCGACTCGCCCGACTTAAACGCTGTATTGTTTATGCCGCACTGGGCAGAGGCAGATAAAGGTAAAAAGGTAAAAAGGTAAAAAGGTAAAAGACCTCTTACCATACCTATTACCATATCATATACTTTTACTTTCATATCCATTTTTTTACTTTCTTACCTTTTTACTTTTTAACTTTTATAGTCTGATTCCTTTTGTCTTGAGATACTCGATACCCAACTGCTTGGCGCGTTCGGCATTGCGGTTCTTGAGTTGCTTGGCCTTTTCGGGCTTCTGCTTCGTGATGGCCTGGGGCTTCTGTTTGAAACGAGGCGTAGAGGTCAAGTTCCATGATTCTGTGACATCCCACTTCTCCTTACATTCTATTTCCTTAGGATAATAATACACGGACTCCGCCTGGCGGTCGGCATCATAGTCGCCCGTATCCCATTTCCCGTTGCCGTTGGCATCGATATAGGCACGGAAATAGTATTTGCCCGGAGCAACATAGTTGAACCGCGCCTTGCCGCCGTTAACACGAGTTTCCCTGATCATCGCATCTGAGTTGCCTAGCATTTGCACAACGATAGTAGTGTCTATCACATCCACACCACTAATACTAAACACCAGCGAACTATACTCCTCCGTAGATTTAACCTTGATTCCTTGTTTAAAGGGTTTTGACACCAACCCATATATGGACACGAAGGCTGCAGAGTCAATCTCAAGACTGTATTCCAGTCCAGGCTTCCAATCTGCCAGAATCTCGTACTGACGGATGTTATTCTCCACAGGACGGAACTCACATTCAGACTTATACCAGAGGGAATCTATCTGCGAGTAGAGATGGACGGCAGAGGTGTCACAATGCATTAAGGGAACGGGCATCTCAACAAGGATCTTCTTATCGGGGTCCATCTGGGAAGGCACATTATATTTCGGTTCCAGAAACTTCACCGGATAGATGGAGTCGTACTTCTCTCCACGTTTCTTTTTCTTTTCCTGTTCCTTCTGCCATTTTTCTACTTCCTTGGCCTGCTCTTTCATGCGCTTCTCATATGGTACCTTTGCCAGCGCCTCAAGTGCCGAATCTGTATGCAGCACCAGATTACCCAGCGTGTCTGTCATCTGATAGGTAATATCCATCTGCAGAGTATCCGTGTTGACGAGCATAGTATCACGCAGCCAATAATGGATAGTGTCGCGTCGCTCGTTCGCCTCAATGACAAAGGCACTGTCGGCATTAAAGTTCAGTCCTTTGATCTCTGGCAATAGTGAGTCGCCGTATGTGAAGTATAACGAGAACTTGTTTGGCTCTGCCCGCTCCATTTTCAGCAGCAAACGGTCTGTCTGCAGATGCGTAAAGGCAAGCAACGTGATATCGTCGGGCAGGAAATGGGTATAAGGAACCTTCAGTAAAGCGTCGATATGAAGCGAATCGCGCCAGACGGTATCTGTACGGGTGTCTGGCTTCGATGAAGGCTCAAAGGTATCATGGCTGAAGGCTATCATCTCACTCTTCTGGGTAAAACGGAAGTCACCGTCGTTTTCCTGCAAGGCATAGACCCGGTATGTGCCAGGGGCAACACCCTTCACTACGAAATGTCCACTGCCGTCAGTACGGGAGACACGCATCAGCGGCTTGGTCTTGAAGGCGGAGTCGGCCAAGTCGTCATAGAGTCCGACAGAAATTCCCTTCACAGGCTCCAGATTACTGGCGTCGAGCACATAGCCCGACACCTCGAAGGTATCGATTTGCTCACCCGTTGAGAAACTATAGGTGTAGTTACCCATCGGGTTACCTTCATTATTGTCGCTGATGGCATCGCTGAAGTCGATGGTATAGGTGGTGTTCTCCTTGAGCGTGTCCTTCAGTTCCACCACAATCTTCTTGCCAGCCGTCTTAATATCAGGCATCTCCAACTGAGGGGGCGAGACAATCACTTTGTTCGTTGCATCCTCCAGTTTGATGTATTCATCGAAGTAGATTGTGATTTTCTTCTGCTTGACATTCGTCGCCTGGTCTGCTGGTGATGCTCCAAGGACCTGAGGCGGGTCATCATCGTACCAACCACCATCGGGCGATCCCATCCTTGCACAGGAGATAATCACACAGGCGATGCAGAATATATAGACAAGTTTCTTCATTGATTCAACTTCAGGAGTTGTTCGATACTGTCACGCGAATTGCTCAGGCGAGGCACCTTGTGCTGTCCTCCCAACTTACCCCGCTGTTTCAGCCAGTCGTTGAAAAGGTTCGGACGGGCCTCGATAATCTCGAGGGGTTGCAGGGTGATATTCTTATAGCGCTTAGCCTCATAGTCGCTATTTATTTCCTGCAGACGCTTGTCGAGTAATTCGGCAAATTGCTGGAGGTCGGCAGGACGCTTGGCAAATTCAATGAGCCACTGATGACGGCACTTCGCGTTTGCATCCATAAAGACAGGGGCGGCAGTATATTCCGACACCTCCGCACCCGTCTGCTCACAGGCATAGGCCAGTCCCTTCTCGGCATTATCCACAATCAGTTCCTCGCCGAAAGCATTGATGAAATGCTTCGTACGACCTGTGATAATAAACTTATACGGATTAGTCGATGTAAACTGGACAGTGTCACCAATCTCGTAGCGCCAGAGTCCACAACAAGTGGATATAACCATTGCGTAGTTCTTACCTGTCTCTACTGCCCAAAGGGGAACAACATCCCCTCCATCCATCGGGATAAACTCATAAAACACATCATAGTCGAGCATCAAGAGCATCGACTTATCTGTCGGATCATCCTGTAAACCGAAGAAACCCTCACTGGCATTATAGGTTTCCATATAGTGCATCCGAGGTGAAGTGATCAACTGCTCATATTGTTTACGGTAGGGCGTAAACGCCACGCCACCGTGGAAGAACATTTCGATATTTGGCCATACCTCCTCCAAATGCGTCTTCCCCGTAATCTCCATCATCCTTGTCAACACGGAGAGCATCCATGAGGGAACACCTGAGATGTTCGTCACATTCTTGTTCATCGCCTCACGGGCTATCTTATCGCGTTTAATCTCGAAGTCGCCAATAAGGGCGGTCTTCTTCTTTGGTACACGGACAAGATTGGCCAGCGGATTGATATTCTCGATGAGGATGGCGCTAAGGTCGCCCACTAATGAATCCTTCAGGTTATAATTCGGCGCGTGGCTGCCACCGAGGATGAGGGCCCGTCCATCAAAGATTCTCGACTTCGGGTTGTTCCGCAGATACATTGCCACAGCGTCGAAACCGCCTTGATAATGCATCCGCTTCAAGCCTTCCTGACTGACAGGGATGAACTTCGACTTGTCGTTGGTAGTACCAGACGACTTCGCATACCATTTGACGCGACCCGGCCAGAGAATATCTGCCTCTCCGTGCCGCATACGGTCTATCGAGCCTTTCATTTCCTCATAGGTGTTCACAGGGATATGCCTCACAAAATCCTCATAACCCTTAATAGCGGCAAAGGCGTGGTTCAGTCCGTATTCCGTGTTCTGAGCCTCAGCAACCAGACGACCAAGCACTGCTTCCTGCAATGCCTGTCCTCCATTCTGATGTTTCTCCAGTTCCCGCTGGCGGGACTCAAACACTTTCCTGACTATTCCTGTTATACTCATATTGGGTGCAAAATTACGTAAATCCCGCGTAACAGCAGAATAATTTACGTTTTTTTTATATAATAAGGTATAAAGTATTCAGATAAAAACACTAACTTTGCAGCCAAAATATCGAAAGATGACGCAAAACAACAGACTTATCAAATGGTATATTTAGGCGAACTGATATCAATTGGTGTGGCGTTCTCATGGACGGCTACGGCACTCCTGAGCGAATTTGGCAGCAAACGACTAGGCAACCTGACGCTGAACGTACTGCGAATGGCACTGGCATTAGCATTCTCGCTGGTGCTATTTGGCGTAGTGACAGGTAGTATCCTGCCACCAGGCGCTTCGACGGAGGCCATGGGGTGGATGCTGTTATCAGGACTCGTTGGCTATGTGATAGGTGACTTTTGTCTTTTTCAGTGCTATATTATCATAGGTTCACGTTATGGACAACTCTTTATGACGCTGGCTCCCCTATCAGCGGCCCTGATGGCTTGGATAACGCTGGGGCAGCAGATGACGGCAATGAGTATTGTGGCTATGCTGGTGACACTCTTCGGTATCAGTATCTCCGTACTGGGACGAGGCGAGCACCACAAGGTATCATTGAAACTGCCATTGAACGGTGTGCTTTTTGCCATTGGTGCTGCCGTCTGTCAAGGTGTGGGTTTGGTACTAAGCAAGATAGGTATGGATTATTACGAAGTTGGGGCGGATATGCCCGAGTGGCTGGTACCATTCAGCGCCAATTTCTACCGTTGCGTGGCTGGTATTATTGGCTTCACAATCTTATTATATTTCCGCGATGGAATGGCCCCTTTGCGTGAAGCCATTCACGATAAAAAGGGACTTACCGTCGCCACAGCCACCACCATCTTTGGTCCTTTCGTGGGTGTAGGTTTCTCGCTGATGGCAGTGCAATATACAGCAGCAGGCATCGCCTCCACACTGATGGCGATGACGCCGATTATCATCCTTCTGCCGTCTTATTGGCTTTTCCATGAGAAGATTACGTGGAAGGCTATTCTTGGTGCCATTATCTCCGTCGTTGGTGTCAGTCTTTTCTTTCTCGGGTAATTATTCCCAGCACTCCAACTCGTTTTCCAACTCAGGCAACTGACTGCGGTGGAACGTGGGTTCCTTAATACCCTGGCGTTTCTGCTGGCGATAGTCGTCGAGCAGGCGGAAGGCATAACGGCCTAACAGCACGATGGCAATCAAGTTGCAAGCCGTCAGGAAGGCCATAAAGAAATCGACAATGTTCCAGACAAGTTCAAAACTGGCTAAGGCACCAAACATCACCATCACACCTGCCGAACAAATGCGATAGACAGTCATCACCTTGGTATTTGGCGTGATGAAACGGATGTTGGCCTCACCATAATAATAGTTGCCGATGATACTGGAAAAGGCGAACATAAAGATGGCGAGGGCTATGAAGATCGGACCTGCCGAGCCCACTTCCGACTGCAAGGCAGACTGCGTCAATGCAATACCGTTGAGTTCAGGCACTTGATAGAGACCACTGATCAGGATAATAAAGGCTGTACATGAACAAACCAACAGCGTATCAGTAAAAACACCCAATGCCTGGATCAGGCCCTGTTTGACGGGATGCGATACGGCTGCCGTTGCCGCAACGTTTGGTGCACTACCCTCGCCTGCCTCGTTCGAGAAGAGTCCTCGCTTTACGCCATACATAATCGTTGCTCCGATGGTGCCTCCAACAACTTTCTCAACACCAAACGCATCAAGCATAATCAACTTGAAGACGTGAGGAATCAACCCGATGTTCATTATGATGACCACGATAGCCAATACCATATAGCCAAAAGCCATCAGAGGCACCAGAATGGCACAGACAAAGGCAATACGCTGGATGCCGCCGAAGACAATGATAAGTCCCAAGGCTGCCAAAGCCATTCCCACCCACAGGGGCGACCAGCCAAAAGCCTCCTGCATGGCACCACAGATGGTGTTCGCCTGAATGGAGTTATTAGACAGTCCGAACTGACAAGTGATGAGCACGGCAAACGTAACAGCCATCCAACGCTGATGCAGGCCTCGCTGGATATAGTAGGCAGGACCACCGATGAACGAATCCTTATGCTTCTGCTTAAACAACTGCGCCAACGTAGATTCCACGAAGGCCGTTGCAGAGCCAATCAGGGCAATGACCCACATCCAAAACACAGCCCCAGGACCACCGATGGCAATGGCAGAAGCCACACCAGCCAGATTGCCCGTTCCCACACGGGTAGCCACAGAAACGGCAAAGGCCTGAAACGAGGAAATATGCTTCTTCTTGTATCTTTCCCGTTGTCCTTGCACCTGTTCTTCCACAGTGTCGAAAGCCGAATCCGTCAACAGCCGGAACATCTCGCCTACCATACGGAACTGGACGAAGCGTGTCTTAATCGTGAACCACAGGCCACAACCCACCAACGCGAAGATGAGCACATAGCCCCACACCGCATCGTTCACCGTTGTTATCAGTTCATTCAAGTCCATTGATACTCATTCTTTATCTGTTATCAATACTCTTGAAAAGTGTCAGGTAACGTTGGGCCCCTTGCTTACAGCGGTCGGTCTCGCTATCGAACTTCTCCGGGATGGTCTTACCTGTGTACTCATCCTTGAAAGTGCCTTTCTTCAGGGTCGCAATATCTATGTAAGTCAAAGACCCGTCGAACTTCTTTGCATTGAAACGCAGCAGACGTTTGCCGTCGAACCACATACGTAGTTCGTAGGGCACCATATCGTCGATCACATCGGGCGTAATGGCATAGACGAACATCACGTTGCCCTTATCGTCGAAGAGATATTCCTCATAGTATTCACGAGCAGCATAGTTGTATTTGACCCTCGCAAAACGCAGATAGTGGGGCGGATAGGGATCACCCTCCTCCTCTGGTTCCAATTCGCCATAATACATACGGATGCTCTCATGATGCGGCCCCGTTCCTGGCAGGTTCTGCTCCACACGTAAGTCGTAATACTCGGAAGGGATACCATCGGATGGGAAATTCTCGCTCATCTGGTTTATCCATTGTTGCACGCCCTGATACTCTTTGCGGATACTCTCAATACTATTCTGGGCGGAAACTGTCAGCATCCAAGCCATACATAATAATAAGGTAAACGATAATCGTTTTTTCATTGTGATGTTCTTAAGTTTCGTTATTCTCTTGGTGTTATGGGTTAAGGATTTGCTCTGCGTGCTCCTTGGTCTTCACCTGCTTGCCGGCAAAGATTTGCTCGATGATGCCCTCCTCATTAATAATAAAGGTGGTGCGGATGGTGCCCATCGTCTTCTTGCCGTACATCACTTTCTCGCCCCAGGCACCCATAGCCTCCATCAGCATCTTATCGACATCAGCAATTAAGGGGAACGGCAACGCGTGCTTCTCCTTGAACTTTACATGTGACGCAGCAGAGTCCTTACTCACACCCACCACCTCGTAGCCAGCCCCTTGCAGTTCGCCATAGTGGTCTCTCAGACTGCATGCCTCTGCCGTACAACCGCTGGTGTTGTCCTTCGGATAGAAATACAGCACCAACTTGCGTCCTTTGTAATCACTCAGACGGATGTCCCGTCCCTGTTCGTCCTTGCCCAGAATCTCGGGCGCCTTGTCTCCAATGTTCATTGTCGTTATATTTTAAAATGAATGATTCTTCACTACTTGCCCCATACCCGTCTGGTTTGTAGCAGGACGCTAAGCAGGATGAGGGCGATGCCAATATAGAAAGAGAAATTGATCTCACGTCCCTCGCCGAAGATGAGGAAGGCGAGGATGATGGTGTAGCAGGGCTCGAGGTTGTAGGTCAGATTGACGGTAAAGGCCGAAAGGCGCTTCAAGGCCTGAATCTGCAAGAGGTACATACCAACGGTGCAGAACAATGCGTGGCAGAGCATGAACCAGAGATTCGAGCCCTCAGGCACAACGACGACTGGCTGCTGGCTGGGAAAGAAAAAGAGGTAGATCGGGATGATGGCCGACATAGCGACGAGACCTCCCGACATCTGATACATCAGCACCGTCCGACTGCGCACACCCACACTCGCTTTTTTGTTGCAGATGGCATAGAGGGCACAGACTGCCGACGAGACAACACCGATGGCGATACCATAGCGATAACGGGCGTCGAGCGAGAAGATGCAGAGCACACCTGCGACGGTAATCAGCGAAAACAGCAGTTCGAGCCAGGAGAACTTGCGCCTAAAGATCATCGGCTCGAAGAGGGCCGTGAAGAATCCGATGAGCGAGAAACAGATCACGCCGATAGATACATTCGAGGCCTTGATACTGCCGTAGAACAATATCCAGTGGAATCCCAACAACGCCCCACAGCCGCACAGTTGCAGGAACTTCCGCCACCCTACCTTCGGCAGACCCGTGAACACCAACAAGATTGCGCTCGTAAACAGCATGCGATACCACACGATATCCACCTCGTTGAGCGTAATCAGTCGTCCGAACAGACCTGTAAAGCCTGCCAGCATCACACTCAGGTGCAACTGAAGAAAGCCCTTCCTTGTCTCGGTCATCTCATTCTGCCACTTTTTGTGGGTACAAAGATACTATTTTTATTAATAATATAGGTATTATACGAAGAAAAACATTATCTTTGCACCAGAATATGAAGAAATTTGGATTATTGCCACGCATCATCATCGCCATCGTGATGGGGATATTGATAGGAAACGTATTGCCAGAAGCATGGGTACGCATATTTGTGACGTTCAATTATGTGTTCAATCAGTTCCTGGAGTTCCTCATCCCACTTATCATCATTGGACTGGTGACATCCGCAATTGCCGACATCGGGAAGGCTGCAGGTCGTCTGCTACTGCTGACGGTAGGACTGGCATATGCCGATACCATCATAGCGGGACTATTGGCTTTCACGACGGGCTCGATGCTCTTTCCGCAACTGATAGACACGGAGGCCTCGACGATGGCGATAGAAAAAGCGGAGGAGCTGAAACCCTACTTCCAATTGAATATTCCTGCCTTTCTCGATGTGATGGCGGCGCTGGTGAGTTCCTTCGTCGCAGGCATCGGCATCGCTTACACTGATTCGCCGACACTGAAAAAAGGTTTTTCGGAGTTCCGCACCATCATCGAGAAGACCATCCAGGTGGTCATCATCCCCATCCTGCCATTCTATATCTTCGGCATCTTCCTCGGCATGACTTTTACGGGCGAGGCATATCACGTCATCGCAGTGTTCGCCAAGGTTATCGGCATCATCTTCTTGTTGCACATCGTCATCCTCCTCTATGAGTTCCTGATTGCTGGCACACTGGCCCGCAAGAATCCACTGCGGATGCTGATGAATATGATGCCTGCCTATTTCACCGCCTTGGGCACCTCGTCGAGTGCCGCCACAATTCCTGTCACGTTAAAACAGACGAAGAAAAACGGCGTAAGCGATGAGATAGCCAGTTTCTGTGTGCCGCTCTGCGCCACCATCCACATAGCGGGTTCGATGATGAAGATTACCTGCTGCGCTCTAACCGTCTGCCTCATCGGCGGACTGCCTCACGACCTGCCGCTCTTCCTTCATTTCATCCTGCTTCTGGCCATCTGTATGGTAGCGGCCCCAGGTGTGCCTGGCGGAGCGGCAATGGCGGCACTCGGTCCCTTGGCTGGCGTACTTGGCTTCCCCTCCGAGGCGCAGGCACTCATCATCGCCCTTTACATCGCAATGGACTCCTTCGGCACCGCCTGCAACGTCACTGGCGACGGCGCCCTCGCCGTCATCATCGACAAACTACATAAA
>Ga0310786_10008278_pt1 | contig 13379 bp, 13 predicted proteins | sample AusTroGonzalo_MG_FD_203881 | JGI IMG/M metagenome (GOLD analysis project Ga0310786, IMG submission 203881) | Bovine rumen microbial communities from tropical cattle in Woodstock, Queensland, Australia - Gonzalo_03 (v2) (version 2) | ecosystem: Host-associated > Mammals > Digestive system >... | reverse complement strand
AAGCAATATGCAAACTCAACAAATATATACACAAGATATGGAGAAACCACTAATCAGTTTCATTCTGACCTACTATAATCTGCCGATTAGTATGCTTTGCGATTGCATCGACAGCATTATGGCACTCTCACTCACAACAGTCGAGCGCGAGATTATTGTGGTTGATGATGGTTCGGAAAATAGTCCTGTTAACAGTCTGATGAAATACGGCGATGACATCACCTATATACGACAACGCAACCAGGGATTGAGCGAGGCTCGCAACAGGGGCATACAGATGGCTGCTGGCCTGTATCTGCAGTTTGTTGACGGCGACGATTTGTTGAATAAGGATGCCTACGAGCATTGTCTGCAGATAGCAAGGACACAGAAGCCCGAGATAGTGGTTTTCGACTTCAGCAGCACTTCCACAACCACCCTCGATTATAAAGACCAACCATCGCAAAGCGGTAGCCACTATATGCGCCACAACAATATTCACGGCATGGCATGCGGCTATATGTTCCAGCGCTCAATGTTGGGCGACTTGCGCTTCACACCAGGCATTTATCACGAGGACGAGGAGTTTACATCCATGCTGTTGCTGAGGGCCGAGAGCGTAATTGTTACCAGCGCACAGGCCTATTGCTATCAGCAGCGCCCTGATTCTATCACAAACGCAAGCGACACCAACAATCAACAGAAACGACTAAACGATTTCAAAGATATCCTTCACAGACTCCATATAGCTGCCGACCGCATGCCTATAGACGATAAGACTGCCCTACAACGACGTGTGGCACAACTGACTATGGATTACATCTATCAAGTAGTTCGACTGACACAATCACGACAGCAATTAGAAAGCGAGATTCAGGATCTCACCCGACTGAGTCTGTTCCCCTTGCCCAACCAAACTTACACAACTAAATACACATGGTTCCGCCGCTTGTCAACCACATCCTTTGGTCGTACACTGCTTATGCGCATCATTCCCCTAACCCATAAAGAACGATGAAGATACTGTTAGTTGGTGAATATAGCAATGTACACGCCACTCTAGCTGAAGGGTTACGAGAGTTGGGGCATCAGGTCACCGTTATATCTAATGGCGACTTCTTTAAGGATTACCCACGCGATATAGATGTGGCACGCAAACCTGGGATGTTTGGCGGCATACTACTAATGGCAAAGCTCTATACCTTGTTACCCAAACTACGAGGTTTCGATATTGTACAACTTATCAATCCCATCTTCTTTGAACTGAAGGCAGAACGTCTGTTTGGGTTCTACCGCTACCTGCGCAAACACAACAAGCGCATATTCCTTGGGGCCTTCGGCATGGATTATTATTGGGTCAACACATGCACTTACGATAAACCTTTGCGCTATAGCGACTTCAACATTGGCAACAAGGTGCGTACTGATGCTGAAGCTGTTTACTATCAGCGTGATTGGCTTGGAACAAGCAAAGAGCAACTTAACAAATATATAGCCGATGATTGCGATGGTATCATAGCCGGCCTTTACGAGTATTGGGCATGCTATAATCCTGTGTTTACCGATAAAACCTGCTATATCCCCTATCCCATAAAAATGCCTGATGGTTCTTATACAGACAGGGCTCTGGCGTCAAAAGTGGCAATCTTTATTGGTATCAATCGCGAGCGTTCTGCTTACAAAGGAACAGACATCATGCTACAAGCAGCAAAAGATGTTCAGCAAAAGTACCCAAATCGTATGAGACTGAACATAGCCGAATCGGTTCCATTTGTAGAATACAGCAAGATGATGGAGGGCAGCGACGCCATTCTTGACCAACTTTACGCCTACACCCCATCAATGAACTCCTTGCTCGCCATGTCAAAGGGCATCATCTGCATTGGCGGCGGCGAACCTAAGAACTACGAGATTATAAACGAAACAGAGCTACGCCCAATCATTAACGTCGAGCCTACTTACGATAGTGTTTATCACGAGTTGGAGCAATTGGTATGTCATCCCGAACGCATCCCAGAATTAAAACGCCAAAGTGTAGAATACGTTAGAAGACATCACAACTATCTGAAGGTAGCCCGTCAATACCTTGACTTTTGGACAAAATAAAAGCTCCACATTTCTGTGGAGCCCTTAACTTTCAATTTTAAATTTAAAATTTTCAATTGAATTAAGCCTCAGCAGGAGCCTCCTCTGTAGCGGGAGCCTCAGCAGCCTCCTCTGTAGCAGCGGCAGCAGCCTCGGCCTCAGCCTTAGCAGCAGCCTCAGCAGCTTTCTTGTCAGCTACCTTCTTGGCGATGGCCTCGTTAACGGCCTTCTCTGCCTTCAGTGCATTGGCAGCAGCATCCTTCTTTGCCTTAGCCTCAGCCTCAGCGATCTTGTTCAAGCCATTCTGCTTGTCAGCCTTCCAAGCGTCGAACTTCTTCTGAGCAGCAGCCTCATCGAAAGCGCCCTTCTTCACGCCACCACGCAGGTGCTTCATCAGGTAAACGCCCTCACGGCTCAGGATGTTACGTACGGTGTCTGTGGGCTGGGCACCAGTCTCAACCCAATACAGTGCACGGTCGAAATTCAAGTCTACTGTGGCAGGATTGGTGTTGGGATTGTAAGTACCAATCTTCTCAGTAAAACGACCATCACGTGGTGCACGAGCGTCGGCGATAACGATGCTGTAGAAGGCGTAGCCTTTACGGCCGCCGCGCTGCAATCTGATTTTTGTTGCCATAATTTTGCTTTTGTTTTTTAATTGTTAAATTTGAATTTCATGCTCTTAACTCGTAAAAGCGGGTGCAAAGGTACGAATAAGTGAGCAAAAAAACAAATATTTTAGAAAATATTTCGTATCTTTGTCGCCAAAATGAGAAAAATAGCAGAATTATCCGTCCTGATACCCAACTATAACCATGTCTGTCTGCTATTAGTCAGGCAGTTACAGTCCATGTTGGAGTCCGTCGCCATCCCCTATGAGATTATCGTAGCCGACGACGGTTCTACGGATATGCAGACTATCGAAGCCAACCGTTCCATCGCCTCCATACCCAACTGCCAGTATCTCATCCGTCCAGAGAATATAGGCCGTGCTGCTATCCGTAACGTGTTAGCACAGACTGCCAGATATGCCTTTCTTCTCTATATTGACAGCGACCTCACCATCGTTAATGACCAGTTTATCCGCCGATATGCCGACTGTCTGAACGAAAGTATTACAGTCATTGATGGTGGTGTTTCCATTTGCGGTGATTCAGAAGCTCCCAAGGGTAACCTCCGCTATCTGTATGAAAAGACAGAAGAGCCTAACCATACGGCCGAACGTCGTCAGGCCTCACCATATCAGCATATTCACACGGCTAATCTACTTGTCCGTCGTGACTTGATGCTTCAATATCCCTTCGACGAACGTTTTCGTCATTATGGCTACGAGGATGTACTTTTAGGAAAAGTACTCCGTCAGCACCATGTGCCCATCATGCATATCGACAATCCTGTTGGATTCTGTATCTTCGAGTCCAACCCTGACTTCGTGTCCAAGACCGAAGAAGGTCTGCGCACCCTATACCAATTCCGTAGTGATCTTCGTGGCTATTCCCGCCTACTGACCTTCATCTCTGGGATTCACATTTCCCTCATTCTCACGCTCATCCGTCTTTGGCATCGAATGTTTGGAGCAACAGAAAGGCGGAACCTCTGTGGATCCCGCCCTTCGTTATTCATCTTTAAACTCTACCGCTTAGGCTATTTCCTGTCACTCAAGTAACCTTACTCGCTGATGACTGAGAAGGTCAATTTCTCGTAGCCTTCAAAGTCGTCGAACTGCACCTGGAAGGTCTCATACTGGTAGTAGTTACCACCAGAGTTGTGGGTGTCCTTAATGGAGTTACTCTTGGCGAGGGCGTTGAGGATCTGGTTGTAGATCACCTTGTCGTTTTTCTCGTCCTCAATCTGGATCGCCATAGAGGTGACGTAGCCGTTTTCAATCTTATAGGTGTAGTCGCCAGCAGCATAGAGCTGGAAGGCATCGGTCTCGAGGATGGTCTCCAGCTCACCCACCTTGGCCTCCAGGTCTTCCTTCGACCAGTTGACATAGTTGATGGGCTCGCGGTTCTCGTCGAGCTTGATATAAGTGGTGTCACACTCGTTGGTGACATTGTTCTCCTCTGCGTACATCATGGGAGCGCCCAGTAAGAGGGCAAACATCAAAATTGTAATCTGCTTCTTCATAATCTTCATCATTTCATCTCTTTACGGGTGCAAAGTTAGCAAATAATCAATTATGTACCAATTCTTTTTTGCAAATTATTCATAAAAAAGGCCCTTACGGCTGCCTTTTTGACCAAAGTCAAGCCGTAAGGGTGTCATTTTGCTCAAAAACCGAACAATTTCCGGTCTTTTTATTCAACGGGGCGAATCACGAATGTGAAGTCGTATTCCTTGCAGGGAACCATGTATTCCTGACGAGGCCAGGCACCCCAGGAGTTCACACAACCGAGTCCCATCTGGCGCTGTTGGATATGTACCTGAGTCAGTGGACGTTCCACAAGATCACCCGAATGATGACCCCATACCTTATCTTTTACAGGACCGTCGTCGAGATCCTCAATGAGATAATTCAAGGCACTGGCCTCCATCGGGGCATTGCTATAGAACTCCAGTCCGCGACCTTCACCATTGACCACACGGAACCAACGTACATCAGTATGGTTGCCTGCCTCCTGAGGACGAACATAGGGGAAGTACTCGTTGGCCACCTGATTCTCATAGACACCAATAAACTCTGAAGAGTTACGGTCGATATAGTTCTCCACTGGGCCACGGCCATAATACTGCACCTTATTGTACTGCTTAGGCATCTGCAACTGGACACCATAGCGGAACATCGGTGCTGTCTCACTAGACGTAGGAACAAAGTGCTCACGGACAATCACTTCACCCTCAGCAGTCAGTGTATAGGTCATGGTCAAGCTGGCCTTTACCTCAGGCATATCAAAGGTAGAGACAACTGTATTGCCATTCACCTGACAGCTCTGGAGTTTCATCGTAGGCGTCTTCCAGACAGCAAACTTATTCTGAAGTTGAGCACCATAGTCATTATCGGTAGGTGCACGCCAGAACTCAGGAACGATGGAACGACGATCGAGAAGCATAGGCTCACCCTTAACATCAAGATAGTCAATCCATCCACTCCACTTACCGATGGTCAATGTAGTTCCGGCAGCCTCCAGCTTTACATAACTTGACACCTCTTCCTTGCTCACCTCAGCCTTTTCTGTCTTCACTTCTGGGAACTGATAGGAATTGAGCGCAAACTGCTGACGAGCCAATACCTGCCCCTTCTCAATCAAGGGCTGGGCCTCCTTAGCCTTGAATTGGAAGATTACGAAAATCTCCTGATCGCCATGATGACCCAGCACCCGGGCGATGGTCTTTTTCATGGCCTCATCGGTAATCACCTTTCGCTGCTGAGGTGCAATACCACTGATATCGATGGTACCACCATGACCGAAGGTCATTCCCTCGGGACGGTTACCCTCATGATGATGCTTACCAGAGGCACCGCCAACAAACCACTCTAACTCCAGGTCGTCAAGCGACTTAAAGAAGTTCTCGTTATACACCTCAAACGTACCGTCCTTCAAACCCTTATCCGTTACCCAGATGTCCTGATAATAATATCTTACCTCATAGGCATGGGGATTCAGACGACGGTCTGGAGCAATGATACCATTGCAATTGAAATTATAGTCTGAGGCCGGATAACGTCCATAGTCACCGCCAAAGGTAAAGATTTCCTTACCAGTGATGGGACTCCTGTCACGAAGACCCTGATCCACGAAGTCCCAGATGTAACCACCCTGATACTTCGGATATTTACGGATGAGATCCCAATACTCCTTAAAGCCACCCATCGAATTACCCATGGCATGAGCATACTCACACTGAATCAATGGGCGGGGATTGTCACCCAAAGAATACTTCTCACTATGGTTATAGTCGGCATACATCGGACAGTAGATATCCGTCTTTCCATCCTGACGTGCCTGTTCAAACTGACAGGGACGAGTATTATCATATGCCTTCACCCAATCGTAAGCCTTCTCGAAGTTCGGACCATAGCCAGCCTCATTGCCCAATGACCATACGATGATACTCGGATGGTTCTTATAGGTAATCACGTTACCCTCCTGACGCTCGATATGTGCCTTGGCAAATGCCTCATTCTTGGCAAGGGTCTTCTCACGATATCCCATACCGTGACTCTCAAGGTTCGACTCAGCCGTCAGATAGATACCATACTCATCGCAGAGGTCATACCAACGAGGATCGTCGGGATAGTGACACGTACGGACGGCATTGATATTCAACTGCTTCATGATCTGTATATCCTGAATCATACGCTCCACGGAGACGATATAGCCACCATCTGGATCCAGTTCATGACGGTCGGCACCCTTGATGAGAATTGGCTGACCGTTGACCAGCAACTGACCACCCTTAATCTCGATATGGCGGAAGCCCACTTTCTTGCGGACAGCCTCCAGCACCTTGTCCCCTTGACGGAGCTGAATCTCCAATATATATAAATAAGGTGTCTCAGCCGTCCATGGCTTCACATTCTCAATGGTCGCATTCAGCCCCTTGGCCACCTCCTTGCCTTCTGCATCGTAGAGCGTAGCCTCGACCTCTGCCTTACCAGCCACCTTCACATCGACAGCGAGCAGTCCGCGACCGTCCTGCCAGTCCTGACCGATGGTGATATCCTGGATATGTGTCTTCGGTGTGGCGTAGAGATACACCTCACGGGCAATACCGGTAAAGCGCCAGAAGTCCTGATCCTCCAGGTAACTGCCGTCACACCAGCGCATGATCTGCATGGCAATCAGGTTCTTGCCTGGCTTCAGATACTTCGTGATATTAAACTCGGCAGCAACCTTCGAATCCTCAGAGTAGCCCACGTATTTGCCATTTACCCATACCGACAAGTTGCTCGTGGCCGAACCTACGTGGAAGAATACCTCCTGTCCCTTCCAGTCAGCTGGCAGGTCAAATGTACGGCGGTAAGAACCCGTATAGTTATTGGTCTCACCGATATACGGCGGATTGTTCTCGAAAGTGGTACACCAGGCATAACCCATGTTCTTATAGATCTTGTCGCCATAGCCGTTCAACTCAAAAAGTCCGGGCACGGGGAAGTCCACCCACTGGGCATCGTCGTACTTCAGTGAGAAGAAGTCTTTCGGTGCATCCTGATGGTTCTTCACGAAATTAAACTTCCACATACCCTCCATCGAGAGGAAACGGGCTGACTGAGCCTTGTCACCTTTCGCCTTTTCCACACTTTCGAAAGCAAAGAAGTGGGCACGGCGCGCCTCACGATTCTGTTGGTTCACATTAGGATCCATCCATACTGGCGTCTTCTGAGCATAGGCTGCCACAGAAGTCAGACAAGCAATTGCTAAAAGAAATTTCTTCATATCTTATCGTTTTAAGTAATTTGACCGCAAAGATACAAAAATATTTGGAATTCCACAAATTATTTTGTACTTTTGCAGACAAGATGAGAAAAGAAGAACGTTTCGAGAAGATTCTGGCCCATTTCCGCGACCAGATGCCTAATGTGACTACCGAACTGGAGTTTGGCAGTGTGTTTCAGTTGTTGGTGGCCGTCATACTGAGTGCGCAATGTACAGACAAGCGCATTAATCAGGTCACCCCCGAACTGTTCCGTCATTACCCCGATGCCCGATCCATGGCCAAGGCCGAACCCGAAGAAGTCCTGGTATATATCAGCAGCGTCTCCTACCCCAACGCCAAGGCCGAACACTTGGTGAAGATGGCCCGAGCTTTGGTAGAGAATCATGACGGGGAGGTGCCCTCTGATATGAATGCCCTACTCGACCTGCCAGGCGTAGGTAGGAAGACCGCTAATGTCATCCAGAGTGTGGCTTTTGGAAAGTCTGCCCTTGCCGTCGACACCCACGTCTATCGTGTAGCCCACCGACTTGGACTCGTATCGAAACGCGACAACACCCCTTATAAGGTGGAACAGGCCCTTATCAAACATATCCCTGCGGACGACATCCCTGATGCCCACCACTGGCTGCTGCTCCACGGACGTTATGTCTGTACGTCGCGAAAGCCCCACTGTGAGAAATGTGAAATCTCGGATCTCTGCCCTAAGCTCATCGAGGGCTCCAAACTATCATAAAACAAAAAGCATCAGCCTATTTCTGCGGCTGATGCTTTTTGTTAGCTTGATTTCCTCTCCAGTTCCTGATGGCAAACCGGTGGAACTTGTTTTCTGCGATAATGACGTCATACACCTTTGAGGCGGGAAGCACTTTAAAGAACTTGTTGTGGTAAGTCTGATTGATACGTCGCTGTTCCAACTCCAGTTCGTCACGCTTCTGTACTGCCTGCTTAATGGCGGCCTCATCGGCAGGTTTATTCCTGCCAAGGTCCTTCATCTGATTCCAGACGGCACGCTGTTTCTGTTGCATCTCCCTATAGAGGGGGAAGAATTTTGCAGCCTCGTCGGAGGTCAGCTGGGCCTCCTTGGTAATAAACTGCTCCATGTCAGCCTGGAACTTCTCGGGTGAGAACTGCTGGGGCTCCTCGGCCTTGATCACCGAAGCCGACAGCATGAACACAAATAGGAATATCAGTTTCTTCATCATCACTTAGTTTTCTGAGAGCAGCGCATAGATCTCGTGATTGTCTAGCATCATATAGTCGGCAGCCTCATCGAAGTCCTCATCTGTCACATCCTGTTGTACTGCATGTGCCTGCATGGGGATAGTTGTCTGGGCCGTAGGTTCCGACGTTAATAGCCAGGCCGTAGCCGAGATCAGCAGAGCACAGACACATGCCGCAGCATAATACATGGGCTTACGCAGCCACACGGTCTTCGTCTTTGGCTTCTGTTCTGGCAGACTCTCCATAATCTGGGCCGTCAGGTTATCGAAATAACCCTCTGGAACACGGAACGGATTCCGCTTTCCTACCAATTCTTCTATGTACTTTTCTTCTTCCATCGTAAATATGACGTATTATTATTCAAATGGTTTAATCACGAGCCCTAAAAAATTCCGAGATTTTCTTCACCGCGATATGATAGGATGCCTTTAGGGCCCCTTCGGTGGTATGGAGAATCTCACTGATCTCACTGTATTTCTTGTCTTCGAAATAGCGCAACTGGAACACGGTGCGCTGTACATCAGGCAGGGAGGCTATGGCCTCCTGTAGCATCGCCTCTGTTTCCGAACCGTCAAAATAGGAATCAGCCATCAGTGAGTTAGCCACCGAGAGATCCTCATCGGCACTCGACACTACACGTTTGTTCCGTCGCAGGAGGTCAAGACTCTCGTTGATGGCAATCCTCGACAGCCAGGTGCCTATCTTAGCATCGCCTTGGAAACTGTCGATACCTGTCCATGCTTTAATGAAAGTATTCTGCAGTACATCGTTCGCATCCTCATGATTCAGCACGATACGACGAATCTGCCAGTAGAGAGGTTCACTATACTGACGTACTATCTGTTCAAAGGCCTTTCGCTCCATCAGCGTATAGCTACCTTTCGAACAACCTTACCAATCTTGAACACATAACAGCCCTTGTTCAGGTTCAACTCAATACGCTGCGAAGGACTGTTAATATCGTACTGAGCCACCTTGCGCCCTGTGAGTGAAATGATCTCCAGAACCTGACCCTCAGCACCGTTGACAATCACGGCATTGCCTTCCACGACAATCGTTACCTCATTATCTATCTGCTCGGTAGCCACCAGTTCCATCATCACGGGAACTGCCAATACCGGAGCCGATAGCATGAGCGTCAATGTCAATGTGAGTATAATTTTCCTCATACGCAATACCTGATTCGTCCGTGCAAAGGTAGGATATTCTTTTGAATAATCAAAATTTTTTGAGAAAAAAGTCGCATTTTACGGCCTTCAGACGTCGAAAACGTCCATTTCATTCGTCAAAAAACAGTTGTCAAACACACTTTTCGCCTCATCGAGCAACACCTGTTCGTCCTCATATCTGGAACTGTAATGCCCCAACAGCAGCTTCCCCACCCCAGCATCGCGGGCCACCATTGCCGCCTGACGGGCTGTTGAATGACAATACTTCTCGGCATTGTTCATCCGATCTTCGCCGTAGGTGCTTTCATGATAGAGTGTGGTCACCCCTTTCAACTGCTCATGCAACTCAGGCAGATACTTCGTGTCCGAGATGTAGGCGTAGCTTCTGACAGGGTCGGCAGCCTTCACCAGCCGTTCGTTGGGAATCACCTCCCCGTCAGCAGTAGTCCAGTCGGCTCCGTTCTTGATGTTGTTCACCTGACTGGTAGGAATCCCATAGCAGTCCATCATCTCCCGACGGATATGGGGCAGCGATGCCTTCTCGCGGATCAGATAACCACAACAGGGCACACGGTGCTCTAAGGGGATGCTCTCCACCGTCATACTGCGGTCCTCATAGACAACCTGCCTCACCTTGGTATCTACCGGATAATACACCACCTCAAAACCCAGGTCATGGGTAAAGAATTTGATCTGCCTGTCGAGTTCTGGTCCCAAAGCCTCCGGTCCGTGGATATGCAGTTTCGCCGTACGGCCTAAGAGCCCGAAAGTAGAGATCATGCCAATCAGTCCGAAACAATGGTCGCCATGCTGGTGGGTGATAAATACATGACTCAGTTTCGTAAACCTCACCCTACTCCTCCGAAGTTGCATCTGCGTACCCTCCGAGCAGTCGAGCATCAGCACATGGTCACGCAACTCCACCACTTGCGAAGAAGCATGATGACGAAGGGTGGGAAGCGCACTTCCACACCCTAATATATGTACTTTAAATGGTTCTGCCATTAAATCTTATTGAACTCGTCCTGTGTATCTTCCAACTGCAGGCCACGCAGGTCAATCTTCGGTTTCTCCTTGAAACGGTTGTATTCGAAGGTCTCCTCCTCGTCGCGGGGTTTACCAATAGTCTTATAACACAAAGTGTCGGCACCCAGACTCAGGATATCGTAGAGGTTGGTCTCCTCCTGATCACCACCGCCCTCACGTATAGAGATAATCTCCAACTTACCGTTCACAATCTTCCATGTACGGTAGATGATGTTGGTCATCTCGATACTCTCGGCCACACCACCTTCCTTGATACGGATACCAATCTCCGAACTACCGTCGATGGGGTCAGGCATCACCCAGTCGCCCAACAGAGTATTCAGGTTGATGACTTCTGTAGCCTCGGTTTTCTCGTCATTGGCCATCACTGCCAGACGATCACCCGCCTGCAGTCCGCCCAACACCTGGCCGGCTTCCTGGGCATTGATCATTGACAGCACCAGCGTATCGCCATTATCGGTAAGTAGTTCCAGCGTGTTCATCGCCGTACCATCGCCACACAAACCATAAATGGTACGGTCCAATGGCATGAAGTTCCCCTGAGAAGAGCTACTCTCCCCACCGCCACTCTGTTGTTGTTTACCACCACAGCTGCCCAGCATCATCAAGCCGACAACCAACATTCCAAATAACATAGTCTTTTTCATATCCTTCAGTTTACGTTGATACATTGTTACATTATCACTTTTCATTTCTCTTTGCTTCCTCCCAAAGTTTATCCATTTCCTCCAACGTCATGGCTGTCAACGGTTTACCAATCTTAATGCTATGCGCCTCTATATAGTTAAAGCGGTCGATAAACTTACGGTTGGTCTTCTCCAGCGCATTGTCCGGATTCAGTTTGTAGAGCCTGGCGGCATTGATCACAGCGAAAAGGAAATCACCCAACTCTTCCGTCGAGCGCTCCTTGTCGTCCTTGTTCAATTCTGCCTCCAACTCGTCGATCTCCTCACGCACTTTCTTCCACACATCCTGTCGGTCTTCCCAGTCGAAGCCCACGTTGCGGGCCTTGTCTTGAATACGATACGCCTTGATCAGCGACGGCAGTGCCTCGGGCACTCCGGAAAGCACACTCTCGTTACCATCCTTCTCCTTCAACTTGATCTGCTCCCAGTTCTGGAGAACCTGCGAAACGGTAGTAGGATGCGCCTCGTCGGTGACAGGGGTATCATCCTCAGGAACGTAGGGCAGCGGTTTGGGGGCTTTGGCATCGATCTGTGAGGGGTGGTACACATGCGGATGCCTGGTAATCATCTTCCTTGTCAGGGCATCACACACATCGGCCATATCAAACAGTTCCTTCTCCTCGGCAATCTTCGCATAAAAGCAGATGTGCAACAGCACGTCGCCCAACTCCTTGCAGATATCGTGGATGTCGTTCTTGATGAGAGCGTCGCAGAGCTCATAGGTCTCTTCGATCGTATTGGGTCTCAGACTCTCGTTCGTCTGCTTCTTGTCCCATGGACAATTGGCCCTTAACGCATCCAATACGTCAAGAAAACGACCGAAAGCCTGCATTTTTTCCTCTTTTGTATGCATAAAATTGAAATTATTGGGGCAAAGATAATACTTTTCGGTGGATTTTTACTAATTTTGCAGCGATTTTTGAAAATTATTAAACATAAATATGGAATTAGCAAGTAAATACGACCCAAAAGAGGTCGAATCGAAATGGTATCAGTACTGGTTAGACAACAAACTTTTTGCCAGTAAGCCCGACGGGCGTCAACCTTATACGATCGTGATTCCGCCGCCCAATGTGACGGGTGTGCTCCACATGGGTCACATGCTGAACAACACCATCCAGGACATCTTGGTGCGCCGTGCCCGTATGGAGGGTAAGAATGCCTGCTGGGTACCCGGCACCGACCACGCCTCAATTGCTACTGAGGCCAAGGTGGTCAAGAAGCTCGCCGAACAGGGCATCAAGAAGCGCGACCTGACACGTGAGCAGTTCCTCGAGCATGCCTGGGACTGGACCCACGAGCATGGAGGCATCATCCTCAAGCAGTTGCGCCGTCTGGGTGCCAGCTGCGACTGGGACCGTACCGCCTTCACCATGGACGAGACCCGCTCAGAGAGCGTTATCAAGGTCTTCGTCGACCTTTATAAAAAAGGCCTCATCTATCGTGGCCTGCGCATGGTCAACTGGGACCCCAAGGCCCTGACCGCCCTCTCTACTGAGGAGGTGATCTATAAAGAGGAGCAGAGCCATCTGTTCCACCTCAAATATTATGTAGATGGTCTTACCGCTCTCGACAACGAGGAGGCACTCGTGGCCGAAGGCAACATCATCCACAAGGACTCAAAGGGTTACTATGCAGTAGTAGCCACCACGCGTCCTGAGACTATCATGGGCGATACTGCCATGTGTATCAACCCCAAGGACCCGAAGAACCAGTGGCTCAAAGGCAAGAAGGTGATCGTTCCTCTGGTAAACCGCGTTATCCCCGTCATCGAGGACCGTTATGTAGACATCGAGTTCGGTACCGGTTG
>Ga0310786_10008277_pt1 | contig 13379 bp, 7 predicted proteins | sample AusTroGonzalo_MG_FD_203881 | JGI IMG/M metagenome (GOLD analysis project Ga0310786, IMG submission 203881) | Bovine rumen microbial communities from tropical cattle in Woodstock, Queensland, Australia - Gonzalo_03 (v2) (version 2) | ecosystem: Host-associated > Mammals > Digestive system >... | reverse complement strand
AACCGCATAGGAAAAAAAACTATTTTTGCGTCATAAACCTAGGTCCCTGAGCTTGTCGAAGGACCGGCCTGCACAATGACGGTGCTTCGACACTTCGACAAACTCAGTGCTCAGCAACCTGCTTTAACTGAACAACTGATATGACACCAATAGTAAGCATCATCATGGGAAGCACCTCCGACCTTCCCGTTCTCGAAAAAGCCGCACAGTTCTTCGACGAGATGGAAATTCCGTTTGAGATGAACGCTTTGAGCGCGCACCGTACACCGCAAGAGGTTGAAAAGTTTGCCCGCGAAGCCAAAGACCGCGGCATCAAAGTCATTATTGCCGCTGCAGGTATGGCCGCTGCTTTGCCGGGCGTGATTGCCGCTAACACCTCCTTGCCCGTCATCGGCGTGCCAGTGAAAGGTATGCTTGACGGCCTCGACGCCATGCTCTCTATCATCCAGATGCCTCCAGGGATTCCCGTGGCCACTGTGGGTGTGAATGGTGCTCTCAATGCTGCTATCCTTGCCGCTGAGATGTTGGCCTTAAGCGATGCAGAAATGGCTGCCAAAGTCGAGAATTATAAGGAGAACCTGAAAAATAAGATTACCAAGGCCAACGTTGAACTGAAAGAAGTAAAGTATAGGTTCAAGACGAATTGATTTGGGCTTAAAAAAGTAGAGACGGGACACGCACCGTCTCTACTAAATCAACTAAAACCAAATCAATATGAAAAAAACCTTACTTATTCTTTTACTATCTTTTCATGGTAGCATGCCCCGTCTTTCATGATTGGTCGCAATCTCAGGCATTCCAGTTAGTTCATTGTCGTGAATGATAGTTTTCATGGCTGTAGTTTTTGGAGTTAATAATTCCGTTTGTCTAGTTTTATTGGGGCGGCGTTAAACCGCCCCAATAGATTCAACCCAATCAAAAAACGAAAATAATGAATTCTATGTTCAAAAGCAGAGTTATCTGTTTAGTAGACAATCAACTTTGTCGTTGTAGAAGTGCTGCCGTCTGTCAGCCTCAAGAGGTATACTCCTTCGGGAAGCGTGATGAGAGTCTGGACTTCAACGGTTTGCTCCATGATCTTTTGTCCAAGGATGTTGGTAATGCTCAGCAAGCCAGTGCCTTCCACGGTGAAACTGCCTTTGGCGGGGTTGGGGTAGACGCTTATCATGTCGGCCATAGTTTCGTCAGTCGACATTAGGGTGCCGGTCAGGATGGGGTAGCCATCGTTGATGTTGTCTTCATCGAAGCCCCAGACGTCGGTGTCGAGGTTCAATGTGCTGACAAAGGCCGGGTCGCGCATTTCTTCAGCGGTCTTGTTCCATCCGGGGCCCCAGCCACCGCAGGTGTTGAGGTAATAGACATTGTCGAAGTAGCCTACATTATCATTGCCGAACAACCCACCTACGTTGCCGCCGTCGTTGGCGACGCTGCCCACATTGTAGCAGTTACGGATGTCTAATAAGTTACCGTTGGCAAGGCCTACGATGCCGCCAATGCCATATATGGCATCGCCCGACAAGTCGCCTCTGTTGTAGCAGTTGACGATGACAATGTTTCCTCCGCCTTTTCTGCCTATGATGCCTCCTGCAGTGTAACCGGTTACGGTGATGTTGCCCGTGTTGAAGCATTCGGTAATCTCTTTAGTCATTGTGCCTGCAATGCCGCCAGAAAATAATGAACCGGAGATGTGGCCGGAATTGCTACAGTTGCGAATGGCTTTTCCCCCTCTTCCGACAATGCCTCCAGCGGCATCCGTGCCAATAATCTCGGCGTTGTTCAGGCAGTTTGCGATATACACAATACCTTCGCATTCGCCAACGATGCCGCCACAGCATCTCCCATTGACATAGCCGTTTTCGATGATGACGTTCTCGATGGTAGTCCCTTCGTCGTGCCTGTTGTTGACTCGTCCGAATAAACCGGCATAGTCCAAGCCGTCCACATAGAGGTTATAGATGGTGTGACCGTTACCGTCGAAGTTTCCGGAAAAAGCATTGTCAATATTGAAGGTAGGATCGAAGGATCTGTCGCAGCCATCGTCGTCGAACCAACGGTTGCCCATGCCGATGGGATACCAGGGCTGGTCTTCACCGCCGTTCAGGTCGATGTCGGTGGTTAGGGTGAAATACAACCCGTGCGTGTCGATGCCTTTGTTGACCATATAAGAGAGGAAGGCGAGATGCTCTGCCGATTCAATCAGGTAAGGGCTGCTCTCGGTCCCTTCTCCGTTTGTCCAAAGTCTGCGTTTGCCGTTCCAGACACTGGTTTGTGCTTCGGCAATCATACCCGCCATAAGGAGCATAACGATGATGTATATCTTTTTCATAGTATTCAATATTAAAGGGTTAGACAATTTGTTTCGTTATTTTGAGTATCCATGATTGAACTTGTCTTTGATGGAGTCGATGAAGTCGCCCATGCGCTCCATGGCCGAGTGTTCGTTGTTTTTCCAGACTGTGGTAATCGCATAGTCAATTACTTGTGTGCTGCCAGCGTTGAGGCTGAAGGGGCCGACCGAGGCAAGTCCTCTGCGGTCGGAGGGTACGTTCTCGCATTCTTCTTCGGTCCAGAATTTGTCACCCGTGTTGTAGCCGTCGTTGGGCGCGATGCCGTTGGTGCCGAAGTTGCAGGGGTCGCTGTCGCCAGGGAACATGAATTTGCATTCGGGGCCGACCACGTTTCCGATTCCAAGTCCATCACCACCATACAACATGAGGGTGTTGTTTTTCCAGGAGCCCCGCATGTAATGGTAGTAGTCTTCGGCTGCTTGGGGATCTCCGTTCACGCTGATGTCGTTGTTGTGATACAGGAATCCGGTCATACCCAAGCGTTCGTCGTCTGCAATGCCGTTGCCGAAGTTGAAGCCGTTGTAGGCGTATTTGTCGGCAGGGAAGGTTCCGTTGAACAAAGCCTCGCAATCGCCTTCGTAGGCAGGGTTGTCGCGACCGTCAGCATCCATATAAGGGCCTGCCAGAACGGTCAGTACTTGCACGGGTGGGTTGTCACCGTAGGCTTCGGGTTCGCCATGGCCGTCATAAGGTGTGGCATTGTAGGCGAAGCAAGCACCGCGACGCACATCGCAACCTACATAATCGTCCCTCATGTAGCCGATGTCCCAGTCGTTCCAGAGGCCGAGATATACATCGTGATAGTCATTGGAGGAACGGTTGAAAAACTCGTAGTTGACAAATACCGTGTTATTTAAGGCTTCGTCCTTGGGATCATTGAAAGCATACACTATGGCATGTACTTCGAGGCCGAGTTTGCTGCCACCCGATTCGGTGTGATCGGCATAACTGTCGTTGAAGATGAAGAACAGGCACTGGTCACCTTTGATGTCAGGGTAGTCGCCTGCTTCAGGGTTATAGTGTCCGTCGCTGTCCACGTCAATGAAAGGTGCGAGATTGGCGGCGAAGTCGCCATCGCCATGGGCGGGCCAAGTCAGGATGTCCTCGGGTATCTCATAACCAGGCTCGCTGTGGTGGGCGATGAAAGCGGTGATTTCGGTGCGAGAGAGGTTCCAAACGTGGTAGTACTTCAACATGTCCAAGCGGTTGGTAGTGGCATCGGTCGTCGTAAGCGGACCAGTCCAATAGTCTGTGCCGATCTGACCAAACCTGAACGCGGCCAAGTGAAGGCTGTCGTTGGTGTCGAGACCACCAAACCATAGTGTGTGTTGGAAGATTGTGCTTTTACCACTGCCAGCCGGCACTTCCCATGTAGGACAGGTGAGGAGAGAATAGTAGTTGAAAAAAGTATAGCATGATCCATCGCCGATGATGGTGGCATTGATGTTGTTGACGTCGCAGCGCGAGAAAGGCGGCTGCTGAGCCGTTGAGGTAAAAACGAAACTGCAGAGCATCAAAAGGAGTAAAATTTCTTTTCTCATGACATTAGTTTTTTGAGGGTGAATAATTCCGTTAATTGTGTTTCATGTTGTCATTTTGTTGGCCTAAACCCGATATACTAAAATTTTAATCTAAAATATTCCGTTTTAATATGTGTTTTTGTTGTTTCATGCTGCAAATATACAATCTGTAAAAATTTTGTCAAGCTATTTTTTCAGCTATTTTACGTCAGTCATTCTAAGCCATTGTTTATCAGAAGAAAGTAATTTACACTTTTTTGAATGTAAATCGTTTTATTCTATTTTATTCCGTTTAAATCAAAATTATTCTATTTTAATATGAATAATTTCGAGAAAGGATTTGTGGATAAAGAATAGAGACGGTGCACGCACCGTCTCTACCAAATCAACTAAAACCAAATTGTTAAATATGAAAAACCTCTATTCTTTTCGTTTGATGCGTGTGTTGTTTAATAGACCACCACTTTCCTCGTCGTGGATGCATTGCCGCTGGTCAGTTTCAAGAGATACAATCCTTCTGGGAGCGTGACGATAAACCTGTTTTCAACGGTCCTCTCCATGACTTTCTGGCCAAGTACGTTCATGACGGTCAGCAGGCCTGTACCTTCCACAGTGAAGCTGCCTTTGGCGGGATTGGGATAGACGCTCATTGTAGTGGCCATTGCTTCGCTGGTTGACAAGTGGAAGCTTTCAAGGAGGGGGTATCCGTCATTGACATTGCTGCTGTCGTAGCCCCAAACGTTCGTGTCCTTGTTCAACACTGTTACAAAGGCTTCTTCGCGCATCTCGATGTCACTCATGCTCACCCCGAGGCCTTCGCCGCCGCAGGTATTGAGGTAGTAGCTATTGTCGATGGTGCCGTTGAAGTTAGAGCCGATGATTCCACCGATTGCACCTTCGCTACTTGAAATGTCGCCGACGTTGTAGCAGTTCTTCACCAATCCCTTGATGAGAAAACCGCCAATACCGCCGGCATATTGGGCGGTACCATAGATGCGCCCCATGTTGTAACAGTTCACGATGGTCACCTCTCTTTGGCTAAACCCGATAATGCCGCCGCTGCTATTGCTATAGGCAACGACTCTGCCCGTGTTGTAACATTCGCTGATTTCGGTGGTTGCTGTTCCTGAAATGCCGCCTCCATTAACATTACCCTTGATGTAGCCTGAGTTGCAGCATCGATTCACGTTGCTACAACCATAGCCCACAATGCCACCGACGTAATCGCCTGAGATATCGGCACCGTTTGAGCAGTTCGTGATGACAACACCTGAGTTGCCTTTTCCTACGATGCCTCCTCCATATATGGCATTTTGGATATAACCGTTTTCAACGTTGACGTTTTCGATGGTGCTTTGTGCATCTACCAATCCAAACAGTCCGGCAAAAGAAATATCCTGGGTGTAGATGTTATAAATTTTATGGCCACCACCGTCGAAATGGCCTCTGAAGCTGTTGTTGGGAAGCTCATTTGAATATGGCATCCTTTCGCAACCGTCTTCATAGAAATAGTTGTTGCCCAACCCAATGGGTACCCAAAGTTGGTCTTCGCTGCCGTTCAGGTCGATGTCGGTAGTCAGTGCGAAGTGCATGTTTTGGGTTTCGAAACCTAAGTTGACCATATAGGAAAGGAAAGCCATATTTTCAGCTGACTCGATCAGATAAGGGTTGCTTTCTGTGCCTTCACCACGGGTCCAGAGTTTTTTGCTGCCGTTCCAAATGCTGGTCTGTGCTTCGGCCATGATGCCTGTCATGGCGAGCATCATTATGATGTATAACTTTTTCATATCACTTGTTTTCAAAAGGTTAGACAATAGTGTTATTTTGCAAGGCCGTTGTTGAATAACGTTTGGACATGGTCGATGAACTCGCCTTTGCGTTCCATAACTGACAAGCTCTCGTTTTTCCATACAGTAATCATCGCATAGTCCAGTTCCTGTATGTCGCCTATTGAAAAGCTAAACGGTCCTACCATGGCTAAACCCCTTCTGTCATTAGGGGCGTTGCCACACTGTTCCTCTGTCCAATACACGCCGTTGGTACCGTAGCCTTCAGGCTGGATGCCGTTGGTGCCTATGTTGTCGGGGTCGCTGTCGCCAGGGAACATGTATTTGCAAGGTAGGTCAATAGTGCCGGTGTTGTAACCATCGCCACCGTAAAGCATAGGCTGCCCGTTCATCCAAAGGCCTTGCATGTAATTGTAGTAGTCTTCCGGTTCGGTTGGGTCACCATTAATACCACCGTAGTTGTTGTGGTACATGAATCCTGTCAGGCCTAAGCGTTCATTGGTGTCTGTATAGGGACCGGCCAACACGGTAAGCACCTGCACAGGTGGGTTGTCGCCGTAGGCATTGGGCTCGTCGGAACCATCTACAGGAAGGCCATTATAGCCAAAGCAGGAGTTGCGCTGCACGTCACAACCCACATAATCGTCCCAGCCATAGCCGATATCCCAATCCGTCCAAAGGCCGAGATACACGTTGTGATAATTGTTGTTTGACCTGTTATAGAACTTGTAATTGACAAACACCGTGTTGTTGAGGACTTCGTCGTTGGGAGCATCGTAAGCATACACCATGGCATGAACTTCAAGGCCGAGTTGTGCACCTCCCGATTCTGTATGTGCTGCATAACTGTCATTGAAGATGAAGAACAGGCACTGGTCGCCTTTGATGTCGGGGTAGTCGCCCGATTCGGGGTTATAGTGTCCGTCGCCGTCCACATCAATGAAAGGAGCGAGATTTTGCGCATAGTCGCCTTCGCCGTGGGCGGGCCAGGTGAGGATGTCTTCAGGTGCCTCATAGTCGGACTCACTATGGTGGGCAATGAAATTGTCAATCTCTTCGCGGGTGAGGTTCCAGATGTGATGGTACTTGAGCACGGTCATTAAGTCGGTGGTGGCATCGGTTGTTTTGAGAGGCCCCGACCAGTAGTCTTGCCCTATTTGACCGAAACGGTAAGCGGCCAAATGGAGGCTGTCGTCGGCATCGAGGCCGCCAAACCACATCGCGTGCTGGAAAATGGTTTGTTTGCCGCTGCCCGCAGGCACTTCCCAAGTTGTGCAAGGAAAAATGCCCAATTCATCTGACTGTTGTGAAATCATGCATGAACCGTCACCTAAGATGGTTGCATTGACATTGTTGGTCGCGCAGTGCGAGATGGGTTGCAGCTGGGCTTGCGAAACAAAAGCAAAGCCGCATAGCAATAAAAGTAGAAATCCTTTTTTCATATCAGTAGGTTTTTATGGTTGTCAATCAAATTATCGTTACAAAAGTACAAACTAATTGAATACGTCGAGCTTTTTCCAAAAAAAGGTGGGAAGCTGAAAAAACCAACCTCCCACCTAATTCAACTAAATCAAATCATTATGAAAAAAAGCACTTACTCGTGATATTTCCGTTTAAACAGTTTTTATTCCGTTTCAACGACACAAAAGTACAAACTATAAAAGTTTTGTCAAGCTTTTTTTTCAATTATTTTTCGTCACAATGGATAAACCGCTGTGTGTCAGCATGAAAAAAATTCATCTTTTTTTTGGATTGATTGAGTTTAAGCATGAAAATTCCGCTTTAAGCTATAATTTTCCGCTTTAAAATTACAATTGATTATATGGAAACTTTTGTCTTGGACTGCTTCGTGCCTCGCGGTGACGCGAAGCGTGTCTTCCTTATAGTGCTTAACCTTCGACGCCTTCGAACACAATCTGACTCAATTGTTTCTTGTCGAACACGCGGTTGGACACTTCGAGGATGTCGCTGGCCGTGACGGCTTCCACCTTTTGGATGATGTCGTCCATGTATTCGATTGGCTCACCCATGATGAGCGAACGGGTCGCACTCAGCAACTCGTTCATGCCGCTTTCATAACTCAAAGCGACCTGCCCGATAAGTTGCTGTTTGGCGTGATGCAATTGCAGGGTGCCTAGTTTTTGTGCGCAAAGTTTATCTAATTCCTTATGTACCAATTCAATGGCTTTCGTCAACGAATCAGGGTCGACACCCATATACACATTGATGAGGCCGACATCGGAATAGGCGGTATATTGCGACTCAATGCTGTAGGCGAAACCGTATTTCTCTCGGATGTTCAAGCCGAGGCGGGAACTCATGGCTGGGCCACCCAACACATTGTTGAGCATCACGATGGGCATTCGCAAAGGACTGCTGAACTCGGGTGCTAGTCCGCCTATAATGCAGTGGCTCAGGTGGTTGTTGCGCGTTTCAGTGCGGATTTCGGGCATGTAGCCTTTGAAGACCTCGCGCTTTTTATTAATAAGGTGTGCTGGTTGGCTGCCAAAATAAGTCATGGCCATCCGCTCAAACTCCTTGAAACTGATGTCGCCGATGGAGGCCAGTATCATCTGGTCGGTGCTGTAGTTGTGCGCCATGAAATCAAGGATGTCCTGGCGATGAAAGCCTTTCACCAATTCAGTGGTACCCAAGATGTTGCGTGACAGCGGATGCCCTTTGAAGACCATCTCCTCAAACAGATCATAGATTTCGTCAGATGGTGAATCCAAATAGGAATTGATTTCATCCAAGATGACTTCTTTTTCTTTGGCCAATTCGTTTTCGGGGAAAGTGGAACGAAAGGCGATGTCAGCGAAGAGGTCGAGGCAGCGTTTGTAATGCTGCTTCAGGAAGGTAGCCTGGATGCAGGTCTCTTCTTTGGTGGTGAAAGCGTTGAGGTCGCCGCCCACATTGTCGAGGCAGCTCAGGATGTGGTAGGCTTTGCGGTTTTGTGTGCCTTTGAAGATGGTGTGTTCCACAAAGTGGGCAAGGCCATTCTCATGGGCCAACTCGTCGCGGGTACCGGTCTCCACCATTAGCACCAAATGGGCAATCTCGCCTTTTTTTTGTTTATGTATCAGCCGAATGCCATTCGGGAGAACGGATTCAGTGTATTGGTTTTCTGACATGAGGTAAAAATTGGGCTGCAAAGATAGCAAATCCTGAAAATTGTATATAAAGCATCAAAACGATATATTGAAACGGAAAAAATTTGATTAAAACAATAATTTTTGCTTGTAAAATAAAAATATTTCCTATTTTTGTCCCGTATTAGCGAACCATAAATCTAAGAAAGCCATGAAAAAGTTTACCCTATTTCTAATATTTTCCCTTTTTGTTTCAGGCTATGCCCAGACGATTATCGACCCTATGTTGGACGAGGAGATGTCTCGCCGCAATGAGGACGAGAGCATCGAGGTTATCGTCATCATGAAGTCGCAATACGACAGGACACAACTCAACCGTCGTGCGAATGACTATGCTATTCGTGCCGAACGCCGAGAGTTTGTCGTCAACGAGTTGAAAACGTTTGCCGAAGCTACCCAATATGATTTGAAGCAATCTTTGTTTGAGATGGAGCAACGTGGCATGGTGTCGTCACCGATTGTCTTGTGGATGGCCAATGCCTTATATTTCAATGCCGACAAAGCGGCTATTCAGGCTTTGGCGCTTCGCGACGATATTGCCCTCATTGGTTTTGCCATGGAGCAAAGATGTATCCCTGAACGTAATGAGTCAAGTCAGGTTTTACCTATGCGCGAAATCACACCGAATGTGATTCAAGTCCGTGCCGACCAGGTTTGGGACATGGGCTACAAGGGCGAAGGTGTCGTGGTGGCACTCATTGATTCGGGTGTGAATTACCGTCATGTGGATGTGGCTGACCACCTCTGGGATGGTGGTGACGAGTTTCCTCACCATGGCTACGATGTTTACAATCACGACAACGACCCCGTGGACGACAATGGACACGGATCGCACTGTGCAGGCATTTTGTGTGGAGATGGCACAGGTGGCACACACACGGGTATGGCCCCCGAAGTCACCTTGATGTGTGTGAAGAGTATGAGCTCTTCAGGCTATTGCAATGCTGCTAATATCTCAGAAGGCATCCAATGGGCTATTGAACATGGCTGCGACATGTTCAGCATGTCGATGGGGCTTGTCAATGCGAGTATCTCCGACCGCACGTTGTTGCGTCGTACTTGTGAGGCTGCTTTGGATGCTGGCATAGTGGCCGCTATTGCAGCGGGTAATGAAGGCGATAAGTTGAGTGAGCACCCCATTCCATACAATGTGCGAACGCCAGGCAGTTGTCCCCCGCCTTATATGGATGAGGTTCAAGCCCAAAACCTTGGAGGACTGAGTTGCTCCGTATGTGTCGGTGCTGTCGACTATAACGACAATGCCGCTCCTTTCACTTCGCATGGACCTGCTGCATGGCCGACTACTGACTATGGTGATTATCTTTATATGGAAGGCAGCACAAAATTCGGGCTCATCCGTCCCGATGTGTGTGCCCCTGGCATGGAGATTCTGTCATTGGATCTTTATGGTAACGGCTACCGGCTGGATAGCGGCACCTCGATGGCGACGCCCTGCGTGGCAGGTTGTATGGCCCTCATGCTGAGTAAAGACATCAATCTGATGCCTTCCGAAATCTGTCGGTTGCTGGAAGAATCGGCAGTACCGATAGAAAATGGCAAAAGCAATATCTATGGTTTTGGTCGTGTGGATGCGCTGGCCGCCGTCGAAACCGTTCCCATGGGCGGGATTAGATACCAGAAATTTGCCATCAACGACACTATGGGAAACAATAACCATAAGCTCAATCCTGGCGAGTCGGTCACCATGTCGCTTACGCTCAATAACATATCCAATGAACCCATTAGCGGCGTGACAGTAGTATTGTCGATGGAGGACGACCATGTTACCATTACTCAAGATACGATTGATTTTCCGGATTTTGCTGCCAATGAGACGATTACCGTTAGCGATGCCTTTGCATTTTCGGTCGACGGAGAGGTGTCGCCTTATCAAGAGATAAAGTTCCGAATGAGGGTTTTTGTCGAAGGGGAGTTGATGGGGGCCTATTATGATAAAGTCATTGTGCATGACTACCTGCTGAAATATGCCACCGTTGCCATACTTAACGACCCTAACAACGACGGTTTCCTCAACCCAGGAGAGACAGCCGATTTTCGTATCATGATTGATAACGAGGGTAATGAGATAGCTCCAATGGTAAAAGGTATCTTGTCGACGACTAATCCATTGCTCACATTGAATGAAACCGAAGAGTCGTTTAGCACAATTGGTGCTGAGATGATGGGTTATGCTGACTTTAATGTCACCCTTGATGCCGCTGCCACCGATATGGTCGTCATTCCTTTCAGCCTCGACCTTGTGGATGCCGACGGCCGTCATACCGAGTTGGTGTTCAACTATAAAAACGCCTGCAAAGTCTTCTTCACCTTGCATGATTCTTTTGGCGATGGCTGGGAAGACAACTATTTGAACGTAGAATATTCTGATGAAACCCCTTCCGAGCAGATGACAATTGAGGAGGGGAGTACAGTCACTTATGTTCACGATTTGGCTATTACTTCCACTTTGACACTTACCTGGCATAACAGCGCTTGGAGTCAGGAGTGCAGTTTCGAAATTGTCTACGAGGATGGGAGAGTCATCTACCAAAACAATGGAGGCTTCAGCGGTACCTTGACTTTCACTATTAACTGCGATGCGGGTTACAATGAGCCTGTGTTTTGCGAACCAGTTCGCAACTTAAATTATGAAACGAACGACCAACAGGTGGTCCTTACTTGGGATGCACCCATTAATGGTTCTCCGATAGCATACGAGGTGTATCGTGGAATGCTGCTGCTTGAAACCACCAACGAATTGAGGGTTACGGATGCTGTCGAAGATGGTGTGTATGACTATTGCGTTTATGCGGTTTATGAGGACTGCCAGAGCGATTATGTCTGTCAAGAAGTGGAAATACAGTTTGCGACCCCTGAAAATCAGCTGGATGAGGTGAGTGTTTTCCCCAATCCCACTTCTGGCAAGGTGACTGTCCAATGTGCTGAAATGACATGGGTTGAGGTCTTTACCATCAAGGGTGTGTTGGTGCAAAGCGTTAAGGTTGAGAGCGATGCTATACAAATTGAAGGGCTTAAAAGTGGTGTCTATGTGATACGCGTCTGGCAAGAAGGTCAACCTTTGGTGCGAAGGTTGATCGTGCAATAAGTCTTCATATTGGCTTTGTATTCCAATAGGATGTCAAAACTGAATGATAAGTGTTAGGACAAACCGAAAACATTGCTAATTTTGCACCTTATTATCAATATTAGCATTGTATGAAAAAACTATTCTTCCTGTTTCTGATGGCGATGCTCTCAATGAGTGGCTTCGCCCATGTTGTCATCGACCCCCTTTTGAGCGAGGAGATGAACCGTCGCAACGATGACGAGCAGATGACGGTTATCGTCATCATGAAATCGCAATACGACCGTACACAACTCAACCGTCGTGCCGACTATTTCATTACCCGTGCCGAACGTCGCGAGTTTGTGGTCAATGAGTTGAAAGACTTTACCGCCGCTTCGCAGTACGATTTGCGCCACACGCTTGCCGAAATGGAACGCAACGGCATGGTCACAGAACCTACCGTTTTGTGGATAGCGAATGCATTGTATTTCGATGCCACAAAGGCGGCCATCCAAGATTTGTCGCGTCGCAACGACATTGAAGTCATCGGCTTCGCCAAGGAGTACAACTGGATTCCCGAGGGGGATGCGCCTCGTCCAGCTACAGCGACGCGTGAAATCACACAGAACGTCATTCAGGTGGGTGCCAATCAGGTGTGGGAGCAAGGCTACATGGGGCAAGGTGTTGTGGTGGCTGTCATCGACACAGGTGTCAATTACAATCACGTTGACTTGGCCAGTCATCTCTGGGATGGAGGTGACGAGTTCCCCTACCATGGCTATGACGTGAAGAACCACGACAACAACCCCATGGATGACCATGGTCACGGCTCGCATTGCTCGGGTACAGTGTTGGGCGACGGCAAGGCAGGCTCGCAGACGGGTATGGCTCCTGCTGCCACGTTGATGTGCGTTAAGTGTTTGGATGCTGATGGTAACGGTGGTGCGCAGAGCATCAGTGAAGGCATCCAATGGGCTGTGGAACATGGCTGCGACCTGTTCAGTATGTCGCTTGGCTTACCTAATTCAAGTATCCCTGACCGTACTTTGCTGCGTCATACCTGCGAAGCTGCTTTGGATGCTGGCATTGTGGCTGCCATCGCAGCAGGCAACGAAGGCAACAGCCAATGGCAATATCCTATTCCGAACAACGTGCGTGTGCCAGGCAGTTGCCCTCCGCCTTATATGGACGAAGTGCAAGGTGAGAATCCTGGCGGTTTGACTTGTTCGGTGTGTGTGGGTGCCGTCGACTACAACGACGCTGCCGCTTACTTCACCTCACGTGGTCCCGTCACATGGCAGAACACGGAGTTTGGTGACTATGCCTACCAGCCTGGCATCGGCCTCATTCGTCCCGATGTGTGTGCTCCTGGTGTTGAAATTAAGTCGTTGAACTATCAAAGTAATACGGGATATACATACATGAGCGGCACCTCAATGGCTACTCCATGTGTAGCGGGTTGTATGGCACTCATGCTGAGTAAGGACATCAACCTTTTGCCGTCAGAG
>Ga0310786_10008276_pt1 | contig 13381 bp, 10 predicted proteins | sample AusTroGonzalo_MG_FD_203881 | JGI IMG/M metagenome (GOLD analysis project Ga0310786, IMG submission 203881) | Bovine rumen microbial communities from tropical cattle in Woodstock, Queensland, Australia - Gonzalo_03 (v2) (version 2) | ecosystem: Host-associated > Mammals > Digestive system >... | reverse complement strand
TATCTCTAGTCAATTCTTTCATACGGGCCGTACGATCTTGAAGCATTCTTTCTGCTTTTTCGAGCTCTAACTGAGACTCAACATTGCCTTCTCCGCCTTCACTGGTCATGAGACGAAGGTTCGAGATGCGAGATTGAATCCTGGAAATATCTGTAATTTGGTCTGTAAAGTCACGATTGGATCGTATAATCTTAGCACGGTCACCTAATTGACGTTCCAAATAGTCCATCAACGACTTTGCGGTCGTATAATTCATAAGTTGATCGTTATCAGATGTTTGCTGGCTTGCATCCATACCTGCAAGAACTTTTGTCTGTTCACCGTAGTTGATAATACGTTTTGAGACATTATAACGAATCAGATCATCTTCAGCTCCTGTCAATATTTTATAAAGACGAGCTACTTCACGCTCAAAATATTTAATCACGTCATTGGTTTCGCCAAAACGCAACTGTTGATATTGACGAGCAAAGACTTCATTTAAAATGTCCAAAGTATTATAAACAATACCAGCATCATTGGAAGAATAAGCGATATCAATAATATCACTTCGGTTCAACTGCATGACCTTTAAACGGCTTGTGATGCTATTGATGCCAAACCAACGATGATAGTTTAACAAACTAAAAATATAGTTGTCTTGAGAGGGCTTTTCGTATGCTTTTAAGTTGGCATATGTTGCCTGCTCACTATTATGGTTGATGAGTGCTTTGACATCGGCAGGTACCGTAGCATTTAATTGACGGAAATGTTCCGAAGAAATATAGTTGTTATCTTTACTGGGATTTCCATACATCATACAACGGGCAAACAAACGGAGGGAAACCTCATGAATAGTTACATCTGTTGTCATTAATAACATTAAATTCGTGATGTTCGTCTGAGACTGTCCGCCAGCAGCGCCAGTTCCTCCTTCCAAATTATAGCCGGTAATCATACCCGTATATATAGTAGTATTGGCATCATAGACGCGCTCCATATTACGCGTCATAAACCATGCCACAATCAGAGCGATTAGAGGTAAAATGATTAAATACCAACGAATCTTGTATAAAAACCTAACAATATATCTGAACAAATCCATAATCTTCTTTCTTTATTGTTAATACTTATTTCTTTGCTACTTTTGTTGCTGCTTTCTGAGCCTTTGCCTCAGCTCTCTCTAAGGCTTTTAGTTTTTTTGCTTCTTCTTCTGCAGCTTTTTTTATACGTTTTTCAACTGCTTTATTTTCCTTAGCCAACTGTTTTCCTGACTTTTGGACTGCTTTGTCTAAAGTAATTTCTGTAGTCGAATTGGTTAAAATAGGTGTATGAGTGATGATTTCCAAAGTCAGAATATCTGTGATAATCGATGCTTGTTGGTTTTGATAGGAACTGACGGCACCATCTTCGCGTGCCTTTGTATATGCAAAATCTTCAATGGACATGTTTCCATTATGGAAATCTTCTAAATTCAAAGCACCCGCTCCTTGGTATATAGCTGCATTCTCACTCGCCGTCTTTAAAATAATCAGTCCTGTTGTGATTTTTGTGTATAAAGATGCTATTTGCAATTTCAATTGGTCATATTGGAGGTCTTTGGTATATATGGCCTGGTCTACTTCCAACCTTTTCCGCTTGACAGCAGCCCCTAAGTCTAAAATGTCTTCTACCGGTACTGCTAAATTGACACCAACATTCCAATAGCTTTGTTCACTACCTCTGAATTGCAACATCTGAAGAGTGTTATAACTGGAAGAACTGTTTCCCCACATATCCGACACACCATAACTATAACTTGCATGTCCAGTTAGATAGGAGAAAATATGTCGCTTTTGTTTGGCAACTTCTGCCTCAGCGATTTCCTGAGCTTTCTGTAAAGACATTACTTGAGGAGTAGCCTTGGCGTTCTCAAATAATACAGCAAGCGGAGGAAGGTGGAATTCTGAGAAATTAATGGTTTTCTCTGTGCTTGAATCAAAGAATCCTGCAGCTATTCCACTGTCATCGAACGACTGCGCGAACGAAACGCTGCTTACACCTGCCATGGCTAAGCAGAATAACAAACGTCTGAATCTGTTCATTTTTTGATCTTTCTTTTTATACATTTCCTTTTTGAATCAATGATGTTAAGGTTCGGAAGATAATCTTCATGTCGAGCATAAAGTTATAGGTCTGTCCGTATATAATATCTAATTGTTTACGTTCCTCAGCCGACATCATACCGCCCTTGCCACGTTCCTCAACCTGCCAAAGACCTGTCAATCCAGCTGGAGCCATGAATCTGTCGATGCTGGCATCGGCAGTGAGCTTCTCTGCTTCGTAGAGGGGGAGAGGACGATTGCCGACAATCGACATGTCACCTTTGAGAATGTTGAAAAGCTGGGGAAGTTCGTCAATGCTTGTCTTGCGGATGAACTTACCTACTTTAGTAACACGGGGATCGTTCTCGATCTTGACAAACGCATTTTCGATTTCCTCCTGTTTCTCCTTGTTAAAGTCGCTTTCAGCTACCACGAAATCATCGCCGACGAGCATCACCTCGTCGTCGCTAATCATCATATCAGATTCCATACCCATGTCCATCATCATCATTTCAGCTTCCAAGCCGAGTGGAGCTGTAATGACAGGCTTCTCTGCAATTTCTTCACCTTCTTTATTTTGCTCTGCATATTGGTTGCCTGCTTCTTTGGCAACTTCTTTGAGCCTATCCTCAGCATCAACATACATGGAGCGGAATTTCAGGAAATTGAAGATAGTGTAGTTGGTACCTACGCGCTTTGACTTAAACAAGACCGGTCCATTGCTCTCTATACGGATGGCAATGGCGGTGATAATAAAGACGGGTGAGAGGATGATGATAGCTATAAATGAAACAACAATGTCAAATAAACGTTTCCAAAGTGGTATTTTAAATCGTAAAATGCGATGCTTGGCTGTCTGCTCATCAAATAGCATACCTTCACGATCAGATATAAACTGAATTTTCTTGTTCAGTTCTGTCACTGAAGCATCCACGGAAATGGTGTCGTTGATGCCACATTTCTGATAAACCTGACGATCCTCAGCTATAAGCTCATGCGTTAGCAGGATGACATAGACGTTTTTACATTTCTTTTTTAGATAGGTGATGGCCGTAATGTCTTCATTACGGATGGATTGTTCGAAGAAGAGGATAAAATGTTCATTCCGGACATGGGAAACACAGACAGAAGCTGCTTCCTTGTAGTTCTTGGCGACCTGTACAAGTCGTCCGGGAATGTATTTTAACCGCTCTTCGGTTTCTTTACTGTTACCTAAGTAAACTACACCTATCATATAATATACCTAATTATAATTATTAGGGGACAATCTTTTTGACTCGGATTTTTAACTCCATTGGATTGAATGGCTTAACAATATAGTCTTCAGCACCAATCTCAAGCAAGCGGATGCGCTCACTGGTGGAGTCTTCACTGGACAACATGATGACGGGAATATGCTTGAACAGCTCATTCTGTTTTATCCACTCAAGGAAATCGTCACCCCGCATGCCTGGCATACGGATGTCAGAGATAATTAAATCAGGGGTGTTACCTGCCTGAAGCCATTTTACGCCTTGCAAACCGTCGGGCAGCCACTGCACGTCGTAATCGCTCATTAGATAAATAGAGAGCACCTTTGCGATGGTCTCTTTGTCGTCAAGTATTAGTATTTTCTTCTTCATATATGAATTGTATTTTGTCGCTTAAAAGCCATAATCTTGTGCAAAGGTAAAAAAAAAAATTAAATTGTGTTCAAAATTACGTAAAAATTTCATCTTTTTCGCCAAAAAAGTTGCGAATTTGAAAAAAAATAGGGAAATTTGCAGTGAAAACGTACTATAAATAGAAACATTTAATCACTTATTATGGCAAGTAGATATTTATTAGGTTTTGATGTCGGTAGTTCTTCAGTGAAGGCATCTTTGGTTAACGCCGATAGCGGCAAGTGTGTAGCAACTGCTTTCTTTCCCGAAAAGGAGGCTCCAATCACGGCCGTGAAGGCCGGATGGGCTGAGCAGGATCCACAAATGTGGTGGGACAATGCGAAGCTGAGTCTTCAGAAGATAATGAAGGAGGCGGGTGCTAATGGTGAGGAGATTAAAGCTATTGGTATTTCTTATCAGATGCACGGTCTGGTCTGTGTGGATAAGGATCTGAAGGCTTTGCGTCCTTCGATTATTTGGTGTGACTCACGTGCTGTTCCTTATGGTGAAAAAGCTTTCAAGGATCTGGGAGGTGAGCAATGTCTGAGTCATTTGTTGAATTCTCCAGGAAACTTCACGGCTGCTAAACTGGCATGGGTAAAGGAGAATGAGCCCGATCTTTATAGTAATATATATAAGGTAATGTTACCTGGTGACTATATCGCCATGCGACTGAGCGGCGTAGCCAATACCACCGTTAGTGGCTTGTCTGAGGGTATGTTCTGGGATTTCAAGAACGACCAAGTGGCCGATTTCCTGATGAAGTACTATGGTTTTGATAGTTCTTTGATTGCTGACATCGTTCCTACATTTGCAGAGCAGTGTGTGGTAAGTGCTGAGGCTGCTGCAGAATTGGGCCTTAAGGCAGGTACTCCTATTACTTATAGAGGTGGTGACCAGCCTAATAATGCTTTATCTCTGAACGTGCTGAATCCAGGCGAGATCGCTGCAACAGCTGGTACGTCAGGTGTTGTGTATGGCGTGCTTGGTGAGGTTAACTACGACAAGCAGAGTCGTGTGAATACTTTCGCTCATGTGAACCATACGGCTGGTCAGACTCGTCTGGGGGTGTTGCTTTGTATTAATGGCACAGGTATTTTGAATGCTTGGACTCATCGTAATATCACACCTGAGATAGGCTATGCAGAGATGAACGATTTGGCTGCAAGTGTGCCTATTGGTAGTGAGGGCGTAACTATTATCCCATTCGGAAATGGTGCAGAGCGTGTGCTGGAGAACAAGGAGATCGGTTGTTCTATCAATGGCCTGAACTTCAACAAACATAATAAGGCTCATCTGGTACGTGCAGCTCAGGAAGGTATTGTATTCTCATTCTGCTATGGTATGGAGATTATGCAGCAGATGGGTATGGACATTAAGAAAATCCATGCTGGTAAGGCCAATATGTTCCTGAGTCCATTGTTCCGCGATACATTGGCAGGCGTGAGTGGTGCTACCATTGAACTTTATGATACGGATGGTTCTGTAGGTGCAGCTAAGGGCGCTGGTATTGGTGCTGGTATCTATGCCAATGCTGACGAGGCATTCGCTTCGCTGGAGAAACTTCAGGTGATTGAGCCGAATTCTGCTCATCGTTCCGAGTATCAGGCTGCATATGCTGCTTGGAAGGAAACATTAAAAAAGAATATCTAATTATTAACACTTAAATTAAACATTAATTATGGCAAAAGAGTATTTTCCGTTTACAGGTAAAATTCCTTTCGAGGGAAAGGATAGTAAAAATGTAATGGCTTTCCACTATTACGAGCCCGAGAAGGTCGTGATGGGAAAGAAGATGAAGGACTGGCTGAAGTTTGCTATGGCTTGGTGGCATACACTGGGTGGTGCTAGTGCAGACCAGTTTGGTGGACAGACTCGTTCTTACGAGTGGGACAAGGATGCAGATCCTGTTCAGCGCGCTAAGGACAAAATGGATGCTGGTTTCGAAATTATGGATAAGCTGGGCATCGAGTATTTCTGTTTCCACGATGTAGATCTCGTTGAAGAGGCTCCAACCATCGCAGAGTACGAGGCTCGTATGAAGGCCATCACTGACTATGCTCAGGAGAAAATGAAGCAGTTCCCCAACATTAAGTTGCTTTGGGGTACCGCTAATGTATTCGGTAATAAGCGTTATGCTAACGGTGCATCTACCAATCCCGATTTTGATGTTGTTGCCCGTGCTATCGTTCAGATCAAGAACTCTATCGATGCCACTATCAAACTCGGTGGTACCAATTATGTGTTCTGGGGTGGTCGTGAGGGTTATATGAGCCTGCTGAATACAGACCAGAAGCGTGAGAAGGAGCACATGGCAATGATGTTGGGTATGGCTCGCGACTATGCTCGCAGCAAGGGTTTTAAGGGTACGTTCCTGATTGAGCCGAAGCCTATGGAGCCCTCTAAGCACCAGTATGATGTAGATACTGAGACTGTGATTGGCTTCCTGAAGGCTCATGGATTGGATAAGGACTTCAAGGTAAATATTGAGGTGAATCACGCAACTTTGGCAGGTCATACCTTCGAGCATGAATTGGCTTGCGCTGTTGATGCTGGTATGCTGGGGTCTATCGACGCTAACCGCGGTGATGCTCAGAATGGCTGGGATACCGACCAGTTCCCCATCGATAACTTTGAGCTGACACAGGCTATGATGGAGATTATCCGCAATGGCGGCTTCAAGGATGGTGGTACCAACTTCGATGCTAAGATCCGTCGTAACTCTACTGATCTTGAAGATCTGTTCATTGCTCATATCAGTGGTATGGATGCTATGGCACGTGCTTTGATGAATGCTGCAGACATCCTGGAGAACTCTGAACTGCCCGCTATGAAGAAGGCTCGTTACGCTAGCTTCGACAGCGGTATTGGTAAGGATTTCGAGGATGGTAAGCTGACCTTCGAGCAGGTTTACGAGTATGGTAAGAAGGTTGAAGAGCCGAAGCAGATCTCTGGTAAGCAGGAAAAGTATGAGACCATTGTTGCTCTATATTCTAAATAAGAGCATCTTAAACTAAAATAAGAGCCTTCCGTTGATCAGCGGAAGGCTCTTGTTTTTTGATAGTAGGCACTTATGCCAAACTGTCTTTATACCATTCGAAAAGCTTTTGTACGCCTTCTTCAATCTCAACCTTATGCGTCCATCCGAGAGAGTGGAGCTTTGAAACATCGATCAATTTCCTCATCGTGCCATCTGGTTTAGAGGTGTCGAACTCAACTGTCCCATCAAAACCAACGGCCTTAACAACGAGTTCTGAGAGATCACGGATAGTCAGTTCTTTACCTGTACCCACATTGATGTGACAGTTACGAATCTCGCCCAATGATGGAATGGCACCTCCTCGTCCAGCGGAGTGATTCCTATCTACTGCACCATCAGTAGAGGCTCCGTAATGAACAGAAGAATACTTTTCAATACCAATCACATCCTTGAAATCAACATTCAACAATACATGGACGGAAGCATCGGCCATATCTTCACTCCAAAGGAACTCACGGAGTGGGGTTCCTGTTCCCCAAAGCACGACCTTATTATTATATATTCCGTATTTCCCAAGTACTTCCAGAATATCTCCTTGAGAAGCAGAGCCATTGATACCTTCTACAGGACGTTTGTTAAGATCGATAGCGATCTTGTCCCACTCTCCATCATGGATGAGCTTAGCCAAATAGATTTTGCGCATCATGGCTGGCATGACGTGAGAGTTCTCCAAATGGAAATTATCGTTGGGACCATAGAGGTTGGTGGGCATGACGGCTATATAGTTGGTGCCGTACTGCAAATTATAGCTCTCGCACATCTTCAGACCCGCAATCTTGGCGATGGCATATTCCTCGTTGGTATATTCCAATGGTGAAGTCAGAAGGCAATCTTCCTTCATGGGTTGGGGCGCATTCTTGGGATAAATACAAGTGCTGCCTAAAAAAAGCAGTTTTTTGACGCCATGGACATAAGCCTCACTGATTACATTGCACTGGATCTTCATGTTCATCATGATAAAGTCAGCGCGATAGAGGGAATTGGCCATGATACCTCCTACGAAAGCAGCTGCTAAGACAACAGCATCAGGACGCTCTTCGTCGAAGAACTGCTTGACGGCCATCTGGTCTGTAAGATCCAATTCCTTATGACTGCGACCGATGAGGTTGGTATAACCCCGTTGAAGGAGATTATTCCAAATAGCGGAACCCACAAGGCCGTGGTGTCCCGCTACATATATTTTAGAATTCTTATCCAAACTCATTCTTCCATCTGGGCTTTGATAAACAATTTCTTCACGAATTTCATGTCGTGCTTAACCATAATCCTAACCAACTCCTCAAAAGATGTCTTGTGAGGATTCCAGCCAAGTTTGGCCTTGGCTTTGGCAGGATTACCCAGCAGCTGGTCAACTTCAGCGGGACGGAAGTACTTGGGGTCGACCTCTACGAGCGATTTACCTGTAGCCTTGTCGTAACCTTTTTCGTCCACACCAACTCCTCTCCATTCAAGTTCAATGCCCACTTCCTTAAAGGCTAGGGTCGTAAACTCACGGACGGTATGGTATTCGCCAGTGGCAATCACGAAATCTTCAGGCTCAGGCTGCTGCAGAATGAGCCACATGCACTCAATATAGTCTTTGGCATAACCCCAGTCGCGCAAAGAATTCAGATTCCCCAGATAGAGTTTATCTTGGTAACCCTGTGCAATACGTGAAGCTGCAAGGGTGATTTTACGCGTCACAAAGTTCTCACCACGACGTTCACTTTCATGATTAAAAAGAATACCATTGCAGCAGTACATGCCATATGACTCACGGTAGTTCTTCATAATCCAGAAACCATAGAGCTTTGCTACTGCGTAAGGGGAACGAGGATAGAACGGGGTTGTTTCTGATTGAGGAACCTCCTGCACTTTACCGTAAAGTTCAGAAGTAGAAGCCTGATAGATACGACACGTCTTTTCTAGTCCGCAGATGCGTACAGCTTCAAGAAGGCGTAGAACACCATCGGCATCTACATCAGCTGTGTATTCAGGTACGTCGAACGATACCTTTACATGACTTTGTGCAGCCAGATTATAGATTTCTGTCGGTTTGACTTCACCAATAACACGAATCAGCGATGAAGAGTCTGTCATATCTGCCCAATGAAGATTCACCAGACGTTTCTTCTTCATGTCGCGTACCCACTCGTCGAGATAGAGGTGTTCGATACGGCCTGTGTTGAATGATGAAGAACGGCGTAGGAGACCGTGTACTTCGTAACCTTTTTCTATTAAAAATTCTGCCAGGTATGAACCATCCTGTCCAGTGATACCTGTAATAAGAGCAACTTTTTTGTCCATATTATTTAGTTTTCGCCAGAGAACTGCTTGATGCGTTGTTCTTCTGAGAGTTTGCAAATAAGTAATGTGTCGTCTTTTTCAGCTATGATATAGCCGTCGAGTCCTTGGATAACTACCTTCTTTTCCTGGGTTGTATGTACAATACAGTTGTGGCTTTCTATTAGATTGATGTCCTGCCCAATGGTGACATTGCCATAAAGGTCCTTCTTATTCTGACCATGCAGTGATCCCCATGTTCCCAAGTCACTCCATCCAAAGTCTGCAGGACAGACAAAAATCTCCTCAGCCTTCTCCATGATGGCATAGTCAACAGAGATGTTTTCACATTCAGGGAATCGCTCATCAATGAGAACCTGTTCCTTATTGGTTCCATAGACGGGCAACATAGATTCAAAGATCTTGGCCATTGTTGGCTGGTAAATACGGAAGGCATTGACAATGGTGTTGACATTCCAAATGAAGATGCCTGCATTCCAGAAATAATAATTCTTTTTGATATATTCTTCTGCGGTCTTCAAGTCGGGCTTCTCGCGGAAAGAGTCAACACGATAGATTTCCTTGTTGCGGAGTGAAGAGGTGCTAAGATCTGCCTGAATATAGCCATAACCTGTCTCTGGACGATTTGGCTTCATGCCTAATGTAACAATGGCATCCGTTTCACTTGTAAATCTCATGCATTCCTTGATAACTCTCTGGAATTCAGTCGTGTCTGTGACAATGTGGTCGCTTGGTGTCACCACGATGTTGGCTTTGGAATCAATTGATTTGATGCGCCAACTAACATAAGCGATACATGGAGCGGTGTTTCTACGACAGGGCTCGCAAAGAATATTTGTTTTGGGAATGCTGGGTAATTGTTCCTCAACGATTGGCGCATATTTTTGGTTGGTTACCACCCAGACATTTTCTGGCGAAACAAGGTCGCCAAAACGTTCAACTGTCAGTTGAATCAATGTCTTGCCAACTCCAAGGACATCAATAAACTGCTTAGGCTTTTCTGCAGTGCTCATCGGCCAGAAGCGACTCCCGACGCCGCCAGCCATAATGACCAAATGGTTGTTTGTCTTTGCCATAATAATGAGAATACGTTTGATAATAATCTGCAAAAATATACAAATTATTCCATATAGACGAATTTTTTTTGAGAAAAATGCTAATTATGCATGCATTTTCTGCTTTTTAAGGTAATGTTTTATGCCAAAATAGGCACAGGCCAGTATTAAAAGGCCGATAATGACAATCTTTATATATTCGGCATATTCCGCTATTTTATCATTTAATTGGTCTTCTGGAACAATAGCGTGGAGATACCATCCGAGGATAGCCAGTACAGAGTGCCAACCACCAGCTCCAATAGTTGTGAACAGAATGAATTTGCCATAGTTCATCTTGGCAAGTCCTGCGGGGATTGAAATCAAGTGGCGGATAACGGGGACGAATCTTCCTGTAAGTGTGGCAGCTACACCATGGTCATCAAAATACTTCTCGCTTTTCTCTACTTTTTCCTGATTCAATAGACAAATATGACCTAACCGACTATTCGCAAATTTATATACAACAGGCCGCCCTACATAGAGTGCTGCGAAATAATTAATGGATGCGCCAACATCGGCTCCAAGTGTCGCAAATAAGATGATGAGGAATACGTTCAACGAACCACTGGCAGCATGATAGGCCGCTGGCGTGACTACAAATTCTGAAGGCACAGGTACGACTGTGCTTTCCAACAACATCAGGAAAAAAATAGTGGGATAATTCAGATTGCTGAGTAGGGTGGTGATGATATTCATAATTACTTTAATGATTCTTCTATAAACTTCTGGTATTCTGTAACTTTCATGTCTGCAGGAAAGAGGTGTCCTAATACCATCTTAACCTCTTTTGGGTTCCTCTCGACGGCTTCTTTTAAATAGTCTTGGAATTCATCATAATGTTTGAGATCCCAACAGCAGAGTGCCATATACGAATAACCATCGTTCCAGTTGTCATCCACGAAATTGAAGAACCTTTTGAAGAGCTTGTAGGATTCCGATACATATCTGTTGTCATAGAGTGATACTATGATACGCAGCATGGTCTTGGGCATATTATCTGATTTCGTGATAATATTTTTCCAGACATTTTCCGCCTCTTTCAATCTTTTGTTTGCAACAAGTATATGCCCCCGGATTACTTCCATGTCGATATGGTCACAATCCAGGCTTTCAGTCTTGTCAAGATAGTGTAAGGCAATTTCCGGTTGCTTTAGTTCACTATTGGCAAATGCAAGTTCCTGATAGATTTCCGGCAGATATTGTGAGTCCGCCGGTGCTTTTTTCTCTGCCAGAAGCAATCGGTCGATGGCTTCGCTAAATCTTCCGAGGTTAATCAGACAAGTACCCTGATGCAAATAGCCAAACTCGTCGCTGTTGTTCTTCTCTGAGTATTTTTCGAAATAAGAAAGTGCTTCCTCGAAATTCTCCAGATGATAAAGTCCATTGGCTTTCGTTAAAATGCTCTCGGCGTCATTGGGGTCGATGGCAATGGCGTATTCGCTACTGGCGATAGAAGCGCTATAGTCCTCACTCATAAACTGGGCATTAGCAAGGGCATTCCAATAAACTTTAGAGTAGGGGTTGTGATCCAGCAACTCGTTAAAAAGCCTGCTACTGTCTTCGTATTTACCAATACCGAAAAGGGTGCGGGCCATAAGTTCCTTGAAATCATCTGAATTGTCGCCTTGCGAGCGGGCCATCCATTCAAACGACTTGTTGTAGTCGTTGTATTCTGCAAACAGATTGGCCACATCATACACGTAGTCCATCTGCTCGTCGGGTGGCAGTTCCAGGAATTGTTTCCTGAACAGCTCATCAGCCTCTTCGGTCTTTCCTTCACAGATTAGGATCTCTCCCAAAAGATAGAGATATTCGGTATTGTCGACGATACGCATCCGTTCTGCATAGTCTCTGGCAACTTCGAAATCCCCCAAACTGAGTGCCTCACGGGCTTTATAGAGCAAAGGACCTATAGCATCGGGATTGAATTGCAGGGCAAGTTCTATTGCGTCAGAAGCCTCTTCCAGCCTGCCTTCGTAATGATAATAATCGGCTATATCAGCCAAATCGTCGGCATCCATATAAGCCGGATGCCTCGATTTGACCGAATCCTCATATTTTTGTAGGATTTTCTTGAAATCCTCACTATCGAAATAGGCTGTGTCGTCTGTCATTCACTTATTGCTTTTTTGCCCAAGAGTCTTTCAGACCGACGGTCTTGTTAAAGACAGGATGTGCATCGCTTGTATCGCTGTCTGGGGTGAAGTAGCCAATACGCTGGAACTGCAGATAGCTCAGCGGCTTCATCGTGGCGGCGAAAGGTTCCACATAGCAGTTGGTCAGAATATGGAGCGAATCAGGATTGATAATCTGTTTCATGGCGGTCACAGCATCGCAGTTCTGTTCTTCACGGATGGCTGCCATGTCGTCACGGGGATTCTCCACCTTCCACAGACGGTCATAGAGGCGTACCTCTGCCTTCACGGCATGTGCACAGCTGAGCCAGTGCAAGGTCTTACCCTTGATCTTACGGTTGGAACCGGGCAGACCGCTGCGTGATTCCGGATCATAGGTGCAATAGATGGTGGTGACATTGCCATTCTCATCCTCGTCACAGGGATGCTCCTCATCGCATTTGATGATATAGGCATTCTTCAGGCGCACCTCCTTACCGGGAGCCAGACGCATGAATTTCTTCTCTGCCTCCTTCATGAAGTCGTCACGCTCAATCCAGAGTTCACGGCTGAACTCGATGGTATGTGTACCGTCGGCCTCGTTCTCAGGATTGTTGACGGCTTCCAGTTGCTCTACTTGTCCCTCGGGGTAGTTGGTAATCACCACCTTCACAGGATCGAGGACGGCACTCACACGGATGGCACGGCTGTTCAGGTCGTCACGGACGGCACTTTCCAACAATGCCATGTCATTAAGGGCATCCAACTTGGTATAGCCGATCTTGTCGATAAAGTTCACGATGCTCTCAGGACTGTAGCCACGACGACGGAAACCGCAGATGGTCGGCATACGGGGGTCATCCCAGCCATTGACGAGCTTCTCATTCACCAATGCCAACAGATTGCGCTTTGACATCAGCGTGTAGTTCAGATTCAGTTTGTTGAACTCTGTCTGGCGGGGACGGTTGTCCTCGATATTGTCGGTTTCGCCTTTCCATTCCTTCATCCAAGTGACAAACAGGTCATAGAGGGGACGATGCTCCACAAACTCCAGTGTACACCAGGAGTGGGTCACGCCTTCCAGATAGTCGCTCTGTCCGTGGGTGAAGTCATACATGGGGTAGGCATTCCATTTGTTGCC
>Ga0310786_10008275_pt1 | contig 13382 bp, 22 predicted proteins | sample AusTroGonzalo_MG_FD_203881 | JGI IMG/M metagenome (GOLD analysis project Ga0310786, IMG submission 203881) | Bovine rumen microbial communities from tropical cattle in Woodstock, Queensland, Australia - Gonzalo_03 (v2) (version 2) | ecosystem: Host-associated > Mammals > Digestive system >... | reverse complement strand
GCATAGAGCCTGCTACTTATTTCTTGATTGAAGGATACAAAGGAAATCTCAACAGATTATCTTATGAGATTGAGTATCCTCATGGAGAAATGCTTATTCCAGATGATATGTAACATGTGAAGATATGCCAAAGAAGAAAGAAGACATAGTTCCTGACTCAATCCCACTGTTTGATGATGGGAATACAAAGAAGTCAGCAGTAGAGAAGAAGCCTAGGAAGAAGCTGAAGCAGAAGACTTGGCTGTTCATCAAAGGGTGGACTCGTGAGAATGAGATCTTCTCTATCCATGAGATTGATGATGACAAGATAGCTAAGTTCAACAACTTGATCAAAGCAATCAAGTCATGGACTGCTAAAGGCTCTAACTGGGATGCGGATGTCGCTAAAGTCTATGAGAAGTATCCAAAGATCAAGCCAGCTGTGATTGATGAGTTTGAGGCTTATGTGCCAACAGGGATTGACCTGTGCTTCCAGGATGAGTCAAGGAGAGTCATCCAGCCAGGCAGTGCTGACTCGATAGACTCAGTCACTGTGATAAGAGGAACCCAGGAGGAGATCTTATGAACTACGAGAACTTGATAGTGTTTGCAGCACTTGCTGCTGTAGCATATGCTATAGTGCTAGTGTTTAAGATGAATGACAACAAATAAAGGAACAGCTATGGACAAGAAGAACAACTCAATCAAGAATGTCTTAGACAACAAGCTTGTTGTTGAAGACTTCTCAGGAGCAACTTATGTGCTCTACAGTGTAGACGTGTGTTGTGGCAAAGCTCTGCTGATCAGTACTAGTGACAACAGGCTCTCTATCAGAGCTATCACAGACTTGAGGTGTGTGTCAGGACAGACTTATGATCTTCTCTGACAAGAATAAAAGATGTTAACAATCAAATAGATTCTGTCATGAGATAATAGAAGGTAAAAATCAATAAACACAGATAATGAAGCATTATATCTTAATTGCTGTAGACTATCAGTATGGATTCAAGGAAGGTGGCGCACTTGGTGTAGAAGGTGCAACAAATGCTATTGAAGCTGCATCTAAGCTCCTCAACTACAGAGTGATGAAGACTGAGAAGTCAACTGATGAACTGTCTTACAGAGATGGTGACAAAGTCAACCATACAGAGTCATTCATCAAAGAGGTGATATTCACAAGAGATGGACATCCAGCTAACCATTGCTCATTCAAGAGCCAAGGTGGTGAGTGGCCAATTCACTGTGTAGAGTACACAATGGGATCTGCTATTGTTGATCCACTCATCTATGATTGTATCCAGAATGGAATTCCATATGGTGTTGCTACGAAAGGACAAGATCCAAATGTTGAGAACTACTCAGCATTCAGGTTTGTCATGCGCAATGGAGACATGACTACGTTCTCTCTTGCTCCAGACTTCAAGCCGACAGGAAATGTCCTTGACTTCATCCAGGATCCTGAAGATGTTGAAGAGAACTACAATGAGATCATCATATCCGGCATAGCTGGTGACTATTGTGTCTATGAGACAGTCCAGAACATGAAGGAAGTAGATCCAATAGTGTACTTGCCAGGTGTAGCATCTATTGATGGTGGCGACAAGCTCAAGAAGCTCATCAAAGACCTCAACTTGAGAGTGATGGACGAGGACTTCAGAATCACTAGAGATCATTGATATATAATGATGAAAGGACACATAACTGAAATAACATGGAAATACTTATCGGAATCTTTGCAGTGATAGTAGTCATTGGACTGCTCCTGTTCTTAGTGTTTGGGCTTCCACTGATCGTGATTGGCTCACTTCTCACTCCAGGAAGGTTTGCATTTGTGGTAGCATTCTTCATCATGAAGAAGATGAAAATTCTCAAGTGTTCTTGGTGGTGGATACTCCTTGGACTTTTGATCCCATTCTAAGAGATGAAGTCTATACAGCTTAAGAATACTTCTGGAGAAGAGGTCTTAGTCAATGTTGACCAGATCAGGAGTGTCATCAAGAGCAAGTATGGAATCAATGTCCAGTATGAAGAAGGAAGATATCATTGTATTCCTGACGAAGAATACCAGAAGCTCAAAGATTTCATGATACAAGTCACTAATCTTGAGCTTCTAGCACTCAGCTCATTAGCAGAGAGAAACAAATTCAACTTAAAATAACAGACACACAATTGAGAAGACAAGAGAAGAAGCTTGACAACAGAGTCAATGAGCAGATTGATGCACAGCTGGTTCGAATAGTCAACATTGAAGCTTTGGACCAAGATGACATTCAAGAAGTCATGCCATTGAAGAGTGCTATTGCACTGGCAGAAGACATGGAGACAGATCTCATTGAGATAGCTCTCAACCAGAAAGAGAGCACATCTATCTGCAAGCTAATGGATGTTGACAAGTTCATCTACCAAGAGAAGAAGAAAGCAAAGCAAGCTAAAGCTTCTAGGCCTAAGTCTGAGCAGAAAGAGATCAAGCTCAGTGTTGACATAGCAGAGAATGACTTCAACACTAAAGAGCGACATGCTCGTGAGTTCTTGACTAAAGGCAACTATGTGAAAGTCTCACTTCAGCTCAGAGGTCGTCGCCAAGGCTCACAAGTCATCAGAGACAATGCTACAGCACTTATTCTTAAGTTCATAGACAACTTGTCTGATGTTGGCAAGACTTCTGCAATGCCTGCTTGGCAAGGGAATCGTGTGTTTGTACAAGTGAACCCTAAGTAAGCCAGATATGGATCACAAAGAGTACGTAAAAGCAATAGAGTCTCTAGATGAAGAGAAAGAGACTCTCAAGAAGAGGATTCAAGAGATTGAAGACCAGAGGAGAGATCTCATATTAGGTGCTTTGACTGAGAACTATGTAGGTAAGTTCATCCATGTAGAGAATGGACTGTGTTCTTCTTGGTGGATGAAGGTTGAGACTCAGAGTGTCAATGGAGATCATTTACATCCAACTATACTTCTTGCTGGATATGGAGTCTGTGACTACAAGACAGCAAAGACTCGTGACATCAGATTCTCTGCAGAATTGACATATGTCATCTATCTTGAGAGAAAAGGAAAAGACAAGAAGTGGACAATCACTAATAGCAACTTGCAAGAAGTCTCATGTGAAGATTTTGAGAAAGCTATTGACAGGCTGGTCAGAGACTCAATGAGAATCTGTGTGCTCCAGAGACCACATAACTAGTCTAGATACATTGAAGAACACACTAGTGCTTCATCAAGTGATAAATAAGCAAACTTCAACAACTTATCACTTGAATGAAGCATTTTTCGGTTCCTGAGCTCTGCCGTTCATCAGTAGCAGTGAAGTACAGGATAGACAACAAGCCTAATGCAATAGAGAAGAGACACTTAGTTGAGCTGATTGACAACTTGCTAGAGCCTCTGAGAGAGATGTGGGTTGATCACTGTCGTAAGAACAACTTAGGGACAGGTGCAATCAAAGTCACATCTGGATACAGGAATCAGAGAGTCAACCGCTTAGTAGGTGGTGTAGCAATGTCAAGCCACTTGTTTGGATATGCTGCAGACATCAAGCCTATGAATGGCAAGCAGACAGAGTTTGAGTGGTGGATAAGCAATGTGTTTGCTAAGTCAAGTGTCTTGTTTGATCAGATCATCATAGAGAAGAGCAGAGTGGCAAGATGGATCCATGTCAGCATCAAGAACAGAAACGGAGAGCAGAGGATGCAGTGCTTCACTGCAGTCAAGTAACTATATGGCAGAGCAGACAAATAACACAAGCTATGGAGAGGTAGCTGAGCAAATCTACAACCTTGTAGACAATGACCAAGACAAGATCAATGCTTTCTTGTCTGCTAAGTCTAGTCCAGAAAGTGAAGAGAGAGGTGAGATTGAGAGATGGTTTGACAACTATGTCAAGCCAGATGAGCTCAATGACCTCATGAAGAAAGGGCAGAGCAAGAGAGGCCTAGTCAAGTGGCTAGCAGATGACTCTAACAATGAGTATCTGAAACAACACCTCAATGTGATGGACTCTTCATCTGCTGCACAAGACACAGTCATAGCTGGGACAGATGCTTCTATAGCTAGAGACATTGAAGATGAAGATGACGAGATTTACAATGGGACTGCTCCTAACACTTCTGATGTGTCAGTCTCAAGCAACAAAGTCAATGATCCTGATGAGATAGATGCAGCACTCAAAGCTCTTGAAGATGATCCAGACATAGATGTGACATTTGAGCTTGTTGACTTAGATGATGGAGGATCTGAAGATGATGGGTCTGATGACAGTCAATTAGCTAAGACAAAGAAATCTACTGTCAAGAAGACTGGGAAGAAGAAGATCCACTTAGATCACACTATCAACAGGCTAGTCAAGAAGATAGATGATGAAGAGATTGAAGACCGCAAGCACCATGAGAAGTACTATGTAGCAAAGAGAGACCAGCTTGGAGGTCCTGACAACTTAGACAAGCTTGAAGATGAGCTAGACAAGCAGATGATCTCTTACTATGACTTTCCACATGTCTCTATCAAGATGTATGAGTCTAATGAAGTCAAGATGAACAGGATCTTCAAGAAGCTTGGATTCAGCTTCAGGTGCAAAGACATAGCAAAATACACAAAGAACTGGCATACAAAGTAATGGCAACATATCAGACATCTAACACAGAGAATGGCAAGATCAATGGCCAGAAGGGGACTATCATCATGACTAGCAACTCTGGAAGATCTCAGAGAGTCCAAAGCTACATATATCCAGGACCACAAGGACGAGGGATAAGAGGAGAGAGCATGATACTGAAGAACCACTATCAGACGACAGCTAAGAATCCAATGCCTATACAGACAAGGATAACTACTAGGAGAATAAAGTGAAGTGTTAAACAATGTGAAAACAAAGGCTTGCAGGAAAACTTGCAAGCCTTTTCTCATATTATATGTGTATGAAGAGAGTAGAACTATTGAAGAGCAATGCTAAGATGAGAGCTGGTGAGATGTACCAGGTCTGCACTGTTGATGAGAAGCATCACGGAATGTGGATCTCAGATGAGTATGGTCACATGGCTTTCGTCCAAGATGAAGACTTAGGAGAGATAGAAGAAGATGAAGAATGAAGTTGCCAGCACAACAGATGCAATATTTGAGAGAAAGCTCTTGGTAAGGCTTGGAAAGCATCTTGCATTCCTTCTCAGGCACGACCAGGAGGCGCTTGATCAAGGGCTTATTGATGGAAATGGCTGGAGGATGATTGATGAGCTCTGTGAGCGACAGGGATATACTAGAGAGCTCATAGAAGAGATAGTCAAGACCAATGAGAAGAGAAGATATGAGTACAATGATGACAAGTCTAAGATTCGAGCTCGTCAAGGGCACTCAATCAATGTAGATGTTGAGCTCAAGGAAGAAGAGCCACCATCGTACTTGATGCATGGAACATCAGAGAAGATCTTAGAGACTATCTTGAAGGAAGGCATCAAGAAGATGTCTAGACAGTATGTCCATCTCTCTGATGATGCTGACACAGCCGTCAAAGTTGGAAGGAGACATGCTCATAGTGGAAAAGTTGTAGTGTTTGTCATCTCTGCAAAAGCCATGTGGTACAAAGATGGAATCAAGTTCTACAAGAGCAACAATGGCGTCTGGCTGACAGACTATGTAGATCCAAAGTACATAATAGACTACACAATAAAAGACTGACATGTATTTCATAGAGACAAGAGAATCTTGGTGTCATCCTGAGTATATTGATGGGATTATATCAAAAAGGTATAAAGACACTCCATTTGCTATTGTTAAAGAGATGATAGGCAAGATGTGGACCGTATTCATCATCCTTGATGAAGAGCATGTTGTAGGTTATGAACAATACTGGACTAAAGGCAAAGCTGTCAAAGCAATTGAGAGTGGTGAGATCCAGAAGACAATAGACAAAGAGTTCAAGACTCTGACTGTCATACATGAGTTCCTTAACAAGAAGACATTGAATCATGAACAAGCACATACTGAAGGAGTTTGAAGTGAAAGAACAGCTAGAGCTAGGACTCTGCACTTATGATGTGTCAGTCTTGCTCTATGATCTTGGTTTCAAAGACTATTGTGAGTACTACCATGACACTCTAGACCAAGATCACAAGGTAGTGAAGACATACTGCTGGAGAGACTGTTTTGGATTCAAGTTCTATCCATGTCCATACTTGTTCCAAGCACAGAAGTTCTTGAGAGAGCAGTGGTCCACTCAAGTTGAAGCTAAGTATGAGTCTATGATGTCTGCTGACAAATCATGTGGAATGAAGTATTGGACTTGGGAAAGGACAAACCTTCTTGACACACATCTTCAGCAACACACGCCAGTTCCAACTAGTGACACAATGTTCATGACATATGAGCAAGCTCTTGATGCAGGATTGTTTGAGATCCTGACAGAGATCAAAGACATCAACACTCTCTCCAGAAGCAGATAGTGTAAAAGAAAGTTAAATCCAGTGTTAAATTCTGTAAAACATGATCTAAGCCCAAGCATAGTTTGTATATTTGCAGCATCAAACAATACAACAGAATATGGCAGATTTCAGAAACAAGCAATGGTTCAAGGCTCTCACTGAAGAGCAGCGCGAAGCTCTCTGCAAGAAGCTTGGGTGTACAATGAGTGGCCTCAAGAAAGCTGGATTCATGGAAGACGGCAAGCTCAAGTTTGACTTGCTTCGTCTTGAGTATCCAACACCTCAATCTTGGACAACAGACTTCAACACAGTAGAGTCAGATGCATTCAAGAAGATGTTCACTCAGCTCACTGCAGCGGAAGACTTAGCAGATATTCTCACATGCTTAGAGGATATGTGGAATCTCTTCCAGCCAGGCACTAAGTTCCTCAAGCCGGACTTGAAGAAGAGTGTAGTGAATGTGTGGATCAGAGACTGCAAGCGCTGGATCACAAGCAATGTAGAGTCTATTGAGCGGAACAGAGACCATCAAGATCAGGATGTTCCTAAAGTGTTTGCACACAAGGTATACACTCACTTGAGAGTCTTGTTCAACTCTGAGCTCAAGAACATCAAAGAATCAAAGTGATCATTACAACAATATTATAATCAACAACAAGTTTAACATTCTAACAATTCAAAGCAATGATTAAGATTTTCAGCAAGGAATTCAAGGACGCCGTGGTAGGCGCAGTGAAGGAAATTCGTAAGCGGGTAGAAGTTGGTGCAGGCAACGTGAAGGACCTGGTAGCAGAGGCTCGTGACTCAGAGCCAGTAGCTAAGGTAGTCAAGATGTACAATGATGGCAAGGAGGCCGCAGCCCAGGAGATCAACAAGATCAAGGAGGTCCGCATCTCCAAAGAAGAGATGATTGCTCGTACAGCAGCCAAGAAGAAGCTCCGCGATCAGGCCAAGGCCGATGCCAAAGCACGCCATGAGGCAGTCAAGGCAGAGATTGAAGAGATCCAGAACAGCCCAGACATTGAAGAGGTCTACTGCCAGCGCAGTGAGATTCGCCCAACCTGGAAGCCTGAAGAGTATGAGAACATGCCTGTGGTCCTGGAGACTGCTAAGGTCACTGTCATCGGTGTAGTCCGTCGTCTTGCAGGTCAGCGGTACCGTCTGCAGATCTCATTGTCACGTCGTAACCCAGAAGACCAGTTCATCAAGAGCCAGGGATACCTCATCGCTCTCAAGCGTGCTATTGATCCTCGCTTCAAGTTTGAGATTGATGGCAAGGACTTTGAGACCATGAAGGTTGGTGACTTCGACACTCCGCTTCTGAAGGATCTGTTCCTCAGCATCGCTGATCAGCTCATCGACCAGTATGAGTACACAGTAGAGTCTTACACCAAGGCCATGAAGAACGCTCTGGCGAAGACCGCTCAGAAGTTTGTCGACGACATCCAGGAAGCAGTAAAAGCTTCAAACTAAACATCGTGAATCCGAGGAGCCCTGTGCATACACCACAAGGGCTCCTTTCTAATGAAGACAGATGAAGACAATATTTGGTGTTGAGTGGCATAGTGCTCAAGAAGACTTTGATGAAGCTGTTGAGAAGCTCAAAGCTCTGCTCAAAGATGGAGAAGAGTCAGAAATAGTGTATGTTGGAAGCCAGAATGAGCGATGCCATGAAGCCTTAGTCAAAGGAGAGTTCCAGCCAAACCAGAAGACGTGGAAGTTTGAGCCATCTATAAGAGTCAACACAGAGCTCATCATGAAGCTTGGCATCAGATATGATATAAAGAACAAACACTTGCTCACATCATGAGATTGAACATACTTGGAGAAGATCCACTAGAGAAACAATATGCAGAGTCACTAGAGTGGTTTTTGACATCTAAGACATTGATGCCAAACCGTACAGGCATAGACACATATGTCAAGACACACCAGTATTTCAGGTACTGGGCTAATATTGACTTCCCACTCTTGAGGTGCAAGAAAGTCTATCCAAAGCTTGCTCTCAAAGAGCTTCTGTGGATGCTTCAAGGCAGGACAGACCTGAAGTGGCTCCATGATCACAAAGTCACTTACTGGGATGAGTGGGAGCTTGCAGATGGCACAATTGGTAAGTCATATGGATATCAGTACCGTAACTTCAATGGTGTTGACCAGCTCAATGAGCTTGTGTACAACATGATTGACAATCCGACAGATCGTCGATTGATCATCAGCTTGTGGAATCCACATGACATGCCTGAGATGGCCCTGCCTCCATGCCAGTTCTTGTACCAGTTCACATGTGAGAAATCTTCTAAAGGCAATAATGTGTGGCTTGTGAGCTTGCACACTCTCCAGAGGAGTGGAGACTCATTCTTAGGAGTTCCATACAACTTTGTGTTCAATGGATTCTTCCTCACAATCATGTGTGACATGTGCAACAAGCTCTCTAGCAAAGAGCAGATGTTCATCCCTTGCAATGTCCACCACACTATCAACAACTACCACTTGTATGTCAACCATCTGGATGCAGTGCACCAGTACTTGCACAATTACCATGATCCAGAGAACAAAGTCAACAATGATGAAGTGAAGTGCTTCATCGAAGTTCCTAAGAGTAAAGCAACAAGCTTAGATGCTTACCTCTCATACTTGTCAGACAACATTGACAATGAGAATGTGGTAATGATCACCAAAGGAGTCCAAGACCAGTATGGTCCTATCAAAGCAGACATAGCAGTATAACATAAACAACTACAACATATGGTAAGAAGATTGACAATCAGTGACATCAAGGATGTATGCAATGGGCCTACTTGCAAAGAAGGCACTAAAGAGAAAGTGTTAGACTTGATGCTTGACATCTTGAAGTCACTTCCATCAACATCAGAGAAAGCTGATGTCATGGCTGAGACCACTCGTGAGAAGCTTGAGAATCCTATCTATACTAAGAAGCTCAAGTTTGACATAGAGCGATTCAATGATGTTTCTACAGGATTCAGTGGCATGCTCAATTCGCTCCTTGACATTGAGTACATCTCGGTGTCATCTGACAAAGAAGACTTCAGCAATGCATCAACTAATGACATTCGCATCAACTGTCGTGACCGTTACAACAACTGGGTCAATGTCTTTGCAGACAACTACTCATACAGGTACCTTGAAGTCTTGTGTATCCTCATGATGAGGCTGACAGAAGAGCCAGGGATTGAAGTTGAAGATGCTCCTAGTGATGTCAAGCATGAAGACTTGATATCTGAGATGAACACTCTAGCAAGAGAGATCACTGAAGGACATCATAATGTCTCTAAGATTCCAGAGATCATAAGACTCATGAAAGAAGCTCTTGGCAAATCTTGAAGACAGTTTCTTGATATAACTTATATGGAACCAATAAAGAGACTCTCACTCATACTAGACAATGGCAATGCTACAAGTGTGATATATGTGCCAATGATCTCTATGAGGAGCTATGAGACAAACTTGTATGACTTGACTTGTGATGGGAATGTCAACAGATTCTCATCAGTGTTCTTGAATGTAATCAAAGACTTTGAGAAGAGACATAAAGATGGAATAGAGATCTTCATAGTCTTGCCACTCTTAGAAGAGTGTACACCAGAGTCAGAAGAGTTCATCAAGAGGCTTGTCAAAGAGTCAGAAGACCATATCAGAGTTCTTCATACAAGCATGTTCCCATCAGGTGGACCAAAACAAGAGAGATCTCTGCAGCCAATAGCAAAGCTTGCTGACTATGTGAGGCAGATGGCTGCTCTATACAAGTGCAACACAATCATCTATGAGGCAAACTACCTTGGTGTCTTGCTTGAAGGGCACAAGATAGCATTTGATCGACCTTGGAAGACCATCTACTGGTGTCCAGTGTCTGAGACAATGACATTCCAGCCGGACTTCTTGAAGAGCGTTGCATATGTTGATCAAGAGCTAGTCAAGTGCTGTGACTACATGCTAGTGGCAGTTGAAGCACAGAAGAGACACTTTGAGAGGTTTGTAGATGACAAGGACAAAGTGATCTTGATGCCTATGCTCATTGATCCATCTCTTCCAATGTTCTCATTCAAGAGAGACACAGAGACTCTGAATAAGATACAGAAGATGAGAGAATGGAACAACTGCGCTATCATATACTTCCCGTTCAGGCTGACAGACAAAGGATACCACTTTGAAGATGTAGCTAATGCTATAGTCAACTTAGCACTCAACTGGAACATCTGCTTAGTGTACAGCAATCCTAATGACAGTGACTTGATTGAGGAAGCAGAAGATCTCTTTGCTGACTATGAAGATGAGTCAGGGATACCTATATGGACAATGAAGATACCAAAAGACAGAGACACATACTACACTATGATCAGTGAGTCTGGGTGCATTGTCCCATACTTTGAAGATGTGTCAGAGGTCATGCATGCTAGCTGGCAAGAGATGGAGTACTTCAGGACAACTAAGTGTGTCAAAGATCCATATTCTATAATTGACCAAGTCTCTATAGAGACAGCACTAGAGTCAGCTCTCAATGTCACAGCAAGATATGCAATAGCAAGCAGGTAATTGTTAAAGATTGTTAAACAATATAGGTCGTCCTTCATATAACTTTCATGAAGAACGACCTTTTTGTTATTGAAGGGTTTGACCGTATAGGCAAGTCAACCTTACTCTCTCAGTTTGCTGCTATGGATCAGAATGATCTCAATGTCTACATACAGCCAACAGACACAGGCATTCCAGATGACAAGATGCCATCATACAGAGAAGATCCTGAAGGATTCAGGCAATGGCTAGAAGTGTACTTGAGCGACCAAGTCAATGACTTGCTGAGAATGAAAGATGAGAGAAGAGGGACAATCATGGCAAGGTTGTTCATCTCAGATGATGTGTACAGCAACATGTTCAATCGCAAGAATGTTGCGTACAAGTTTGCTGATGAGCTCACAAAAGCTTACAATATACACCACATAGTTCTCTTGTGGGACAGCTATGATACTTATCTCAGCAGACTCAAGAAGTGTGGTGAAGACAAGATAGAGTACACTGAAGAAGAGTTCAAAGATATCCAGACAATGTACTTGACAGCCACACAAGTATGCTATAGGACCTACAACCACTCATATGACATCATCTTTGTCACTGACAACACAACTGTAGATGGGCTTTTAGAGAAAGTAGTCAATGTTGTAGGTGAATGTCTAGGAAAGCCTATAGGCATAAAAGAGAAGATGGCAAAGAAAGAGAAGATTGACCATATGTTCGATCTGTTCTGGGACTTGCATGACAACAATGACTTGAAAGATGTCAAGAAGTACTTGAGCAAGCGAGAGAACTTAGACAAAGGAATCATCATAGCTGGTGTTGGTAAGAACTTCTACATTGCTGAGAAGATATACAAGACGTTCATCTCAATGGGCATCAAGTGTCAGCCTCTTGACTGTGTCCATGCTCTTCACGGAGACTTAGGCATGGTAGATGGTCAGCTCATATTCTTCTTGTCTAAGTCTGGAAACACAGAGGAGATGGTGACCATTGCTAAGACACTCAACATGCTGCGTCAGCGAGGACACAAGAGGTTCGTCTCCTGTGGGTTCTTCTTGAACAACAGGCCAAGTTATATTGACTATGACTTCATGATTGTTCCTAGCGAGAAATTCAACAAAGATGACATCTATGAGTTTGATTCAAGGAACTTAGTTCCTAGCTTGAGTATCAACATCATGCAGATGGTTCTTGATGACTTAGGATGTGAGCTCTTTGAGATGAACAAAGACTTGTTTGAAGGCTACAAGTACAATCACATGGGTGGCGCAAATGGCAAGAGACTTGGAGTATACAAAGAGCTTGAAGAAGCTAAAACTTCTAATTGATTTTCATATAGAAACTTGTATGAGTAACAAAATCAAGAATGTAGTCATTGTAGCTGGTGGTCTGAATACCAGAATGGAGAACCTGAGTGTGTTCCCTAAGATATTGTTCCCTATGATCACCTATGGAAGCATATTGTCTTATGATATTGAGAAGATTGAAGAGATTGGAGCCAAGCCATATCTAGTCATCAACAACAAGTACTATGAGATGGTCAAGCAGTATTGTGAGAGGAACAAGCTAACTGACAGAATCACAATCATTCAATCATTCAACTCAGATGGAAGTGCTAACACTCTCAAGTCTGTGTCTGCTTTCTTGCCTGATACTGACACATTGCTTGTGTGGAGTGACTTGATTGTCAATGACTTCAACATGCTCAAGTATTTCTTGACTAAATGTGAGAGAAAGAGTCCAATAGATGATCATAAAGCTAATAACATCATCATAACAAGCTTTGGACAATATAGATTCAATGTTGAAGAAGAATATGTAAAGAAGACATTCAAGGGTATCAAGATTGAAGAGCTTGAGAAACCTAAGAGTTCTGATACGTTTGTTGTAGCAGGTAATGTTCCTGGAATATACTGGTATAATATAAGGCCAGACTTCCTGAAGATTGGTGAAGACAAGCATAACTATGATTACATAGAGTTCTTGAGAGACTACTATCCAGATGATATTGACATTGAGATACTTGGAGGAAACATCACTGAGTTTAGAGACAAAGAATCTTATATAAGGTATATTGTCAATGCACCTAAAGGATCAGACATAGAGAAGAAGACTAGGTTCTTCAACTCACTGACTCTTAGCAGAGATGGGGAGACATTGTTCAAGTCATGCAAGAATGAAGAGTACAAGCACCTCATCAAGAAAGAGATTGCATGGTATACTAAAGCTAAAGAGATTGGCTTTGGTGGTATTCCAAAGATTGAGAATTGTCATGTTGATGATGATCCTAAGAAAGAAGACTGGATTGAGATGGAACTCCTCAAAGACTACAAGACTCTTCACTCTTGGTCTGAGACTATGAACCTTGATGAGCTCAAGACAATGGTCAATGATGTCATAGCTAAATTCAAAGAGCTTCATAGCTTAGAGATTAAGCCTGTAGAGTTTTTAGATGTACAAGAA
>Ga0310786_10008274_pt1 | contig 13382 bp, 11 predicted proteins | sample AusTroGonzalo_MG_FD_203881 | JGI IMG/M metagenome (GOLD analysis project Ga0310786, IMG submission 203881) | Bovine rumen microbial communities from tropical cattle in Woodstock, Queensland, Australia - Gonzalo_03 (v2) (version 2) | ecosystem: Host-associated > Mammals > Digestive system >... | reverse complement strand
AGGGCTTCGAGGCGACGACGGGCATCAGCAGGGAGGGCTGCCAAAGGCGGTGCGAGGAGATAACAGAAGGCCTTACGATTACCACGGCCCACACGACCACGCATCTGGTGGAGGTCGGAGAGTCCGAAGTTATGGGCACCATTGATGATGATGGTGTTGGCATTGGGGATATCGATACCGTTCTCAACGATGGTGGTGGAGAGCAGCACGTCGTAATCGTAGTTAGAGAAGTCGAGGATAATCTGTTCCAGTTCCTCGGGCTTCATCTGTCCATGACCGATGGCGATACGAGCATCGGGGATATACTTATGGATCATATCAGCTATCTCCTGCAACTGACTGATGCGGTTGTTAACGAAATAGACCTGTCCGTTGCGCGACATCTCGAAGTTGATGGCATCGACGATGATCTCCGAGCCGAAGGTATGGATCTCCGTCTGGATGGGATAACGGTTGGGAGGCGGAGTCTGGATGACGCTGAGGTCGCGGGCGCCCACCAATGAGAACTGCAGCGTACGGGGAATGGGCGTAGCCGACATCGTCAAGGTATCAACATTCGACTTCATCTGACGCAGCTTCTCTTTGGTGGATACGCCAAACTTCTGTTCCTCGTCGATGATGAGCAGACCGAGGTCCTTGAACTTCACCGACTTGCCAATGAGTTTATGGGTGCCGATGACAATGTCTATCTTACCATCAGCCAGATCCTTTAGCAGAGCGGTGGTTTGTTTGGTGGTACGGGCTCGGGTGAGATAATCCACACGGACGGGCATCTCCTTCAGACGGGAGGAGAAGGTACGGAAATGCTGATAGGCCAAGACTGTTGTAGGCACCAGCACCGCCACCTGTTTTCCATCGGTAGCAGCCTTAAAGGCAGCACGCACAGCCACTTCGGTCTTTCCAAAGCCCACATCACCACACACAAGACGGTCCATGGGCTTGGCCTGTTCCATATCGGCCTTCACATCCTGCGTGGCCTTCAACTGATCAGGCGTATCTTCATAAAGGAAGCTGGCCTCAAGTTCATGCTGCAGATAGGTGTCGTGGCTAAAAGCAAAGCCCTTCTCGCGACGACGCTTGGCGTAGAGCTTGATGAGGTCGCGGGCGATATCCTTGATATGGTTCTTCGTACGCTCTTTGAGTTTCTCCCACTGGCCTGTGCCGAGCGTAGAGAGGCGAGGAGGTTCTCCCCCATCCTGCGACTTATACTTCGACACCTTATATAAAGAATGTATAGAGACGTAGATACTGTCGCCATGCTGGTAGAGGATTTTTATCATCTCCTGATAGCCATCGCCCTGAGGCATACGAATCAGACCTCCAAACTTGCCGACACCATGGTCTACGTGAACCACGAAGTCGCCAATCTCAAACTGTTGTATCTCCTTGAGCGTGAGTGCCATCTTACCGCTACGGGCCTTATCGCTCTTGAGGTTGTATTTATGGAAACGGTCGAATATCTGGTGGTCGGTAAAGACGCAGATGCGCAGGTCGTTATCGGCAAAGCCCTCGTGGAGAGTCTTATCAACACCTGTGAACGGTATCTTTGCCTTTTCAGCAAAGATATCCTCCAAACGCTGAATCTGTTTCTGGCTGTCGGCGAGGATATAAATTTGATAACCCTGAAGGAGATAGTCTTCAAAGGTCTGTGCCAACAAGTCGAAGTTCTTATGGAAGAGGGGTTGGACGGAGATATCGAAGTGAAGAGTTAAGAGCTTGGAGTTTTGAGTGGAGGGGCGATGGCCGAACTCGATACGACGAAGTCTGTTGGCATCGGCCATAAACTGGGCGCCATTGATGAGCTGTGACTCACGTTGCAGCTGTTGTTCGATCTCACGCTGTTGCATCTCGGTGGCGCCCTCCATCAATTCCGTGCGAGCCTGAGTAGAAAAACCTTCCTGATAGGCACGGTCAATAGCATCGTGTACATAGAGATAATCCTTGGTGGCCAACACCATCTCATCGGGCACAAACGAGAGGAACGGCACCTTCTCATCTGTCATAGAGAGCTGGGGTACCACTTCCACCCGATCACGCTGATCCTTGGAGAGCTGATCCTCCACCTCGAAGGTACGGATGGAATCAATCTCATCACCAAAGAAGTCGATGCGATAGGGGAACTCACAACTATAGGAATAGACATCGAGGATGGAACCACGCAAGGCAAACTGTCCTGGCTCGTAGACATAATCCACCTCGCGGAAGCCAAACCCATGGAGCGTTTTCTCTATCTCGCCCACAGCGATCACCTGTCCCTTCTCAAGCACCAGCTGGCGGGCATCAAAACTCTTCTTCGAGACCACCATCTCGGCGAGAGCCTCTGGGTAAGTAACGATATACCCCCCTGCCCCACCCGTCAGACGAGCTAAAACCTCTGTACGAAGGATCTCTGAAGCAGCATCACGCTGGGCATACTTAATGGCCCTGCGATAACTGGAAGGGAAGAAAAGTACATCACTATCGCCCAACAACTGTGTCAGGTCGTGATAGAAATAACCTGCCTCCTCTGCATCCTGGAGAATAAAAAGCACTTGAGGACGACCCTTTTTAATAAGGCTGGCAAATAACATCGGGGCACTGGAACCCACCAAACCATCAAGGAAAATCGTCGTCGACGAAGATTTCCCTAACTCCTTAGCCAGTGCCGACACCTGCGGCAACTGTGCATATAATTTCTCTAAATCTTGTATATTCATCATGCGCTCGGCTTGGCCAATTGGCTTGTCCGAGAATTTTTGTGCAAAATTACTAAAAAATATACAAATAGCGTGCATGTATCGCATTTTTTTATTAACTTTGCACCATCAAAGCGTATAGCTATGCATGAAAGTGACAGTATAGTCATCATACCAACCTACAACGAGAAGGAGAATATCGAGAAGATTATCCGTGCGATATTCGCCCTCCCGAAGTGTTTCCACATCTTAGTCATCGACGATGGTTCCCCTGACGGAACGGCAGCTATTGTGCGCGGCCTGATGATGACGGAGTACTGCGATCGTCTGTTTATCCTTGAGCGCAGTGGCAAGTTAGGTCTGGGTACCGCCTATATCGCAGGCTTCAAGTGGGCCTTGGAACACACCTACGAGTACATCTTTGAGATGGATGCAGACTTCAGCCATGATCCCAACGACCTTCCGCGCCTCTATCACGAGTGCCACGACAATGGATATGATTTATCGATAGGCAGTCGTTATGTGAGTGGGGTGAATGTCGTTAATTGGCCTGTGGGGCGTGTGTTGATGAGCTACTTTGCTTCGAAATATGTGCGCATCGTCACCGGATTTCTGGTACACGACACCACAGCAGGCTTCGTCTGCTACAAGCGTCGCGTGCTGCAGACCATCGAACTCGACAAAATCCGTTTCAAGGGTTACGCCTTCCAGATAGAGATGAAATATACAGCCTACAAGATCGGTTTTAAGATTAAAGAGGTGAGCGTGATTTTCGTCAATCGTCGTGAAGGCACCAGCAAAATGTCGGGTGGCATCTTCGGAGAGGCGTTCTTCGGCGTGATGAAGCTCAGATGGGACGGTTGGACGAGGCAATACCCGAAAATCTGTGAGAAGTGAAAAATGAAAAGCTAAACAAAGAACTGTGAAACTTTTAGTCAATATATTGTATAAGATTTACCAGATTTTCATCGCATTTCCTGTGTTGGTAATCTGGACTATTATTACTGCGCTGGAGGTAGGTTTAGGAACCACATTTGGGAACGGACATTACTGGGGTTATGTACCAGGACGATGGTGGGGAAAGGTTATTCTCAAAGCATTCCTGATTCCCGTCACGGTGGAAGGTCGTCAGAATTTGGAGAAGAACCAGAGTTACGTGTTTGTAGCCAACCATCAGGGCATCTTTGACATTTTCCTCATCTACGGTCATCTGGGCCGTAACTTCAAGTGGATGATGAAAAAACAGTTAGGTCATATTCCTTTCTTGGGCTATGCCTGCAAGAAGTCGCATCAAATATTTGTAGACAAGAGTGGTCCCAAGGCTGTCAAGAGAACCTACGACGCAGCCCGTGAGATCCTCCAGAAAGGCTACTCCGTGAGCGTTTTCCCTGAGGGTGCCCGCTCGTTTACGGGCCATATGGGCAAGTTCAGGAAGGGGGCATTCGCTCTGGCCGACGAGTTGCAGCTGCCAGTAGTGCCGCTGACCATCAACGGCTCGTTTGATATTCTGCCACGCACCAGAGGATTCGTGAACATCGTTGACTGGCATCCCCTCCGTCTCACTATCCACGAGCCTATCTATCCCATTGGCAAGGGCCCAGAGAATGTGGATGCCACTATGCGCCAGGCCTATGACTCCGTGATGTCGGCTATGGAGCCCCAGTACCAAGGATTTGTAGAAAACCCCGACCAATGATAGCAAGAGATATCCTGTCGTTCCTGCTGCTGATCATCCTGCCTTTCTTATGTATCGACCTCAGGTCGTTTAAGGGGAAGAAGGCATGGTGGAAGAGGCTGTTGTGGTGGATACCCTGCGTGGCAATGACAGCCTACTGCGGTTATCTGGCCATGGAGCGCGACTTTATTCCTGGTAACGACCGGATTCTTATTCTCTACGGTTTTCTGTTCCTCTTAGGACTGGTTATCATCCCTATGTGGACGTTCCTCATCTGCTCTTTCCTCGGGAAAGGGTGTTCCTGGATAGTCCGCAAATGTAAGAAAACATCCAAGCGCAAACCTCGAAACTATGGTAACCTGTTAGGCGTGTTATCAGTGCCTGCCGTGTGGTTCGTTCTCTTTTGGGGTACATTTGTTGGATTCAACAAGTTGGAAGTCAATCATACAGACTACATATCCAAGGACTTGCCCGAGGCATTTGATGGTTATCGCATCGTGCTTTTCTCTGATGCCCATGTGGGTAGTTACCAGAAGCATAACAGCTGGCTACTGCAACGTGCCGTCGACAGCATCAACGCCCAAAAACCTGATATGATCATCTTCGCCGGTGACCTGCAGAACATCCAGCCACAAGAACTTTACCCCCATATCGACGTGTTAGGCACTCTAAAAGCAAAGGATGGTATCTATGCTGTGCTTGGCAATCACGACTATGCGGAATATATCGGTGGCGACGAGGCCATCAAGGCTGCTAATTGCAAGGAGACCGTGAGTCTGGAACGACAGATGGGATGGAACGTGCTGTTGAATGAGCACTGCACCATCGAGCGTAACAAAGACCACATTATCCTCGCTGGCATGGAGAACGACGGTGATGGCAAGAGGTTTCCACAAAAGGGCGATATCCAAAAGACCTTAGAGAATGTCGCAGAGCAGGACTTTATCCTGATGTTGGAGCACGATCCTTCAGCCTGGCGACGCAAGATAGTCAAGGACGGGCGCAGTCAACTGACACTCAGTGGACATACCCACAAGATGCAATTCTCGATCTTCGACTGGTGTCCGCTATCTCTGACGGGCAAGGAGTTCAATGGCTGGTATCAGGAAGGCAGCCAGCAACTTTTCGTCACAGCCGGTCTCGGCGGTCTTATACCCTTCCGTTTCGGTGCCACAGGCGAAATCGTGGTGCTCACCCTCCGATCTCACTAACCACTTAAAACTATAGAGATATGAGAAAAAACGTTTTTACGCTTGCTGCTGTCATCGCAGCCATGTTCATTTCATTATCCTGCTTTGCTCAGACAGGAAAAGTTAACAACTTCCGCATCAAGCGCGGTACTAACATCAGTCACTGGCTCTCACAGTCGGAGCAGCGTGGTGAAGCCCGCAGACTCCACATCCAGGAGGACGACTTCGATCGTCTGGAGGATCTGGGCTTCGACTTCGTGCGTATCCCCATCGACGAGGTACAGTTCTGGGACGAAAAGGGCAATAAGCTACCCGAGGCATGGGACCTGTTGAAAAATGCCCTCGACTGGAGCCGTAAGCACAACTTGCGTGCCATCGTGGATCTGCACATTATCCGCTCACACTATTTCAATGCCGTAAACGAGGAAGGTCAGGCCGCTAATACCCTCTTCACCTCAGAGAAATCACAAGAGGATCTGATTAACCTCTGGCGCCAGCTCTCCGCTTTCCTGAAGAATCGCAGTTGCGATTGGGTGGCTTATGAGTTTATGAACGAGCCTGTAGCTCCTGAGCATGAGCAGTGGAACCAGTTGGTAGCAAAGGTACACAAGGCCCTCCGTAAGCTGGAGCCTCAGCGTACACTCGTGATTGGTTCAAACATGTGGCAGGGTCACGAGACGATGAAGTATTTGAAGGTGCCCGAGGGCGACAAGAACATCGTGCTTTCCTTCCACTACTACAACCCGATGATCCTCACCCACTACGGTGCCTGGTGGTCACCCCTATGCGCTGCATATAAGGGTAAGGTAAACTACCCTGGCGTGCTGGTATCGAAGGAAGACTATGATGCTGCTCCAGAGGCTATTAAGGCCGAGCTGAAGCCTTACACAGAACAGGTATGGGACATCAACATGATCCGTGCACAGTTCAAGGATGCCATCGAGGCTGCGAAAAAATATGACCTACAGTTGTTCTGCGGCGAGTGGGGCGTTTACGAGCCCGTTGACCGTGAGTTGGCCTACAACTGGTATCGCGACGTGCTGACCGTGTTCGACGAGTTCAATATCGCCTGGACCACCTGGTGTTACGATGCCGACTTCGGCTTCTGGGACCAGCAGCGTCACACCTATAAGGATCGTCCTCTGGTAGAACTCCTGATGTCTGGAAAGGCACTGGATAAATAATCAGAGATATTTAGAGGTTCGCAGCGAGGAACTTACGAACTACTTCTATGGGAAGACCACGACGACGGGCATAGTCCCGGAGCTGGTCTTCCCCTATTTTTCCCAGATTGAAATAACGGGCCTGAGGATGAGAGAACATCAGGCCGCTCACACTGGCATGAGGTTTCATAGCACCACTCTCCGTCAAGCGAATGCCTATCTGTTTCATGTCTAAGATTTCATCAAGTACGAAGTTCACGCTGGTATCCGGCAGTGAGGGATAGCCAATGGCAGGACGGATGCCTTGGAACTTCTCCACCAATAGCTCGGGAATCGTGAGAGTTTCATCCTTGGCATAGCCCCAATACACCTTTCTCACCTGCTCATGCATCCGCTCAGCAGCAGCTTCAGCCAGACGGTCGGCTAAGAGCTGAACCATCATCTTCTGATAAGGATCGGCATCGAAATCGGTTTCCAACCCCATATCTACGGAGGTGGCAAAAAGGCCGATTTTGTCGCTTTCGCCTCGCGAAAGCGGCGAGACAAAGTCTGATAGACATAGATAGGGAGGGGTTCCTTGCTGTTGTCGCAGCAAAGGAAGCCTTTTACCATTTACTATGATATCATCGCCATCAGCATTGGCTTCGAAGAGATCAAAAAGACCATACACATGATAGCGGCCATTGAGTTCTTTCAGCAAGACTTCAGCCTCTGAACGAAGACGCTGTTTCTCGGATTCCTCCTTGACCTGCCAGGCAAAGAAGAAATACACCCAGTTCACATAGGGAACCAGTTCGGAGATATCATAGGTAAGCTTCATCTGAATTCCACAGGCTGTCCGATGTAGTTGGTGTCGACGATTCCCTGCTTATAGACCGTATGACCATTGCAAAGTGTACGTTCCACGCGCCAGAGGAACATGTGTCCCTCCATCGGACTCCAGCCACATTTACTCTGGATCATATCCTTCGTTACCGTCCAGCCTGTATTAGGGCGTAACAACACGATATCTGCCTGATAACCCTCACGCAGAAAACCACGCTGACGTACCTCGAAAAGTCGGGCCGGGTTATGACACATCAACTCCACCAATCGCTCCAGTGAGAGCACGCCCTGATCTACGAGTTCCAACATCGTGACTAGTGAGAACTGAATCATTGGCATTCCACTGGCAGCCTTGGCGCAGCCTCCTTCCTTCTGTGTCAGCAGATGGGGCGCATGGTCGGTGCCTATCACGGCGATACGGCCATCGCTAAGTGCCTCACGTAGCATTTCACGATCGCGCTCAGTCTTGATGGCGGGGTTACACTTGATACGGGTGCCAAGGGCGGCATAGTCTCTATCGCAGAAGTAAAGATGAGAGACGGTTGCCTCGGCGGTAATATTTTGTGCTTTGTCAAAGAGAGCCAATTCTTTAGCGGTAGTGAGGTGGGCCACGTGGAGACGAGCGTGATGCTTGGTCGCCAACTCCACAGCCAACTTAGTACTCTCGTAACAAGCCTCCTCACTCCGGATCTCCGGATGATGGGTCACCTTTGGATCCTCACCATACTTTTCCTTGGCCTCACCCATATTTTTGTTGATGATATCCGTATCCTCACAATGCGCCATCAGAGGCAGTGGCGAAGAAGAAAAAATCTTCTCCAGCGCCTCCCTGCGGTCCACGAGCATATTACCCGTGCTACTCCCCATAAAGAGTTTAATGCCGGGGATGCGGTGTACATCAAGTTGCGGGAAAAGACCTGCGTTTTCGTTGGTTGCCCCAAAGAAGAACGAGTAATTCACGTGACTTTTCTTCGCAGCCAGTGCGAACTTCTCTTCCAACGCCTCCAAAGTGGTGGTCTGAGGTACAGTGTTCGGCATATCAAAATAGGTGGTGACACCACCTGCGGCGGCTGCACGACTCTCGCTATCCATATCTGCCTTCTCCGTGAAGCCAGGCTCACGAAAATGCACGTGGTCATCGATGATTCCAGGTATTACAAAACATCCCGAAGCGTCTATGACTTCATCATTGGATGCTTCGGGAGTGGTATTTTGTTTAATAATCTGAGAAATCCTGCCGTCTTCAATGACGATGGAGCCCTCGAAGGTCTGGCCTTCGTTAACGAGCGTTCCCGACTGAATCAGTGTTCTCATACTTCACATTGTCATCTACCAGTCCATTCTGACGGGCTTGTATCTCCTGCGCCGTCTGATAATACTGCTTCACATAAGGATCCTCCTTGAACTTCTTCGTGGCCTTACTCATGATATCCTCAATCTGCGGGGTCAGCACAGGATACTGGTAACCACCCGTCATCATCATAAAGACACCAGGACCCAAGATGTTATCGAAATTCTCCACAATAAAGTTCGTCACCAAAGAGTCTTCCTGCTGTGCCAGACGTGCGGCCTCAACAGAGAGTTGGCGGTTGATGGTCTCCTCGTCAATGCCTTCAAGCAGCATCTGACTCTGGCGGTGGCCCAGTTCATTCATCTCGTTGCCAATCTGGTCGTGACGGTGGATGAACTCATATAACTTATCGTTCAAGGGCGAACCACTAACAGTACGACTAGTATTATCAATGCGGATTTCTATCTCACCCTTCTCCACGACCACGGGCATCATCAGGGGTTCATCGTCCATATAAAGGTTTGCCAATTTGACGGTATCAAGGAGTCCGGCAAAGCGGAATTTGCCGTGAACAACATCACAGGAATCCATGTTCTTCAGCTCCTGATCCTTGATGGTCTTGAGATAGAGTTTGCTTCCATCGAGCGACGATACAGACGAAGAGCCCTGAATCGAATAGGACTCAGCGCAGGATGTAAGCGTAGCGATAATTACAAATGCGTAAAGAATCTTGTTCATATATCATTCATTTCGTGCGGCAAATGTACAACGATTCATCGAAGTAGAAAAAAAAATTTGCGCATTTTAAAACAATTGCGCAAACTTTTATAGTTTTTTTGCCTCTTTCTCGAGCTCATGGCTGATTCTATGCATAGAATAGAGTTGAAAGATGGCTGCGACAAGCAGTACGATGACCCACTTATTGTACACATATTCTATATATATAAGGTGGTCGAGTCCGAGGAAGTTGTCACCATTGGCAAACATCAAGACACCCGCCAAGAGGAAGAGTACATCGCTCAGGAGCATCATCCTACGCAGACGGCGAATGGTAAAATTATCGCCTTCATAGCGTTGCAACATCTGCATGGAGGCAAATCCCAGCGCTCCCACGCAGTAGACATAGGGCGCACCCACCCATGCAAGCAGCGAAGTACCGGCACCGATGGTCATACAAACGGCACCCAGAAGATAGATGATGGTCTGCACCTTATTCAGCTGCCTCATGACTCTCGATAGGTTTGGGAGCACGGTCGTCGTCACTGAGGATGAAGATATCCTCATTGTCGGCCTTCATGAAATATCGTTCACGGGCAATCTTCTCGATGGCTTTCGGATTCCTGTCGAGTTCCTTGATCTGCGCCTGATCACGCCGGAACTCGGCATTATATCTCTCCTTCTCAGCCGTCAGCTCATCAATGCGCTGGAGGTTCTTGATATGACTCCACAAGCTGTTGTCGTCGAGGAATCCCACCAACAACACACCGACAATGCTCACCACCGCATATTTAAAGATAACGGAGTGCCACACCCGAAGCACATAAGTCTTGATTGTACCTAATACTTTCATTTTTATTTAATTTGGTTGCAAAGATACAAATTTCTCTTAATTCTTCATTCTTAATTCTCCTTTTTTTTGTATCTTTGCAGAAAATTTTTAGTTTTGAGTATGGAATACATTGTTTCAGCCAGGAAATACAGGCCACTGACCTTCGACACCGTCGTGGGGCAGGCAGCCCTGACCACGACGCTGAAGAATGCCGTGAAGAGCGGGAAATTGGCGCATGCCTACCTCTTCTGCGGTCCCAGAGGCGTGGGAAAGACCACTTGCGCACGCATCTTTGCCAAGGCCATCAACTGCCAGAATCCAACGGCAGATGGTGAGGCCTGCAATGCATGTGAGAGTTGTCAGTCGTTCAACGAACAGCGTTCTCTCAACATCTTTGAGCTCGATGCTGCCTCCAACAACTCCGTAGAGCACATCAAGACGCTCATGGAGCAGACGCGCATCCCGCCACAACTCGGACGTTATAAAGTCTTTATCATCGACGAGGTGCACATGCTATCCACTGCTGCCTTCAACGCATTCCTCAAGACCCTTGAGGAACCGCCCGCACACGTCATCTTCATCCTCGCCACAACGGAGAAGCACAAGATCCTACCTACCATCCTCAGCCGTTGTCAGATTTATGATTTCGAGCGGATGACCATCCGAAATACTGTAGACCACCTGAAACACGTAGCTGAGCAGGAGGGTATTACCTATGAGGAGCAGGCACTTGCAGTCATTGCCGAGAAAGCTGATGGTGGCATGCGCGACGCCCTCTCTATCTTCGACCAGGCCGCCTCATTCTGCCAAGGTAACATCACCTACGATAAAGTCATTGAGGATCTGAACGTACTCGACTCAGAGAACTATTTCCAGATTATCAACTTATCCAATCAGAATAAGGTGAGCGACATCATGGTGCTGCTCAACAATATTATCAATAAAGGCTTCGACGGCGGACTGCTCATCCAGGGTCTTGCCAAGCATGTACGCAACGTACTGATGGCCAAGGATCCACAGACGCTACCACTCCTTGAGGTCAGCGACCAACAACGTCAACGCTATGCTGAACAGGCGAAGACCTGTGAGACCCGCTTCCTCTATCAGGCCCTGCGCCTCATGAACCAGTGTGATATCAACTACCGGCAGTCGTCGAACAAACGTCTGCTCGTGGAACTCACACTGATTGAGATTGCGCAGATCACACAACCTGACGACGACACCAGCGCGGGGCGCCGCCCCAAGAGATTAAAATCCCTGTTTAAGAAACTGATACGTCAGTCTCAGCCCCAGACAGCGGCCCCACAGGTAGCCGCGGTTAAGTCTGTCGTATCCGCTGCCACCACAGCAGCTCCCCCAAAACCGGCTCCAGCCGCTATATCCAATACAACCGCCACGGCGCCCAAACCGGGTATCAGACTCGGCGTCGGCGGCATCGGTTTCTCCTGGAACAAGCTCCGCAACCAAGGTAAGCCCTCTAAAATCAACCTCCCTGGCAGCGTCTCTGCCCTTAATGAACAAAAGACGGAAATCGTTTTCAAGCAAGAAGACCTCGACCTCCAGTGGATGTCAATGTGTAACCGCATGCCCCATGAGTTGAGTGGTATATCTACCCGCATGAAGAACATGAACCCCACTATCCTTGACTACCCCCATTTGGAAGTTGTCGTCGACAATGCGCTCATCAAGCAGGAGATGGAAGACTTTAAAGGACGTATTATCAATACCCTGAAAAATGGTCTTCACAATAATGCCATCACGCTCGACATCCGTGTGGCAGAACAACAGGAACGAGTCAAAGTCCTTACCCGTCGCGAGCAGTTTGAACTGATGAGAAAAGAAAATCCTGCCGTAGAATCTCTACGACAGGCTTTCGATTTAGAACTGGCTTGAGGTTTTATACCCCTACCCAATCTTTCCAAAAATCTTTTCGAGGGTTGCCATACAGACGTCACTGCTTACAGGCTTGGCAAGGAAGTCGTTACAACCTGCATCCATTGCTGCCTGACGGTCGCTGTCGAAAGCATTGGCCGTCAAAGCCACAATGGGCACTTCGGAATTAAACTCGCGAATAGCCTTCGTAGCTGCCAGGCCATCCATGATTGGCATCTTGATGTCCATCAGAATGGCATCATACTGGTTGGTTTTCGCTTTCTCGACAGCTTCCTGGCCATTCTTGGCACGCTCATACTCAAAATGCTTCTTCAAGATGTATGACATCAGGATGTAGTTGCTGTCATTGTCCTCTGCAATCAATATTTTTTTCATAACTTATGGTATTTATTAATTCTTTTTCCAAAGCTTACTCATATCTTCCAGTGTCTTACCCTTGGTCTCGGGCACAAGGCGCCAAACGAACAGGGCGGCAATCACACAGATAATGCCATAAAGACCATAGGTAAACCAGTGACCAAAATCATCACCCTCCGTCAGATGCATGTTGAACATAGGCACGAACGAAGAACTGACAATGAAGTTCGAAATCCACTGGAATGCTACAGCGATAGCCACGGCACCGCCACGGATAGTGTTGGGGAAAATCTCGGCGATGAGCACCCAGGTGATGGGGCCCCATGAGAACATGAACGAGGCCGAATAAACGAGCAGTGAAGCAGCGGTCACCAAGGCGAGACTCTCATTACCGAAAGTCACTGCTACACCGAAGGCACCCAGTGCCATACCCAGTGAGCCACAGATCAGCAGAGGCTTACGACCCAGCTTCTCCACAGTGAACACTGCCACGAGCGTGAACGAGATATTGATGATACCCATGAAGACTGTCAGCATCATCGGATCGTCCATACCCATGTCGCCGAAGATACGCGGTGCATAATAGAGCACAGCATTGATACCTACAGCCTGCTGGAACACTGACAGCATGATACCCACGAAGATACAGAGTGCACCATAGGTCATCAGCTTCTCGGTCTTCACCACCATGGTGTCCTTGATGTCCTGCAGAATCTGCTGAGCCTTCAGCGAGCCGTTGATCTTAGCCAGGATACCCTCAGCCT
>Ga0310786_10008273_pt1 | contig 13385 bp, 10 predicted proteins | sample AusTroGonzalo_MG_FD_203881 | JGI IMG/M metagenome (GOLD analysis project Ga0310786, IMG submission 203881) | Bovine rumen microbial communities from tropical cattle in Woodstock, Queensland, Australia - Gonzalo_03 (v2) (version 2) | ecosystem: Host-associated > Mammals > Digestive system >... | reverse complement strand
GATAGCCTGAGTCTGGTCTTTTTCCTGAAACACCAGTGTCCGTAATTACCTCGCCCTTCCATTTGAACTGTATCAATGCCGCATCGTGAATGACGGTATAATCAAGGAAATACCTGTAGCCGTCGTACCTTCCCATCCTGTCCGATGCGGTACACCAATGGCTGTTGCCATAATAATGATTGTTGGCTAAGTAGTTGGCTGTACATGTTGCAATCCACTTGTCGTTCTCGGCGAGTTTGATGTACCCCTTTTTTGCGAAACTCTTCTTTGAAACGACACCGCCGCCGTTCGAGAAATAATTGATATCGTTGAGAACATCGTCAACATCCTCATACTCACCGCTGACAACCTTGTTCTTGACATTCTGCTTTACGAGTTGGTCAGCACCCCTATATGCAGCAATCGCTTCGGCGGCTTCGTCTGCTGTCGCCTTTTCATCCCTAACACAGTTTAGGAAGAACTGAATAAACTTGTCAATGTTCTCCTCGCCGCCAACTATTTTGTCGAAGTCTTCCCTCGGTATCGAACTGTAGAACCTGTTATAAGCGTCCTCTGCCCTAATCTCGGTGATAATCCCTTCGCATATTCTGTTAAACAAACTCATTTCTACACAATTATCTTACTATATAAATAGTCAAAAACAGCCATTTAATCAAGATGTAAACGGCGTTTCGTTTGTGTCTCAGGGAATATTTTTGTATATTGGTGTATATGGCAGACGAGTGTTTCAAATATACGGAAGAGTTTATGCAGAGGGAACTCAGTCATTTCTTCGCATACAACACGGTAAAGTACGAAATGGACGGAGTGTTCATCTTCGACTGGGAGAGCGACAAGTTCATAGAAACCCGCTCAGGATACATATATGAATTCGAGGTCAAGGTATCTAAATCTGACTTCAAGAACGACTTCAAGCACAAAGAGGACAAGCATCTAATCCTTGAGGGTAAAAGGACGGACGGTGACGAATACCTGCCGAAATACTACCGACTCATTGAGGAGAACAGGAAGCGTGGCGGAGAATGGGCTGTCAACGAGTTCAAGAAGTATGCCGACAAAAGCCCTCACTATAAAGTTTCAGGACATAAGAGGCCCAATTTCTTCTACTACTGCACGCCGCCCGATATGATAACGAAGGAAGATGTCCCGTCATATGCGGGATTGCTGTACATCAATGAGTACGGCACGATTAGGATAATAAAGAAAGCCCCTCGTCTGCACCCTGACAAATTGACAGACGGTGAACTCGGATTGGGTGAGAAGTTCTACTACCACATGGACAATTGGAGGAGGAAGTGCAGAAAAGAATCCGAGTCTAACGATTACCTCAGGGAGTGTCTTAAGCGGGAAACGGACGAGAAGGGCGAGGCGATGCCGTATGCCGAGTTAGAAGACAAACACAGGGAACTGACAGCCAAGTACAAGAGCCTCAGCGACGAACACAGGCGTGACAAATACGATATCCTGTGGGAAGCGGATGTTAGGAGGAAACTGACGGAAGAGATTAAGAGGCTAAACCCAGACTTCGATTTCAACGCAGTCTATGACAATGCGACGAAGTGGGTTGACGAAATTAAAAAAGAGACGGCGTTGCTTGTTTAGCCCCGCCGTCCCTTTCTCTTTTATTCGAATGTCAATGTATCGCTCGTTGTAGCGCCGCTAACCGTTATCACATCTCCAGATGAATAATCATCTCTATTAAATACCGCAATGTGATTTGTTACCGTTGTAGAACTCATAAAGTTTCCGTTCTTATACAAAGATACTTCACTACCATCATTGGTATAACACTTTATTTCCCTATCAAGGAATCTTAAGTAGTTCTGGCCGCAGATGTGAACAAATGGTGTTGGATTCCATTCTGCCTTATAGAGATAGAACGGGTCTTTCTTTGTAATGTGGTCTCTCATAACAAGTCCCTTATCGTTGAGATATTTGAAACTGTTATCGTCGGTTACCGTCTCACCGTCAAGGCAAATCTTATAACCCTCTGCTCTTGAACTAACAGCAATATCGAACAACTGCCATTCACCCGTAAAGAGTAGGTGTGGGAAGTTCCTGATTGCTGCAAGGTGTCCTTCGTGTAGCCACATCATATATTCAATATCGTGCCTTGGTTTATTACCCCTATCTGTTGTTGTATCAGCACTTTCAGAGTGGCAGTAGATGTTACCACCGCACCCATATTCTGAGTACGCCAATGGCTTATGTTTATCCCTTATAATGTTATTTACACGAGTATTAAGCGCAGAAGTTGGGTCATTACTCAATGTGCCATTATTTTGCCCATTATTAGTGTACCATCCAACATAGATATTACATCCAAACCAATCCATATCAGGATTTCCCATATAACTACTTGGATTGCTCTGCCCCTGAGGGGCTACATATCCAACCCAACGGCTTGGGTCTATATCTCTAATGAGGCCTCTATAGTAGTTAAGTTTTGCTGCTGCCCATGTTGTGTCTCCAGGATTACCAGCCTCGTTGAACAACCCCCAAAATACGATACAAGGATGGTTGAAATGTTGTTTAACCATGTCGGCATATTGTATATCAAGGTGGTCATAATAATCTTGTGGGGCACCAGTATTGAAAGTGTTTACACAAGGAACCTCTGTCTGCACTATAATACCAAGCCTATCGCACCAATCATATGTTTCTTTAGGGTGAGGATAGTGAGCAAGACGGACGAAGTTACACCCAAGTTCTTGAATAATCTCAAAATCGTGGGCTATATCAGCGTCAGTTAGGGCATTAGCCTTTCCTTCAAGGTCGTGGTGCATACAAACACCTCTCAAGAAGTAAGGCTGTCCGTTTAGTAAGAATCCCGTATATGGCTGTCCGTTGTAGGTGTAGCCCGTTTCTCCGCTTGCAGTTGTTCCGCTATAAGCATAGTCAAAGAACCTGAGTCCATACCCCCTTTCATACTTGTGATACAAATAACCATCGTGGTAAATCTCAAGTGTAATATTGTAGAGATATGGGTCTACCGTTCCGTTCCATAGATGTGGATTCTGTATTGTTGTGGTGAATACCATCTCCTGAGAAGTACTGTTTGCTGATTGACTGAAGTTGCAAGAATCTCCACTAATTGTACACCAAACAACAGCCCCAACAGGGATAGATGTTTTGACATTTACCGTGGCGGAAGTTGTTGATACATCGGAGGTTACATGGAACCCATCATATCCATAGTACATATCAGGTAGAACAGGACTTGTAAAGAGTTTCACCTTACCAAGCGTTGCGTTATAGTTGAAATCACCAGCAGAAGGTGCAAGCACATTTCCTTCATTATTCTTTAGGGTAACCTTAACTGCATTTGCCCCACTGTGAACCGCATTAGTTACATCAACGAAGAACGCATTATAGCCGCCCCAGTGTTTTTCAACCAAGTTATTGTCAATGTACACTACTGCTGATTGGTCTGCATGTTGGAACCATAGGTATGTTGGCTGCTCCTCACGGAGTGTAAAACTCGTCTCAAAACTAAACGCGCCCTTTGAGTAATTTGACGAATGGCCATCAACAGCGTTTACAGAGTATGGGGGTTGGACATCACTGTTGTTATATACCCATGTGCCAAGTGTTCTATTTGATTCTTCAAATGGTATAACGCTTAGATATTCACAATATTGACTTACAGTCTGACTCGTTTGACCCATTAGCGTAGCATATGCCGTAACAACGGTGTTAGCACTTACCGAAACAGGAGAGGTGTATAACGAGTAATTGTTATCTTGGCTAAATTTATAATAAATGTTTGCACCTGATGTTTCACAGGCAATTGTTACATAATCTCCATCATATGATATAGTAGGTGTTTCAACGGTTATAGCACCGTCTTCAACAACTGCCCATCCTTTTGGTATTCCATTTTGGCCGCTGGCCCAAGCAGTATTACCATCTTTAATAAATGTTCCGCTTGCAGCAACATTATTTACCCAGCTTGTCAATGCTGATGCCGCACCAAGGCTTGTAGTTGCTAAACACCTAATATAGTTAAGATTATGGCATCCTGTAAACATGTAACCGTAACATTCGCTTACTAGCGTGGTTGCTAACAAGTCTGGTGCTTCCGTAATAGCACAGTTTTCAAACATATACCAATAAACACCCTTTGCCAATGTAGTTGCAGGTAATGCAGGTGCTTTTTCGAGTGTATATGTATTACTGAACATAGCACGATAACAATAATCCTTTAATGTGGTTGCAGGAAGGATTAAATTTTCTGCTGATACAGCGTTAGTTAACTTAAATATTGAGCAGAACTGATATGTTGAATTTGTTAGAGCAGTAGTACTTGTAAAGTTGTCGCCATAAAGAAGGCTGTTTATGTTACCTTCGATATTGAAATATGCGCTTCCACCCTCAAATCCTGAGTAGTTAGACTTACTTCCTGCATATGTCGTATTCGTTCCTCTGAACCTTACTTTATCCCCCGCAGTTACGGGTATTGATACGCCAGCGCTTGTTGAAGTTATGCTTGTCCAAGTTCCTCCGTTTATACTATATTCAATAGTTTTCGCATATCCACTACCAAGCGATTTCCATTTTATATCACCAGTTGTTAAAATATCGAATGTCAAATAGTCCTCACTGTAGTCATGGGTTTCTTCATATACACACACCTCAGACACTGTTGAACTGGTTACTCCGCTTAATGTAGCGTATGCCTGAACAAATGTCGTTGCACTTATTTCTATTGCGCCCGTATAAGCAGAATATCCTTGTGCCGTGTCGAATCTGTAATAGATATCAGCACCCACTGTGTCGCATGTTATGTTTACCTCGTTGAAATTGCAGTGAATAATAGGGTCACTAACGATGATTTCATATTCACACAACGCAGAAACTGTAGAACTTGACCTAGGTCCGAGTGTGGCGTAAGCATAAACGGTAGTAGTGGCTGTTATCTCAAATTCGTTTGTGTATGTTGAATATTCACCTTCCTGATTCAACTTGTAATGAATTGTTGCGCCCTGAGTTTCACAAGAGATTGACACATAGTCATCGTTGTAAGAAATAACAGGCTCCGCAATTTCTGAAACAACGCAGTTGTAATTAACTGTTGTACTTGACAATCCATTCGATTCGGCGTAGGCATACACCATAGTATCTTCATCTATTTCTATAGGTGAACTATACAAAGTAAACGAACCGTTCTCGCCAAGTTTGTAGTAAATACTTGCTCCTTGTGTTGGGCAGGTTATTGTTGCATATAATCCGTCCCAAGTAATTACAGGGTCCTCAGGGGTTCCATCATCATATTTGCAAAGTTGAGACTTAACCGAGCTTACCTTGTGTTGGAAAATAGCATATGCCTGAATAGTTGTATCAGCACTAATTGCTATCGGTGTCTTATACAAATCATACTTATCATCGGTGCTAACTTTATAATAAATTTTCGCACCTTCCGTAGAACAAGATATTATTGCACTTGTACCGTTACAGGTTATTGTTGGCTGTGTTACAGTGGCAGCGCTGTTTAACTTAACTACACTAAAATCATGAACAATCAAATTAGAATGACGAATTTGATTTCCGTTATGGTCAGTTGAATAACCGATAGTTAAATCAAGTTCAACATCATCCTGAAGTGATTTATTGCTGGTCTGTATATTTGTGTTGGTAACATTATTCCTTACCTTGTATTTTGTGCTTTCCGAAGGGTCATATATAATAGTAAAGTGATACACATTATTTACACAATGACCAGGGTTAAAGTTTGTTCTAGTTGTTGAGGTTTCTCCAACGAATGTGCGGTTGATTTGTATAGGGCATTGACCTGAGTTGGTGTAGTCAGGATTACCAGATTTAGGGACTGTCCATCTAATTTCAAATCCTGGCCATATATTTCCAACCTTGGAGGTTGTTTTAGCGCCTAATATTGTATAAAGATAGTTAGTTCCTGTATCTTCCGTGTCTACAGTAATTGGAGGTCTTGGCTGTGCGGCTGCTGTTGACTCAAAATCGAAGTTAATCACGAAACCTTCTGATGCAAACTTAAATGGCACAAACTCAGTATTAACCCCATTCCCTTCAATCTCTTTACCTTCCCCGTCAGAGCCCGAAGTATCAATATCATATCCTGTTACGACAGGAGTGCCACTTTCGTCATACTCTACCTGTTGGGTATCAATATTACCCGCCGTATCACCACTTTCATTGGTTGTATTGGTTGGATTTCCACTTTCGTCGTAGTTCGTGGTGTTGCTACCATATGAACCATCGGCATTTCCAATGGTCTGATTGGTCTGTGAACCTGTGGTATTACCGCTCTCGTCGTACATTGTTGTAGTTGAATTGCTTTCTGAAGAACCATCAGGGTTGGTGACAACAGTACTCTCCGTGGTTTCGGTGGTGTTACCGCTCTCGTCATAGGTAATCGTTGAAGAACTTGTCGTTGATGTTCCGTCAGGAGTCGTGGTTGTCTCCTGTTCCGTTGTCTGACTCGTTCCGTCTTCGTTGGTTATCACCTCCGTGATTACCTCTGTGGTGGTAGTATTACCCGATTCGTCAGTCACAGTCGTTGTCGTGGTGGTTGTGGTATTACCGCTCTCGTCCACAACGGTTTCCGTATGAGTCTCTGCGCTTGCACCTCCAAGATATGTAAGCAGAACCTCCTTATCAACAATGGTATTCTCGTATTCGGCACGAAGAGTGATTGAAGAATTGTTAGCACCTGGCAAGATATTGATTTCTCCGCTTACCTGTGTTAGTTCCGCATATTGAGAACCGCTAACGATACTCCAAGTGGCGGCTGATGTTACTTCCCTGTTCCTGTCGTAGATAGCGGCATAAGGGCACGACACGCCACTAACGGTTGAAGGGCCGTTAATCGCAAGGACATGCGTAACAAGATACTCGTCAGCTGGACCCTTGTAAAATATCACTGAGTTCTCGAAAATGGATTGAAGTTGCTGTTCCGTAAGTTCTCCCCATTGTCCGTTTTCTTTGACATAGAAAGTGGACACTTCAATCCAAGTGCCCGCTACTTTAACATAGTGGCTCATAGTTAAGTTGTTTGAATGAAGATATCTCCGTTATTTCCCAGCTGATTGCTTGGCTGTCCTGTTCCGTTGTAGATAGCGCTCGGCATGGTCAATGTCCAAGCACCGTTCTTGACTTGGAGTATTTTATCGTTGTCGGCTGCGGTAACCTCAGGAAGATGCGCAGCCGTGTTTCCCGTGTGATATAGAACGGTGTTCAGCACCGAGAATCCCGATGCCGCATTGTACCTTATCTCCTCAATGTCGGATATCTTTTCCTGATATTTTTCATCAAGAACCGAGTCTGACGAGAATGTCGCAACTTCACCGCTGCTGTTCTTCGTCGAAAGGGTTTCGTTCCCCGCTGCGAAGTTAATCGCTATTTCTCCCACATCTATCTGAGACGGCGTAGGGAGTTTCGGAGAGCCATCTACCAACTGGCTGCTCCTCTTGTGTTTTAGATATTGTGCCATATATGTATATGTTTTGTGTGTGTGTGATTATATAATCAATGATAAATAGTTTCTGTGTTTTGATTTCTGGCACGATTTTTGTATATTTGAGGCAATGTTATGAAACTAATAGATATAATTGAAGACCACCTGATGGCTTTTATGGTGGTGGTTATTTGCGCCGCAGTAATGTTCGGCGTGTCCGTGTCGTATTTTGTCAATGTATCTACTGATTACCGAGAATGGAAGTCGGCGGAACGGAACATTGACTCGTACACATTCGAACGGTTGTCAACCGTAAGCAACGACGCTATCTTCACCGATGAGACTGGCGATACCGTTATCTGGGTTGACCTTGGAAACGAAAACTGCAATGTTTGGTACAAGGGGCATGTTGTCGCTTCTGATTGGAACGGTGTGATATCTCCAAGAGTCGCCAAAAAGCTCATTAAGAAATTGCCGACAGATGTCCTTGTTATTACGAAGAAGAAGGCTAAGGAAGAATTTGCACGGAAAAGATTGTGATTTGAATGTTTTATCTATTTATTTTTAAATGGATAAGACGAACAAAATAACTATCTTCCACGAAAATTGGGACAGGAGGAGAGAATTGGCACAGGCTGTGGCTGACTTGTTGAAGGTCAACACGCTTGACATTGACGCATATATCCTCGAAGGAAGCGTACTAACGGGTGACCTTGACAACCCTTCAAAGGAGGAGTTTATGGACAAGTTTGGACGAGGACTGTTCGACACGCTCGAAAACCTTTCCTTCCTTGCATATGTGACTACAGTTGACGCACCATTCGTACTATCCCTCGGAAATCCAAGGAACGAATATCTCACAAGCACATTGGCAAAGACTATCACGGTAAATGTATCTAAGGCAGGAGACAACGGCATCCTCTCAGAAATTTCCGATTATTCAATTGAAGAAAGCGAGTCGGTATCAGCGACAGCCAAAAAAATAGTCAGTGCAATTTCAGAAGACCAAAGGTGGTCGAGCGACGCATTTATTGTCGGCTAATGTTGCAATTTCATTTATTTTTTTGTATAATTCAGCAAATTTTAATATATTTTATGAAAGACTCTGAAATGTTCAGGAAGTTTAACGGGGAAAAAATACCCGAACTTTACGCATACATAAGGGATTATGTAGAAGCGCACGGCAATAACATTGACATCTTGGTCGGTACGGACTCACAGAACCGTGGGGAACATACCGTCTATTCAACCGTTATCGCCCTCTATGAACCTGGACACGGAGCCCACTGCATCTTCAGGAGGTGGAGGACTCCGAGGGAAAGGATTAGGTCAACCAGGCTTATGAACGAAGTTTGGGCATCACTCGCATGTGCCGAAGAACTAAAGAACAATGGTGTCGGCTCTGTGAAGTACATTGACATTGACATAAACCCTAACCCTCGTTTCAAGTCTAACGAAGTGTTCACTTCTGCGAAGGGTATGATTGAAGGTATGGGTTACGAAGTGAGGTACAAGACATTTGGGCCTCTTGTAACTACTATGGCTGACTATGTTGTAAAGCACTAAACTATGATTACTATGCATACAGGACCGCTTCGTATTTGGAGCAAGGAAGAGTTTTTAAGGCGTTATAAACTATGCAGGAAAACTATCCACGACATAGAACTCACAGCCGATAAGACAAGAAGGCTTGAATGGCGTAATCTTCAAAAGGTTAGAAGATGGATGGAAGACCATTTTTGGGACTATGAAATATCTGACGAAGATATAAAAGAAGTAATTTAAATAACCATTTTAAACCTGTTGATTATGAAGAAGTTATTTGCTTTTATCTTAGGGCTTGGGCTGATTGCCTCCTGTGCATCAGGAAGATACATCAGTCTCAACGACCCGCAGGCAGAATTCGACGCAGTTGAAATTCTTTACAACCAACACCCCGAATTGACGAAATATTACGAGGAGGGGGTACTTAAAATCACTTCTTTGAGGGAGGTAAAAGTAGCCGACGGTTATGACTACCAACTCAAGTACAAGTTTGTGAAAAGGCACTACTACGACTACAACGAAAGGATGGCTTGCTTGAAGGAGAAGTTCCCCGAACTATACACGATGTATGTGAACGGGACTATCGAAATCAACCAACTCTACAAGTATGTGGATTCGTATGGCGAAATCAGGCATCATGTTTCGTACAGGAGATTGTATGACTTCTACTACGACACGGCTCCGCTCATCTATCCTTACAATGGATACAGGTATTACTACAGGCCGAGGCCAATTCCGCCAAGGGCTGCACCTGCTCCGAGACAACCGAAGCCACAGCCTAATGTAAGGCCGAACAACAGGCCGCAATACGGTCCTGGTCACGCACCACGAGGCGGTGGAAGGAGGAGATAATATGCGTCATAAAAGAGACACAAAGGCACTTTCCAAAGAGGAAAGAGAAAGGTTGAGTGAGGTGTATGCGGAAGTCATTTCGCATCCTATGTGGATATTCCGTAGGAAGTCCGAAAGGATTATACGCAAATATTCAACCGAGGACTTTGTTAGAGATTATTTCATACCTGATTTGTAATATGGACGAGAAGAAAGAAAAGAGCGAGATGCAGAAAGCACTCGAAGCGGCAGAGGAATATTTCTCACTGCCTGTGTGGGCGTTCTGTCACGATGTTGAGAGGATTGTCCGCAAGTACACTACGAAAGACTTCATCAGGTATCCCGACTTATGAAACAGAAATACTATCCCATGTTACTCACCAAATCCGAGTTGAACAAACTTTATGAATTGGTGAAGAACAACAAGAAGGAAATACCTAACACCCTTTGTCACAAACTATCAGACCTGTATATTATGGCTAACGACATTATAGTAAATGGTGGAGGAGCCTGAGTACAGTAGCACAAAAAAAACGCACCCCGAAAGGAGTGCGTTTTTCTTTTGTGTATAATGATTAATCGTCAATAACCAATCCAGTGGAATCTATCTTGATTGTCTTCATATTTCCATTGATTCTTCCACCAAATGCAATTACTGGTCCACCGTGTGATGGGTCGTTTGCGGCGGTGAGATAAAAACTCGTTGCGGCTGTAGTTCCGTTTCCTCCGAGCAATATCTGAATACCGTTGCTACCAATCTTTACTTGCTGCTTATCTGGCGGCGTTACCGCTGGGATGGTTATTTGTGTTTCTGGAACGGTTAGATTAACCTGTGCGTTGCTATGTTGCTGCATACCAGAAACCTTCAACTTTGTACGCATAGTATAATAATAACCCGTTGTTGCGGTAAAACTAAATCGTGGAATTGTTATTGATAGTGCCATACTTGTTGTTACTGGGGAGCCAGTGTATGGTGCTATCTGAATGCTTGCATTTCCAGTTTTTGGTGTAGATGCTATAACCGTTCCACCCCTAAGAACCTCTGTTGTCGCAGTGTAGTAAAGAGTATCACCTGTCCCATAACTTCCGCCGTTTGACGAGAGTCCGCCGAATTCACCGCTAAGTACCAATTCTTTAACATTAATATCAACAGTGCCTGTCGTACCCGTGACCTCGAATTCCAAATCAGATGAATAGGTTTCGCCATTATTTGGCCAAGTAGCAGTCATTCCAGTTGTTTGGATACCAATTGTGCCCTGTGGCCTTGTGTATGTCTTTGGAACATAATCAATGGTAATCGCTTCGTTTGAAATGACGAGTCCGCTACTGTTATCACCAAAAGTAATGGATTTACCACCAAGTTTAACATCAGATGCCTCAATTGTTGCAGCACTTACTGTCCCCATGAACACACCGTCCGTTGCGTGGATTGTTCCATTGAAGTATCCACTATCTGCACTTACGGAACCCTTGAAGTATCCGCTGTTTGCACTTATGTTACCATAGAAATCACCGCTGTTGGCGTGAACTTCACCGTTGAAATAACCGTCAGTCGCAAACACGCTACCAGAAATGACTGCATTCTTCGCAGTAAGCAAACCAGCCGAAGTAATAGTGACTGAACTGGTTGTGTCGCCAACTCTTACGCCGAGTTTCAAATAACCGTTAAGTTGTTCTTCAACAACCCAACTCTTTCCAGACAAAGCAGAGTCAACGATGTTCTGAACATCACCAGTTGTCACGCCACCTTCAGGAATCTGCCCACTGATATAATCTTGAATGCTTTCGCTACCAAGCATAAGCGAGTTGGCAACTATGTCTCCGTGGAAATAACCGTTGTCCGCACTTACGGAACCCTTGAAATAACCGCTGTTTGCACTGACATTTCCGTAGAAGTCTCCGCTGTTAGCGTGGATTTCACCATTGAAATAACCGTCTGTTGCGAACACGCTACCTGAGATAATAGCGTTCTTTGCTGTTAGGATACCTGCTGAAGAGATAGTGACGGAACTCGTTGAATCACCAACCCTTACTCCGATTTTGAGATATCCGTCAAGTTGTTCTTCAACAACCCAACTCTTTCCTGAAAGTGCTGCGTCAACAATGTTCTGTACATCACCAGTGGTTACACCTCCGTCTGGTAGTTGCCCGCTTATGTAGTCCTGAATGCTTTCGCTACCAAGCATAAGCGAATTAGCCACAATGTCTCCGTGGAAATAACCGCTATCGGCAGAAATAGAACCCTTGAAATAACCGTCTGTTGCGCTTACGCTACCCTTGAAGTCTCCGTTCTTTGCGTGAATGGTTCCCGTGAATGTACCACTGTTTGCGGTAACTGCACCCTTAAACTTACCGTCGGTAGCATAGACAGTACCTGAAATAACGGCGTTCTTTGCGATGAGAAGTCCGTTCTTTGAAATAGTCACCGAACTTGTTCCGCTTCCAATCGTTTCACCGAGTACAAGATAATCACCAAGGTCGTCTTCGATAACCCATCCGTAGTCTTCGGCTGCGCCGCTTATCATTCTCCTGACATCCTCAGAAGTGATACCTTCGCTTCCTGTCGCCGCACTAACCCTTGCTCCGATGTAATCCTGAATGCTTTCGTTTCCGAGCGTCAATGAGTTAGCCGTCACATCACCCTTGAAATAACCGTCGGTTGCGCTTACTGAACCGTGGAAATAACCCTCGGAGGCGTAAATCTTACCGTAGATGATTGCGTTGTTGGCTTGGAGAAGTCCGTTCTTATCAACCACGAACCTTGTTATCTCATTTCCGCTTACGCCTGAGAAGACAGCACCGAGGATAAGGTAGTCACCTCCGTCAACGGTAATCCACTCGTATGCCCTGTCGCCGATATATGCGATATACTTCTTCCTGTACTCGTCAAGCGGAATCTCTTCGACGCTTGAAGTCTCAGCCGTTGCTATTCTCCTGACGATTTCCTCAATCTCCTCTTCTGTCCAACCACTGTAGTTGTTCCTGAACCATTCCCTCAACCTGTTCTCGTCAAAGAAGCCGTTAAGGTCTGAAGGCTTAACATAGTCGAGGTCACGGAGATATTCAGCGATGAGGTCGTTTACTGCATCCTCGTCAATACCCTGTGAAGGGTCGAAGTCTGCCATTGCATCGTCAATCTCGTTGTGGATATAATCGTCAATGCTTGAGCCACGGAGCGTGAGAGAGGTTGCCGTGATAGCACCCTTAATCTGTGCGTTCGTCGCTACGAGCCTACCGTCGGCATAGACACGGAACTTACCGCTGCTTGGATTCTCAGCACCTGCCCAGAAACTGACTCCCTGTCCACCAGCAGCACCACCAGTGATTTCACCGTTGGAATCCATCAAATAGATTTCGTTGCCCGTCAAGAAGTTAATCTTGGCGTTCCTTGCGAGAAGGAGCTTGGTTGCGATGAACTCGAAACTGTCACCCGCAGTCCAATGACTCTTCATAGTGTTCCAAGGAGCGAGTTTTCCATAGTAACCCTCTGAACAATAGTAATATACATCGTCTTTGAGGATAATATCAATCCAAAGTGCGTTGTCTGGATTCTCTTCACTTTCCTCTCCGCTGCACC
>Ga0310786_10008272_pt1 | contig 13385 bp, 11 predicted proteins | sample AusTroGonzalo_MG_FD_203881 | JGI IMG/M metagenome (GOLD analysis project Ga0310786, IMG submission 203881) | Bovine rumen microbial communities from tropical cattle in Woodstock, Queensland, Australia - Gonzalo_03 (v2) (version 2) | ecosystem: Host-associated > Mammals > Digestive system >... | reverse complement strand
CGTCGGCCATGGCCTGTCCTGCAGACGAGAAAAGGAACTGCACGCTGTCGCGTCCCGTGGCTCCGGGGGCCGATGCCTCCAGCACCACCTGGAAGCGCGCTTTCTCCATGTCCAGCCCGTGCAGCAGCTGCTCTACGGCGGCGGCGAAAGGCTGGGCTCCGGCTTCCCGCTGCGCATGCAGCTGGTCGCACAGGTTGGCGTGGGCTTTCTCGGCGGCCGAAAGGGCTTTCCGCGCCTCTTCGATCTCGGTCTGCAGCCCTGTGGCATCCATCACCAGGCTGCCCAGGCGGTCCCGCTCGGCGATGAGCTCTTCCACGGACGTGGCGCCGTATTTCTGGAACAGGCCGTACAGCAGCGACAGGCGGTCTTCCACCAGCTGCAGCCGCTGCGGCGATACATCTATGTGCGAGGCGGCCGATGTTACCTCCGCGGCAATGTCTTCCACTTCCAGCCGGGCCGATGTGAGCCGTTCCGAAAGGCCCTGCATCTGGGGGATGAAGGCGGCTGCCTTCTCCAGGAAGCGGGCGCTTTCCCTGAGCTGATGGGAAGGGGAGGGGATTTCATCCCCGGTGGGGGAGAGGAGTTCATCCGCGGCGCAGAGCGTCTCACGGATTTCCTCGGCGTGGGCGAGCTGTTTCTGCTCGGCCTCCAGGTCTTCCAGCTCTCCGGGAATCAGTTTGGCCTCTTCCAGGCGCTGCCAGCGGCTTTGGTTGTATTCCTGCTGGTCCCGGGCGCTGGTGAGGCGCTGCTCCAGTTCTTCCAGGCTGCGGCGGCTGGCCAGTACCTGGTTCCAGGCCTCGGCGCAGGCGGCACGAAGCTCGGTGCATCCGGCCCGCAGGTCCAGGGCTTCCATGCGGAAGTGGGCGTCCTGCAGGCGCAGGGTCTGGTGCTGCGAGTGGATGTCGACCAGACAGGCCGATAACTCCTGCAGCACGTTCACGCTCACCGGTTCGTCGTTGGCGAAGCTGCGGGAGCGTCCGCTCTTGCCCACGGTGCGGCGGAGCACCAGGCGGTCGTCTTCGCAGGGAAGGTCTGCATCGGAGAGGATACGGCGCACGGCGTCGTCCATGCCGAATTCGGCTTCCACTACGCAGTTTTCGCCGGCGGGTCCCACCATGGAGGCGTCGGCCTTGGCGCCCAGCACCAGGGACAGGGCCCCCAGCAGAATGGATTTACCGGCGCCGGTCTCTCCGCTTATAATGACGAGGCCCTCCGGAAAAACCGTTTCCAGAGAGCCGATCAAAATGTAATTGCTGACGGAGAGACTGTAAAGCATAGCCTTACTCTCCGTTGATGTCGATGGGGTTTTCGTTCTGGGCCTTGCGGTAGAAGAGGTCTCCGTTCTCGAATTCGGAGATAGCCACCAGGTCCGGTTTGGGCTGGCGCTCGTAGTACTTGGAGATTTCGATCTGCTCCTTGTTCTCGAACACTTCTTCCATGGTGTCGCGGTCTCCGCGGAACTCGTCCAGTTTCTTCATGAGTTCCTTCTTCTCTGCTACGGCAATCTGGTTGGCGCGCTTGTAAAGGATCACTACGGATTCGTAGATGTTTCCGGTAGGGGCTGCCAGGTTCTTGATGTCACGGGTGACCGTGTTCACGGGTACTTTTTTCTTGTTTTCCATTTTCTTCTCTACAATACGTTATCTATATATTGTACAACGTGAGTTTCGGGGAAGTTTCAATTATTTTTCAAAAAATCCTGTACGTCGCGGTAGTGGCCGTCCAGCTCCTTCCGGTAGTGGGACTCGGGATACTCTCCCACGAAGTTGAGGTAGTCGTCCACGAAGGTGAGATAGCGTTCCTTCATCTTGGCCTTCACGCTCAGGCGGGCATAGTGATAGGAAGCCATGGCCGTATAGTACAGCACGTCCTCGCGGTAGAAATTGTCGGAATTGGCCTTGAGCACATTGCGCAGCTTCACGCGGGCGGCGGGGTAGTCCTCCATTACGTAGTACTGCTTGCCGGCCTCGTAGTCCTTGCGGTCCAGGCGGTCTTGCAGGTCGTGTATCATGGTCTCGCAGGCTTTGATGTGGGGTTCGTCACCGGGGTACTCCCTCATGTACTGGCGGATGGCTTCCATGCAGGCCTTGGTGGGCTGCTGGTCCAGCTCCCAGCGGTAGGTAGCACGGTACAGGCAGTCCAGGCGGTAGAACTGGGCGTCCGCGGCGAAGGGGCTGCGGGGGAAGTTCTCCACGAAGCGGGCGAAATTGGATTCGGCCGTGTAGTAATCCTTGTACCGGTAGTTGGACAGGCCCCAGTAGTACTGGACCGTGTCGTCACGGGCGGTACCGTTGGTGAGGATGGCCATGGATTCGAACAGCTGGGCCGCTTTCTGGTACTTCTTGTTCTGGAAATACTCCATGGCGGCGTTGTATTTGGCGTCTACGTCGTTGGAAGCGAGCAGCACCTCGTACTGGCTTTTGCAGGCAAGGACCAGGAGCGTTCCTGCGAGCGTGGCGGCAAATAACTTCAAAAACTTCATACCTATATTATTACTTTTCATTTTCCAAAAGGAACTTCTCTGCGTCGCGGGCGGCCATGCAGCCCGAGGCGGCGGCCGTTACGGCCTGGCGGTAGCGCGGATCCTGCACGTCTCCGGCGGCAAAGACACCGGGTACGGAGGTCTGCGAGCTCTTCCCTTCCGTGACGATGTAGCCGTTCTCGTCCAGCTTGAGCCAGGGGGCAAAGAGGGCCGATGCCGGCGTGTGCCCGATGGCCAGGAAGAAGCCGTCGATGGCAATATCAAATACAGTGCCGTCCTTGCGCAGCAGGCGGGCACCGGTGACGCCCATGACGTCTCCCAGCACTTCCTGCGTGTTGCAGTTCCACAGCACTTCGATGTTCTCGGTCTTGAGGACCTTCTCCTGCATGATCTTGGAAGCGCGGAATACGTCGCGGCGCACGATCATGTACACCTTCTTGGCCAGACCGGCCAGGTACAGGGCCTCTTCGCAGGCGGTGTCTCCGCCGCCCACTACGGCAACGGTGCGTTTGCGGTAGAAGAAGCCGTCGCAGGTGGCGCAGGCGCTCACGCCGGCACCCTTGAACTTCTCCTCGGAGGGCAGGCCCAGGTATTTGGCCTGTGCGCCGGTGGCGATGATGAGGGATTCGGCCTCGATCTCATGGCTGCCGTCGATGGTGACGCGGAACGGGCGCTTGGAAAGGTCTACGGCGCTGGCCGTGCCCTGGCGAACATCGGCCCCGAAGCTGGCGGCCTGCTTGCGCATGGAGTCCATGAGGGTGTTGGCGTCGATGCCCCCGGGGAAGCCGGGGAAGTTCTCCACGACCGTGGTGGTGGTGAGCTGTCCTCCGGGCTGGATGCCTTCATAGACTACGGGAGAGAGGTTGGCGCGCGCGGCGTAGATGGCGGCCGTGAAACCGGCAGGGCCTCCGCCCAGGATAAGGGTTTTTATCTTTTCCATAGGGAATTATCTTTTAAGGGTTGTGGTGTAATCCTTTTCAAACACGATGCGGCGGACGGCACGGTTGTGATGGTTGCCGTTCTCGTCGGGGATGAAGAGGAAGTCTGTGTGCAGGCCGCTGCCGCGTTCGCTGCCCAGCATGCCGGTCCAGTTTTTCCCGTAGCGGATGCAGCGCACCACGAAGTAGCGGGCCGTATCGTAACCCTGGAAGGCGAACTGGGAAGGCTCCGTGCGGAAGAGGGCGCGGTAGGCCTGGACGAAATGCGCCACGGCGGGGTCTGAATAATCTACATGGTAGGAGGAGCAGATGTGCAGGGCGGCGTCGTGGTAGGCCGTCCCTTCGATGGTGTCGAAGGTGCGTACCTTGGAGGGGGCATACATCACGATGTCGTAGCCCTTGCCCTGCATGATGCCCAGGTTGCGTACTACGTCGCCCATGAAGGCTTCGCTCTCGGAGGCGACGATGACGCGGTTGAGGCTGTCCTTGCCGGCCATGATCTCGTTGAGGGTGGCCGGGATGCTGCGGCCTTCCACGATGGCGTAGTTCAGGATGTCGTAGGACATCTCCCGGCGGGCCAGGGCGCTTCGGATGGCGACCGGGGCGGTGACGTTGCCGGCGCCCTTCTCCGTGATGAGGAGCACTTTGTCGGAGGGCTGCAGGTCTTCCTTCACCCACTGGGCCAGGTCTTCGTACTGGTGGTCCGTGGCGGCGGGAGCCTGGATAAAGTTCTTATAGTTTGCGCCCAGGGCGGCGGCCTTCTGGTCCAGCGGGGAAATCACCGGAACACGGCCTTCTACGCGCTGCAGGATGGCTTCCAGGTCGCGGGAGGCGACGGGACCCAGGACGAAATCGTCTTTCACCAGATCCTCCACGGGAGGGATGCCGGCGTTGAGGTCATATACGTGCATGCGCACCTTCACGCCCTCTTCTTCCAGGTCCTTGAGGGCCATGAGCACGCCCGAATAGAAGTCCATGTTGATCTCGCTGGTGCCGGTGGCGGCGCGCAGCGGAAGGATGAGGGAGAAGGCTGCTTCTTCGCGGGAACGCAGGGTGAGGAGCGTGCTGTCCGGAACTTCCGCTACGTTTTCGGGAACGGCGGGTGCGGCTTCGGCGGCGGGCTCTGCCACAACCTGTTCTACGGAGACGGGCTCTTCGGCGACAGGGGCGGCGGGCTCGGCTTTGACCACGGGGATCTTCAGCACCTGGCGGGTGCTCAGTTTGCGGCTGGCGAGGCCGTTCAGCTCCATGATGTCCTTCACGCTCACGTTGTAGCGGCGGGCGATGTCGTCAATGTCCTCGTACCAGCGCACGGTGTGCTCGGTGTAGTCCTGCGTGGCGGAACTGTCGCTGCCGGCAGGGACCGGTGCCCCCTCGCGGAAGGGAACGAGCAGGATGGCGTTCTTCTGCAGCCCGGTCTCGCGGAGGGAGGGATTGGCTTCGTACAGTTCGTCTTCGGTGACGCCATAGGCTTTGGCAATGCTGTAGAGCGTCTGCTTTTCCAGCACCACGTGGGACAGGTATACCTTGCCGTTGAGTTTCACCTTTTCCCTGGAAACGGTGACCGGCGTGGCTACATACTCCTGTGCTACGGCCTGGACACAGCCCAGGACGGTGATGGCGGCGATGAGTGTAAGAAGTCTTTTCATGGCTTTACATTTTATAATGTGGCGGCAAAGTCGGTCAGCTGGCGGCAGAAGGCGTCCCAGCCCAACCGCTGTTTTTCTTTGCCGATGGCTTCCTGGCAGCTTTGCCTGAGCTGCGCGTCCCGGAAGAAACGCAGTACTTCCGTGCGGATGGCTTCCGGGCTGGGCCTGTCTGCGACAATTCCCGTGCCACGGTCACCGATGGTGCCGCGAAGGCCTCCTACGTCTGTGACGATCATGGGAACGTCGAAGTGGTAGGCGATGGAACTGATGCCGCTCTGGGTGGCACTGCGGTAGGGGAGGACGGCCACGTCGGCCGCGCAGAAGAACTGCTTCACCTGGGAATCCCGGATGTAGTCCGGGAACACGTGCACGCGCTCCTTCCCGGGAAGCGTGTCGATGATGGCCTGGTACTTGTCAAAGGAGCCGTAGGGCTCTCCGGCTATCACCAGCTGGTAATCCTCCGGCAGGTCCCGGAAGGCTTCCAGCAGAATGTCCAGTCCTTTGTATTCCCGGATGAGGCCGAAGAAAAGGAGCGTCTTCTTTGCCGGGTCTACCCCCAGGGTGGCGGCAGCCTCTTCCCGCGATATCTTGGGACCGAAATGGGCATACAGCGGGTGGGGAAGCTGGATGTGGGGGGCGTCGGGGCGCAGGGAAAGGAGGTCTTTCTCCACACTCTCCGACATGCTCACGAAGCCGGTGCATCCCTTCAGGAACCAGGTGGTGAGAGGCTTGTCAAACCAGTGGGCCTCGTGGGGGATGACGTTGTCCAGCACCACCACGCTCTTGCAGCCGCAATGGCGGGCTACATAGCCCAGCGACGGGGCGAACCAGCTCATCCAGTATTTCATCACCAGCAGGTCCGGCTTCCAGGCGCGGATGGCGCGGGCGGTCCTGATCCAGGTGAAAGGATGGATGGTATCCAGCATGGCCTCGGCTTCCACGGGCATGGCTTCATCCTCGGGGGTGACGTACTGCGTCTTGCCGGGGAAGAGGAAGTCCGGGTACTGCCGGGAGAAACTGAAGGCCTTTACAATATGACATTTTCCCAGTCCCGCCATCATACTGGCGTTGAACTGGGAAATGCCACCCCGAAGGGGGTAAAAACTGGATAATAATGCTATCCTCAAAGTTTACTTCTTGGAAGATTCCTTGGTCTTGATGTAGGCGGCGTTGAGGCCGGCGAGGAGGTCCTCCGTGATGTCCAGCTTGGGATCGGCGGTGACAACGGGAGTGGAGAGGATGTTGCCGGCGGTGGCCAGGATCATGGCGTAGCCCTTGGTCTCGTTGTATTCGGCGACGAACTCGGCGATGGCGTTGGCGATCTGGTTCATCATCACCTGCTGCTCTTCGGCCATCTCCTGCTGCTTATTCACTACGTACTGCTGGTAGCTTTGCTGCTGCTCCTGGAGCTTCTGGTACTGGGCCTGGGCCACGGACTGGGTGAGGAGACCCTTGTCCACCTTGCCCTGGAAGTCGGAGGCGTCCTTCTCCAGTTTCTTGCCGCGACGGTCAATCTCGGCCTGGATGCCGGAGGTCTTGGTCTCGAAAACGGAGTTGAGGTCGTTAGCCATGTCGTAGCCTTCCATCACTTTGTCCATGTTGAAATAGACGATGCTGCCGGCCACGGCCACGCTGTCGGTAGCGGCGGTGCCGGTGGTGGCGGCGGGTTTGTTCTGGTTGCAGGAAACGGCGATGGCCACGAGGGCGGCGGCGCCAAACAGGATAAGATTCTTTTTCATTATTGCTGGTTGTTTATTAATTATTCGTACGGAAGGGCAAAGATAATTATTTTTTGCGGATTTGCGCAAGGTAGGCCCCAATAGTTTTCTCCAGGCCCAGGTACAGGGCGTCGGAGATGAGCGCATGGCCGATAGAAACCTCGTCGGTCCAGGGAATGGTCTGGATAAAGAAGGCCAGGTTCTCCAGGGAAAGGTCGTGTCCGGCGTTGAGGCCCAGGCCGGCCTCACGGGCTGCCCTGGCCGTCTCCAGATAGCGGGCGATGGCCTTTTCGCGGTCCGTCGGGTAGTCGGCGGCATAGTCGGCCGTGTACAGTTCTACGCGGTCGGCTCCGCAGGCGGCGGCGCCCCGGGCCATCTCAGGGACAGGGTCGATGAAGATGGAGGTGCGGATGCCCTTGCTGTGGAAGGTCCTGCACAGGTCCGTGAGCAGGTCCTTGTTGGCGAGGGTGTCCCAGCCGGCGTTGGAGGTGATGGCGTTGTGCCCGTCGGGCACCAGGGTTACCTGGTCCGGCACTACCTCCAGCACCAGGTCCACGAAGGACGGCACCGTGGGGTTGCCTTCGATGTTGAATTCCGTGGTGATGAGCGGCCTGATCTCCCGTACATCGGCATAGCGGATGTGTCTTTCGTCCGGCCGGGGGTGTACGGTAATTCCTTCTGCGCCAAAGCGCTCGCAGTCCAGGGCTGCCTTGGTTACATCCGGCACATTGCCGCCCCGGGCATTGCGGATGGTTGCGATCTTATTGATGTTTACACTCAGTCGTGTCATGGCGTCTATATAAAACGTACAAATGTAAGGATAATTGTCGGAAATATGTTATTTTTGTCAGTTGATTTAATCGCAAGCTATGAAAATAGGATATTTCATCCTCAAAGAGGACCTGCGGGGGGACGCCCGCATGGAGGCCCTGATGAAGGACCTCACGGAGGCGTCGTTCGAGGTATATGAGATTCAGTCCAAGGCCGACGTGCGCCCGGACACGGACCTGGTCCTGTCTATGGGCGGGGACGGCACTTTCCTGAGCGCTGCGCATGTGGTGGCCGACATCGGCCTGCCCATCCTGGGCGTGAACTTCGGCCGCATCGGCTTTCTGTGCGAGAACAGGCCCGAGGCTGTGCGCAAGGCCCTCATGGAGGGAGACTTCAGCATCGAGTACCGCACGGTGCTCAACGCTACCCTCAAGGGACCCGAGGCGCGCCGCACCATCGGCATGCTGCCGTATTCGGTGAACGAGGTGGCCCTGCACCGCAGCGGCTCCTCCGTGCTGGGCATCCACGTGAGCGTGGACGGCGAACCCCTTCCCACCTACTGGGCCGACGGCCTGCTGGTGGCCACCCCTTCCGGCTCTACGGCCTATTCCCTCAGCGTGGGCGGCCCCATCTGTATGCCCGAGACCAAAGTCCTGGTGCTGGCCCCTATCTCGCCGCACAACCTGAACGTGCGTCCTATCGTCATTCCCGAAACCGCCAAGATCGACATTTCCTTCGAGTCCCGCGACGGCCGCGCCACCATGTCCATGGACAACCGCGTGGTGGAAATCCAGCCGGACTGGAGCATTCACGTGGAGATGGCACAGTTTTCGCTTAAGCGTGTGCGGCTTCCCGAATCCGGCTTTGTGAAGGCCCTTACTTCACGCCTGTTCTGGGGAGAAGACATGCGTAACAACGAATAGGAATCTATGGAGAAAATACCGCAGCACGTATCCATTATCATGGACGGCAACGGCCGGTGGGCGAAGGCCCGCGGCCTGGAGCGCGTGAAAGGCCATATGGAAGGCGTGGAAAGCGTCCGGGCCTGCCTGGAAGCCGCCGCAGAGGACGGGGTGAAGTACCTCTCCCTCTATGCGTTTTCCGAGGAGAACTGGAACCGTCCGCAGGAGGAAGTGATGGCCCTGATGGGCCTGATGATGAAGGCCATGAAGAAGGAGCTTTCCTCCCTGATGGAAAACAACATCCGCTTCGTGGTGCTGGGAAACCGTGCCCGCCTGAGCAAGGAACTCAACGACGGCATCGACGAGCTCATGGATCTCACCGCCGGCAACACCCGTACCACCTTGGTCGTGTTTATCAGTTACAGCGGCAAATGGGATATCATGCAGGCGATGAAGAAATCCGCCGCCAGCCTGAGTCCCGAGCAGTTCCAGCAAATGGAAGCCTCCGACTTTGACCAGTACCTGGTTACGGCCGGCATTCCGGATCCGGACCTCCTGATCCGCACCTCCGGGGAACTGCGCATCTCCAATTACCTGTTGTGGCAGTCGGCCTACACGGAATTTTACTTCACGGATGTCCTTTGGCCGGACTTCCGCAAACCCCAGTTCCGGGAAGCGCTGGCGGCTTACGCCCAGCGGGATCGCCGGTATGGAAAAGTTAAATAAAATACGTATCTTTGCAAGATAACTGTTTTTCGCGAATGAGAGGAAATAAGATACTTTGCGCAGCCCTTCTGCTTCTGGCCGGAATGTCCCTGCAGGCGCAGAATTCCCGCAGCAGCATTGAAATCGATTATAACCGCCCGCAGAAATACATCGTCGGCGGTGTGGGAGTAGAGGGAAACCGCTATTTCAACGAGCACCAGATTCTCCAGCTCACGGGCCTTCAGGCCGGGCAGGAGATCACGGTACCCGGTGACGACATTACCGGCATCGTGAAGCGTCTGGTCGCCCAGCGCTTCTTCGAGGATGTGGCGGTGGTGGTGGATTCCCTGTCCGCCAAGGCCGACACAGCCTGGTTCAAGATCGCTGTCCGCGAACGTCCTCGCGTGGCCCGCTGGGAATACAGCGGCGTCAAGTCCGGTGAAAAGAAGGACCTGCAGGAACGCCTGAACCTGCGCCCCGGCCGCGAGTTCTCCGACTACGTGAAGAATACCTCGGTAGACATCATCAAGCGTTACTACAAGGAAAAAGGCTTCCTGAAGGTGAACGTGGATGTGGAAACCAAGGAAGACAAGCGCATCGTAGGCGCCATCCTGGTCACTTTCCATGTGGACAAGGGCCGGAAGATCAAGATCAAGGATATCAACTACAGCGGCAATACCGATGTCAAGGCCCGCAAGCTGGCCAAGAACATGAAGGAAACCCATGCTGCCACCTGGTACAACTTCTTCAAGTCCAAGAAATTCAAGGAGAAGGAGTACGAGAAAGACCGCAAGAGCGTGCTGGACGCCTTCAACGAAGCCGGTTACCGCGACGCCCGCCTGGTGCGCGACTCCGTCTACTATACGGAGGACGGCAAGCACGTGAATATCGACATGGTCTTCGACCAGGGCCGCAAGTACTACTTCCGCAACATTTCCTGGACCGGTAACTCCGTCTATCCTTCCGATGTTCTCAATGAGATCCTCCAGATCAAGAAGGGAGACGTATACGACCTGGTTACCATGGAGAAGCGCCTGCACGGCGGCGGCAAGGAAAGCGAGTATGACGTTTCCAAGCTGTACCGCGACAACGGCTACCTCTTCTTCAATGTCACTCCCGTGGAAGTGAACATCCAGAACGACTCCGTAGACGTGGAGATGCGCATCTCCGAGGGCAAGCCCGCCATCCTGAACGAAATCGTGATCAACGGCAACGACCTCACCAACGAGAAGGTGGTCCGCCGTCAGCTCACCACCCGTCCCGGCTACCTCTTCAGCCAGACAGACTTCGAACGCTCTGTCCGTGAAATCGCCTCCATGGGTCAGTTCGATCCCGAGGCCATCATGGGCGCCGGCGGCTACTCCATCGTGCCCAACCAGCTGAACAATACCGTAGACATTATTTATAATGTAACGGAGAAGCCTTCTTCCCAGCTGGAACTCTCCGGCGGTTGGGGCGGCAACACCTTCGTGCTCACGGCCGGTGTCAGCTTCAACAACTTCTCTACGCGCCGCATGTTCGAAAAGAACGCCTGGCGGCCTGTCCCGCTGGGAGACGCCCAGAACCTCTCCCTGCGTTTCCAGACCAACGGCAAGTACTATACTTCCCTGAGCGCCAGTTTTACGGAGCCCTGGCTCTTCGGCAAGAAACCTACGTCCCTCAGCATCTCCGGATACTATTCCAGGATGACGGACTCCTACCTGGCCATCGGCATCCTTTCCACGGACAAGATGTTCGAGGTGTTCGGTTTCAACGCCGGCCTGGGTACGCGCCTCAAGTGGCCCGACAGCTACTTCGTGCTGTACAACAACCTCAGCTGGCAAACCTACAAGCTCACCAACTGGACCAACAGCTATTTCGCGTTCAACGACGGTATCTCCCACAACCTGAGCTACACCCTCTCCCTTACGCGTAATTCCTCCGACCAGCAGATCTATCCCCGTACGGGTTCCGAATTCTCGGCTTCCGTGCAGTTTACGCCGCCGTACTCCCTCTTCCGCAAGTACTCCTACGACGAGGAAGGCAAGCGCATCGCCGTGAACAGCTGGAAGGATGTAAACTACGACAACTGGACCAGCGCCCAGCGCTACAAGTGGATCGAGTACCACAAGTGGAAGTTCAACGGAACGGTCTATACCAAGATCATCCCCGAGATGGACTTCGTGCTCATGACCCGCGCCCAGTTCGGCTATCTGGGATACTACAACCGCAACTGGGGTTACTCCCCGTTCGAGAACTTCCAGGTGGGTGGTGACGGTATGTCGGGCTATATGACCTACGGTGCCGAAATCGTCTCCCTGCGCGGTTACGAGGATTACTCCCTCACCCCCCGCAAGATGACCCCTTACAGCCAGAATTACGAGAGCTATGCCGGTAACGTATACGACAAGTTCACCGTGGAACTGCGTTATCCCGTGATCCTGCAGCCGCAGAGTACCATTTACGCCCTGGCCTTCCTGGAAGGCGGTAACTGCTGGAGCGATATCCGTGAATTCAACCCGTTCCAGATCAAGCGCAGCGCCGGTGTGGGTGTGCGTGTGTTCCTGCCCATGATCGGTCTGCTGGGTGTAGACTGGGGCTACGGCTTCGACGATACCACCAACGGCGGAAGCCACTTCCACTTCGTTCTTGGCCAGCAATTCTAGAAACAATAAATTTTATTTGATATGAAAAAACTGTTTGTCATTGCCCTCGCGGCACTTGCTACCCTCACCGCCTCTGCCCAGCAGATCGCCAAGGTGAACTTCAACGAACTCGTGATGCTGATGCCGGAGATGGACGCAGCCCGCGCCACCATCGCCGCTTCCCAGAAAGAGGCCGAAGAAACCTACGCCGCCATGGTAGAGGAATATCAGGGCAAGGCTACCCAGTACCAGCAGAAGCAGGCCACCTGGACCGCCGCCATCCGTGAATCCAAGGAGAAGGAGCTCTATGAGATCCAGAACCGTATCCAGGAGTTCCAGAACAGCATCAGCCAGGAGCTCCAGCAGCAGCAGGCCCAGCTCACCGCTCCCATCCAGGAGAAGGCTACCAAGGCCGTGACGGAACTGGCCAAGGCCAAGGGTGTCACCGCCCTGTTCGACGCCTCCCAGGCCATCTACTTCGCCGACAGCGTGATTGACCTCACCGCAGAAGCCCGCAAGGCCCTCGGTATTCCCGAAGACCGCACCCTGGAATCCCTCCAGGCCGAACTCCAGGCCCAGGCTCAGACTGCCCAGGCACAGTAATCAAATAGCATCCATCATAAAAAAAACTCCGGCCGATGAAGCCGGAGTTTTTTGTTGTCTTGTGGGGAGCAGGATTAGATCGTTCCCTGCTCCAGCATGGCCGTTGCGACCTTCATGAAGCCGGCGATGTTGGCGCCCTTCACGTAGTCGATGGTGCCGTCCGGCTGGGTGCCGTACTTGACGCACTGCTCGTGGATGGACTTCATGATGAAGTGGAGTTTCTCGTCTACTTCCTTGCCGCTCCAGGAGATGTGCTCGGCGTTCTGGGTCATTTCCAGGCCGGAGGTGGCGACGCCGCCGGCGTTCACAGCCTTACCGGGGGCGAAGAGCACGCCGTTGTGCTGGAAGAAGTGGATGGCTTCCGGCTGGCAGCCCATGTTGGAGACTTCGCAGCAGCACCAGCAGCCGTTGGCCTTCAGCTCCTTGGCGTCTTCCTCGGAGAGTTCGTTCTGGAAAGCGCAGGGGAGGGCGATGTCCACGGGAATGCTCCAGGCCTTCTTGCCGGCGGTGAACTGGGCCTTGCCGGGGAATTTGTCGGCCATATCCTGCACCTTGTTGCGGTTGGAGGCGCGCATGACCAGCATGTAGTCGATCATTTCGGGGGTGATGCCGTCGGGGATGTGGCAGACGCCGTCGGGGCCGGAGATGGCCACGACCTTGGCGCCCAGCTCGGTAGCCTTGATGCAGGCGCCCCAGGCTACGTTACCGAAACCGGAAACGGCAACCTTCTTGCCCTTGATGTCCTTGCCGGCCGTCTGGAGAAGGTGCTGGGTGAAGTAGAGGGCACCGAAACCGGTGGCTTCCGGACGGAGGATGGAACCGCCCCAGGTGCCGCCCTTGCCGGTGAGAACGCCGGTGTTGTACTGGCGGGCCAGCTTCTTGTACATGCCGTAGAGGTAGCCGATCTCACGGCCGCCCACGCCTACGTCGCCGGCAGGGATGTCCTGGTCCGGGCCGATGCAGTTCCACAGCTCCAGCATGAAAGCCTGGCAG
>Ga0310786_10008271_pt1 | contig 13385 bp, 11 predicted proteins | sample AusTroGonzalo_MG_FD_203881 | JGI IMG/M metagenome (GOLD analysis project Ga0310786, IMG submission 203881) | Bovine rumen microbial communities from tropical cattle in Woodstock, Queensland, Australia - Gonzalo_03 (v2) (version 2) | ecosystem: Host-associated > Mammals > Digestive system >... | reverse complement strand
TTTGCGTCGTCGAAGTGGTGAAAGACTTCAACGGCCGTCCGCGTCGTAACCTGGCCCCGGCTTGCGCCACCGACTGCGTGGAAGGCATGGAAGTGCTGACCCACAGCGCCCGCGTCATCAACGCCCGCCGCACTGTGGTCGAACTTATCCTTTCCGACCACCCGACCGACTGCTTGACCTGCGCCAAGAGTGGCAACTGCGAGCTCCAGAGCCTGGCCCAGTACCTCGGCATCCGCGACATCCCGTTCAAGGGTGAACAGAGCCACTATCGTCAAGATATGTCGCCCAGCATCGTCCGCGACATGGACAAGTGCGTGATGTGCCGCCGCTGCGAGAACATGTGTAACAACGTCCAGACCGTTGGTGCCCTGAGCGCCATCAACCGTGGCTTCAGTGCCGTCGTGGCTCCTGCCTTCGAGCAAGACCTCGTCGACTCGCCTTGCGTCATGTGCGGTCAGTGCGTCCAGGTGTGCCCCGTCGGTGCCCTGAGCGAGGTGGACGACACCCGCAACGTCATGGCTGCCATCAACAACCCGAAGAAGACCGTCGTCGTCAACACGGCTCCCGCTACGCGTGTGGCCCTCGGTGAAGAGTTCGGCATGCCCGCCGGCACCATCGTCACAGGTCAGATGGCCGCTGCCCTGCGTCGCCTTGGCTTCGACTATGTGTTCGACACCGACTTCACTGCCGACCTTACCATCATGGAAGAAGGCACCGAGCTCCTCGGTCGTATCAAGAAGTACATGGAAGGCGACAAGAGTGTCCGTCTGCCTATCCTGACTTCCTGCTGCCCAGGTTGGGTCAACTTCTTCGAGCACAACTTCCCCGACATGCTCGACGTTCCTTCGACCGCCAAGTCGCCCATGCAGATGTTTGGTGCTGTCGCCAAGAACTACTGGGCTGAGAAGATTGGCGTGAAGAGAGAAGACCTCGTCGTCGTCTCCATCATGCCTTGCTTGGCCAAGAAGTACGAAAGCAAGCGTAAGGAATTCTACAAGGATGGCAATCCCGATATCGACTACGTTCTGACGACCCGCGAGTTGGCCCGCTTGATCAAGCAGTTCAACCTCGACCTGAAGGACATGCCGAGCGAGGACTACGACGACCCGTTGGGCGAATCCACGGGTGCTGCCGTCATCTTCGGTGCTACTGGTGGTGTTATCGAAGCTGCCACCCGTACTGCCTATGAGGTGTTCACTGGCAAGCCGCTGCCTAAGATTGACTTCACGGAACTCCGTGGCATCGCTGGCGTGCGTGACGCTTGGGTTGACTTCAACGGTACGCCCATCCACATCGGTATCGCCCACGGTCTGTCCAACGCCCGCGCCCTGCTCGAGAGAGTGCGCGAAGGCAAGGAACAGTTCCACGCCATCGAGGTCATGGCATGCCCCGGCGGTTGCGTCGGCGGCGCTGGTCAGCCCTACCACCACGGCAACAGCGAGATCATCAAGAAGCGTACGGAAGCCATCTACCGCGAGGATGCTGGCAAACCGATCCGTAAGTCGCATGAGAATCCTTCGATCATCAAGTTGTACAAGGAGTATCTTGGTGAGCCTTGCGGCCATCTGTCACACGAACTGCTGCACACCCACTATTTCGACAAGTCAGACCATGTTGAAATCAGCGAGTAATTCAATAACCAGTAAATAATAGAAAGGAAAATAATATGGCAGTTATTAAATTATCAGAATCGAAGATCAACTTCGTGAAGGAAGTGTGCAAGTCGTTCGGCAACAAGGCCGGCGAGGTCATCAACGTGCTTCACAAGGTTCAGGGCGAGTTCGGCTATTTGCCGGCTGAGGTTCAGGAATTGGTCGCCAAGGAACTGAACATCCCTGTTTCGAGAGTCTATGGCATCGTTTCGTTCTATTCCTTCTTCACCATGACCCCGAAGGGCGAGCATCCAATCAGCGTCTGCTTGGGTACCGCTTGCTACGTGCGTGGCGCCGAGAAGGTGTTGGACGAACTGAAGCGTCAGTTAGGCATCAACGTCGGCGAGGTCACTCCCGATGGCAAGTTCTCACTGACCTGCCTGCGTTGCGTGGGTGCCTGCGGTCTTGCTCCCGTCATCGAAGTCGGTGAGAAGGTCTACGGCCGTATGACCCCCGACCGCGTCAAGGACGTTCTGGCTGAATACAAATAAGTCGCACACCTATTAATATTAATAGGTATCTGAAAAATCCCCGCCTGAATGGGTGGGGATTTTTTTAGTTTCAACTCGTTTCCTCCGAATATTGCAAGAAAAATTCCTATCTTTGCCCGTTTTTATGAAGCAAAGTAGATTATTATGATAGACATTAAGTTTTTAGTCAAGAACCCCGACGTGGTCAGGGAAAACATCAAGAAGAAATTTCAGGATAGCAAGTTGCCTCTCGTTGACGAGGCCATCAACTTGTACACGCAATATTGTGATTGTCAGCAGCGTGCCGACGATTTGCGTTCACAACGCAACTCCATCTCCAAGGAAATTGGCATCCTTTTCAAGAACAAGGAGGTCGAAAAGGCCAACGAGATGAAGAAACTCGTTGAGGCCAACGCACAAGAACTGGATGCCCTCGGCAAGCAGCAGACTTCGCTCATGGAACAGCTGACCAAGGTGATGTATTCTATTCCGAATATCATTGCCCCTGAAGTGCCCGTCGGTAAGGACGACACCTTCAACGTGGAGAAGGAACGCTTCGGTGAGCCCGTGGTTCCTGATTTCGAGGTGCCTTACCATGCCGACATCATGGCCAAGTTCAATGGCTTGGATTTGGATTCTGCACATCGTGTGGCGGGTAACGGCTTCTATTACCTCATGGGTGACATTGCGCGTTTACATTCTGCCGTCATCACCTACGCCCGCGATTTTATGATTGACCGTGGCTTCACCTACTGCATCCCGCCTTTCATGGTGCGCAGCGAGATTGTCTCTGGCGTTATGAGTTTCGCCGAGATGGATGCCATGATGTACAAAATCGAGGGCGAAGACCTCTACCTCATTGGCACGAGCGAGCACTCCATGATCGGTAAGTTCATCGACCAAATCGTTCCCGAAGAGATCCTGCCGCTGACACTGACGAGCTATTCTCCGTGCTTCCGCAAGGAAAAAGGTGCGCATGGCATCGAAGAACGAGGCGTGTACCGCATCCACCAATTTGAGAAACAAGAGATGGTCGTCCTTTGCAAGCAAGAGGATGCCGACTACTGGTACGAGCAGATGTGGAAGAACACGGTGGACCTGTTCCGCTCGATGGACATTCCCGTCCGTACGTTGGAGTGCTGCTCTGGCGACTTGGCCGACCTGAAGGTGAAGTCGTTGGACGTGGAGGCTTGGTCACCGCGCCAGAAGAAATACTTTGAGGTGGGTAGCTGCTCCTATCTTGGTGATGCTCAAGCGCGTAGGCTGAAAATCAGAATCAAGGGAAAGGACGGCAACTATTTCGCCCACACCTTAAATAATACGGTGGTGGCTCCGCCACGCATGTTGATTGCCTTCTTGGAGAACAATCTCCGCGCCGATGGTTCCGTAGCCATCCCGAAGGCTTTGCAACCCTACATGGGTGGAAAAACTGAAATCAGATGATTTTTGCTGTTAGCTTTTAGCATTTAGCTATTAGCCTTCGAGCTACTAAGCTAATAGCTAATGGCTAATGGCTAAAAGCCAGCAAAAAAAAGAATACTATGGACATATCCGTTGTTGTACCGCTACTGAATGAGGCCGAGTCATTGCCCGAATTGGAATCGTGGATCCGTCGGGTGATGGAAGAGCATGGCTTCTCCTACGAAATTGTCTTCATCGACGATGGCTCTACTGATAATTCATGGGCTATAATCCAAGGCCTTGCGCAGACCAATCCCAATGTGAAGGCCCTGCGTTTCAGGAGAAACTATGGCAAGTCGCCGGCGTTGAACGAAGGTTTCAAGATTGTGGAAGGCGATGTGGTCATTACCATGGATGCCGACTTGCAGGACAGCCCTGATGAAATCCCTGGACTTTACAAGATGATCAAAGAAGACGGTTACGACCTTGTATCAGGTTGGAAGAAAGTGCGTTACGACTCTAAGATTGCCAAAAACATCCCATCGAAGTTCTTTAACTGGACGACGCGTGTGATGTCGGGCATCAAACTGCATGACTTCAACTGTGGACTGAAAGCCTACCGCAACGAGGTGGTGAAGAGCATCCAAGTCTATGGTGAGATGCACCGTTATATTCCTGTCATTGCCAAGATGAACGGTTTCAGTCACATAGGGGAGAAGGTGGTGCACCATCAGAAGCGGAAATATGGCAGCAGCAAGTTCGGCATGAGCCGTTTTGTGCGCGGTTATCTTGACTTGATTACCATCAATTTCATCTCCAAGTTCAGTAACCGACCGATGCACTTTTTCGGCGTGTTGGGCTCGTTATCGTTCCTGGCTGGTTTTGTCATCTCCATTTATTTGGTTTGCACCAAGTATTTTGGCCAGGTTTATATTTCTATGACCCGCCGTCCTTTATTCTATTTGGGTATCCTTGCGATGATTGTTGGTGTGCAACTCTTTAGCACGGGTTTCCTTGCCGAGATGATCACCTCGACACAGCGAGAAAAACGAGTTTATTCCATTTCGGAATGTATCAACGCATAAACAATAAAAAAAGCAACCCTCTATAGATTCCCAAGGGAATGACATAGAGGGTCGCTTTATTGTTGTTCCCTAATCAATACATATCATCGATATTGCCGTCGAAATTTTCATCGAAGCTGTCGCCGAACTCATCGGCGAACTCGTCTTCGTCGAATTCATCTTCAAACTCATCGAATGGCGAGTCGTCGGCAAAATCGTTGTTGTCCCAGTCGAAGTCGCGTTCCAGTTTTGACTCGTCGAACTCGTCCTCTTCGTCATGACCAGTGATGAACTCGTCAATTTCGTCGTCACTCATCTTGTCGAAGTTGACATCCAATAAGGCAGAATCGTTGATGGCGCGGTTCATCGATTTTAGCTCACGCATCACAGAGGGCGAAACGTAAAACTCATCGATGTTTTCTTCGCAGTATTTCAGGTATTTAGGGTCTTTTTCGTACACTTCGGCGATGGTCATGCCCTCGTATTTTCCAAAGGTGAAAACGGAATCTATGTCGTAGAATTTCATATCGTTAGCGCTTTTGATGTTCTTTTTCGGTTGGTTTCAGCCCGCAAAAATAGATTTTTTTTCGCAATTATCGTTATTTTTGCAACGCAAATCTGAACTATATGAACCCGACGATTATCCTTAGCGTTTTTGTACTGTATACCATCCTGCTTTTTGTGATTGCGCACTTCACTTCGCGCAAATCTGACAACGCGACATTTTTCCGAGGCAACCGCAACTCGCCTTGGTTTGTCGTGGCTTACGGCATGATTGGGGCCTCACTTTCGGGCGTGACTTTCATGTCGGTGCCGGGAGGTGTCTATACGGGACAATTCACTTACTTACCATTGGTATTGGGTTATGTGCTTGGTTATGCGACGATTGCGCTTGTGCTGTTGCCGTTGTATTACCGCCTCAACTTAACCTCTATCTATTCTTATTTGGAGATGCGTTTTGGGCCGAAGTCGGAGCGGACGGGAGCAGCGTTTTTCATCTTGTCGAGGCTGTTGGGGTCTGCGTTGAGGATGTATCTTGTTGTGTTTGTGCTCTATGAGTTCGTTTTCAAGGCATGGGGTATTCCGTTTTGGGTGCCAGCGGTCATTTTCATCGCCATCATCTTGCTTTATACTTTCAAAGGGGGCATTAAGACGGTGGTGTGGACCGATACTTTGCAGACGACTTTCCTATTGCTGGCCGCTTTCCTGACGGCGTGGTACATCCTGAAAAATCTCAATATTTCTTTCGGCGACTTGATGAAAATGGCCTCCGACCAAGGCTATACCAAGGTGTTTGAGACGGAATGGACACACAATAAGTTTTGGGTGAAACAGCTGCTTGCTGGCATGTTCATCACCATCACGATGACGGGCTTGGACCAAGATATGATGCAGAAGAATTTGACTTGCAGAAACTTGCGCGATGCACAAAAGAATGTGATGACTTCAAGTTTGTTGTTTGTAGTGGTTAACGGACTGTTTCTCTGTTTGGGTGCAGCTTTGATTTGTTATGCGCAAACGACGGGTTTCCAACTGCCTGTAAACGAGGCGGGTGTGGTAGTCAATGACAAGATTTTCCCCTCGGTGGCCTTCTCCTTGAGCAAGTTCACAAGTGTGGTCTTTGTCCTGGGTTTGGTCGCGGCGGGTTATTCCAGCGCCGACGGCACCTTGACCGCTTTGACGACTTCATTTTGTTTCGACTTCATGCATTTTGACAAGAAACAGATTTCCGAAGCGCAAATCACCCAATGTCGCAAATGGATTCACGTTGCTTTTGCGCTGCTTTACTTGCTGGTTATCATCGCTTTCCGACCCTTCCACAATGAGTCCCTTATCGACAAAGTGTTCGACATCGCGGGCTTTACATACGGTCCGCTATTGGGTCTGTATTCCTTTGGCTTGTTTATCAGGAACCGAAAAGTGCTCGACAAGGCCGTGCCTTATATCGCTATTGCCTCGCCCGTGATTTGCTATTTCCTCAAACTGTATTCCAAACAACTCTTCTTCGGCTATCAATTCGGGTTTGAGATATTGATTCTCAACGGTTTGCTGACATTTGTAGCCTTGCTTGCTTTTAGCAGAAAGGAAAAAGTTGACGTTGTATAAAGTCATTATCAATTAAATATGTATTTTTGAACCGAATTTCAAAACTTACCGAAATGAACAAGTTTTTCAATAGATTTGCTTTTGTTGTGCTGGCCTTATCGCTTTTTTGCGGACAAGCCCGTGCACAGTTTACCACCACCTTTGCCAAGAATGCTTCACCAGGTCAGCAGAATGGTTTGTACTATTCGTTACCGCAGACCATGCTCCAGTTGGATTTTGTCATCCGAGAAACAGTCTGTGAGCCAGGCCCTTTGAGCGATTATGCCGACAATTACTTTGAGAACGAAGACTATGTGGATTATCAAACCACGAGCTACGAACTCTTGGATGTGCGGATGTCACAGAAAGCCACACCTGACCCCAACGCTATGTTTTTCGTGACTTTCACGGCAGGTCGAGGTACAGGAGGAGCCATCTTTGACGTGTTGCCGAATGGTATCATCAGAAGTGTTGGTATGGTGGGCAATAAGGAAGAAGATTCTTTCAAATATGTTGAGAAGCAAGAAGTTGAGAGCGTTAATTCCGAAATGGCTCATTCCGATAAGGCAGGCTTCGTTCCTTTGATGACCGCTGGAAAAACGAATTCCATGCTGGCCAAGGAAGCCGTTGACAAGATTGAGGAAATTCGCAAGGCGAAGTTTTACTTGATTTCTGGAGATGTCGAGATGGCCTCCAATCCTGAGACTTTCAACGCCATGTGCAACAAGCTGGATGAGATGGAGCAGCAGTATTTGAGCCTTTTCTTTGGCAGACGCACCACGAGAGAGGTTGTGCGCACGATTTACGTGATTCCCAACAAGGAAACGCCCACGCAGACGGTGGCTAAGTTCTCCGAGACCGAGGGCTTGACTTCGGGAACCGCTGGTTCGGGCGATGCCATCACGGTACAGACTTTACCTCTTAATACTACCGCTGTCATCAATGCGCCAAGCCAGTCGGCTGTGGAGTCGATGTCGTATGAAAACAAGGTGATGTATCGTATTCCGGAGACGGCCAATGTGAAGGTGACATACAATGGCCAGACATTGATTGAAGAACGTCAGACGGTTAATCAGTTGGGCGTGATTGTGATGGCACCCGTGGCGAACTCGAAGTTGTATTTCGACACCGAGACGGGACAGATTGTGAATATCAAGATGCAGTAACGGCTTCCTTGATCCTTACTAATTGTTGTAAGAGATTCTCAGCCAAGTTTAAGCGGAGCATATTGGCACCGTCGGACTTGGCTTTTTTAGGCTCGGGGTGTACCTCCATGAAGATACCGTCAGCACCCGCGGCGATGCCTGCCTTGGCAATCAAACCGATCATTTCGGGTTGACCACCTGTGATGCCACTGCTTTGGTTAGGCTGCTGCAGTGAATGTGTAACGTCTAGGATGACAGGCACTTCAAACTTTTGCATGACGGCGATGTTTCTGTAATCCACTACTAAATCCTGGTAGCCAAACATGGAGCCGCGCTCAGTCAGCATCACCTTGTCGTTGCCCGACTGCCTGACCTTTTCGACTGCAAAGCCCATAGCCTCGCCTGAGAGAAATTGCCCTTTCTTGATGTTGACAGCCTTTTCCGTTTTGGCAGCGGCCACGAGGAGGTCAGTTTGCCGACAAAGGAAAGCCGGAATTTGCAGGATGTCAACATATTCGGCAGCCATCGAAGCTTCCTCGACAGCATGAATGTCGGTCACCACTGGAAGTTCAAATTTCTTGCCGATTTTTTGCAGTACCTTCAGGGCTTTCTCGTCGCCGATGCCCGTAAAAGAGTCTAATCGCGAACGGTTGGCCTTGCGGTAGGAACCTTTGAAAACCAACGGAATGTCAAGCTTTTGGCAGATGATTTTCAAGGTCTCGGCGATGAAGAGGGGCGAGGTCTCGTCCTCAATGACGCACGGGCCGGCCATTAGGAAGAAACGATTGGGGTGGAGGGCTTGCAGGAAGTCGAATTTCGTGGTGTCCATTGTGATTATTTTTTGCAAAGGTAAAGGTTTTTGAAGAAACATCCCTATACGAACTCTATATTTTACTAATTTTGCACTATCAATAAAACAAATTAAATGCAACAAAAACCTAATCAAAGAGTTGTTTATCTTGATTTGCTACGAGTGGTGGCGACGTTTGGGGTGATTGTTTTACATGCTTATTCTTTTGGAACGGACTCTCAATTATATAGCCCTACTTGGTATTATTCTGTTGTCTTTGATAGTTTGGTAAGGTGGAGTGTCCCTGTTTTCTTTATGATTAGTGGGGCGTTGTTTCTTAATCCTATTAAAGCCATAACTATTAATACTATTGTCTTGAAAAGTATTCCTAGATTACTAATTGCATATTGTGCATGGGTGATTATTTACTACTGTTTGGATGGATATGATGGTAACTTTTTAATAAGTGAGTTGCTTAATCCAATTTACCATTACCATTTGTGGTTTTTGCCAATTATTATTGGGGCCTATTTGTTAGTTCCAATTCTTCGAATAATTGCTGTCAATAGAAGTATGATGCATTATTCAATAATAATATGGATGTGTTGGATGTTTATTAGGCAGTTTCCAATAGCATTCTTACAACAGCTCTTTCCGTTATTTTCAGCTGAATTTTTTGCTTATATTGGGTATTTTCTTATGGGATATTATCTTTCTCAAGTGTCATTGTCATCAATACAAAAAAAAGTTGTTTTTGTTTCGGGGATATTAGGGGCAATAATAACGATAGTAGGAACAATAGTTGTTTCTCGATACAATGGCAAAAATGAGTTCTTTTTCGATATTTCTAAACCTAATGTAGCTTTGATGGCTATTGCTGTATTTTTATGGATAAAAGAGAAGTGTCCTAACAATGAACACAGAGTATTGCAATTTACCGAATATGTTAGGAAGGATTTATTTGGGGTGTATTTAATACATGTTTTATGGATGAATAGATTGTTTGAATTTGCACAAACGCTGTGTCTGGGTACCATTTCAAAATTGTTAATGTATCCGGTAATTTCAATTCTTGTTTTTTTATTAAGCTTGTATTCAACTAAATTGATTCGATTGATTCCAGGATTGAGAAAAATAGTGGAATAATTATAACAAAAGGAAGTATTACGAGGAGTACACTTTTAAGCATTTTTCTTGAACCTTGGATGGAATTGAGTCAAAGTGTCGCGGAGCAATTCATCGGATATGTGAGTATAGATTTCCGTAGTACTAACGCTGGAGTGACCGAGCATTTGTTGAACGGCTAACAGGTTGGCACCTCCTTCGAGTAAATGTGTGGCAAAACTATGCCTGAATGTATGTGGACTAATGGTTTTGGTGATGCCATTCTTTTCAGCTAACTCTTTGACTATCAAGAAAACCATTTGACGAGTCAAGCCTGTGCCACGGCTGTTCAAAAAGACAATGTCGGTGAATTTGGGCTGTATATGGATGTGCAATCGCGCTCCTTCGATGTATTGGAATAGGATTTTCAGACTGTTATCGCCAATAGGGACGAGCCTTTCTTTGCTGCCTTTACCGAATATGCGCAAAAAACCGTCTTCTTTATATATGTCGCTGATTTGCAAGTTAGTGAGTTCAGAGACACGCAGTCCGCAGCCGTAGAGCACTTCAATGATGGCCTTGTTGCGGTGTCCATTAGGTTGGCTCAAGTCAATGCTGTCGATCATTTTTTGGATTTCCTCATAACTCAATACCTCGGGCAGGTGTCGACCCAAAGTGGGAGAGGAGACGAGAACGGTCGGGTCGGTATCGGTGATTCTTTCTTGAATGAGGTAGCGCCAGAAGGATTTCAGTCCCGACAAAATACGCGCTTGTGAAGTGGCTTCAATGTTCAAATCAATAAGGTAACCGAAAAAGGTCTCAATAGTGTTTTGTTGGATGTTGCTAATCTCCGTGGAAAGGTTTTGACTTTCAAGATATTGCAGAAACAAGTGGACGTCATGACAATAAGCCTCCACACTGTTGTCGGACAATGATAGTTCTAACCGCAGATAGTCAGCGTAGTGCTTAATGAGGTTTGGGCTGATATTGACAGGCTGCTGGTCCATCGTTTTGTTTTTGCAAAAGTACAAAATAAAACGGGACGCAAGACTTCAAGTCCCGCGTCCCGTGTCAAATCGTCCCGAGTCTTATTAATCCAATGTGTGGATTACCAGACCTGATCTGAGTTTGGGCTCAAACCAAGTGGTCTTGGGAGGCATGATGTTGCCGGTGTCGGCGATGTCGATGATTTGCTTCATGCTCACTGGATAGAGCGCGAAGGCGACCTTCATCTCGCCGCTGTCGACGCGACGCTTCAGTTCGCCGAGGCCACGGATACCGCCAACGAAGTCGATGCGCTTGTCGGTGCGGAGGTCCTTGATACCCAGAATCTTGTCTAAGACAAGGTTGCTGAGGATGGTGACATCCAACACGCCGATAGGATCGTTGTCGTCGTAGGTGCCGGGCTTGGCGGTCAGCGAATACCACACACCCTCAATGTACATTGAGAAGTTGTGCAGCTTGTTGGGCTTGTACTCGGTGCTGCATTCGCAGTGGCAGGGGAACTCGCAGTTGCAGGTGCCGCCGTCCTTGGTGCAGTCGCACTTGCACTCAATGTCGAAGTTCTCTTGCAGAGCCTTGAAGAAGTCCTTGGTGCTGAGGCCATTGAGGTCTTTAACGACGCGGTTGTAGTCGATGACATTCAACTGGTTGTCGGGGAAGATGACGGTCATGAAGTAGTTGTACTCCTCTTTGCCGGTGTGGGCAGGGTTCTTTTCCTTCTTCTCTTGGCCGACGAGGGCTGCGGCGGCGCTGCGGTGGTGACCATCAGCGATGTACATGGCCGGAACCTTGGTGGCGAAGAGCTCGACGAGTTCGGCGATGGTGGCTTTGTCGTCGATGACCCAGAAGCGGTGGCCGAAGCCGTCTTCCTTGGCGATGAAGTCATAGATGGGCTTCTTGGCGGTGATGCCGGCCACAATCTCATCGATGCGGGCGACGGCAGGGTAGGCGAAAAACACAGGCTCGACGTTGGCGTTGGTGAGGCGGACATGCTTCATGCGGTCTTCCTCTTTGTCCTTACGGGTCAGCTCGTGCTTCTTGATGATCTTGTTCACATAGTCCTCGCTGTAGGCGCAGGCCACGATGCCATACTGCCAGTGGGCGTTGGCGTCGGTGGGGTTCATGCTCTGGGCGTAGATGTAGAGTTTTTCCTCTTCGTCTTGCTTGATCCACCCGAAGTCTTTGAAGCTGTTGAAGTTCTCAACGACTTTCAGATAGGTCTCGAGGTCGCTGTCCTTGTGGCCTTCAGGCAGGTCGATTTCGGCCTTGGTCACGTGGAGCAGGCTGTAGGGGTTGCCTTCACATTCCTTGCGGGCCTCTTCGGTATTCAGCACGTCGTAGGGGCGGGAGGCCAGCTTTTGGACGATGTCCACGCCGGGACGCCATCCTTTAAACGGTTTGATAACTGACATTTCGTGTGAAGTTTTAAGATTATTTGTTCACTTGGAAACGCTTGTTGCCGGTCTTGAAGAAATCGACGATCTGGTTGGCGGCGGCAATGCCGGCATTGACGTTGGCTTCCTCAGTCTGGGCACCCATCTTCTTGGGCGTGGCGAAGTAGCGGCCTTCGAAGGCTTTGAACTCGGCGTCAGCATCCGGCATGATGTCGGTGATGTACTTGAGGTCGGTGCGCTCGGCCATCAGCTTCAGCAGTTCAGCCTCGTTGATGACTTCCTTACGGGCGGTGTTGACCAGGATGCCGCCTTTGTGCATCTTGTTCACCACAGCGTAGTTGATGCTCTGCTTGGTCTCGGCGGTGGCGGGGATGTGCAGGCTGACGACGTCGCAAGTCTCGAAGAGAGCGTCGCGGTTGGCAACGGCGTGAACGCCGGCTTCCTCAATCTTCTCAGCGGGGACGAATTCATCGAAAGCATAGACTTCCATACCGAAGCCCTTGGCGATGCGGGCGACGTTGCGACCCACGTTACCGAAGGCCAACAGACCGAGCTTCTTGCCCATCAGTTCGGTGCCGCTCTTGCCGTTGTAGAAGTTACGGACGGCATAGACCAGCATACCCATAACGAGTTCGGCAACGGCGTTGCTGTTCTGACCAGGGGTGTTCATGGCCACGATGCCTTTGGCGGTGCAAGCCTCGAGGTCGAGGTTGTCGAAACCGGCGCCGGCACGGACGACGATCTTCAGGTTGTTGGCGTGGTCGATGACTTCCTTCGTCACCTTGTCGCTGCGGACGATGAGGGCGTCGGCGTCGGCAACGGCCTTGTAGAGGTCATTGACATCGGTGTATTTCTCCAAAAGAGCCAGTTCATAGCCGTTCTTCTCAACGACTTCGCGGATGCCGTCAACGGCGATCTTGGCGAAAGGCTTTTCAGTTGCAACTAAAACTTTCATGATGTTTGTTTGTGTTTGCGTGTTTATTTTGGCTGTTAGCTTTTAGCCGTTAGCCATTAGCAACTGTGACGCTGCTAACGGCTAAAAGCTAATGGCTAATAGCTTTTTAGCTAATTACTTGTTTGCCTTTTCGAAATCTTGCATGCACTGGACGAGGGCTTCGACGGCCTCAATCGGGCAGGCGTTGTAGAGGCTGGCGCGGAAACCACCGACGCTGCGGTGACCCTTGATGCCGACCATACCACGCTCCTTGGCGAAGGCCATGAAGGCGTCTTGCTTGTCCTCGTAACCGGGAGCCATGACCCAGCAGTGGTTCATGATGG
>Ga0310786_10008269_pt1 | contig 13388 bp, 8 predicted proteins | sample AusTroGonzalo_MG_FD_203881 | JGI IMG/M metagenome (GOLD analysis project Ga0310786, IMG submission 203881) | Bovine rumen microbial communities from tropical cattle in Woodstock, Queensland, Australia - Gonzalo_03 (v2) (version 2) | ecosystem: Host-associated > Mammals > Digestive system >... | reverse complement strand
TCGTTGCTATAGTCTCGGTCGGCTTGGTCTCCCCGACCGCCTTCCCTTGTCTTTCCTCGCAAGCTCGGACGATCTGCTTCGCCGTGCGGAGTGCCAAGTCAAGGCACTCCTCCACATTGCCGTGTTTTCCGGCGAGCGGCCTGCACTTTTATTGCAAAAGACTTCTTCGTTCTTACGAACAAAGCCAATAAAGGCGGCGAAAAGTTCTTTCCTCGCAAGCTCGGACGATCATAAATGTGGCCAAGCAATGAGTTGAAATTCTATGCCCGCACTTGACCTGCTCCCGCAGCGTGCGAGCTCAAAACCACAAACCGAGTGGTTTTTTCATACTTTTCTTGCACTTTATTTGCATATTCCAAAAAATCTTCGTAACTTTGCACTCGAATGAAGAGATTGGCGGAAATAGGGCGGCGCGTTTGCTGGCGGAAAGGACTCGGGCTTTGCGGGCTCGGGGGCTGGCTGCTCGGGCTTGGCCTTTTGTTGCCCGGTTGCGGGGAGCGGTTCGTGCCCAAGCCTTACGGCTATTACCGCATCGACCTGCCGGAGCATGCCTATCAGGCCTTCGGCGAGGCGGGTTATCCCTACGCGTTCGCGTATTCGCGGGCGGCGGAGATCAAGCCCCGCACCGAGCCCGGCGAGCAGTACTGGATAGACATCTGGTATCCCGCCTTCGACGCGCGTATCCATTGCAGCTACAAGCTCGTGGCAGGCCATCTGCGCGAGCTCTCCGACGACGCGCAGGACTTCGTTTTCAAGCACGCCGGCAAGGCAACGGCCATCCCCGAGCAGGGTTATGAGAACCCCGACAAACGCGTCTACGGCGTCTATTACGAACTCAAGGGCAACACGGCTTCGCCGTATCAGTTCTACCTGACCGACTCGCTCCGGCACTTCTTCCGAGCGGCCGTCTATTTCAACTGCCACCCCAACCAGGACTCACTCGCGCCGGTCATCGACTACTTGCGCACCGACGTGCTGAACCTAATCGAATCGTTTGAATGGCAATGATGGAAGAGACTAAAGACGAGCGCTTTATGCGCGTGGCGCTGACGGAAGCCGAGAAAGCGCTACTGCAAGACGAGATACCTGTCGGCTGCGTCATCGTCTGCGACGACCGCATCATCGGCCGTGGACATAACCTGACCGAGACCCTTCAGGACGTGACCGCTCACGCGGAGATACAGGCCATCACCGCCGCCGCACAGACCCTCGGAGGCAAGTACCTGCCCGACTGCACCCTCTACGTGACCGTCGAACCCTGCGTGATGTGCGCCGGCGCAATAGGCTGGGCCCAGCTCAGTCGCGTCGTCTATGGCGCGCCCGACGAGAAACGCGGTTTCACTACCTTCGCGCCCCAAGCCCTCCATCCCAAGTGCAGCGTCACCTCCGGCGTGCTCGCCGACGAGTGCCGTGAGTTGATGCAACGTTTTTTCCGCGGCAAAAGATAGCTTGCAATATGAACACGAAAGAGCAAAATAAAGAGCGTCGCGAAGAGTTCTGGCCGAACGTGCTGAAGTTCGGCTCGCTCGCGCTGCTGATTCTGGCGATAATCAACCTTTTCCCCCACAACTCGCACGTCTTCAACTACCGCTACGCCGAGGGACAGGAGTGGGGCTACGAGGAACTGCGGGCCGAGTTCGACTTCCCCATCTACAAGACCGACGAGCAGCTCAAAGCCGAGCGCGCCGACGTCCTGAGCAAGTTCGCGCCCTATTACGAGGTCAACGAGCAGGTCGGCAACCAACAGCTGACGCGTATCCTCAGCGAGGCGCGCGCTCACAACCTCTCCGAGGAGACGGAAACCTACCTCCGACAACAGGTGACGGCCCTCTACCAGCAGGGCATCATGTCGCTCTCCGACATGGAGTCGATGCAGAAAGCGGGGCATAAGAAAGTGACGATCGTCAACTCCCAGCACGTAGCCAGCGCCTATCCGCTCGACTACTGTTACACGCCCAAGACGGCCTACGACCTCATCCTGGCTGGCGCTTCGCGCGCCGACGCAATAACCTTCAAGGAGCTGAACCTCAACGCGTTGTTGCTGCCTAACTTGCAGTACGACGAGCAGACGAGCCGTAACATGCGCGCTGCGCTGCTGAAGGATGTGGTCCCGACGCAAGGGATGGTCATGGAGGGCGAGGTCATCGTTAGCAAGGGCGATATCGTCACGGCCGAGCAGGCGCGCAAACTGCGCTCGCTGGAGATGGTCCTCGAGGAGCGCGGCATCAGCCGCGAGTCCGCCTGGCTCAGCATCGTCGGCAATGTGGTACTCATCCTCTTCTTCCTCGTGTTGCTGGTGCTCTATCTCTACGTCTTCCGGCCCAAACTGTTCTACGACCTCAATACGCTCCTCTTCTTCGCCATCCTGATGAGCATCATCATCCTCCTTTCCTGCGTCGTCACCCGCTTCACCTCGCTGAGTATCTACCTCGTGCCGTTTGCGTGGGTGCCCGTCATCGTCCGCGTGTTCTACGACTCCCGAACGGCCCTCTACGTCCACCTCATCACGATCATGATTTGTTCGATGCTGGCCCCCGCGCCCTTCGAGTTCCTCATCCTGCAGATGATGGCCGGCATGGTGGCGGTCGGTTCGCTTCGCGACATGGCCCAACGCTCCCAACTGGTGCAGACGGCCGCATGGATTCTGCTTACTTACATCATCGGCTACACCGCGTTCACGCTCGCCGTCAAAGCCGACGTGAGTATGCTGCAATGGCAGATGTACGTCTATTTCCTCTGCAACGCCCTGCTGATCGTCTTCGCCTACGGGCTCATCTACCTCTTCGAGAAATCGTTCCATCTGCTCAGTAGTATCACCCTCGTCGAGCTGACGAACATCAACTCCGACCTGATGCTCGAGTTCGCCGAGAAAGCGCCCGGAACCTTCCAGCACTCGCTCCAAGTGAGCAACCTGGCGATGGAGGCCGCCAAACGGATCGGCGCGAACACGCTGCTCGTTCGAACCGGCGCGCTCTATCACGACCTGGGCAAGATGGCCGCGCCGCAGAACTTCACCGAGAACCAGCAAAACGGCGCGAACCCGCTCAACGCCCTTGACCGCATCGAGGCCGCCCAGACCGTTATCGCGCACGTGGGGAACGGCGTCGACATCGCCCGCAAGCGCCACCTGCCGGAGATCATTTTCCAGTTCATCCGAACCCATCACGGCACCAGCCGAACCGCCTATTTCTACAACTCCTACTGCAACGAGCATCCGGGCGAGACCGTCGACGACGCGCCGTTCCGCTACCCCGGCCCCAAGCCCAACACGAAGGAAACCGCCATCCTGATGATGGCCGACGCCATCGAGGCCCGCAGCCGCTCCATCAGCGAGTACAGCGAGGAGGAAATAGCGAAGATGGTCGACCAGATGGTTGGCGCACAAATGGCTGACGGGCAGCTGGAAGAGACGCCGCTCACTTTCCGCGACATCCAGCAAATCAAACTCGTCTTTACCAAAAAACTGCTCTCGATGAATCATCACCGCATTGCCTATCCGGAGATAAAGAAATGAAGCAAGTAGAGATTATCACGATTGGAGACGAACTGCTTATCGGGCAGGTCGTGGACACCAACAGCGCCTGGATGGCGCGACGTTTGAACGAGTGGGGTTATGCCGTGCTGCAAGTGACGTCGGTGCACGACGACAGGGAGCATATCCTCTCGGCTCTCGCCGAGGCCGAGCAACGCGCGGATATCGTGCTGCTGACCGGCGGACTCGGGCCGACGAAAGATGATATCACCAAGCACACGCTCTGCGAGTATTTCGGGACGGAACTGGTCTATCGCGACAACATCCGCGCCCATCTGGAGCAACTCTACGCCGCCCGACCGGAGGTGCTAAACCGACTCACCGACACGCAATGCCTCTTCCCTAAGAACGCCACGCTCCTACCCAACAAAGTGGGCTCCGCCCAGGGCATGCTCTGGAGTCGCAAGACGCTCGTCATCTCCATGCCCGGCGTCCCCTACGAGATGCAATGGATCATGGAGAACTCCGTCGCGCCGCTGCTGAGCGCCCCCTCGAAGATCATCCACAAGACCATTCAAACGTACGGAATCGCCGAGTCGAGCCTTGCGCTGCTGATTGAAGATTGGGAGTCGGCCCTTCCCGAGGAGATGCATCTGGCTTACCTGCCCAAAGACGGCGTCATCCGTCTGCGCCTGAGCGGTTACGGCGCCTCGGAAGAGGCGATGCAGCAACAGCTGGACGCCCTGCTTCGGATTCTCGACGCGCAGACGACCGACCGCCTGCCCGCGCCGGCGAACAAGGGGCTCGCTTTCGCGACGGAGGACCTGCCGGCGGAAGTGCTTGTCGGGCGCGAACTCAAGCAACGCGGGCTCACAATCGGCTCCGCCGAGAGTTGCACGGGCGGGAAAATCGCCTGTCTTCTGAACCGTCACGCAGGCAGTTCGGCGTTCTATTGGGGCAGCGTCGTCAGTTACGACAACAGCGTCAAGCAGCGCGTGCTGGGCGTCAGCGCCGACGATCTGCAGCGGTTTGGGGCCGTCAGCGAGCCGGTTGTTCGGCAGATGGCCGAGGGTGCGCGACGCGTGCTCGGAACGGACTTTGCAATTGCCACCTCCGGCGTAGCCGGTCCTGACGGTGGAACGCCGGAGAAGCCAGTCGGAACGGTCTGGATGGCCATTGCGACGCCCCAAGGCACGTTCGCTCATTGCTTTACTCTTGGCAAACTCCGAGACCAGATAACCGACCGCGCCGCCCAAGTCGCCCTCATCTGGCTGCTGAAACTCCTCAAAGCTTAGTTCTAAAACTCCCTTTCTCTCCGAATCGCCGGAGAGCACCAACAAAAAGAGCCGCCCCGAAAGGCGGCTCTCATTATCTGCGAGGGAGGGGTGATACCCCTCTGCCCTTTGGGCACCTCCCCTACATTAGGGGAGGAGTCCGCAGGAACGCTTATTCAACGCGTGCGCCGGCAGTGTCGTAAGTGACGCCGTCACGGATGATATAAACGTGACCGTTCTTGAAGACTTTCTGGATGTTGCTTTCGCTCTTGATGCCCTCGATAGCGCTGGATTCTTGAGCGACGGTCATCTTCATGTCGTTGAGGTTAACGGTGATGGTGTAGCTACCACCGGCAATCATGAAGGCGTTTTCGCCCTTCAGCAGGTTGGCCTCACCGGCTCCAACGAGCAGGTTGTTCGAGATAGCGCCGAAGCGGTTCTGGTTGGCAGTCGTCCAGTCTTCCTGATCGTTTACTTTCTCCGGTTTAACGGTGAGGAAGCCGAACCAAGTGGTATCAGCCAGAACAACCGCTCTCTCGAATACGTTATCGGAAAGTTTCGTCATCTCGACACCTTCTGACGGCTTCCAGCCCTGATCGTTACCAATCCAGTAGAGGTGCTCGTACTCGGTTACAGGAGTCGGGTCACCAAGCTTGGTGATGGTGAGGATGCCGGCAACGTCGGTAGCGGCGGGATTGATCACGAAGCGGCAAGAATCACCGGAAGCAGGATTGCCTACGAGTGTCGGGTTGCCAATCCAATTCTGGTCAAGGATAGTCGGGTCGATGTTGCAACCGGTACCGTAGAAGATGTCTTCGAGCATCCAAGTGCCGTCTTCTTGCTCAGCGCACTCTTTCCAGATCCAAGCGTCTTCTTCGCCAACAGCCCACGGGTGTTTGAGTTTGTAAACAACCGGAATCGGCTCTTCATATTCGGCCCAGATTACAGTATTGTAACCGTTGCCGGTGCTACCGCGAGTCCAGGTCTTGACATAGTTGCCGGTCGTACCGCGGAGGTCGAACAGAGCGGTGTTGTTCCAAACGGCGTTATTTTCAGGATTAAGGCGAGCGAAGCCAACATAGCGGAAGTCGCCTGCAGGAGCCATGAATTTCACCTTGGTAGAGTCTGCAAGAACAGCGCCGTCCACCTCGGTGGAATCGCCGTTAGCGTTTACGAAGTATGCTTTTTGGATAGCATTTGCATCGAGCCAGTACTTCACGTGAGATTGCTCAATAGTATCTACGTTGAGATAGAGAGCAGCGCCGAGACCGAAGGTGCGGTCAGCAATAACAGGAGCAACAGCACCGTGAGGATAGATGGTGATGTCCGTTACATACAAACGCTTGGTAGAAGAAATCGTCAACTCCGTTACGTCCGTATTGCCGTCATAAACCTTGACAATCGGAGTAATCATCTTGTTGCCATACGGTGCCAGGTCGACAGACTCGCCGAGAATAGTGGCAGCGCCTTCCGTGTCATTGTAAGCAGCAGCGCGAACGATGATGGAGTCGGGCTTAACGGCATTAGCCAAAGTAAGGGTGAACGAGCCGGTCTTGCTGCTCGTACCCAGTTTCAAGCCGTAACCGTTACGTGCGTTATACACGTTCTTCGGCTCGTTGGAGGCAAACGCAGAAACATACTCAGCACCCTCTTTGATGGTCGATTCAATTGTTTCAACACGTGTGCCGCTATCCGAACCGTAGGCGGTAATAACGTCCTTGAATGCGATGTACATAGGAGCAACGGGCTCAACCGGAGCAACAGTTTCTACGATCATCTTCATCTCGTTGAAGTTAACCGTCAGTTTGTAAGTACCTGCAGGAATAGCGAAGCTGAGGTCGGTCTTAGCGATGTAGTTTTCGCCAACAACAGCGGGGAAGTCGAAGCCCTCTCCGGCGAAGCGGTGAGAGTTAACGTAAGCCCAGCCACCGTTGTCGTTATTCTCAGCCAGAACAGACGAGAATGCGAAGTAGCTCGTTTCCTCGGTAAAGGTAAAGGTGCCTTCGAATACCTTGTCAGCGGTCTTGGTCATCTGCACACCAATAGTCGGATTCCACTCATTCGGACCACCAATCAGGTAAAGGTCGTTGACCTCACCAATAGCCTCAATGGTAACGGTATTAGCAGCCGGAGCCGGAGTTACATGGCTATTGTCCTCAGTAGCCAGAGCAACTGCTGTAAGAGCGCCACCTGTGCCTTTTACAGCGTAAAGGTTGCCAGCAGGGTCAAGAACCGTATTGAAGATGTTATCCATACCGGTTAAAGCGACCGTCTTAACGAGTTTAAGCGAGTCAAGTGCATCTGCAGTGAAGAAAGCCTCCCAAATTTTTGCGTGACCGTCAGCAGAAGTAACAACGAAGCGCTTGTCACCAGTTACGTAGATAGAGCCGCGGTTGTTGTAACCGGCAGACGTAATCTCACCTGCGGAGTGGAAATCAATCACACCGGCAGCATTAGAGTGCATAAGAGACGGGATAGCTGCGCCGTCACTCCAGCGATGCTGTGAGAACCAGAAGCCGCCGTGACCGTCAGCCATTAGGTTGACGTTAGCGTTTTGCATGAGGTTGTCCGAGTTGGGGCAAACAACTGCCGAAGGAGCTGCCATCCAAGGAGAGGCGAGTTCGCCGATGTTGTAAGCGTAAATAACGAGTTTTCCATCGCTCTTTACGTCCTCGTCAACCGTGTAGAGTACGCGGTTTGCGCCGAGACCTTCTACGTAGCAACCGGCAATAGAGCCGTGAATAGGCGTGTCGTCAGAGGTGAAAGCAACGCCGTCAGAGTTTGCATGGTCTGCGCCGAAAACAGGAACAAGTGCTGCGTTCGGAGTAGCCGGATTGACGATGTTGATGTTAGGAAGGTTGTCCGACCAGTCGGTTACATAAAGCAGGTCGTCTTCGCCGATAGCAATACGCATCGGAGAGGAAGCTCCACTTCCCCAGCCAGTAGCAATCGTGTCAGCCTCCAAGAGGTCAGGGGTAACAGCGAGGATTACGCCACCCGCACTGCCTGCGAGGTTGTCGGCCAAGTAGAACATACCGAAATTGGGACTTTCAACTTTGTTGTTGTAAGCCAGACCACGCGAGCCTTGAACGGTAATGTCAGAAACGATTGTCTCGTCCGTAGCACGAGCCGGGGCGAACGCCTTCATGGCCCAGTGATAGGTTCCCGGGAACTCGTAGGGGAGAGCCAACTGAAGTTGGTGCTCACCCTTGGTGAGGAAGGCAGCCTCCTTGATAACTTTCGGGAAGGCCTGGTTGATGTCGTCGCCATAAAGCATCAGCATGATACTGTCGGCCTGGGCGTTGAGTACGTAGTTCACAAAGACCACGTTGCCACGTTGAGTAGCATTCAAGCCGGAGGCGTAGATGTTCAAGTCTGTTGCGTACAGCGAAACTGCTGTAAACAGAGCTAACATACAAGAGAGAATTTTCTTCATGATGTCTTGATTTTAGTTAAACATGAGTGAATTATATAGTTGGTTGTTTTGTCATTATTGGACGGCTCGTCCGGTGGCGTCATACATCCCTTGCGGGGTGAGGATGTAGAGGTGGCCGCCTCGGAGCTCTTTCCTGACTTGTACTTCCGCTTCGTCGGGACGGAGAGCGCTATCGTCTCCGCCGCCAGGCTGTGTGGCTACGGCCGGAGCGGAAAGCGTGGCCTCAAACAGATACCAGTTGCCGCCGCTATTGGTAGTGCACAGATAATAGGTTCCTGCAGACGGTAATAAATAATGTACGTGCGTAACGCCCGCGGACGCGATAGTGTCGCTGCTGATGACGTTTTCCGTGGAATAGCCGCCGAGAGCGAGTTTGAGCACTCGTGCGCCGGTAGAGTTTCCGGCAGCCCAGACGTCGAGTTCCTGTTCCTCAACACCTTCGAAGGTGAGATAGCGGTAGGTCTCTTTGGCCGCGCCGCCGATGTGGGCTTTTTGGGTGAAGACCTTGTTTTCCCACGTTTCGTTGCAGGCAGTTACCTCCAAACGGCGGGCGTCCTTGTCATAGCAATGGGCGGTGAGTCCGTCGAAATCCTTTGTGGTGCTGTAGGTAACCGGTGCTTTGCCGAACAAAGTCGTATCGGACACGTTCCAATCTTTCAGTATGCGTGACGGCAGTTCGGGGCAAGCGTCTGTGAGCGTGTAGGCGGCGTCGCGGCACTCGTCGGCAAAAGCGGTCAAGTCGGCCGACTTGACGTTACCGTGCGAGGTGAGGATGTACGAAATACCCACATTGCTATCCACGTTCGTGAAGGTCCAATAGTACCAGTCTGCGACGCCTTCCGGTGCTTCCTGACCGGCTTTTGTCCAAGCTGAGGCTACGGACGGCATTGCAGGGCGAGCATCCCAGGTGTAGTCGGTGCCGGTTGCCGGGTTGGTCGTATGGCTGGCCGCAGTGACCTTGTCGCCGCCGCCCCACCACCAGATGGTAGGAGCTCCTCCGGGCGAGTAGCACTTCACCGTGATGGGTTTGTACGCGCCGGCTGTCGGAACAGGGATGACATATTTGTCGGGGATGGTGGTCGGCTGCGTGCCGTTGAGTTTGAGCTTGAGGCAGTCGATATGGGCTTGCGTCAAGTAGCCCGCGCGGATGAAATACTGCGAGATTGCCTGTTCCAGATTGGCGACGGTGCGTACATCGCTGACGCCGCACATCAGCCCGAAGGAGTGGGCGAGGATATTGCGGTCGCGGAACTCCTCAATCTGCATGTTGTTGGTGTACTCGTAGTCGGTGTAGATTTGCTCCCAAGTGGCGCCGCAGAGGGCAGCCAAAGTGGCGGAGAACACGCCGGTACGGTCGGTTCCGAGGGCGCAGTGAATCTCGAACGGACCCGGGTGAGCAGGGTCGATGATGAAGTCCACTATTTCGGCGACCCACTGACCGAACTTCACGCCGGTGGAATTGAAATACACCTCGTTGTAGCTCGGGGTAGAGCCGTTTTGCGTACCCACATAAAGGACGCCGTCGTTGGCAATAATATTCTGATAATAAGGAGGAATTGCCTCTGTGTAGGTCACGCCTCCGCAGGTGTATTGATTCATCTTTTTCGACTCATTCTCAGAGAGGCAGATGTCGTTTTGAATGCCGGCTGCCGTGGCGAGCGAGTCCACCCAGAAGAGACGCATGTGCTCGGTATCGAACTGCGAGCGATAGGCGTGATAGGGGTGATAGGAGCGGAAGAGTTGTGTGGTGGCCGGCACTTGTCGGAAATTGCTTATCTTGTGCTGGTCGACGGGGTCTGACAGGTTGAAGTCGCTCAACGGGCGAACGACGGCCGCGAAAGCCTGATTGGCGCGGATGCGGGTGGTGTCGTCGCTGGCGAGTACGAGCAGGATATTGCCGGTGGTGGGGAAGCGGTTGATGCTGGGCACCCAAGAGGCTGCGTCCAACCAACTGCCGTCACGGTAGAACTTAAACTCCGGCTGTCCCGAGTTGGCGGGGATATACGCCTCTTTGCGGGAAACGGTGCAGAAGTAGCAGTTCGACTCCTGGTCGAGCGTCATGTGGTACTTGGCGTTGTCGCCCCAGCCATTCATAGAGCCGCGCACGTAGAGCGCATTGTATGTGCCTTGGGAGTAATAACCGGCGCCCATCGGATATAGGAAAGTGACGGTGGAGTCTGCTACGTTTTCCATGTAACAGCGGTTTTTGTCGGCCTGCGTCGGATTGAGGCCGAAAGCGGCGATGTTGAAGCACAACAACGCGGCCAATGCGAAACGAGTTCTCATTTGGAATAGTCGTTTTATGTGTGTGTTCATGTTGTTCATGCGTATCGGTGCTCCGGCCTGTGTTATACAAACCTTTGCGGCTGCAAAGGTAATGCTTTTTTTTTATATGTGCAAATGTTTTTTGCTTTTTTTGTAAAAAAAAGACGTTTTGCGCTGGGAAAGGGTAGAGAAGAGTTGGCTATTTGGTACGGAGCTCCTGCGAAAAATATACGGCAGTTTTTGTGCTTGTGAGCAGTCGGCGGGCGTCGATTTTTTGCAAGGTTTAGTTTACAAAACAAAAAAAGTTGGCGAAAGGTGCGGTTATGTCAAAAAAAAGTAGTAACTTTGCAGTCGCGTTCGGCGGTAAACGCCGCCGAGACGACCTGAAAACAATATATAAACCAAAATAAATAATTTACGACAATGACAAAAGTAGCTATCAACGGCTTTGGCCGTATCGGTCGCCTCGCATTCCGTCAGATGTTTGAGGCCGAGGGTTATGAAGTAGTAGCAATCAATGACTTGACCAGCCCGAAGATGCTGGCTCACCTCTTGAAGTATGACACCGCTCAGGGCGGTTTCGCCGGCAAGTTCGGTGAGGGCAAGCACACGGTTGCTTACAAGGACGCAGTTCTTGCTGAGGACGGCAAGACGGTTGTTACTCCGGGTTCGATCATCGTGGACGGCAAAGAGATCACTATCTACGCCAAACCTAATGCAGCTGAGCTGCCTTGGGGCGAGCTGAAGGTGGACGTAGTGCTCGAGTGCACCGGTTTCTACACCTCCAAAGCAAAGGCTTCGGCTCACATCGAGGCTGGCGCCAAGAAAGTGGTTATCTCCGCTCCTGCCGGCAACGACCTGCCGACCATCGTTTACAATGTAAACCACAAGACTCTGACCGCAGCCGACACCGTTATCTCCGCTGCTTCTTGCACCACGAACTGCTTGGCTCCGATGGCAGCCGCTCTGAACAACTACGCTCCGATCGTTAGCGGTATCATGTCGACCATCCACGCTTACACGGGCGACCAGATGATCCTCGACGGCCCGCAGCGTAAGGGTGACCTCCGCCGCAGCCGTGCAGGTGCCCAGAACATCGTTCCGAACTCCACCGGTGCTGCCAAGGCTATCGGCCTCGTTATTCCTGAGCTCAACGGCAAGTTGATCGGTTCCGCTCAGCGCGTTCCGACTCCGACCGGCTCGACCACTATCCTCGTGGCTGTTGTAAAGGGCAAGGACATCACGAAAGAGGGCATCAACGCCGCTATGAAGGCTGCTCAGACCGAGAGCTTCGGTTACTGTGAGGACGAGATCGTTTCGTCTGACGTAATCGGTATGCGCTTCGGCTCGCTCTTCGACGCTACCCAGACGATGGTTTCGAAGATCGACGAAGAGACCTATCAGGTACAGGTTGTTAGCTGGTACGACAACGAGAACAGCTACACCAGCCAGATGGTTCGCACCATCAAGTATCTTGCCGAGCTCAAATAAGAGACGGCCAAGTGCTAAGGAAAATCCTCGCTCCTGACAGGGCGAGGATTTTTTTTATACCAGCAGTTTGTAGCCTTGGGTGGGGAGGGAAAGAATCCGGACGGGTGAGTCGGGCTCGATGTAGTGCTTGAGTCGGTTGATATAGACCGAGAGGGAGCGCGACTTGAAGTAACTATCCGACTGCCAGACCGTTTTGAGGATACGGCTGCGGCTAACAGCCTCGTTTTGATGGCGGCAAAGGAGCAACAAGACGCTGTTCTCCTTGCCCGAAAGCGTATAGGTCTCGCTCCCGACTTGGAGAAGCTGCGTGACGCTGTCGAAATGGAAGGAGGAAAAGTCGAACACCTTTGGGAGGGTCTGTTCGTAGCGGGCCTGGCGGCGCAAGAGCGCGTCCATCTTGCAGATGAGGATATCGGGTACGACGGGCAGCAACAAACAATCGTCCGCGCCCGCCTCGTAGAGCGAGATATAAACCTCTTTTTCGCCAGAGCTCAGCAATACGAAGATGGGCACTTCGCTCGCGCGACGGATGTCGGTGACCAGCTGGCCCAACTCTTTTTGGTCAGCGTGACTGAGCACGCAGAAATCGAATTGTCGTTTCGCCGCAGCGTTGAAGGCCTCTGAGACGGTAGGGGCGTACTCCACGTCGAAGCCGCGCAGACGCAGGTACTCGCTCAGTACGATGCCTACGTTCGCGTCACTGACGGATAAAAGGACGTTCGTTTTCATCAGAACAGGGATAATTGCCCGTCTTCGTCTTGAATATAAGGCATAGCGTCTTCAGGCATGGAGGACTCAATCTCTAAGGGAACGTCGAGGACAGAGGTCTCGACGGAGGCCGGGGCTTTGGGGGCCTTTGGAGCCTTAGGAGTTTTCGGGGTCTTTGGCTTTTTAGGGGCTTTTGGGGCCGGCTCCGGTTCAGGAACTTCTTCCTTTGGTTCGGGAGCCTCCGGAATTTCCGAAGCTTCCGGCACCTGCTCTGGCTCGGGTTCAGGAGCTTCTTCCTTTGGTTCGGGAGCCTCCGGCATTTCCGGTTCTGATACTTCCTCCGGTTCCGGTTCCGGGGCTTCCGCTATTTCCGCAGTCTCAGGGGTCTCCGTAGTCTCAGGAGCCTCCGGGGCTTCCGTGCTTTCCGTGCTTTCCAGATTTTCCGGATTTTCCGGCTCTTCCGGTTCCGGTTCGGGTTCCGGTTCAGGAGTGATATCGAGGATTCTTTCTACTTCGAGGGTGGTGATGCGTTTGCCCTTGGCTTTGGGGGACTTGACGCCGATGAAATCGGCCATTTGAAGCATGATATCCTCCTTGGCTTCATCCTTGAGCACCACTTGGAAGACGGCCGTCTCGTCGTCGCGCAGGATGACGATACGCGAAGCCGGATTCTCGCCGATGAAGTTCTGCGGGCGGAGAGTAGCGTCAAGTTGGAACCGCTTGCCGTAGTAGAAGTTCTGGT
>Ga0310786_10008268_pt1 | contig 13389 bp, 15 predicted proteins | sample AusTroGonzalo_MG_FD_203881 | JGI IMG/M metagenome (GOLD analysis project Ga0310786, IMG submission 203881) | Bovine rumen microbial communities from tropical cattle in Woodstock, Queensland, Australia - Gonzalo_03 (v2) (version 2) | ecosystem: Host-associated > Mammals > Digestive system >... | reverse complement strand
AAATATTTTCAATAAATCCACCAGATATTTCATATAGATGAGGTTCAAGTTTCTCAATTTTAATTGCAGTCTTATCTTTTTTGTCAAAGCCGAATTCCTCAACATCAATAGGGACTTGCTTTGGCAATTTTGAAAGTTTGTTCCATATAACCTTAATCAATTCTTCTATGTTATCTCTGCAAAGAGCCGACACGCATACAACTTTATACTTTCCATCGAGTTTATGCTTAAACTCCTCTACTACAAAATAATCTCTTATTTTATCGATTTTGTTTAGAACAACTATTTGAGGCAATTCACTAAGTTTTTTGTTGAATTTTTGAAGTTCCTTGTTAATAACCAAAAAATCATCAAAAGGATTTCTGCCATCTGTTGAAGAAATATCTACAACATGAACAAGAAGCCTTGTCCTTTCAATATGTTTTAAAAAGTCATGGCCAAGTCCTTGTCCCTCACTTGCACCTTCAATAAGTCCAGGGATATCCGCCACAACAAAACTATTTTCATAATATTTCACAACACCCAAGTTTGGAGTCAGCGTAGTAAAGTGATAATTCGCTATCTTTGGTCTTGCATTTGACACAACAGATAAAAGTGTGCTTTTTCCTACATTAGGAAAGCCAATAAGTCCCACATCCGCTAGTGTTTTTAGTTCAAGAATTACAGAGTACTCTTTTGTCACCTCTCCAGTTTGAGAAAAATGTGGGGCCTGTCTTGTTGGACTCTTAAAAAATGTATTTCCTTTTCCACCTTCACCACCTCGTAAAATAACATAATCTTTATCCATATAAAACATATCGGCAATAACTTTTTTTGTTTCATAATCTTTTACTATCGTGCCTTGTGGGACTTCAATAATCAAATCTTGTCCACTTTTTCCATTTTGATTATTTTTTCCACCCGGATCACCATTTTGGGCTTTAAAATGAGTGTTGAATCTAAATGAAACAAGATTGTTAAGGTCTTTTGAAACCTTAAAAATTATATCTCCACCTTTGCCACCATTCCCACCATTAGGGCCTCCGTTTGCAATTCCCTTTTCACGCCTAAAAGATATGGCGCCTTTGCCACCATTACCCGCCTTGATAAAAATTCTTGCAGAATCAACAAACATAAATTTGTACCACCTTTTTTGAAGTTTTTAATTTTTAAGTTGGACTTACATATTAATAATACAATAAATATTAGAAATTGTATATTAAAAACACCATGCTAACATTTGCCTTTGTTTTTAAAATATTTGCAAAGCATTTTTAGTTCACATATATCACATTTTGGGCTTCTTGAAGAACAAGTATATCTTCCAAAAAGCACAAGATAATGGTGAAACTGTCCCCATTTGTCCCTATCAATTGCTTTTTGTAGTTGAGTTTCACATTCAAAAGGTGTTTTTGAATTAGATATTCCCAACCTATTTGAAACTCTAAAAACGTGCGTATCCACCGCTATCGCGTTTTTTTTAAATCCAACACTCAAAACAACGTTAGCAGTTTTTCTACCAACCCCTGCAAGTCTAACAAGACTATCAAAATCGCTTGGAATCTCTCCATTGTGGTTTGCAACAACATCACGGGCCATACTTACAATGCTCTTTGACTTATTCTTGTAAAAACCACAAGAATATATAAGTTTTTGCACATCTTCTATGTTTGCATTTGCCAAATCATATACTGTTGGATATTTCTTAAACAGTTCTTTTGATATAATATTTACTCTTTTATCAGTGCATCTTGCAGAAAGTATTACAGCAACGACTAACTCATAATTATTCTTAAAATCAAGTTCACAACTCGCAATTCCAAACTTTTTTTCTAACTGTTTATAAATCTCTATATTTTTTTTATCCATATCAACACGAATTCTCTTACTTGTTCAGTATATCACAAAGGATAAAAAATGAAAAATAAATTAATGTTTATAAAATTTTTAAGTAATCCATACCTTCCATCTTATATATTCCTGCAAAAGAATAAAACTGCCTTCTTTTTAAAATTAATTTTGAGACTTCAAGCGCCACAAAATCTATTTGTGCTGACACCCCACATGAAACAGATATTTTTCTTGGAGTACTTACCAAAATATATTTATATCCATAAGACCCAAGCAGACTCGCAAATTTCATTGTTTCTGTTTTTGATCTAAAAACAACCAAATAATTCATATTTGTATTCCTTTTTTGTTTTACATATCAGTATATTATTTTTTAACATTTTTTGACCTCATTAGAATATAACAAAATAAGGAACACAACTATGAAACACAATATTATTTATTTTGACAATGCAGCAACAAGCAATTATAAGCCATTGTGTGTGAAAATATCATTGTTCAAGTCACTTGTTTTGTCAGCAAATCCCGGTCGTAGCGGACACAAACTAAGTTTTCAAAACGCACAGGCTGTTTGGAATACTAGAGAAACTGTTGCAAAATATTTTAATTTGGAAAATGCTGAAGATGTAATTTTTACAAAAAACTGCACTGAAGCGCTAAATATTGCTATACTAGGACTGCTTGGCGACAAAAACAAAAATAAATGTCATGTAATCTGTTCGTGCTTTGAGCACAACTCAATTTTAAGGCCACTTTATCATTTGCAACAAGAAGACAAGATTGAACTTACGGTTGTGAAACCTGAAAACAAAAATTATATAACAAAAATTGATATAGAAAAGCATATAAAGCCAACTACTTTTCTTGTATGCTTAACACATATTTCAAACGTAACTGGCAATAAAAATGACATTGAAGATGTTGGAAAACTGTGCCACGAAAAAAATATAAACTTTCTTGTTGACTGCGCACAAAGTGCAGGACATATCAAAATTGACATGCACTCTTCACACATAAATTTTCTTACGTTTGCTGGGCACAAAGGTTTTTTTGCCCCACAAGGAATAGGTGCATTATGTATTAATAGTGATATAAAACCTTTGCCACTTATGTTTGGTGGCACAGGTACAAATTCTATAAGCCTTGAACAACCCGATGAACTTCCAGAAAAGTATGAGAGCGGAACACTTATGACTCACAATATAATTGCTCTTAGATCCGCAATTAAATACGTTGAAAAACATTTTGAAATGCACAACAAAAAACTAGAATTGTTAACAAAATATTTGTACAGAAAATTAAATAGCCTTAAAGAAGATAAGTTAAAAATATATTCTTTGCCACAAAACAAATACGGCGTTATAAGTTTTGAAATAACAAACCATGACTCAGTTGAAGTAGCACAGTACCTTGATGAAAAATTTAATATCGCAGTAAGAAGTGGTCTCCACTGCGCTCCGCTTACACACAAATATTTTAAAACAGAAAAAAATGGACTTGTGCGAGTTAGTCTTTCTTTTAAAAATAAAAAAAGCGAAATTGACAAACTCATTTTCGCTTTAAACAAATTTTTTGAGCAAAACAAACAATAAAACTTATTGCTGGATAATATTAGAACTTTCTTCACTAGATTGTGGAGTATTTTCAGCCAACTTATCTTCAATTTCAATATTTGCATTTTGCGACAAAACATTTTCATCTTCTAGTTGTTGGCAACAACTAGTCTTTTCTTCTTGTGCACTATCAACCTTCTCATCATTTGTCATTTTTGAAGCAAGAAGTAATCCCGAACAAACGGCACCTACTCCCGCTAGTCCAGCAATCCTTTCCATAGCATAGCCATTTTGTTTATCTTTTAAATCATCAATCTCTTTTGATAGTTTTATCTCTTCTTCACTTATATTTGAAAAGATAAGTCCTTCAACATGTTCACTTTTGTCAAGCCTACTACTTACAACTTTGTTATATGCATCCTCACACTTAACCGCTTTCCATGCAGAAGAATAATAACCAGACGTACCATGAGTGAAAGCCAACCCCCCTGCAACAAGTAAAGACCCTGCAGTACCAACAACTATCCCATCAAAAATTTTCCCAATAAAACTTCACCTCAAAAACATAAGGATTTTAACACAAATTTCTTTTCTTTTCAATAGTCAAAAGACACAAGAAAAAACTTTTTTAGATCGCATTATTCTTGCGTATATAAAAAAATTCTAGAACAAGCCTAGAATTTTTTTTATCTTTTAAAATCTTACTTTCTTGGATTTTTGATGTTTGATTGTGCTGCTGCAAGACGTGCAATAGGTACACGGAATGGAGAGCAAGAAACATAATCAAGACCAATATTGTGGCAGAATTCGATAGATGAAGGATCACCACCATGTTCACCACAAATACCAGCGTGAAGTTCTGGACGAACTTTCTTTCCAAGAGTTATAGCCATATCCATAAGTTTGCCAACGCCTGTTGTATCTAATCTTGCAAATGGATCTGATTCAAAAATCTTGTTTGCATAGTATGATGGAAGGAATTTTCCAGCATCGTCACGAGAGAAGCCAAATGTCATTTGTGTAAGGTCGTTTGTACCAAAACAGAAGAATTCTGCTTCTTTTGCAATGTCATCAGCAGTAAGTGCTGCACGTGGAATTTCAATCATTGTACCGACTTCATATTTAAGGTTAACTCCACTTGCTTTTATCACAGCGTCTGCAGTTTCAACAACTACTTTCTTAACATACTTAAGTTCTTTGATTTCACAAACAAGTGGAATCATGATTTCTGGAACAACTTTCCAATCTGGATGTTTCTTTTGAACATTTATTGCTGCTTTGATAACTGCATTTGTTTGCATAACAGCGATCTCTGGATATGTGACAGTTAGTCTGCATCCTCTATGTCCCATCATTGGGTTAAACTCATGAAGATCAGCAATAAGTTGCTTAATTTGTGCAACAGTTTTGTTTTGCTTCTTTGCAAGTTCTTTTATATCTTCTTCATCAGTTGGTACAAATTCGTGCAAAGGTGGATCCAAGAAACGAATTGTAACAGGTTGACCCTTCAAAGCCTCCATAAGACCTTCAAAGTCTTTTTGTTGCATAGGTTCAATTTTGTCAAGTGCTTCTTTTCTTTGTTCAACAGTATCAGCACAAATCATTTCTCTAAATGCACCAATCCTATCTGGATCAAAGAACATGTGTTCTGTACGGCAAAGTCCAATACCTTGTGCACCAAGTTCTGCTGCTCTTTCAGCATCTGCTGGAGTATCAGCATTTGTTCTAACACCAAGAGCCTTATATTTGTCAGCAAGTTTCATAATTCTGCCAAAGTATCCGCTATTTGGATCTGCAGGAACAGTTTTGATTAAGCAATCATAAATCTTACCTGTTGAACCATCAAGAGAAATTCCATCCCCTTCGTGGAATGTTTTTCCAGCCAATGTGAAGCATTTGTTTTCTTCATCCATTTTGATGTCGCCACAACCTGAAACACAGCATGTTCCCATACCACGAGCAACAACTGCAGCGTGTGATGTTTGTCCACCACGAACTGTCAAAATACCTTGTGAATATTTCATACCTTCAATATCCTCAGGTGATGTTTCAAGACGAACAAGAACAACTTTTTCACCATTTTTACCGTGCTTTACAGCGTCTTCTGCTGTGAAAACAATTGTACCAGCAGCAGCACCAGGAGATGCAGCAATACCATGACCAACAACATTTTCTTTGTCCGCCTTTTTAAGAGCAGTTGCATCAAATGTTGGGTGTAACAACATGTCAAGAGTCTTTGCATCAATTTGCATCAATGCTTCTTGTTCGGTAATCATGCCTTCATCAATCAAGTCACAAGCAATTCTTATTGCAGCAGCAGCAGTTCTCTTGCCGTTTCTTGTTTGAAGCATATAAAGTTTTTTGTCTTCAATAGTAAATTCCATATCCTGCATATCTCTGTAGTGATTTTCAAGAATATTGCAGATTTTTTGGAATTGTTCATAAACTTCTGGCATAACTTCTGCCATCTTTTGAATAGGCATAGGAGTTCTAACACCAGCAACAACGTCCTCACCTTGAGCATTCATTAAGAACTCACCCATAAGGCCCTTTTCACCAGTTGCAGGATTTCTTGTAAAAGCAACACCTGTACCAGATGTTTCGCCCATGTTACCAAAAGCCATCATTTGAACGTTAACTGCGGTACCCCAACTATATGGAATATCATGATCCATACGATAGATGTTAGCACGTGGATTGTCCCAAGAACGGAAAACGGCTTTAACTGCCTCCATAAGTTGTTCTTTTGGATCAGATGGAAAATCTTTTCCAAGTTGTTTTTTGTATTCAGCCTTAAATTGATTTGCAAGTTCCTTCAAATCATTTGCGTCAAGGTCAACGTCATAAACAACACCTTTCTTCTCTTTCATTTGGTCAATAAGTTTTTCGAAGTACTTTTTGCCAACTTCCATAACGACGTCTGAGAACATTTGGATGAATCTTCTATAGCAGTCCCATGCCCAACGTGGATTGCCTGATTTTTTTGCAATAACATCAACGACTTCTTCATTAAGACCCAAATTCAAAATTGTGTCCATCATACCAGGCATAGATGCTCTAGCACCACTTCTAACAGATACCAAAAGTGGATTTTCTTTGTCACCAAATTTTTTGCCAGTAATTTCTTCCATTTTAGAAATATACTCCATAATTTGTGACTGGATTTCTGGATTAATTTGCCTTCCATCCTCGTAGTATTGTGTGCAAGCCTCTGTAGAAATAGTAAATCCTTGTGGTACTGGTAGTCCCAAATTTGTCATTTCGGCCAAATTTGCACCCTTTCCCCCAAGGATTTCTCTCATCTTAGCATTGCCTTCACTAAATAAATAAAGATATTTTTTTGCCATAACTAAAATTGTTTCTCCTTAAAAAAATTTTTTGACAAGCAAATTGTATAACAAAGCAAAAAATAAAGCAAGAACTTTTTTTATTTTTGTTTTACTATATTTTTTTGTTTTATCTCGTGATATTTTCAAAATTTGCACAAATTCATTCTTTATTAGATTGTGATGATTTTTGGACTACAAAACACAAATAAAAAGCCACAACCCATGTGACTTTTTTTGGTTAACAATAAACTATAACAACTCTGCAGATTTTATGTAAATATCAAATTTTTGTTGAATGTTTTGAATAACTATCTTGAGCGTCAAATCAAGAATCTTCTTAGAAAGTTTTATTGTCTGCAACTTTTCATATTCGCACATTGAGATCATCTTAAGAGCAGAAAAAACTGACTTTTCAATCTCAATACTACTAAAATTTTTGCAAACTTGGCACAATACTTCTCCTGTTGACAAATCTAAAAACACATTTGATATAAGTGGTGATTTGCAATTATTGCATCTCGACAAGTTTAGGTTTACGCCCTCAAAATTAAGTACATTTAAAACAAATTTTATTAGACAGGTAGCCGTGTTTGTATCTGTATAAGAAATTTGCTTCAAACATTTTAAAATCTCCACAAAAATTTGAGGATAAACTTCGTTCTCTTGACAAATTTTGTCGGCAATCTCTATAACTGCAAATGCAAAATTGAATTTTTCTAAACTTGAAGAAAGACTAAAAAAATTTTCTATTTCATTAACACCTGTCAAAACAAAACCGCTACCCTTAGATCTTGCTAGTTCAAAATCTGCAAAACAAAAAGGTTGGCAAAAGGCTTTTAATTTTGATTTTGTCTTTTTAACACCTTTTGCCCTAACAGTTATCTTTCCCTCTTCAAGCGTGAGAATAGAAAGCAGTTTGTCGTCATCTTGATAATCGTGTGCCTTAAGCACAATACCTTTTACCTTTTTTAAATCCATTTGTGTATTACTGAGATAATCCTTCTTCTTCCGTACTTTCAGTCACAGAATAGTTGTTCTCAAATTCCTCTTCGGACCTAACTAAATCACACATTAAATTGTGAACATCTACTTTACCAGCCATAGGTGAATTAGGATCATAAAAATTGTTTTCAAGTGTATTTAAAAAAGTCTTATCAAAATCTTTGTTATTGTTTTCAAAATAACTTTCTATCATCATGCTATCTCCTTTTCTAAACAACTTTAGATTATGCAAAAATTAAACAACTATTCATAGTTAAAAATTGTACTATATATCGTTTTCATTATATCCCAAACTTGACAAAAACTCCAAGTTATTTTTCCAGTTTGGTTTAACTTTTACAAACAAATTTAGTACTACTTTCTTTTGTAAAAGTTTTTGAATTGACACTCTTGCATCATGGCCAATCTTTTTTATCGTTGAACCTTGTTTCCCTATTATAATTGCTTTGTGGCTATCCTTGTCGCAAACAATACAAGCATCAATAATAGTCAAACTATCATCCTCTTCATCAAAATTTTCAACAAACACAGCAATTCCATGAGGAATTTCTTTGTCTAAAATATATAGTGCTTTTTCTCTAACAATTTCACCAACTATAAACTTTAGGGATTTGTCTGTATACATATCACTTTCATAAAATCTTTTGCTTTCGTCAATGACTGGCAGTTTTGATTTTATAAAATTTAAAATTTCATCCAAATTTCTATCCTTTAGTGAAGACACAGGAATCATTTCACATTTAATTGACAAATACGAGTATTTTGATAAAAATTCAAAAACTTTTTCATCGTTTACTAAATCTATCTTTGTAAGGATCAGCGCAACCGGAATTTTTTGATTAGAGTATTTTTCAATTAGGTTGATTTCTAGGTTATCTATTCCCTTTGTTATGTCAATGCACAAAAGCACAACATCTACATTAGTCACGACTCCCTTTATGCTTTTTTGCATAAAATCATCAAGCCCAGTGTGTGTTTTATTTATGCCAGGAGTATCAACAAAAATTATTTGACTATCATCATCGTTATAAATGCCAATTATATTATTTCTTGTTGTTTGAGGCTTTGGAGACACGATTGAAACTTTTTCATCTATAATAGAATTAACCAAACTGCTTTTGCCTGCGTTTGGTTTGCCAATTACCGCTACATAACCACATTTAATCTTCATAAATACTGTCTATTCCCTTTTAAAGCAATAAGCACGTAAAGCACAAAAGATATTTACACAACCTTATCTTGTTATTCCATATTTTCTCAAAATTGCTTCTTCATAACATCTCATTATCATTTTGTCTTGCTCATCTTCATGGTCATACCCCAAAACGTGCAAAAGGCCATGTACTATCAAATAACAAACTTCTCTTTCAAAAGAATGACCATACTCTTTTGCATTATTTCTGGCCACTTCTTCACAAATGACTATATCACCAAGCATCAAGTGTCTTGTTTGAGGATTAATATCTTCCTTAAATTCCTTTATCTTATACCTCTTGCCAGGAATCAAGTTTAGGGTTGGAAAAGAAAGTACATCTGTCTCTTTATCAACCTTTCTAAAATCGTTATTGAGTTTCTTTATTTCTTTTTTATCCACAAAACTAATGGCTATTTGAGATTTTTTTATTTTAAATCCAGAATACTTTATTGAAGTTTTAGCCAATTTATTTATAAGTTTTTCAAATTTTTTTGACAATGCAAAGTTATTAATTTCTACAATCATGACGTAATCCTTTGTTAAAATCTAACCGATGTTTTTAAGTACGTTGATACATAAAAGCAATCTTCGTTTTCAATTAAAACTGAGTCAAATTCTATTCTATTTGGGTCAAGAGCATACTTGATCCCAACTTGATTATATATTATTTTTTTGTTTTCTTCAATCAAATTTTGCTTAATATTTTCATCAAATGGAACAAAAACATCAATTGCCTTAAGTTCATAAAATGTTATTGTTGTCTTCTTTATAGGCAAAAGCAAGTTTTCGCAAATAAGTTGTTCATCAACTTTGACTTCAAAATTTTTATAAGGAACCAAGATATTTTCATTTTCAAAAACCCTCCCGCTAGTTGAAAAAGTTTTTGCAATTTCATCCTTAAGAATATCTTGACCAAAAATAGACAAATACGAACTTTTAATACATTTTTGATTTTTTACATATTCAACATGGTTTTCAAAGTATCTATTTGTCTGCACAATCTCGACATATGCTATAATATCCGCTTTTGCCTCAACTGCTATTTTTTTATCCCCCACAAAAACATATGGCTGGACAATGATGTCGCCCTTTTTTATAGTTTGACCAATACTTGCATTTGCTGTACCTGAAATTAAATTTAAAGACTCAATTATCATGTCATACTCTGCAACAATGGGTTGAAAATCATATACTATTTGTGAATCATCTATTTTTTCTTTTGCGTTTATCAAGATTGTATTGCCATAAATTGAAAGTGATACAAGGCTTATGTCATCAACATTATTTAAAAGCAATAACTTCATTTCGTCCAAATCGTATTGTGATTTTGGTTTTCCAACTAAAATTTTGCTCTCTTTTAGTACTCGTGAAATTTTTTCTTTTGAACTATCGCATACATCTCCTACTATTTCAAACTTAAAAATAAAATTATTCGAAACCATGACTGCTAAAAATATAAACAAAATTGAAAGAGCAAAAATTAAATTGTTTTTAAAAAATGTTACCAAAAATAATTTTGGACTCATTCTTTTTGGAAGAATTTTAAAGTTGTATTTCTTTGCAACGTTATAAAAAGCAGACATGTCGCCTGAAGTAATATCTACTTCGATGTGGTCATGAGATAATCTTTTTAAATTAAAAAGCATTATGTCATTTGACTTTAAATCAAGAATAAATCTTGAAATATTAAGTCCTTGTATATCAAACTGAGTTCTAAAAATTGACATTTCAACTTATCTCCATGTTTGAAATTTCACCAACTACCAAAATGGAATTTAAGTTAACTTCCCTTATCTTCAAATCTTGTCCAAAGATTTTTAAAATACCCTTTTTAAGTTTTATAGAAATTTGTGTAAGTTCAAACTCAATAATGCTCACATATCCTTCAGTATAAATAGCACGATTGTTAAAATTAATTACTCTAAAGCCGTTGTTTAAGATATCAAATGGCAAACCAGTTTTTATGGAAATTTCTTCAATAAAATCAAACATTTTTAACTCTTTTTATAAGTATATTCATAGCACACTTAAATTAGACTAAACACATTTTTCGTTTGATTTTTAAAAAAATTTTTTGTAGACTGAATGTAATTTAGTGAGGATAATAATATGACACTTTTTTTTCTTTTATTTGCAGTTTCTTTTACTGCTTTTCCAGTTATATTTTTTGTTGCAACAATTGCTACGAGTTCAAACATTCCGGTTGAAGAAGAGATGGAATCTCCAGTTGTAGCATACATACTTATTGGATTGTTTTTTGTAGTGGGAATTATTTTTTGGGTAATCACCATCAAATCTCTTTTAGGTAATGTGAGGAGTAAGGTAATTGCAAAAGAAGGTCAAGACGGCGTTGGCCACTTCATTAGACGCACAGGATTGATACTCATAAACGACAGACCTTTTTCAAAACTTGAATTTTCCTTTAAAAACAATCTTGGGCAAATCATTCAACAAAAATCATTAAAATTGTATCCAGAAGAGCAAGTAGATTATCTTGCAAAGATTAAGGATTTTAAAATAAAATATTTGGATGACAAGGCAATCATAGTTGAAGATTTGAGCGACGCAAGAATAACGAGTTCTTTCTTTGATAAAAACAAAAAAAATGAAGAGCAAACCAATTCACCAACAACTACACAAAACAACTCAAATAACAACGAAAACAAAGTTTATACAAGCAATGAAAGTTTAAGCAAGAAAGACGAGCCTCAAGTTGTAAGTGAATACAACTATGAATTCCATGGCAAAAAATATGTCTGCAAAAAATGCGGTTATTCCCAAGACAAGCCTGGCAAATGCGATATGTGCGGAGCAAAGGTGAAGTAAAGATATAAAAACTATGTTGAAATAACACAGAAAAAAAATATCTAAGGAAATAAAAGTTTTAATATAAAAAAACTAGCAACCAATGCTAGTTTTTTTGAATCAATTTTTAATTATTTTGAAGCCTTTTTTGCTTCTGTTTCAACGCAAACATACTTTCTGTCGCCGTGCTTTGTAACAAATTTGACTTTGCCATCTGCTGTTGCAAACAATGTATAGTCCTTTCCAAGACCAACATTTTCTCCAGGATAATATTGTGTTCCTCTTTGTCTAACAATAATATTTCCTGCAAGAACACTTTGTCCGTCTGCTCTCTTCACACCAAGTCTTTTTGCTTGGCTATCACGACCGTTCTTTGTTGACCCGCCACCTTTTTTGTGAGCGAACAATTGTAGTAAAATAAACATATTTTAGTTAACCTCCAGTTCTATAAAATCTGAATAGCCTTCTCTAAGATCACTTATGCCACACAACATTGTGTTTAAGATTATATCAATATCATGCCTCTCTTGACTTGAAATTTTGTCAGGAATTTGAAACTCCAAATATCCCCTTTTTTCATCTCTAACAAGATCCAAATTTATGCCGACTACAGTCAAAATACCAAGTACTGCGGTTTGAACTATACTCGACAAGGCACTGCATACTATATCTTCTCCACTTACACCATAATTTGTGTGCCCATCACAAACAACCTTAACGATTCTATTATCTTTTTTTGAAATTTTAATGTTTGTCATAGTATTAACCTTGCTTTATTGACAAAATCTTTACTCTTGTATATGGCTGTCTATGACCTTGTTTTTTTCTTTCATTCTTCTTTGCTTTATACTTGAAAACTACTACTTTGCTTTCTTTGTCTTGAGCAATGATTTCAGCCTCACACACAACATTTTTAAGAACTGGTGTGCCTGTTTTCACTTTTTTGTCATCTGAAAAAAGCAAAACGTCAAAGTTAACTTTGTCTCCTACTTGACCTGCCAATTTCTCGACATCAATACTTAAGCCCTCAGTAACTTTGTATTGTTTTCCGCCACTTGCAATAATTGCGTACATTTATTTATCCTCCTTACCTCCAGACTCGCTAGACAAAGGTGAAAGCAAAAAATCGCTTTACTTCTAAACCCATTCTACGCGGTTAGCATGAGGTTAACATATTTTTTGCAAGTTGTCAATTGCATATTTAAAAGAATTTTATTCTCGTTGAATAAAAACAAAAATTAAACGCAAAATATACTTAAGAACAATTCTTACAACAAAAAGGAGAAAACATTTATGCCTAAAAGTCAAAAAGAACTCAACACAAACCTTCTAATAGCCATTTATCAAAATTTGCAAACTGCAAAACAATCTATAAATAACGTTATAGAAAAAATAAAGGACTCAAAACTGAAAAAAGAACTTAAAAATCAATTTAAAGACTATGACGAACTTAGTGAGAGTTGTGAGGATCTAGCAAAAGTTTATGAAATCACATTAAACGACAACAGTTTTATAAAAAAAGCAAAAATGTGGTTAAGTGTAAATATGGCAACTATGCTAGACAAGTCAAATAGAAAGATTGCAAGTATAAACATAGTAGGCTCTACAATGGGTATTATTGACTTGATGTCAGTTTTGTCAGACTGCAAAAAAGGCAAAAAAGAACTTGTGAACT
>Ga0310786_10008267_pt1 | contig 13389 bp, 9 predicted proteins | sample AusTroGonzalo_MG_FD_203881 | JGI IMG/M metagenome (GOLD analysis project Ga0310786, IMG submission 203881) | Bovine rumen microbial communities from tropical cattle in Woodstock, Queensland, Australia - Gonzalo_03 (v2) (version 2) | ecosystem: Host-associated > Mammals > Digestive system >... | reverse complement strand
GACGGTGTTTTGATAGTTTTCAGAGAATCTGAAAATCCGGGAGGTGAGGGCGAGTCCTACCCCTGCTAACCCAAAACAAATCAATGCCAAACCCCAAAAGCAGTGCTAATATTACAGTATGAAAAAAATACTCAAAGGTTTTCTCCTTATTTCAGTTGTTGCACTTCTGCTTTGTTCATGTGCAACAAGCACCACCGGTTTCAGGTATGAACATGACCCCCGTGAGAATCCGAAGGCCATGGAGGATATTGTTGTAAATCCTGCTGCCGTCTACGGTTTCAGTCCGGATCCTGATTCAACAAGGCTTGGGAGCTTTGCATCTTATGACTGGACAGACCCTGACTTTGTTGCCTATGCAAGGGAGACCAGGGTGGTTTACCACGAGTCCATGGATTCAATGCGCAAATTGTTCATTACAATGGATGCTGCCGGAGCCTCGGAAGAAGAGATTGCAAGGGCAGTTTCTGCAGAACGGAATTTTCTGAGGCTTGATGCCTACAAAGATGATGCCAGGGCACTGGCAGAGGCAAAGGAGAGCAACCTCAAGACATACGGACACGAAGACGGACCCACAGCCGATGAGCTGTATGAAAAATACGGGTCATGGATGGTTGTCATCCAGAAAGCCTTCAGCCCCAACCTGGGAATGGATGCAGTATGCGGCCTGTTTGATGACTACTATCCTCTTTACGTAATGCTGGGATATGCCTATTAATAACAAAGACAGAAACGGTGAGCTTCTTGTCGCAATCTCCTCAGTAGGTTTCGGCTTGATGCCTGCTTTTGCGAAGATGGCTTACTCTGCGGGAATCAGCACCTATACGTTGCTGTTTCTCAGATTTGCAGTAGCCGCCGTTTTCATGTTTTCCCTTATGAAGATAAAGAAACTGCCACTTCCTTCCCGCAAGGAAACGGTCAGTTTCTTTTTTTTGGGTGCGGTAGGGTATGTGAGCCAGTCACTGTGCTACTTCCTGGCTATTGAATATGCAACCTCAAGTGTTGCAGCTCTTCTTTTCTATACCCATCCCGCCCTTGTAATGCTGTTCTCTTCACTGCTTTTCAAGGAGAAGATTACAACGGTCAAGGTTGTCTGCCTGGCCCTTGCCCTGTCGGGTGCCTTCATAATCGTAGGCGGAGAGTTCACCTCTAGCCCTGAAGGCATAATCCTGGCCTTGCTTGCATCTGTCATCTACACCTTTTACCTTCTGATCAATTCACGCATAGTGAAGAAGGGTATGGGCGTTCAGTCATCGGCCTTCATCATGCTCGGCGCAGCTGTTGTGTTCGGCATCATAAACATCTTTACAGGTTTCACTGTTCCGGTAAATTCAAACGGGTATCTGGCAGTTGTCCTGATTGCCCTTGTTTCAACGGTTCTTGCCTTCTGGGCCCTGCTTACAGGAATGGGGATGACAGGTCCCTCCAAGGCAACCCTAATCTCCACAATCCAGCCTGTCGTTACTGTGACAATGTCCATACTTGTCCTTTCGGAACCTTTTACATACAAGGTAATTATCGGCGGAATTCTTGTGGTTTCCGCTCTTGTTTTCCAGTCTGGAAAGAATTGACTATCAGCTTCCCGGTTAACTATTCAAACCTCCTCTGAGCCGGTGTAAAACTGAATCAGGCAGAGGAGGCAGGCTATGATTTTTCTTAAGGAAAACGACAATCATTTCTTCCTGGAAGAACTGTTTCCGGAAGAATTCAGAGAGCTGGTCAATTATGACATGGAAGATGATGCAGAGTAAGTAATATGAGCTTTGCACCGTCCCTTGCGGGCTACATGCCTGCAAGGGATATTTTTTTGTTCAGTTGCAATTTACATTGTAGCAAATACTACAATGTAAATTTCAGTACTGATGACGTTATTTATAATTTGAGAAAGGCATTGTACAATTAATATACCCCACATATCAGAGAGGACACGGTTGTGATCAACAAGGTTGGAAGGGACATTCCCGACAGTATTCTCAAGAAGTACAAGACTACCGGATATCAGGGTATGAACTACCGTGATTACAAGAACTACAAAAAGGATGCCCCGGTTTCATCTCCGGTAACTGATCCCACCCGGAAAAAGCTATGCTCCTCACTCAGGGAAGCTCTTGAGAAGTGCTCTCTGAAAGACGGCATGTACTTCGGCTTCCATCACCACTTCAGGGACGGGGATTACATTGTGGCCATGGTCATGGAAGAAGTGGCAAAGATGGGGATTAAGGACATTACCATCTGTGCATCTTCCCTGGGTACAGCCCAGGACTCACTTGAACACCTGATTGAGGACGGCACCATAGCCGGCATCCAGTCATCCGGCGTCAGGGGAAAGATAGGTGAGGCCATTTCCAAAGGTAAATTCAAGAACCCTGCCATAATCAGAAGCCACGGAGGCCGTGTGCGCGCCATAGAGGAAGGTGAGATTCATCTGGATGTGGCCTTCATAGGTGCTCCTACATCTGACGAATACGGAAATGCAAGGGCCACCGGCGGAAAGAGCGACTGCGGTGTTCTCTCATACTCCATGGTTGATGCAAAGTATGCGGACAAGGTTGTGGTGATTACGGACTGTCTTGTGCCGTTCCCGAATGTTCCGGCAAGCATCTCAATGGTGGATGTGGACTTTGTCTGCACGGTTCCGGCCATAGGAAACCCTGCAAAGATAGTCAGCAACGTTGTCCGTGTTACCAAGGATCCAAGAGAGCTGATGATGGCTCAATACTGCACACAAATCATTGCCAAATCCCCTTATTTCAAGGACGGTTTCTCCTTCCAGACCGGAGGCGGCGGAGCAGCCCTGGCTGTAACTGGGCTTCTGAAACCGTACATGGTGGAGAAGGGCATTAAGATGAGCTTTGCCATAGGCGGAATCATGGCGGCCATGTGCAACCTGATGGATGACGGTCTGGTGGGCAAGATTGTTGATGCCCAGTGCTTTGACACATATGCAATAGAACACATCAAGAAGAATCCGAATCACATTGAAATCTCCACATCCGAATATGCCAACCCGCTGAACAAGGGTGCCTACGTAAACAAGCTGGACTTTGTGATTCTGGGAGCTCTTGAGGTGGACGTGAACTTCAACGTGAACGTAGTCACCGGTTCCGACGGAATAGTGCGCGGTGCACCCGGCGGACATCCGGATACGGCTGCAGGTTCAAAGTGCTCCATCATTGTTGCCCCTCTCATCAGAAGCAGAATCCCCACCATAGTGGACAGCGTTCTGACGGTAACCACTCCGGGTGAGGCCGTGGACGTTGTGGTAACGGACTATGGAATTGCAATCAATCCCGGGAGAAAGGATCTGATTGAGGTCTATAAGGATTCCAATCTGCCCATCTGCACCATTGAGGAATTGCGGGATAAGGCCTACAGCATGGCGGGCAAGCCCGATTCAGTTGAATTTGATGAGAAGATTGTAGCTCTGGTTCAGAGCCGTGACGGAACAATCCTTGATGTAATCAGGAAGATCAAAGACTGAAATGAAGAACAAGAAAGACTATAACTCTGTAACGCAAGCTGATAACAATACATATCATTTTTCCTAATTCAGTGATTTATTTTCATATTTGAACGTTACTTCATATTTTAGTCCTTGGATATAAAGTAAACTTGCGAATTTCCCTATTTTACTTTATATTTTAAGCGTGGAATATAAAGTAAATGGAGATTCTATGCATAAATTTAATTACAGCTTTCTTAAAAACGGATATCTTCCAGCCTCAGTTGTTCAGTATGCACTGAATATTGGAAATATCAGTCAGATAGAACTTGAAAAGAAAAAAGAATTTCCAAAGGCATTTGAGATGCTACGACAAAAGGCAGTTGTTGCATCAGTCAAGGCATCAAATGCAATTGAACAGATAGTGACAACGGATAAAAGGATTGCAGAGATAGTAGGTGGATCGAAACCACTCACACACGATGAAGAAGAGATTGCAGGTTACTCAGAAGCACTGAATAAAATACACACCGGTTTTGAAAAGATGCAATTCAATGAGGCAACAATCAAGGAATTGCATGAGTATATATATTCAGAGACATACAGACAGATTGGGGGAATGTATAAGGAAGAAGACAATTTGATCCTTCAATACGACAGTTATGGTAATTCTTCTGTAAGATTCAAACCTGTTGCTGCCGAAGATGTTGAGTTTTGTATGAATCAGCTGGTTCTTGCATATATGGCTGCAAGACAGGATGGAGTTCCTGATCTAGTTCTGATTCCATGCGTAATTTTGGACTTTCTTTGTATCCACCCGTTCTTTGATGGAAACGGAAGAGTTTCCAGACTGATTTCACTTCTGCTTTATTACAGAGCCGGGTTCGATATCGGCCGATATATTTCAATAGAAAACCAGATTCTGGAAAGCAAGGATTACTACTATGAGGCCTTGTACGAATCGTCCAAAGGTTGGAATGAGAACGAGAATAGTTATATTCCCTTTATAAATTACTGCATGTATGTTCTGTCAGGATGCTATTACAAATTAAACAGACAGTTTCTGAATACAACAAAGAAGAGAGGGGCAAAAGCAGAGAGGATACAATCTTTAATTTCAAACTCAATTGTTCCAATATCCAAGGAAGAAATCTGTAAACACCTCCCTGATGTAAGTACTGCAACTGTACAGACAACATTGAACCGGTTGTTGAAGGAAGGCAAAATAGAGAAAACCGGAACGTACAGAAATGCAAAATATAGTAAGAAATAATCAATTTCTTGCTTTCTTCCCAATACTCGTGTTATCTATAAACTAATGTATATATGGACTGCACTGTATCTTGAAGATGAACTCAAAGAACTGAAGAAATCTGTTCTGGAAATAGCTGAGAAGCATGAAATCAGATGTCCGGTTAAGATTCTGCCCATGCATGTTTCACTCAAAATGTCATTTGATATAAAAGACAGCAAGACAGACGAATGTATCATGGAAATCTGTGACTACTTCTCCAAACAGACATCCTTCAGCATAGAACCCGATCATTACGAGATTTTCCCGGGTATCCTCTGGCTCAAGATAAAAGACAACGATAAACTAATGGAAATTCATTCAAATCTGGATATGATAATCAAGAAGCATTTCAGAGTACCCCCTTCAGCTCTTGATAAGAAGTTTATATTCCATACAACTCTTTTCACAGACACAGATGACAAACTTGCAGTCGGATTGAAAGAACTGCAAAAGCTTCCTCTTCCTGAAAAGATACATGCCAGATACTACCTGGTCGGAACCTCGGAAAACGGAAGGCCGGACAGTTTCTCGGTTCTCAAGAGATCTCATCTCGGACACGAGGTTTCAATCAAGGAAGAGTGGAAGGAATTTGAGGGTGACAGGCCAAAGATTGCCCCGATAAAATAAAGACTGAAAAAGGAATACTAAAGATGAAAAGGATTATCGGAAGAGTAATAGCAGTTTTGCCGGCAATAGTTTTGCAGGTGGTGTGGTATTTGTTCGCACTTCAATTCCTCAACGGTCTTCTTGGAAACCATCTGGGTGACATTTTAAGCGTGGTATTTACCATACTGGCAATAATCTTTGTTGCAGCACTTGTGGCCAAAAGAGATGAGAGTTCTTACAAACTGCTCTGGGTGATAATCATTGTCGGTTTCCCGATTCTAGGAGCCATGCTTTATCTTGCCCTTGGGAATAAGAAGACAGGCAGAAAACTCAACAGCAAACTCAACGAAAGCCGCGCAGCTCTTCCAGCACTTGTAAACAAAGATTCGGACAAGTGTATCAAGGAGATCAGCGCAGACAACAAGAGAATAGGTCAGACAATTGCCCATCTTTCAGAGTCTGCAGGTTTTCCAGTCTTCAGAAACGAGAGTGCCAAGTACTATGCATTCGGCGAAGAAATGTTCGGCGATATGTGTGATGACCTGAAATCTGCCAAGAAGTTCATCTATGTTGAATACTTCATCATCCAGGAAGGAAAGTTCTGGGACAGTCTTGTCGATATCATGGCAGAGCGTGCCAAAGACGGTGTTGATGTCCGTGTTATGTATGATGACCTTGGAAGTATCGGAACATACTCGGCACGTGAGAGAAATAAACTGCTGGAGAAGGGCATTAAGTGTATTCCTTTCAACCCGTTCCTTCTGCTTAAGTCACAGCTCAACAACAGAGACCACAGAAAGATAATGGTAATAGACGGCAACGTTGCATACAGCGGCGGAGTCAACCTTGCAGATGAGTACATAAACCACATTGTACGCTTCGGTGTATGGAAAGATATCGGCTTCCGTATCACGGGCAAGGCTGTTGAAAGCTACGCATACATGTTCACAGAATTCTGGAATGCATTCTCAAAGGACAAGATTCCTGCACCTCCTCAGTGGGAGAAGCCCGGTTCACACAAACAGTCTGAAGACGGCTACATTATTCCTTACTACGATTCGCCGTCAAGAGAAGAGCACACAAGCAACGTTCTGTTCACAGAGGCACTCTCTTTGGCAACTGATTACGCATGGTTCTACACGCCGTACCTGATTCTGGGCGATGCCCTGTTTGATGCCTTTATCCGTGCCGCAGAAAGAGGAGTGGATGTAAGAATCATCATGCCCGGTATTCCTGACAAGAAGATGGTCTACCGCCTGTCCAGAAGCTACTACAGAGACCTTCTCAAGGCCGGTGTAAAAATCTATGAATACACACCCGGTTTTGTTCACGCAAAGGCCTTTATCGTTGACGATATCTTCGGTGGAATCGGAACCGTAAATCTTGATTACAGAAGCCTCTTCCTGCACTTTGAGTGTGAGTCGGTCTTCTACAAGGCAAGCATTCTCAAAGACCTTAAAAAGGACTATCTGGAAACACAGGACAAGTGTAAAGAAAGAAAACTTGATGATCAGAAGGAAAGTGGATGGCACAGGTTTGTAAACAACCTGCTTCGTGTCATTGCACCAATGCTTTGATATGGGAAAAAGAAAAAAGTTTTACGAGGTTTCTCTTGATACTGATATCAAATACGTAGGACCTCTGTCTGAGCGCGAATTCAGAATTCTTGGTTGGATTTGTCTTGCCTTTATTCAGATTTCAATTCTGATGCGGGCAGGACAGTCTTTGAATCCGGCTCTTGCAACCAGGTTTAACAAAGTTGAGGGACTGGTATCAATTATTTCAGATATGGCACTTCCGTTCCTGCTTATGGCTAACTTTGCCGCCATATTGAACAATACTGAGAAAAGCACGGAACAGCTTTTTCTCAACCTGATATTTCTTGTTCTGTTCGGTGGTGTTTTTCTTCTTATCTTTTACCACTACGGAGTAGGGTTCTTATCTATTTTTTACAGAGAAAAGGCCGCGTCTTTGCAAGCCATCAAGGATGCACTGACTGATGACGGGGGTAAAAAATATATAAATTTCAACATTTTTGTGGACTTGTTCCTGTGCTCCCTTATCTCGTTTTTTCTTTTTTACCGTTCTGAAAAACCTGTTGAAAAGTGGCAGCATGTTCTGTTCAGGTTGGCTGTAATTCTTCCTATAATTTATGAAGCAGGAACAATTTACATTAAATATCTTGCCCATGTTTCCAGAATTGTAATTCCGATTTGGGCCTTTCCGCTTCTTCCGGTAAAGCCTCCTATGACATTTATCCTGTTTATTGTTCTTGCGCTGTTCATGAAGAGAAGAGAGGTTAAATTCTGCAAACACGGTCGCAGCTATGAAGAATATCAGCTTTTCCTGCAGACAAACCGCAACTCGTTGCACTTCTCAATCTTTGCATCAATTACTTCATTAGTCCTGGGCTTTATCGACCTGGCCATTTTTGTAATCTTCATGATGACAGAGATGTACACATCCGGTATTGACTTTTCGAAGGTTGATAATTTTGTTCCTGTAATCCTTAAGCTGGGTTTTGGCGATTCCTCAGGTCTGATGGTTTTTGCTCCGATTCTGATGTTTTTTTCCTACAACAAGAAGGCAACCAACAGGACTGTGATAGCCCTTATCCCGGTATTTGGAGTAATTCTGATTATTCTGATTTACCTGCAGGGTGGATACCAGCTGCTGCATCAGATTCCTGATTTTATTATTTCCAAACTCGATCTATCAAATTTGATGATATAAAGCAAAAAAAACGGCCTGCCGGGAAAATGGCAGGCCAAATTATATTCTGTAATCAGAAGTAGTAGGAAACTCCAAGTACAACCGGCATGTTGAAACTGGGAGCGAATCCGAATGCTCTCAATTCTTCCAGGATCTTTCCGTTTTCCATCTTGGCATTTGTAGAGAAATTCAGAATTCCCAAACGGAGCATAACTGTCAGACTGACTCCAAAATGGTCAGATAGTTTATTTGATATTTCACTGTAAGTTGTTAATCCAACATTAAAACATCTGACGCGGTCTCCTTTATTGTAATCTTCGGGGAGGTATACAGTTATATCAGCAAACAATCTGTCAATAAAAAGGCCGCCACCAATTGCATAGTTGAAGTGGGTATTAGTGAAGGGGAGTTTGTACATGACTCCTCCAGAAGCTGACAGACTATAGAGTTTTTTCTTTGCAGTTCCTCCGAAGGATTTTGCATAAGCTTCAGCATTTTTAAACAAATCGTCAAAGGATGTCCATTCTGAGTCATTGTAATTCTTGATTTTTCCGCTGGTTCCAAATGTCATATTGAAATCGAACCATGTTGCAATGCTGTCGGATAAGTCATCTTTTCCAAGAATATCAAATCCGAAACCCGATGAAGTGTAGCGAACTATAGTGCTCTTATCTTCTTGCGTAAACGGCTTTGTTCTTCCTGTAACCAGACTGAATGAGCCGCCAACCCTGATACTTCCAAGTGCAAACAAAGATGTTGCAACACAGAGAATAACCAAAAATGAAATGATTCTTTTCATAATATGCTCCGTTATTATGGTAAGTACTGAGTATTTGACCTTGCAAGTCATATTTTCAAGAAAGTTGCAGCTTCATTAATATTTTCAGTGCAATATGCAACTAAGTTGGTTAAAATAGATTAATAAAATAACAAAAGAGGTTATATCAGGTGCTAAAGAAATCTATTCTCGTATTTGTGTTTCTTGTGCTCGTTCTTTCTTTTTCCTATTCAGGTAATATAGGTCTTTCAGTTAAGGCATCTCCGTACTCGTATCAGTACGTTAAAAGAGATGGCAGCTATTCATCTACATATGGATTTGCAGCTGAATTGGGTTACAGACACTATGTCTGGAAAGGACACTCTGTTGGAGTTGATCTGAAGTATGAAAGATTCAACTATAAAGAACTTTCTGATAAATACTACCATGTTGTTTCTGCCTCAATTAAAGCAGGGTGGACACAGATGTTCGGAGAGAAGTTCTGTCTGGATGGAGAACTGGGATTCGGAATCCAGGGAAGAAAAGTTGACACTGCGAAAGATCTGTTCCTTGCTCTTAGTTTGTATCTTGGGGGCGGCTATAAGGTATCAGAGAAGATAAAACTTACAGTCGGTGTCTCATTTGAACCTACATTCCAACTTGACAACAATGATTATGCAATCTGCGCACTGCTTGGAAGTTACATCGCGTTTTAAAGGGGGGTGCATGATGAAAAAAGCTTTAACAATAATACTTACATTGCTTGCAGTACTCCTGGTATTCGTATCATGTGACAACTCGGTTGACTATCCCTTTGATGATGACTCCTCATCAAGAGATAGACCGGAAACTGTAGCTCTTACCCTTGAGTTCATTAAAGACGGAGTTATTACGATTGACAATGCCCCTGATTCCCTTAGATTCGAAAGAAATGCAGGTGATAAACAGAAGTTAGTCGGTGGAAAGATAAATGTTGAAGCAGGTGACAGAATTCACCTGTATGCTACAAGAACAATCTATGATGGCTTGCACATTGATTGTAGTGCTGATTGTTACATCTACGGAAATGTGATGAGCCTTGTTTCAGAAGATTCCTATGCAAGAAGGAATAATGTATTTGCTTCTGCTTTCGTATCTCTTTTTGAAGGCAACACACATATTCTGACCCATGAATCAAAGAAACTGGTTATACCCGCAACCATACTGGGAGAAACATGCTACATGAACATGTTCAAAGGGTGTACCGGTATTACAATTATTCCTGAGCTTCCCGCCAAGACTCTTGCTCCGGGCTGCTATGAAGGCATGTTCCGTGATTGTACAGGCATTACATCTGCACCGGCTCTTTCTTCCGGAATTGCCAGCCATTGTTATGAAGGCATGTTCTCAGGTTGTACAGGTCTTAGTTCAGCTCCTTCATTACCTTCTGTATCACTTGAAGATTACTGCTATGCCTCTATGTTCTCAGGCTGTACCGGCTTGACTTCAGCCCCGGCTCTTCAATCAACACAATTGGCTGAACACTGCTATGAAGATATGTTCTCCGGATGTACAGGTTTGACAGTAGCACCCGAACTACCTGCCACAATCCTGAGTGAGTATTGTTATAAAGACATGTTCAAGGATTGTACTGAATTGACAGAGGCACCCTTGCTTCCTGCTTCTGATCTTGTTCCTAATTGTTATGAAGGAATGTTCTCTGGCTGCAGAAAGATTGATGCCATCACATGTCTGGCAACTGCTACAGCAACAGATGCAACCAAGGGCTGGGTTGCAGATGTAGCAGATGAGGGTGTTTTTACAAGGGCATCCAAGTTTGTTACTTTCTGGACAATAGATGAGAACGGTATTCCTGTGGGATGGGAGATTGATAATTACTACGACAATCCTACACCCCTTACGCTTGAGTTTGTTTCAGCCGGAACCCTCTCAATTGCCAATGCACCGGCCGGTATGAAGTATTCACTGGACGGCGGTACTACAAAGACTGCCGTAGCCGGCGATATTTCCGTTTCAGCAGGGGACAATGTAGGCCTCTACGCCACACGTACAGCGGCAGATGGACTGACAATCAGTTGTACTTCGGATTGTTACATATACGGCAACATAATGAGTCTGATTGCAGAAGATCACTTTGACACCCTGGTTGAAATTACATTCACACATGCATTCGATTCGTTGTTCAAGGGAAACACCCATATCAAGAACCATTACGCGGAAACACTTGTTCTTCCTGCCACAACTCTTGCTGACGATTGTTACAAGGATATGTTCAGCGGATGTACTTCTTTGACAACAGCTCCTCTTCTTCCTGCTAAAATAATGGCTGCGGGTTGTTACCAGGGCATGTTCTCAGGTTGTACAAGTCTAAAAGCAGCTCCTTCACTTTCCGCAACAACATTGGCAAAGTCTTGTTATCAGGGCATGTTCTCCGGCTGTACATACATAAAGACGGCACCAGGACTTCCTGCAACAACAATGTTCGACAATTGTTATGAGTCAATGTTCGAAAACTGTACAGGACTTTTGCATAGTGCCAATCTTATCAAATCATCACTTGCTAAAGAATGTTTCAAGAGTATGTTCAAGGGCTGTACAAGTCTCAGAACAGCTCCTGCTCTTCCCGCCACAACTCTTGCTGATTATTGTTACAGTGATATGTTCAACGGTTGTACTTCTTTGACAACGGCTCCTGTTCTTCCCGCAACTGAAATGGTTGAAGGTTGTTATCTGGGCATGTTCACCGACTGTACAAGTCTTGTAACACCTCCATCACTTCTTTCTGCCACCACACTGGCCAAGCAATGCTTTGCTTCTATGTTCCAGCGTTGTACAAGTCTTGCAACAGCTCCTGAACTTCCTGTAACAAATCTTGCTGATAGTTGTTACGCTGCTATGTTCCACACTTGTACAAGTCTTACAAAAGCACCTGTCCTTCCTGCTCAGACACTTGAAACTTCATGTTATGACCAGATGTTCTTCGGTTGTTCAAATCTGAACTATATTATCTGTCTTGCAACTGATCCTTCATCAGCAGCTGATGGCCCAACAGCAGAATGGGTAAGCGATGTTGCTGACAGTGGTATGTTCATAAAGGCTGATGCGGCAACTTGGACCAGAGGTGAAAACGCAGTTCCTGAAAACTGGGTAATTGTCGATTACAGCAATTGCATTCCTCTTACACTTCAATTCACAGCTTCAGGAACGCTCTCATTTGACAATGCATCTTCGAACAAACTGCGATACTCAATGAACGGCGGGCCCAGAGCCGATGTTACCGGTGATATCAATGTTGCAGCAAACGATATTATTGAGTTGTTTGCCACACGTACTTCGAGTACCAAGGCATTGAAGATTAAATGCAGTTCCGATTGTTACGTTTATGGAAATGTAATGAGTCTGATTAAGGAATCCGGTTATGAAACAGAAACCGCTGTATTCTCAAGCGCATTCAGTAGTCTGTTCTCAGGAAATACTCATATCAAAAACCATGAAACATGGGAGCTTTTGCTTCCTGCAACGGAACTTGCTTCTTCTTGTTATCGGGAAATGTTTGCAGGTTGTACTAATCTGACAACAGCTCCAAAGCTTCCTGCTTCAGTAATGGCTTCAAACTGCTACCGCAGTATGTTTGCCGGCTGTAAGGGCCTAGGAGCAACTCCGGCTCTTCCTGGAACAACACTGGCAGATTATTGTTATGCAAATATGTTTGAAGGATGTACAAACCTGACAACAACTTCGGCTCTTACTGCCACAACATTGGCAGATTATTGTTATCAGGGCATGTTCAAAGGTTGTACAAGTCTTGCATCAACACCTGCACTTTCTGCCACGGCATTGGCTAAATACTGCTGTGCAAGCATGTTTGAGGGCTGTACAAACCTGACAACAACTTCGGCTCTTCCTGCCACAACACTGGCTGAAAGTTGCTATAAGAACATGTACAAAGGCTGTACAAGTCTTACAACAGCTCCTGTACTTTCTGCAACAACACTGGCCAACTCTTGCTATGAGAGCATGTTCTCCGGTTGTACAAGTCTTACAACAGCTTCTGCATTACCTGCCACAACACTGGCTAACTCTTGCTATTCAGGCATGTTCTCCGGCTGTACAAGTCTTACAACAGCTTCTGCATTACCTGCAACAACACTGGCTGAAAGTTGCTATAAGAACATGTACAAAGGCTGTACGGGTCTTACGACAGCACCTGCAACTCTCCCTGCAGATAACCTTACCAACTATTGCTATTCACATATGTTTGACGGTTGTAATGCCCTTACAACAGCACCTGTACTTCCGGCAACAAAACTTGCGGATAACTGTTACGAATACATGTTTACTGGTTGTATAAGTCTTGCAACAGCACCGGCACTTCCGGCAACAAAACTTGCAAAGAATTGTTACCATTCTATGTTCGCTGGCTGTTCCAGTCTTACAGGAGCACCTGAACTTCCTGCAACTGAACTTGAATATGGTTGTTATTACTGTATGTTCAGAGAATGTGATAGTCTTGTGAATGCACCGGCACTTCCTGCAACAAAATTGGCCAATATTTGTTATGCAGGAATGTTCATCAATTGT
>Ga0310786_10008266_pt1 | contig 13390 bp, 8 predicted proteins | sample AusTroGonzalo_MG_FD_203881 | JGI IMG/M metagenome (GOLD analysis project Ga0310786, IMG submission 203881) | Bovine rumen microbial communities from tropical cattle in Woodstock, Queensland, Australia - Gonzalo_03 (v2) (version 2) | ecosystem: Host-associated > Mammals > Digestive system >... | reverse complement strand
TGGTCAGCAAGGCATTGCCTTCCACGTAGAAACGGCCATCTATGATGTAATCGACGGGCAGGCCGCGATCCTGCAGCGTTGTATTGGCACTGATGCTACCGGAAAGTTCCTGAGCGCCTTCTGCACCACCGCCAGGAGTGTCGCTAAACGTAGCGATATATTCGGCGTTGCCGCTCACCACAATCTTACGAGGATTTTCGGTATTGCCATCGCTCCAGCTGTTGAAGAAATAGCCTTGTGCGGGGACAGCGGAAATCTCCACTGTTTCGCCGTCCTTGTAGGTGCCGCCACCCGTAACAGTGCCCCAATCATTATTATTCGACTTCACCGTAATGGTGTAACTTTTCTTACAGCCTGTCATGGTCAAAACCACCATAAGGGCCACTAATGCCATTGAAATCAGTTTTTTCATTGTCAAAATTTATTTATGAATACTATGTATTGAATTCAAATAATTTTACGGGTGCAAAAATACAATTTTTAGAAAATGAATGATTCGTTTGTAAAAATTGTATCTTTGCCCGCAAATTTTGTGTTGGATGAACATATATAAGGCTGATTTACACACCCATACGCTTTTTTCTCCTTGCGGCGATTTGGACATGACCCCGGAGAACATCATCTCCATTGCGCTGGAGAAGGGGCTTGATGTGATCGCTATCACCGACCACAATGCCACGCGTCACTGTCGGTTAGCGGAACATTATTCACACAATCGAGATATCTTCGTGCTGTGCGGTGCGGAAGTCACCACCAAGGAGGAAGCCCACTGTCTGGCATACTTTGGCGACCACGAATCGCTTGACAAATTTCAGGAATACCTTGACGAACATCTTCCCGACATCCCCAACGATCCGGAGTTTTTCGGCGACCAAGTGCAGATTGACGAGGAGATGAACATTGTCTATGAAGAACCGAAATTGCTCACCTCCGCTATCGACCAGAACGTCAACCAGATAGCGGATAAGGTGCACGAACTCGGCGGTCTTTTTGTCCCTGCGCATGTTGACAAGATGAAGAACAGCCTCATCGCGCAATTGGGTTTCATCCCGTTCGATTTGGAATACGATGCTGTGGAACTATCAAAGCATGGGGATAAGGATGAGATCCTGAAAGTTCACAAATATCTGAAAAACAAGATGTTTACCAGAAGTTCGGACGCTCACCAACCCGATGTCATCGGCACTGCTCCCTGCTATCTGAAAATGGAAACCCGTAGCTTCGACGAAATCAGGAAGGCCTTCCACGGAGAAGACGGACGAGAAGTGCTGCTGTCGGTTTGATGACGTGTGACGTGTGACGTGTGACGTATGACGTGTGATTTGTGAGTAAGAGATGATGAGATGAGAAGATGCCCCTCGCCCCCTTGAACTTTGAACTTTGAACTTTGAACTTTGAACCTTGAACTTTGAACCTTGAACTTTGAACCTTCTAACCTTTAACCTTTAACCTTTAACCTCTAAACTCTAAACCCTAAACCTTAAACTCTAAACTCTAAACCTTAAACTCTAAACTCTAAACCCTAAACTCTCAACTCTCAACCCTAAACCCTAAACTTGAAACCTGAAACTTGAAACTAAAACCAAATACAATATGACCGTAAAAGAATTAAAAGAAAAAATGAATCTCACCGTGTTCTGTGGTGAGGACAACATGGACACCGAAATCAAAGGTGGTTATGTATCTGATTTATTGAGTGATGTGATGGGATTCGCACAGGAAGGCCACGTGTGGGTGACCCTGCAGACGCACAAAAACGTCATCGCCATTGCTTCTCTGAAAGAACTGGCTTGCGTCATCTTAGTAAAAGGCAACAAACCCGACGACGACATGCTGGAGCAGGCTAAGGAGGAGGACATCCCCGTTTTAGGTACCACTGAACAAACCTTTGAGGTGGCCGGACAAATCTACAAGTACTTAACCGCTTAATTATGAAAGACTTGTCGATGCACATCATGGACATTCTGCAGAATTCCACACGTGCAAAAGCCAATAACATCACCCTCGAAGTGCTGGAGAACCACGACGCTGACACGCTGACGCTGATCTTCAAGGACGACGGCTGTGGTATGAGTCAGGAGACCGTGGAGAAGGTCATCAACCCCTTCTTCACCACGCGCACCACGCGTAAGGTGGGACTGGGATTGCCGCTTCTGAAGCAAAACGCCGAGATGACTGGCGGTTCCATGAAGATTGAGAGCGAACTGGGCGTGGGCACGACCGTAACGGCAGTGTTTGGTCTCACGCACCTTGACCGTCCGCCCATGGGTGACCTCGCCGGCACGATGGTCCTCACCATCGCCGCACACCCGGAAATCCACTTCGTGCTGCACTTCCAGCGAGTCAAGGACGGCAAAGAGGAAACCGACTATATCCTTGACACCGATGAACTCTATGAAGCCCTCGACGGGGTGTCGCTACAAGAGCCGGAGGTGATGAGCTACATCAAAGAGATGGTGGAAGAGAACATCAAATAGTTAGCAGTTAGCAATCAGACTTGGGGAGTGAACGTTTTTTCACTCCCTTTTTTCGATAAACACTCCCCAACACTCAGTCACCAACACGAAGTTATCAACATTTACTCAACAACATGATTCTTTGACAAATAAAATGTATTTTTGCCGTTTGAATTATTAACGATTAATTCTTAATAAAAACGTATAATATGAAAAAATTAAGTTTACTTTTGTTTTTCGGTTTGTTCGCAATTTTCGGTCTGAACGCACAAACTATTGTCCTATCCGAGGATTTTTCTGCTATCACCGATAGCTCCTCCTCCACTATTACCAATCATCTTGATGAATACACTCAGATGCCCGGCTGGACGGGAAACTGGGTTTACCCCAGCACTGGCAAAGTGAGAATCAGCAAGTCAGGTGAAGTTGGCTTTTTGCAGACTCCAGCACTTGACCTTTCTGCCAATGGCGGCCATTTCACTGTCTCTTTCGATGCAAAATCATGGCAAAACGGCAATACCCATGACAATACCAGCATGATTGTGGAAGTGAACGGTACGCCTTACACCGTAAGCGGGCTCAGTCACACCAGCTTCACCACCTTCACCCTCGATTTCAATGGAGGAACCTCTGCCACCACCATCAAATTCCTGGGTCTTCAAGCCGGTTCCACAAAAGGTCGTTTCTTCCTTGACAATGTAGTTGTCACCTCCCAAGAAGCGGGTCCCGACACAGACGCTCCGTTAGTGTCTTATGTGACGCCTTCTGAGAATGCTTTGACTGTCACTTTCAACGAAGTTTTGGATCCCACCACCGCTCAAAACACCAGCAACTATGAGTTGAACAACAACATTTCCATTACTTCTGCTACATTAAACGGAAGTGCGGTTACGCTGGCCGTTTCTCCTGCCTTGGTTGAAGGCAATACTTACACCCTTATCGTGAGTGATGTGGCTGATGTTGCTGGCAATGTTATGGAAAATCCTGACTCCATTACCTTCACATACGGTGTGGCCCCCGAATTCCAAGTGGCCAACATCGCTGAATTACGCACCAAACTGGATATCACAGACATTGCTGTCAACCATCCCGACAATGTAGAGTACAAACTCACCGGCGAAGTGATTGTCACCGCAGTGGCTGCCCACAACAACCAGAAAGTGATTCAAGATGCCTCAGGCGCTGTTTTGGTATTCGACCCCAGCGATGTCCTCGGTTCTCTTGAAATCGGTGATAAGGTGAAGGATATTTATGGCACCCTCACCAATTACTACGGATTCTTGGAATTCAAGCCCACACGACCTTACGGAACGTTGGTTTCTGTCTATCAAGATGTTGAGCCCATGACCATTACGTTGAATCAGCTGAACGACCCAAGCTTCATGATCCAACACCAAGCCGAATTGATCAAATTGAATGACGTAACATTCACGACTCCTGGAACCTTCGCCACTCTCAACATATACGAAATCGTCCAAAACGGCATCTCTGCAACTGCTGTTTATCCCTATTTCCAAGATGCGAACATCATCGGCGCTGACATCCCAACGGGTTCAGTCAACATCACGGGATTCAACTTCGCCACCACCAAGATTGGCAGCAGCTATTATGATTACCGTTACTACATCGTGCCGCGCAGCACGAACGACTTCAGCACGGGCGTTATCAACTACGTGAATGAAAACGATGTGACTGTGGCTCCGAACCCCGCTGTTGACCAAATCAAGATTACTGTCAGCAACGAACAATTCCGGGTTTCTCATTGCTACATCATTGACATCAACGGCAATGTGGTGGCTGCCCAAAATGTCGAAGACAACACGTTCAGCGTGAATGTTAACCAACTCGCCTCAGGTTTCTATTTCCTGCGCCTGACCGACGGAAAGAGCAACGTGACAACGAAGTTTGTGAAGAGATAAGAAGTAAGAAGTAAGAGGTAAGAGGTAAGAGGTAAGAGGTAAGACGTATGATGTAGGTCGTAAGACTTGAAACTTGAAACTTGAAACCTGAAAAAAGCAACGGCGAGCATTAATGAATGCTCGCCGTTTTTTTCCCTCTTACTTCTTACTTCTTCCCTCTTACTTCTTGTAGAACACGAACTTCCCGTCTTCGATAGAATCCACCATGATGGTGTCGCCGGGTCCGATGTTGTCGGAGAGGATGAGCTTCGAGAGTTCGTTCATGATTTGCTTTTGGATGACCCGTTTCAGAGGTCTTGCGCCGAACATCGGGTCGTAGCCCAAATCTGCCAACAGTTTCATTGCATAATCGCTGAATTCGATGTTCAAGTTCTTTTGCTCTAACAACTTACGTAAGTTGTTCAGTTGCAGATTGATGATGTCCTTGATTTCGCGTTTCGACAGCGGCTGGAACATCACGATTTCGTCAATACGGTTCAAGAATTCGGGTTTCAACGTCTTCTTCAACAGCTCGTTAAGCTCAGCTTTCGTTTTACGGAACACTTCCTCTTCAGACTGTCCATTCGGGTTGGAGTAGTTCTCTTGGATGATGTTCGAACCGAGGTTGGAGGTCATGATGATGATGGTGTTCTTGAAGTCCGCTACCCTACCCTTGTTGTCGGTAAGACGTCCATCATCCAACACTTGCAGTAGTACGTTGAAGACATCCGGGTGTGCTTTCTCGATTTCGTCGAACAGAATCACAGAGTAAGGTTTCCGACGCACCTTTTCGGTAAGCTGACCACCTTCATCGTAGCCGACGTATCCGGGAGGCGAACCAATGAGTCGAGAAACAGAGTAGGATTCCTGGAACTCACTCATATCGAACCGTGTCATAGCATCCTCTGTATTGAACAAATACTCAGCTAAAGCCTTGGCCAATTCGGTCTTACCTACGCCCGTGGTGCCCATGAAGATGAACGAACCTAATGGTCTGCGCGCATCTTGCAAGCCCGCACGGCTGCGGCGGATAGCGTCGGAGACAGCCTCAATGGCTTCGTCCTGACCGATGACACGTTTATGCAATTCCTCCTCCAAGTGCAGGAGTTTCGATTTCTCGCTTTGCATCATCTTGTTGACGGGTATGCCTGTCCAACGCGCCACCACTTCGGCGATGTCGTCAGCGGTAACCTTCTCGTCAATCAAGGCATTGTCGCCCTGCAACTCTTCCAATTCACTCTGCAACTTCACGATCTTATCCTCATCACTCTTGATGAGACCGTAGCGCAGTTCTGCCACACGACCGTAGTTGCCCTGACGTTCCTGCTCAGCAGCCTCTAACTTATAGGCTTCGATTTCATCCTTGCAGTGCTGGATTTGGTCCATAATTTCCTTTTCGCTGCGCCATTTAGTCGAAAGAGCGTTGCATTTTTCTTGCAATTCGGCAATTGTTTTGCTCAATTGCGCCACTTTTGCCTCGTCCTTCTCGATTTTCAACGCCTCGCGTTCGATTTCCAACTGGGAAATACGGTGTTGTACGTCGTCCAGTTCCTCAGGCACGGAGTTGATCTCCAGTTTCAGCTTAGCTGCGGCCTCATCAATCAAGTCAATGGCTTTGTCGGGGAGGAAACGGTCGCCAATGTAACGCTGCGACAGCTCCACAGCCGCGATGATAGCCTCGTCCATGATTTTCACCTGATGGTGGTTCTCGTAACGCTCCTTCAAGCCACGAAGGATGGAGATGGCACTGTATTTATCTGGTTCTTCTATTTTTACGGGCTGGAAACGACGCTCCAAAGCCTTGTCTTTCTCGAAGTACTTCTGGTACTCATCCAACGTCGTGGCACCGATGGAGCGCAGTTCGCCACGCGCCAAAGCGGGTTTCAGGATGTTGGCGGCATCCATGGCGCCTTCGCCCGATGCGCCCGCACCCACAAGGGTGTGAATCTCATCGATGAAGAGGATGATTTCGCCGTTGGACTCTATCACCTCGTTCACAACGCTTTTCAGACGCTCCTCAAACTCACCTTTGTACTTGGCACCGGCGATCAAGGCGCCCATATCCAAAGAGTACAACTTCTTGGATTTCAAGTTCTCCGGAATGTCGCCGCTGACCAAACGTTGGGCCAAGCCCTCCGCAATGGCGGTCTTACCGACGCCGGCTTCACCGATCAAAATCGGGTTGTTCTTAGTACGGCGCGACAAAATTTGCAGCACACGACGGATTTCCTCGTCACGACCGATCACGGGGTCAAGTTTGCCCTTGCGCGCCATGTCGTTAAGATTCTTGGCGTACTTGTTGAGGGCGTTGTAGGTCTCCTCGGAGTTCTCGCCAGTCACCTTCTTTCCGTTATGGAGTTCGGCGATAGCGGCCTTGAGACTCTTTTCGGTGATGCCTGCGTCCTTCAGCATTTGTCCCGCCTGACCGCCGGCCATGAAAATGCCGTAAAGCAAGTGTTCCAAAGCCATATATTCATCGCCGGAAGCGTCGCAAAACATGGCGGCCTTCTGCATGGCAGTCTGGGTGGTACCGCCGAGATAGATTTCGTTGCCGCTGCTCTTGGGCAGACGGTTGATTTCGCGCTCAACAGCTTGTTTGAGCGTTTGAGGGTTACACGATTGTTTCTTCAGCAAAAAGGGAATCACGTTGTCATCCGTGTCAAGCATAGCTTTGAGGATGTGCAATGAATCCACCTGCTGGTTTTGGTTCCGGGCCGCCAGCATTTGGGCGTTCCCGATCACCTCTTGGGTTTTGATTGTTAAATTATTCGGGTTCATATTATTTTCGGTTTAAGGGTTATATTGACGTATGACGTGTGACTTATGATTTGTGATAGTCTCCAACGTCATACGTCCTACAGCAAAGCAAATACATTGCCAACCGCATAACGGCTGACAAAATGGCAGGAAAAAAAATGACGAATGATGAATGACGAATGTTGGGCGAATAATTATTCGCCCCTCCCCCTAAACCTAAAACCTTAAACCATTAACCCTTACAAACCTCAGCCTTCCATTCAAATCCCTCTCCGAATGAACATCAGAGAACCCGTGCTGACAGAACATTTCGGCCAATTCTTCGTGGAAATCGTGGTAAGTTTCCATGTATATGCGCCCGCTGGGAGCGAGCGAGCGCTGCGCGAGGCGGGCGAGGGCGCGGTAACACCACAGCTTGTCGTCGTCGGGGACGAAAAGTGCGGTTTCAGGTTCGTAATCGGTTACGTTTTTGTGCATGTTTGTGCGATCGGAAGCGGGAATATAAGGCGGATTGCTGACGATGACATCAAATCGTGTTTCCCCAAAGGGCAGGTTCTCGCCATCTGCCATATCGTGGTGGGCGAAGGTCACCCCTACCCCGTTGAGCTCCGCATTTGAGCAGGCCACCTGCAAAGCGTCTTCAGAGATGTCAGTCGCAAAGACCTCCGCATTAGGAAGCATTTTGGCCAACGAAATAGCAATGCAGCCGCTGCCCGTCCCGACATCCCATATCTTGACCTTTTGACCCTCGTACTGTTGTACCACCATCTGCACCAATTCCTCCGTCTCTGGTCTAGGAATCAGCACTGCCGGCGTAACCTTGAACGGAAGTCCGTAAAACTCCGTCTCGCCCAGCACGTACTGCAACGGACAGCCAGCCTTCATCTTCTCCAAGTCCTGCTCAACCACTGACATCATTGCCTCCTCAACCTCCTCTTGACCGCGCAAAGCCAGCTCGTAGCGTTCCATCTTCAGCCGCGCGCACACATACCACGAAGCAATCGCAGCCGCTTCACGAGGGTCGTAAAGCGGCTGCAAAGATTGGGTGATATCGTTAGTTAATTGCTTAATCGTCATTATGTTGGGATAGCTTTGTGACGTGTGACTTATGATTTATGATTTGTGACTTGTGATTTATGATAGTCTCCAACATCCAACATCCAACATCAAACATCATACGTCATACGTCTAACGTCTAACGTCTTACTTCCTCCGGAAAGTCTCTCCACGCCCATTTCTCTTTCACCACGCCTTTGTTGATGACCATAACGCCGGGGTTGGAGCGCATGGCGTCGCGGACCATGAACGGACCGTGGACAGGGTCGATCGGGTTGTAATAGACGGGAAACTCGATACCGTATTTCTTCACAAACTCAGCGATTTCCTCCTCAGACGAGTTGGTAATAGCTACGAAATCAACACCGGCATCCTCACAAGCTTTGGCGAGCGTCATGGCCTTCTGCATACCCTTCTCTTTCGCCTCTTTCAAATCGTGGACATATAATATATAGGTATCGCTCTCTTTATCGGTGGCGAAGTAATCGGGCGCGTGGTCAGCACCGCTCTCGTCCAGCATATTGAAACCGTCAATCTTGGCTTTCACCTCCTCCTTGATGATCTTATCCTCACGATCAACGTACTCATTATTCTCGTAGAACGCATCATCCTGAGTCATCAGCTCGTCTTGCGTGAGTCTAATCTCCTCGCCGGTAGCGTTGTTCTTATAGATGAACACCACCTCTTTTTGTGCGGGTTGCGAGACAAACACGGAAACATCCTTGCCTTTATTCCAATCGCCTTTGCCGATAAAGGGCAGATGATGGATGACGTAGAGCTGGAAGCAGACGGAGATAACAGCGAACAGCACAACGCAGAGCCACTGTCCCAGTTCAGTCAAACGGCAATCTTTGAACTTTTTGCGGTTGAAGAAAACGATGAGCGTCGGGACCATAATACCGACATTCTTGAGGAAGGTCTGCTTATTCGTCATTTCAATCACGTCGCCGAAACAGCCGCAATCCTTCACAACGCCGAAGTAGTACTTGCCCGTGAGCTCCAGATGCTCCGCGATGGCAAGCCACATCGTCAGGAAGAAGAAGAAAGTCATGAAGATAAGGAATCCCCATGCGGCCCACTGCACTTTGACACGGAAAATCAACATGCAGCCGAGCACAAACTCGCACATGATGGCCACCACCGCCGCGAAAAGCGCCAACGGATGGAGGAAGCCCATGTGAAAGGAGACGAAGTAGTCATTCATCGTCACGCCAAAGCCCACCGGGTCGATAGCCTTTGTGAAACTGGAAAAGATAAACAAGCACCCCAAGAGGATGCGGATGATTTTAAGCCAGATAGGTTCTTTTTTTGCCATAAGGATTTCTTTTATGTTTATATACGCCCCACACTGCGCTGCGCTTGTGTGGGGTTATTAGCACTTCGTGCGTCTTGCCCCTTCGGGGCTGCTCAAGGAATAATTTTTAACCGTATAACCATGTAACCGTGTAACCTTCTAACCTTCTTTCTCAACCACCAGCCGAATCAAGCAGAACATCGCATAATTAATCATATCATAATAGTTTGCGTCGAGGCCTTCGGAGACGAGGGTGTTGCCTTGGTGGTCTTCGATGGATTTGGTACGGTAGATTTTCATGAGGATGATGTCGGTGATGGAGCTGATGCGCATCTGTCGCCACGCTTCATCGTAGTCGTGGTTCTTGCTCATCATCAAGTTTTTGGCAGCGTGGATATAGTGGTCGTAGCGTTCTTGAAGCTTATCCATCGGCATGGCAATCTCCTCTGGGGAGTTGGCCACACCGATTTCCAGCTGGATGAGCGCCATCACACAGTAGTTGACGATGCCCACGAATTCGGGGATGATGCCTTCTGCCACCATCGCTTCACCCTTCTCCTGGATGCTGCGGATGCGGTTGGCCTTAATGTAGATTTGGTCAGTAAGTGATGGCAAACGCAAAATGCGCCATGCCGTGCCATAATCCATTGCCTTCTTGCAGAAAATATCCTGACAATAGGCAATCACTTCATCATATTGTTTGGAAGTATCTGCCATTATTTCTTGATAACTTTGAAATTACGTGTTTGATTGTTGCCAAAGGTCACCTGCAAGAGGTAAATACCCGTCGGAACATCGTTCATACTCACCTCATAGAGGGTTTCTCCATAGGCATTCATCGTCTTCACCACACGACCGTTGATGTCGAAGAGAACAACCTTGCCCATGGGCTCTTCGCTCTCCACATTCACCCATTGGGTAGCAGGATTAGGATAGACTGCAGTGCGGACTTCCGTATAGGCATGCACGCCCACGCCATCGTCAACATCCTCAATCACCGCAATACCATCACAAGGCAGGATGACATCATCCACAAACGCACAGTCGCGACCATCCGTGGTACTATAGTCTTTATCGTATGAAAAGATGGCCCTATGGTTACCCGCAGGCACATCAATCGTGACCAAAGTCCAATCCTCATCACCACTAGCTTCATCTTTTTTAATGTTATCTATGTAAAGATAGAAGAAATCATAATTTTGCTCACTACTAACCTTTCGATAATAAGAAAGAGTTGAGCTTTCTGTCGTAGAAAAAGAGATTTCCATACGGGATCTCTGATTGTTAGGAAGATTTCGAGCAGAACGAGCGGCGAAATCACCAGAATGTGCTGTTTCCGAGCCTACTATCCACGCATAATTATTCGATGTCCAGTTAAGGTGCGTGAGGTCACCGCTTTCAAAATTGTCGGACGGGACACCCACCAAGATGGTTAGCGTGTCGATATTATGCACATTGCCGTATGAGGTATGATAATACAAATTCACCTTTGAAAGTTCAGGAACTGTATCTGCTATCTCCACGATAAAGTTTTTGGTTGAGGTTTGGTTGGGAGCAAGGCCAGAAATGGAAGAGGGATCTGTTGTAACCTTAACACCTGAATAATTACAAGTCAAGTCCACATTACCCTGATCCACAGCAACATGACCCACATTCCGATTATTGAATTCAAATGAAACTTCATCTCCGGGCTCGAAAGAACTGACAAGCACATCATTCACCGTAGCAGAATAATCCAACAGTTTCACCTCTGGCAAAACCACTCTGACTTTCACATTACGTGTGATCGATGTATTAGCCCAATGAACATTCAAGGTGAAGGGCAATATTGCGTAGTCTTTTGACGGGGGCATCACGAAAGAGAACGCGTTGTTGCGGTTCTCCACGCCATCCACGCCAATAGTCCCCACAAAGACAGAATCCTGCAGCATCGTGATGGGCTCGCCAGGGGTCAAAGTGGCATATACACCCGATGCTGCCGAAACGCCCACATTGGAAAGGCTCAGGTTAAAATTCACCGTGTTGCCGGCCTGGAATTTTGTATTTTCAGCCACCTCAACTGATGTCGGTACAATATATGGACCTTCCGGAGAAATCATTAAAACATCCATAAAGAAGGGCACTTTGTCTTGAGCCAATACAACCAGCTCATACTGACCCAGATTCATATTATCTGGAAGGTTTAAGGTCACACTACCGTTACCATCTGCAAAAGCAGCCACCACATAGGCGTTGTCCTTCGTCAAGGCCACATACGCGTAAGGAGGGAGTGAAGAGACCGTGTAGGTCGTGACATTATCGAGAATAACCTGATCAGCAACGACGTCCATCGTTTCCGGAATGCCGAGGAATATTCTCACCGACGGATCGCCGAAGCAGTGATAAGTTTCCCAATAATACTTTTTCAGACTTGAAGAGGTGGCCTGCACCGTCATATTGCCGGCAGTCATCATGCCGCTGATCGTGGAAACCCATACACTGTAATCCTCATTATGCTGGTGGAACAGTTTGTCGTATGCACCAAGAGCGCTGGCGGAATAAGTAGGATTGGCATTGATATTGCTACGATAGCCGACAGCCCAGTAGAAGTCTTCACCCCAGTAACTGTTGTTGGAAGCACCGATATAGCCCATCGCACCCTTCTTCTCCGCACGCAAAAGTGCTTCACCAAAACATTCAGAAGTTTTAAAATTACCAGATTGGCAACAGTTACCGATCATCAGACCATATTTGCCCTCGTTTTGGAGTTGCGACACATGAGAAACCGTGAAGGAAGGATCGGCCCAACTGGTCTCGCTGCCGTGCGCCGTATAATTCACCAAACCTGTACCTGCGCTCACTTCTGCACGGATTTGCGCTGCCTGAGAGGAGCAATTATACATGTGAGCCATCACATTGGTGTAATAGTATTCAGGATTGTTGGTTTTGACGTAATTATTTTTGATGTAATTGACTTGGCCATCACCATGAACAGGACCATAGTTCGCATCGGTACCTGCAATCAACACCGCGTTACCAAGGTAAGAGGGATCCGGCATCGTATATTGTTCATACATCATGATTTTCTCTATCTGATTAGAGAGTTGCTGGTTGTTCGTAGCCGAAAGTCTTCCGTAATAACAGTCAGGGAGGTAATCATTGTCATTAGCCGTAGCATAATAGAGGTCGGTGATGTGGTCTTCACCCGAAATCTGTGTCGAAAACGCGGGGAGTTGCTCACGGTCGCCCAAGAAGAGCAGATAGGTCGGAGCAGGATTATCCGGCGTCGCGTTGTTGAAATGCGAACGGATGTAGCTCTGAATGGAAGAAGTGGTGGTGCCCACTTGAGGATCGTTGGTAAAGACCAGTTCCACGAGGTAGCCCAAACGTTTTTTCCATGACACAAATGTAGCCAAATCCTCGTTATTCGCGAACATAGGGTTACCGATGATCAAATATTTGATCGGAACACCTGAGAACTCGTCTCGAGTTGTTTGCATCTTATTAATAACCAGATTCTTATCCAAATCAAAGAAGGGAGATGCAAATTGTTGCAAAGCGTATGTCTGTGCCATATCCGCATTGGCGAAAGTAAATTCCACATCAATATGGGTATAAACTCTAACAATCTGTCTAACAGGGTTATATTGTACCGGTGCAACATGTAATGTGGCCAACGCGGCACTTCTCTTCACACCTGCTTTTTCCACGCTCACCAGCGGCAAAGCGTAGAATGCGTTAGTGTTATAAATATCTCTGTTATAGACAAAATCAGGATTCGGTTGACTCTTGGCAGCTGAAATCTGCACGGGGAAAAGCGGATGGTTGATTCCCAATTCGCTGGCGTTGTAATCCACATATTCTGCATTCACCACATTGACAATGACTGAATCGCAAACAGGGATTTCCAACATGCGGGCAAGCTGAGGCAGCTGCGGCGCACCTGGCAC
>Ga0310786_10008265_pt1 | contig 13393 bp, 16 predicted proteins | sample AusTroGonzalo_MG_FD_203881 | JGI IMG/M metagenome (GOLD analysis project Ga0310786, IMG submission 203881) | Bovine rumen microbial communities from tropical cattle in Woodstock, Queensland, Australia - Gonzalo_03 (v2) (version 2) | ecosystem: Host-associated > Mammals > Digestive system >... | reverse complement strand
TAAAGAAAAAAGCAAAGAGACATTACTTCGTAAGTATGGCGTAGATAGCTCTGCAAAAATTCCTGAAGTAAGGGAAAAGGCAAAGCAAACGTGTATAGATAAATACGGAGTGCCCAACTTTACCCAAACACAGGACTATAAGGTAAAAGTACGCAATACCAGCTTAAAAAAGTATGGTAGTCCTAATCATATGCAAAGAAATATGAAACATTTGGACATATGGAATGATAGGGAAAAATTTGAAGAGTATCTGGAATCTTTATCTTCCAAGCCTACGGTTTATGACTTAGCGCTCTATTTTAATTTAACAGACAGGACTGTTGTTTATGAAAAAATACATGAATGGCAATTAGAAGATTATATTAGTTTTACCCCTCCGAGGTCACATTATGAAGACGAGATTGTTAATTGGCTAGAAAGCGAATGCCACATTAGCAATATTATGTTAAATAAAAGAGGCTTGTTAGAGAGGCAAGAGATAGATATTTATCTTCCGGACTATAAACTTGGGATTGAGTTTAATGGCGATTATTGGCATTCTGACCTCTTTTATAGTGATCACGGCGGTAGGTCACTACATCATCAAGAAAAATCATTAGCCGCTGAAAAGCAGGGTATATTTATTTTTCATATTTTTGAACATGAGTGGAATAATGAATTAGTTAGAGATAATATTAAAAATAGATTGAGTTCTTTATTGCACAAAAACACACAAAAGCTTGGAGCAAGAAAATGCACTGTAGTTGAAATAACAACGGAGCAGAAAAAAGAGTTCCTGCAACAAAATCATATACAAGGAAATGATCACTCTACTAAAAATATCGGTTTGATGTATCAAGGAGAGCTGATGGCGTGTATGACTTTTGTAAAACCAAAAAATAAAAAGTACACGTGGGAACTTTCCAGATTTTGTTCGAAGCATGATTATAACATACAAGGAGGAGCTTCTAAGATGCTGCAATATTTTGCGAAGGACTTAGAAGTTGGAGATACTATATCTTCCTATAATGATATTACAAAGACAAAAGGCGATGTGTACAGAGCCTTGGGTTTTGTTTGTGTATCAATTAATAAGCCTAACTATGTATGGATTAATTTTCATACTGGTGATATTCGGACCAGATATCAGGAGCAGAAAGCAGGAGAGACTGAACGAATGCATTCTAAGGGGTATCACAGGGTGTGCGATTGTGGAACAAGAACTTGGGTTTATACAAAAACTTAATACAATTTTAATACATATACACAAAAATTAAGATATTTTTTATTCAGACGTTTTCTAGATTTATTGCTGAGGTTCACCAAATCGGGTTCGGTGAAAGTGGCCGATTCATTATTGAGTCCAATGACCTCTTCAAAGTGAACGCAAAGGCAGAGGGCGTCCGCAAGGGTGTCGATCAGCCGATGTTCGACGATGAGATCACAGTCAACGCATCACCGATTACTGTTGATGCCGCAATTGACTGGTACGCTTTCGCCAGCCAAATTATGGATATGGGCAATTTTGCTCTTAAAATTGGTCGTTCCTTCATGGCCTACATTTTCCTTAAGGCTGTTAAGGGTATGACCCAGGCTACAACCGACTTTGGCGCCGCTTATTCGACAAACGGCGTGTCTGTTGACCTTTTTGGAACTCTCAGAGAGAGAGTTTCTGCTGCTAATGGCGGTATGAATGTTGTTGCTATCGGTACAGCAGTGGCTCTTGCTAATTGCTCGCTTGGTGGAAACTATCAGGTAGAAATTGGTGCTGAAATGAACCGCGTGGGGTACTTAGATCAGTATCTCGGTGTTCCGCTGATTGCTCTGAACAACGTTCTCGTTCCTGGTACGACAAATACGACTGCAGACCTTGTTCTCAACGACAAGATCATTTACATGGTTCCTGTCGGCGGTGCGAGACCTGTTAAGATTGTCTTCGAAGGCAACGAAGTTTCTGTTTCGTTCAATCCCGATGAAACTTCCGACAGACGCTACGGTATCTCTGTTGAGATGCGTGTTGGTGTCGCCGCAATAGTCGGGCCCAAATTTGGCAGCATTATACTGCCCTAATATGGGATAACTTTGTAATGCTGGCGATGATGAGTCGTCAGCATTACTAATAAGACTAAGGATAAGAAAAAAAGGATATAAAAGGAGATTAGTTATGGCAAATAATACTAATAATACCACTAAGAAAAACGGTCCCACGAAGGCCGAGTTGGAGGCGCAGATTGCCGCGCTGCAGGCCCAGCTTTTAGCTGCGCAGCAGAGTGCAGCAGCTGCAAGTGCTCAGGCAGCCCCGGCTCAGGTAGCTCAGCCAACTTCAGTAACTGTAGTTGCGCCCAGCACAGACGTCAGTATAGTTTACTGTTCTGACAGTCTCGGATACGCAAAGATCAGCAATATGGAGCTGCACTTTAATAAATATGGAGAAGAGTTTGTTCTTTCCAGAGTGCAGTTTGATGAGCTCGTTGGTAAATATAGGACCTGGTTCGACAAGGGAATCCTTGCTGTTTCTTTCCGCAATGTTGACGTTGCGGCTGCCAAGGGTCTCAAGACAGACAAAGAATATGCATTGGATGCGAAGAAACTGAATGGTATAGGCAAGATGACCGCTGCACAGCTCAAGGGGCTCTGGGAATCTCTTGATAATGTCACAGAGAGACAGAGCGTCATTTCCTTCTATAAGCGCAAGTTTATCGAGGGAGAAGCAGGTTTTGAGGACAGAGAGAAGATCGATTACCTCAATAGAGTCACTGATGGAGCATTCAGAAGAGAACAGGACGAGATTAGCGGTAGATATAAAATCTATGCAACACAAATGTAATGAAGAGTAGTCTTTAAAAGCGGGGTGAAACTATATGATACAATTCTACGATATTTTTGAGAGAGCGTTTAATTTATTTTCTGACCCCGATATAGATCGCAAGTATTATAATGACAAGGCTGGTTTCCAATCAGATATGTTAGATTTTCTTATTCTGGGAAAAAACAAATTTACATCTCCAACAGCCATCACGGATAAACTGGTCATTTGTGCAGATCCGGTGGGGTATGAGGAGAGCGATTCTGGCGACGGCACGGCAAAGTATGTCTTAGAACAACAGGTTGCGAACAATGGCGAAGGTGTTGGTTTTACATATCGTATAGGGAAAGAGAAGGTCCGTGGGACTTATGATCCAACTGACAACTCTGTAACCTTTGAGCGTGAAGTTGGCACTGATGAGACTTGGATAGTATCCTGGTTCTACGCAGGAGCTTTTACGGCAGATTTTTCGAATTGTCTGAGATCTGATTTCCCGATGGAAGCAATAATGGATAAGGTAATAAACATATTAGCTTATGCACTATTGTCTGCATGGGGCGATAAGGAAGTGGGGCGTGTCCTTGATGTGCGCAACATTTTGACAGATACTGATTTCGACATGTACTCTCCTGCAAATTCGGCGAGGGCAAAAATGGAGTGGCGTAATCAGATGAATAGAGATATGGACACCTTGGTTTCAGAGTTAAACTGGAGGATCATGGCTACTCCAAAAGGAGGATCGAATTTTGGAAAGTGAATTTGACACAAACACACCGATTGCCAAAATACGGCTTTCCCCTGAAGAGGAGCGCGGATGTTTTCTTAATTTGCGCAGTCAGCTTATTAAGTTGTTGTATATGATCGAGGCGGAGCAGAAAGGAGAGGGAGACATTGGACTGTGGTTTTACGGTTTCATGTTTGATCTAGCATCTGCAAACACGCTGTGTGATAACAAGCTATTGAAAGTCCTGATTAAAATTCACGGGCTTTATGATGGTGACAACTACAAGAAGATGACACACACACAAATAAAAAGGCAGATTATGGAGTCAAAAGGTGTTCTGGATCATCTCATAGGGGATCGACACTAAAGCATGTGGAGGGTGAGTCATGGCACGTAAAGTTATTAACACTACCCATGCCGCCAATCGTTACGATATACTTTCTCAGACTCCCGAGAACTATAATAGAGATAATTATTTTTTAAGAGAGCTGCAGGAGAAGGTTAATGCCGACTGGCCGTATCGCCCAAATCGCGTTGATATAGAGTTCGAAAACGCATGGGGGAAACAGACGTATTCCCCAATTGAAGTTGTCATTCAAAGTGTGCGTTCGGAGAAGGGAACAGAAATTTCCGATGATTACAAAAAGATCGTCTTTCGAGATATCTTGGAGAGGCGCTTTGTCATTGGTAGCAGATTTAGGTTCGGTGACTTTTTTGGACAGAGGGGCGTAGAGGATGTTAATGTTACAGACAGAAATATCTGGATGGGCATAAACATGAACACGACAAATATGACTTCTGCGATGGTCGTTGAGCGGTGCAATGGAGTACTGGGGAGTATATACACAGATCCGGAAACGGGGCTGTCGACCAGGCATTATGAGCCTGTAATATTCCCACAGACTTTGAACGCTTCCAGTCTGCTATACAGAAACAGCATTACTCAAGAAGATGCCGATGTTGTGGCGATTGTTCAAACTAACGAGTTTACTCGTCAGTATTTTGTTAATCAGCGGTTTATTTTGGGATATGGTGCAGAGCGTAAACAAGTTTATAGAATCAAATCTATACACGATTTTTACAGTAGCATTACATCAATCGATAGCTCAGTCGAGAAGTCTCAGGGGCTTACGCGAATCTATTTAGAGATCACGGAGACAGATCCCAGGGACGATTATGAGCACAAAATTGCGGCACAATCTGTTGGGTCGCCGATTATTGTGGATACAATAGATACAGAAGACAAAGAATATTGCATTCAATTTTCTAGTCCAAAACCTGTGCCAGCTTATTTAGGCAGCACACCGATCACTTTTATTCCTATCCTCGTTTCGGGGGAGGAGACGTTGAGTGACGTGCCTTTTGAGTTGAATCTTTCGTTGGCCAACCTGCCTGCCGGGGTAAATTTATCCCAGTATGTGGAGGTTGAGCAATCAAATAGCGCTTTTATTGTAAAAAAGAAGAGGGCATATTTGGGTGGAGATTTGACTATGAAATGGCGGGTGGCGGCAGCCCATTCCCCAACTGGAGAGCAGTTGGAGTTTGAAATGCAATTGGGAATGGGAGCCTATTCTTAAGCGGAGGTAAAAGGTATGGATTATTATGAGTATGACCAATATAATAATTTTAACAGATTTTCTAACATTGATGGCATTGAAGCGAAAATTATAGAGCATCTGATCCATTCGAAGACGAAATATGCCAACACTATTTGGCAGCTGCTGAAGTACCCCTCAAAAGAAGCGCTTTGGCAGGAGGTGCCCACGGAGAAGGAGCGTATGGCTCTGGTGGAGGGCGCCGTATCCTCATTGGAGGAGAGTGAAACGAAGGAGAAGAGGCTTTTCTGCAAGCCCTTTTCGGACGATGCTATCAAGGACGAGTGTTCCGTGTTGTGTTTTTACATTGGAGAGATATATCCGGTGGATGCGACGCAGTCCGTGGTCAGCTTGATTGCTGAAATCGCCACGCATAACCATATCAATCTGGTGTCGGGCGAAGCGGATTTTGTGGCGCACCCGGAAGTTACAAATCCGAATGATTATTACTATACGGATAACGACGTTCCGGTCGTTCAATACAAGAGTCGTGAGTCGCTGCTGCTAAAATGCGTACTGGCGGAACTCAACGGGTTATTCATTGATGGAGTTGGATATATTCAATTCAACACGCATCAGCAGGTTGACGGGCGAAATGTGGCGAGCAAGGTTTCGATGTCGGTTTACGACGGGAGATCTTTCTTCGGGCACAAGATTCAGTTTAATATACTGATGTCCGGGATCTCAGAGAACCCTGCGATTGGACGATGACGATGAGGATGGAGAAAGTCAGTTATGGCTGCACAGGAAGGTCAACCCGATAGCAAGTACGGTCTTCTGAGCAAAGAGATTGTTGATACGCTGAGGGACTACGAAATGACTTACTTCAGGGAGAATAAGCCAGTGCCGTTTTGCGGGCTGACGATTTACCCTATTAAAGTAAGGGATTTCGAGGTTTTCTCTCATTGTACATCGTGCTTTACTTTGAATAAGAATGAAGATCCGGAAGGTATAAGAATGTCTCACTTGGATTATTTGCTGAGTAGAACCCAGCTGGAGAATCAGGAAGAGGCGCAGCTTTGGTCATATAAAATACATAAGATAATAGAGCTCGTTTTTCAGATAACCAATGGCCTGAAGTGCAAAAAGTGTGGTAAGATCATGAAATATTCTGATCCTGCCTTTATTAAGTTCGCGGATGATATGAAGCGGCTAGTAAGCGGTGAACTGAAGGAAAGCGACGCTCCACCCGCATTGAGGTGCCCCTCGTGCGAAGGGAATGAGTTTGACGAAATGATAAAGGCGACTAAGGACGAGTCTGGTAAATTTTCCTTGGTTGTTGATGGGCACACAATAGACCGGCGCAATTTCAATTTATTGCGTCAGATCGTGTTGTATCAGAATTTTTACGATTACGTGGACGATTCGTGGGTCGATCCGGCTGTAAAGCGGGACCACGATGAGAGGGTCCGTATAGAACAGGAGAGAAATGACGTACATGCCAGCATAGAAAAAAAGGTGGTATGTCTGTCGGTCACCACAAACTATAAAGTCGAAGAGATTTATGATATGCCGATCAGAGAGTTTACTCTGGCTTTGGCCACGGTAGATGACTTAATAAACTACAAAATAATGAAACAGGCCGTTTCTAGTGGATTTGTGTCATTGCCCAAAGGACAGACGATTGAGCATTGGATATACAAACCCAACAAAGATATGTATGGAGACTCTTATAAGAGCACGGATAGTGTTCAAGAGGCTGTTTCGACTTTGTAATAAAAAATTTTTAAGGAGATAAAAAAATATGGGAAAATATTTTTTGGGATCTGTCGGTAAGGCCGAGGCTTTCAAGAGAGATGCTAATGGTAATCTTACTCTGGCATTTGTTTCTAAGACCCTTACTGACTCTGGAATTAATATTAGCACCACAAAAGACGACATCCGTGCCGGTGAAGGTGCTCCTATTCAGTTCAGTTTTTACCATGACCCCAGCGTTGAGATAACTCTTACTGACGTTCTTTGGAAGAAAGAGTATCTCACAGCTCAGCTTGGTGCAAACTTTAATCAGGGCGTGGATGGTCAGATCGACTATATCACCGAGACCCTTGCTATTGCAAGCAACAAACTGACTCTTGGTAAAACAATCAAAGAGATGCCTGTGGCTTGTGCTGATGGAAAGCAGTACATTGCTTGGTATACACTGAAGGGACAGGACGACTGGAAGTCCTATACGGCTTCTGAGCCTTTCACTGAGATCGACATCACAGCTGCTGATGGCACTGAGTACTGCGTACGTTATCTTGCTGAGGAGTCCCACGCTAAGACAGCTGAGATCACTTCGACAATAATTCCTGAGGAACTCTTCCTCATCATTACTGCTCCGATCTTCTCTGGCGATGCTTGCGCTGCTTCTCGTGGAAGAGCTGCTGGCCACATTACTTTCGAAGTTCCGAGATTCCAGCTCAATGGCGCTCAGGAATTCGCTATGAATATGAGCCAGAACCAGACAATGTCTCTCGCAGGCGTTGCTCTTGCTGGTCCTTCTGAGGATTGCGACACCTCTGCTGGTAAGCTTCTGAGAATCATTGAAGTTATCACAGCTGAGAACTGGTATGACGATGTTGAGCAGCTCGTTGTTGACGAGGATTGCCTCGTTGCTGGCGAGAAGCCTGTTGTTTACGGCGTGCTGAAGGATGGCACTGTTATCAGATGCCCCAACACTGGCCTTGTATACAAAGAGGGTGCTGCGGCAACTTATTCTGTCATGACCAACGCTTATGTATTCCCTGCTGACACAACTGTTAAGATCAACATTAACAACGGTGAAGGCGAGGGATATCTTCCTACGGATGACACGGTTGTTATTCCTGAGGCTTAATGCGGCGTGAGTTATGAAGTGTCGTAACTTAAAAGACGGTCTCAATGGGAGACAGACATGTGCGCTTTCGAAAAAGCCTTGTCCTTTTCAGCGCTATTGTTCTCAACAACATAAGTATGTTTTAGGAGATCTCTCAAAATGTCCGGCTTTCAAAGAGCCAAAGGAATGAGAGACCTTTTTAAGCCGAGTAATACACTTGGTGGAATTTCCGCCAAGTGTTATTACAAGGAATCTCGGTGGTTTTTCGTCGGGGTTTCTCGTAATAACACTTGAATTTGTAAAATTCTCATTTTATCATGGGAAAATCAGGGAGGACGCACTATGAATCAAGAAGTTTTAAATATTATACTCGCAGGATTGAGTATTATTGTGACAGGGCTGTGCTCCTGGGGTACTACAGCTTTAATTAATTTTCTCAATGCTAAAATAGCAGATAAGAAATTGGCTAATTTTTTGTCCCGCACCAGTTTGATTGTTTCGGATGCGGTACAGTCTATTTATCAAGAGTTTGTAGAAGTCCTGAAGAAAGAGGGTAAGTTTGATCAGGAAGCTCAACAGGAAGCAAAGCGTAGGGCTATAGCTATCATCACTGGACAGCTAAGCACCGATATGAAAAAATATATTGAGAGTAATTTTGGTGAGATCGAAGCTTGGATAAGCGAGAAGATCGAATCAACGATTTACCAGCTCAAGAAGGAGCAGTAAAATGACGCTTAAAGAGTTGGAAAAGAAGAACGAGGAAGTTCGCAGGCGTAGAATGATAGAGAAACAATTGAAGGAAAATTCTACAGAAGCCGAAAAAGAGTGTGAAAGGATAGACGATGAGGAAGAGGAAAACCCCCTCAAAAGAAAGAAGGGGAAGAAACCAGCTCGTCGTGCGTACATGGTTGTAGAGAATGTTGAAGAAGTGAATAACATTTAATAATGACTCCGTCCCCTCCCACGCTTTTGCTGTGGGAGGGGTTTTTCTTCTTTGTGGAGAAAACAAAATATAACCAAGGAGGCGTAGGAAAGTGAATGCTGCAAATCAATTTGTTGACATTATGAAAGACTTGGCAAAGCAGGAGAGACTCAATTCTGATCAGGTTGAGCTGTGCCAAGTAGTGACCGTAAAAGATCCGGCTCATTGCGGCGTTCGTCCGGTCGCAGACTTGGGCAAAGGAAAATTAGTAGACGTTGTAAACATGACCCGTTTTGATGTGTCCCCCGGGGATTTGTGTTATGTTTATAAAATCAACAACAATTTCGCCAATGCTTTCATCTGTTACACAAAGGGTAAGACGACCCAGAGCGAGTGCAGAATGATTTCTAAGATGATAGAAGAGGCGGTGGCGCCTTTGCGCGAACAAATAGAGAGTCTGCAGAGAGAAGTGACCGAGGTAATAATTACCGAGACCCTTCCAAGTGCAGATCAGATGAGTTTTTAAGGAGGCAAAATGAGGGTTAAGTTTCAAAAGGGGCTGGAGGAATACACCCATTTGGTGATGTTCGATTTGGCCACAAGGGTTTCTGGAGTATGTGTGTGGGACATTAGGGAACAGCGTCCCTTGTTCACAACAGTATTGCGTGTTAAAGAAGGAGTCGAACTTCCGGCGGCGTCGCTATATGAAGAGCTGGATAAGCTTTTCGCAGACATTGAGAACCGCGGGATAGACTTAAAAAATATACTTATTTATCAAGAGGCTATGCCCGCCCAGGTTAGCGGTGGGAATTCTACGGTGCAAACCTTTATATCTTTGGCGCGAAGTCATGCGATTTTAGATTTGTATACCTTTGTGAAGGGGTTGGCGGTGTATGATTACACGGGGGTTTTCCCGGTATCAACACACGCTTATTTACGTAGGATATTGGGTCGAGAAAGGACCGAAAAAGTAACAAAACAGGACATTCTCTCCTATGTTAAAGAGAAATACGACTTAGAGTCGCTTACTTTTGATGAGTCTGACGCTGTGTTTTTGGCGGAGACTTTCATAAATGTGAAGTGGAATAAAGATCTCCAAGAGGAGATTAGAGATATAAAAAGACATATAAAAGAACTTGTAGATCCTAAAAGGATTGCTGTGCTGAAGAAAGAACAGGGGCGTCTGGCGGGATTGAAACTAAAAGTAGAAGAAGAAAAGGGGTGATACGATGGGAAGAGGCACAGTTTACAATAAAGATATAACAGCGGATTATGAAAAAGTATGTGATAAGAATAAGAAGCTGGTTACGGATTTTTTAAAATACATGAAAAGCCTTGACAAAAGCCCCCAAACCATAAAACAATATGAAGAATGGCTCAAGGTGTTCTTTAGTTGGAACTACTCTGAAAACGAGGATAAATTTTTTATTGATCTAAAACGTAGAGATTTTGTATATTATTTTGGATGGTGCCGAGACCTTGGGATGAGCGCAAACAGAATTGCGACGCTCAAGTCTGTGCTGAGCAGTATGTCTACAGAAATAGAGCTCCTATATGAAGACGTCTATCCAAATTTCCATAACCAATTGAGGGCACTGGAACCAGTACATATAGCTCCGGTCCGGCAGAAGACTGTTATCTCTGATGAAGAGATGGCTAAAATTTTGCAGAAACTGGTAGATAAAGAGGAGTACCAGATTGCATGTTATCTGGCGTTAGCTTGCTCATCGGGCAGCAGGAAAGCAGAGCTCTTGCAGATGAAGGTCGACTTCTTCACTCCTGAGAGGGTAGTGTTTAATGGCTATATGTATTGCACCCCCGAGATTAGGACCAAAGGACGCGGAAAACAGGGCAAGATCATAAAGAAGTACGTCATAAAGGATCTGTTTGACCCATTTTTAAAGCTGTGGCTTAAGAAGAGAGAGGAGCTTGGAATAACGACGCCTTATCTGTTCGTGGCTAAGCATGGTAAGGAATATGTGCCTGCCACCGTTCCAACGGCTGATGGGTTTGCGAAAAAGATTTCAAGACTTTTCAATATTGAGTATTATGCTCACTCCAGCAGGCATTTCTTCTGCACTTCTTTGAAGAGAATGAAGCTGCCGGACGATGTGATCACACAGATCTTTGGGTGGGCCAACTCAGATATGATTAAGATATATTCGGATATCCCTGCTGAAGAACTGCTTGGAGACTTTTTCAACAGTTTTAAAGCGCCGGAGAAGACGATAGAGTTGCAAAAGGAGAAGAAAGATGAGTGAAAACGACAAACTAAAGTTGTCTGATTATATGCGGCTTACGATGGAGTTTGAAAAGGATCCAACACCTGAGAATGAAGAGAAGATACAGCAATGGATAGGACAGCTTATTGTTAAGGACTATCTGCCGATGAAGGTTAAGAATATCGCCATGGTTGATATTATGGTTCACATGGATGGCGAGTATGATGCTCCCGGAATAGCTGTAAAGACAGAGATGAATAAGATTGTGCACGGGCTTTTTGCTTATTGTGTCAATCTGGACAACGATATGGATTTTGTGTCTAAGACTTTTGGTGCTTATGACAGATATTTCCAGTATGGACTTGTAAAGGCTATAAAGAGGTTTTGCGCAGAGGATTATGAAGTGCTGTGTCGCATGGTTGACAATGCCTTCAATATTTCTAATATAAAGGCAATAGCTGACACGGCTGAGCTTCTGAACGAGACCGAATATGACAAGTGGATAGAAGCGATGAGACAACTGAAGGACGAGCTTACTCCTGACGTTTTGGAGGGCATTATTGCACTCGGCAATTTGTCGGCCAGTGACTTCCAGGAGCTTAGCAAGACTTTCGCGTCTGAGGCGCTTCAAGAAGCAAATAATCTCTTGGCGGCGAAAAATCTTCGCGATGAGAAAATTAAAGAAACTGAAAACGCAGAAAACACGGAGGAAGTGCCTTCGTGATCCGCAATAAAAAGTGAAAATGTCGTGCCCCGCTGAAATGCGGGGCTTATCGACACACATCTGTCTTTGGGATAGAGATCAGATGGAATGAGTTATTACTGTAAAGACGTAACCACTTGTTAAAATAGGGGTTGACTTTTTAGATAATATCCTATATAATACTTTTTAGAAAAGAATATAGGAGGATTAGATTGTATGGGATCTAAAGTTATTTTTTACCACAGCTTAACATGCCCGTCATGTGCAGCTGTAGAAATGATGCTAAAGAAAAAAGGAATTGAATACACTTCCTGCATAGATATTGAGGAAATGAAGGCTAAAGGTGTGAAACACATACCTACGGTCGGCTTACTCACCCCCTCGAATGAGCAGCAAGAGGAGCAAAGCGAAAAACTGTTGTTTGGCCCCTCGTTGTCACAGTGGCTGAGGGAGGTAAAGTGATTATGAACCCCCTATCGCAGGATAAGAGAGTAAAGGAAATTTTAAAGTTTTTTAACGAATATAAAAACGCAAGTAATGCCGCAACTGGCGCGAAGTATGATCAGAATGCAAATGTTACGAGTAAAAACATTGCAACCATGCAGGCGGAGTCTATCAAGAAGCTTGGAATAGATGTGCAGCGCTCTGTGGCTTATGAATACACAAGTAAGAGATGGGGAGAAGAAGTAGCAGATCAGTATATTGTTGATTTGACTTCTCATATTATTTATACCAATGATGAGAGCACGCTTGGCGGTTATCCTTATTGCGCTGCTATTTCTCTGTATCCTTTCTTGCTGAACGGTCTCAAGAATCTGGGGGGATCCAGTGGACCTCCGCAGCATGCAAACGGCTTTATTGGCGGTTTGATCAATTTGCTCTTCCTTGTGGCTGGGCAATTTGCCGGAGCGGTGGCGATACCTGAATTTTTGCCATATTTTGATCACTTTCTTCGAAAAGACTTCGGAGAGGACTATATTGATCACTTGAAAGACAATAATAGTGAGCTTGAGCGTAGGATAAAGGACTGGATGCAACAATTTGTCTATTCTATCAATCAGCCAGCAGGGAGCAGGAACTACCAATCTCCCTTTACAAATATCGCGTACTTCGACAAGTATTATTTCGATAGTCTGTTCCAGTCGTTTATTTTCCCGGATGGAGACTTTCCGAATTGGGAGACCACTAAAGAGCTGCAAAAAATGTTTATGAAGTGGTTCAATAAAGAACGGACGAGAGAGGTATTGACTTTCCCGGTCGAAACAGCGAATTGCTTGTGGGACCAAGAAACAAAAAAATTTAAAGACGAAGAGAGTTGTGATTTCTTTGCTGAAATGTGGGCCGAAGGACACTCGTTCTTTATGTATAACTCCGACAGTGCTGACGCACTTAGCTCATGCTGTTTCAGCGGGGATACTGAGGTACTTGTTAAGAAGCCCGGAGAAAAATTCGTAACTCTTGATACCTTTGAAAATATTGGGGATGGAGAATTTGAAGTTTTTCACAGAGGATCTTGGGCTAAAGGCAAGAGAGTAAAACTACCCAATAGACCAATGTATAGGGTTGTTGTTTCCAATGGTGAGGAGATCGTTGTGTCTGATAATCACATAAATCCGACAGATAAGGGCGAAAAACTTACCAAGGA
>Ga0310786_10008263_pt1 | contig 13394 bp, 9 predicted proteins | sample AusTroGonzalo_MG_FD_203881 | JGI IMG/M metagenome (GOLD analysis project Ga0310786, IMG submission 203881) | Bovine rumen microbial communities from tropical cattle in Woodstock, Queensland, Australia - Gonzalo_03 (v2) (version 2) | ecosystem: Host-associated > Mammals > Digestive system >... | reverse complement strand
TGATTGGTACAGCAAATATTGCTACATCTGAATACTTGAGTAAACTTTTGGAAAAAGATGGAATCAATCATTATGTTTTGAATGCTAAATTCCATGAACAAGAAGCTCATATCGTAAGTAATTGATGAAAATACAAGTCAGTTATCGTTTCTACAAATATGGCCTGAAGATGAACGGACATCAAATTAGAAAAATGATTGAACGATAAATTGGGAGATAATTATATAAACCGAGTAATTAAAAATATCAAAAATTGGAATATAAAACTTGATGTATATTCTTCAAAAGAATTTGAGTTGACTGTAGAAGCCATAAAGAGAATTGCATGAATTTCAGATGATGACATAAAACAAGCAGAATTGGATGTGATCAAAACTGATAAATTCAACTTGGTAATTAAATTTAATTCAAAGAAAAAAGAAAAGACTGATATTTTTGCAAAATTCTATTTCAGTAATGTAGAATGACTAAATGTGCCTACAATTGAAAAAGATTTACAATATTGATTGTTTGTAATTGGTACAGAGAAACACGAATCAAGGAGAATAGACAATCAGCTTAGATGAAGATCTGGAAGGCAATGAGATCCATGAAAATCTGTATTCTACGTGGCATTGGATGATTTGATTATGAGGAAAATGTGATGAGAAAAAATCATGGGAATTGCAGCAATGCTACTGTCAAAAGATGATTTAGAAAATCTAGAATTGACTCAAAAACAATTCACAAGTTCAATTGAGAGAGCTCAAAAGCAGATTGAAGCATGGAACTTTAGTACTAGAAAACACTTATTTGATTACGATAGTGTCATAGATAAACAAAGACATCAAATTTATGCAAAGAGAGACGAAATAATTGAAAGTGAATTAGATGAAGAAAAAAAGATTAAATTTGTAGAAGATACAAAGCATGATCTCAAAAATATTGTTTCTATGCTTTTGAGTGTAAAGATAGAAGAAGCAAAGAATTTGAAACAAAATGCTTTGGAATTCTTGGAGACGTTTACAAAAGAATTTAATCTAAAACTTAGTGAAGAGACAGCAAATAAACGACAAAATTTATGATTAAATGATTTAGAAGAAGAGTTAAATAAGACATTAATTGAGCGTTTAGAATCGGGATTCGCTAAGTTGGATACAGAAAGATTGTACGACGTATTTAGGGATGTTTTATTATTCCACTTAGATAAACTTCGAGTAGCTCATATTGATGAAATGCAATATTTGAGAGACAAAGTATGATTTATGGGATATGCTCAACAAGACCCATTGATAGTGTACAAGAAAGAGTCTTTTGAAAAATTTCAGACACTTATTTACACATACAAGGTTAATACCACGTCATACATTCTCAACCTTGATTTTGATGCAATTAAGCAACAAGACGAAGCCGTAAAACTCATCATAGAAAAGCAAAAAGCTGGAGATAAAGAATTCCTTCAAAAATTATCAAAAGTAAGTGGAAATTTGTGAGAGATGATAAAAGTTGTTCAAGCTGAACAAGCAAAGCAGCAAAAGGCCCAACCATTAGACAAGAGAGAGATGATATTTGAAGATGAGGATTGATTTGAAATATTTGAAGTAGATGGAGATAAAAAAGACACAAAAGAAGAATTATCTCAACCAGTTCCAGTAAATGTAAAAATTAGACCAAATGATAAAGTGACAGTAAAGTATGAAGATGGAAGGATGGAATATGAAGTAAAGTACAAGAAAGTAAAAGATGATGTAGAAAGTAAGAAATGTACAGTAGTCAGAATTCACAATGATTAAAAAAAGCCGTATCACCCATGGTGGCGGCCATTTTCTCTCAGTTCTATCGCAACAATGAGAATTATCATGATGCGATATAAACACGGGGCAAGCAGAATCGCTGAAAGGATAATCCAGAGCCAATTCCAATCGATAAACTTGAAAACTTTTAGTATCAGAAACGTAAGTACCAAGCTTTTTGTTAGAAACCATACTGTTTTATGGATAATTTTGGCGTAATCAGGATTATTGCTTTTGGCAATATTAAAGGCTACAAATAACAGTGTAACCAAAAATGGCAACACTATAATAAGCCAGTTCCAATCAACAAATTTTGTAACTTTTATTGAAATTAACAGTATAAATGCAGCTCTAGTTGCTTTTAGGATTTTTTCAATTTCCTCTTTACTAAAACTGAGTTTTACCGCTTCAATAAACGCAGCAATAATAGATATTAGAGGTGCTGTTACCCATCTCCAATTCCAATCGATGATGTGTAGAATCTTTAAGAAAGTCCACACATAGAACAACACTGTTAAGAAGCACAGTGTTTTAACCACTTGGCTAGTTGTTAATTCTTCTTTTTTCATGGTGTTTTGTATTTGTTGACTTATGTTATAAGTTTTATATAATAAAAGTCAATGGTTTTATTTCAATTCTTCCTTAATCTTACCAATCAATTGCAATGCCTGGAGTGGAATGATATTATTCACATAAAAACTATTGATGATATTTTTTACTTTTTCAAATTTTGGATTGGAAACTTGGACAAATTTATTTGGAGAAAATAGGCTCTGATTGCTTACTGTCTTTGTGCTCTGTGTAGAAGTCTCTTTCAATTTTTCCAAATTTTCTACAGCTCTTTGAAGTATCACAGCAGGGATTCAAGCTATTTTAGCTACATCTAATCAGTAACTTTTGCTTGCTTATCATTCGACTATTTTTTTCATAAATACTACTTCTTTCTCTGTCTCATAGACACTCACTGAATAATTTTTTACTCAATCATACATTTTCCCATCTCAATCAATTCGTGATAGTGTGTCGCTATCAGTGTTTTTGCTTTTATTTGTGTCGCTACATACTCCAAAATTGCCTTGGTTAAGGCTAATCAATCATAAGTTGATGATTTTCTTTCAAAACAGACAAACCAAAAATACAATTAAGCTGATTTTTTAAGCAAGCTATATGTTTTTTCATCATTCGATTTTCTTATATTTTTCAATATCTCTTCCAGTACATAATATTGAATTCCTAGTTTGTCTGCAATTTTTCTTTTAAAAGGATTTAAAATCGTTGTAGTATAAAATTTGTTATACATTTCTTGAGGTTTCTTTTCTTCTCATACTGTTCGGTTAGGATTCAATCAAATATATGAAACAAATACCTCAAATATATCATACGTTTTTGTCCTAGTTCTTTTTTCATCTACCTCTTCTGATAATAACACGTTCAAAGCTTTACATATTTCTTTTATTCGATGATTTATATTAGTAGTGTCTATTCTTTCATTAACAGTTTTATCTATTGTTTCATCATCTCAAATATAATTTCTTAGTATCTTACGTATCTCTATCCTTTGAGGATTTCTTATATTTTCCAATATTTTTTTCATCATAGGTAAATCAATTCCTAGTATACTTGCAATTTTTTCTTCAACGAATCACAAAGTTCTCGTAGCAGATTGACCGTACTCTCTTCCTAATTCTTTTGCAAATGATTCACCATAATACACCCTTCAGTCAGGATTTAATATTCAGTCAGGATTCAATCAATAATATAAACATAGTGCTTTAGGCCGGTCCTTTTTTCATTTTCAACCTTCCTGTTTTAATACTTCCAAAGCTTCTATTATTTTTCCTTTTCGATAATGTAAATCAAAAGGATCTCTATGTTCTATAACAATATTATATGGAAGATTATTTCATATTTTGGGAGTATTTTTTCTTACTTTATTTTTTTTAGGATTTTTTCATTGTTTTTTTGTAATAAATCATGGTTCTGGAAAAATTTTAATTTCTGGAGAATTATTTCATTCGTTAGTATTAATTTTATCCATTGGAATATTAATTTCTGGAGAATTACTTCATTTGTTAGTATTAATTTTATCCATTGGATTATCTTTTATTGTTTGGAGAAGATTTTCGTGTTGCAATTGATATTTTTGCAATTTATCAATTAATTTTTCTACTGCAAAACCTAAAGTTTTTCTTATAGACATTTCACTTCTTCCAAATTCTTGTGCAATTTTTTCAATAGTATGTTTTTTTCAATTAAGATTAAATTTGCCAGGTATAGGTATTCAAGAATATAAAGAAAATATTTTAGCCTGAGGTTTTGTCTGTTCTTTGTTGATTAGCTGATTCAAAGCCCGTGTTATATCTTCTATTGGATTATTTCATATAATATCTGAAATTTGTAAATCAATAGCGTGTTCTTGTTCAAACTCTCTCTTATATTTTTCCGAGACTTGTCAATCAGGAGTTAATTTTTCTCATAAGTTATTTCTAGCGTCGCTTATACTTTTTTTAATAGATGTTGCACTTCTATCTATACCATATTCTCTTTTAAATATTTCTGATATCTCTTCACAAGTATGATTTTTCTCCTCTGGATTTTTTCATTTAGGATTTAATCAATAAAATAATGCACATGCAAGAGCTTCTTGATATGTCTGTTTATTATCCATTAGACGTTCCAAAACCCGTATTATTCCGCTTTTTTCAGTTTCTTCTATAATTTTATTGTCTGGTGATTGTGTGTATTGATCACCTATAATATCATATAAAGTGTTTTCATTATCATCAGCAAAAGGTTTATCAAATGATAACATCATATTTTTTGATGTAAAATATGCATTTAAATAGTTTTCATATTGAACATCAGTTATCCCTAACGCCTCTTTTATTTCATTTTTTGTTGGCAAACGCTTTTCTTTTTGCAAAATTATTTCTTCAAACCTCCATATCATTAACATTAAAGAAGTTGTAGCTTGTGGATGCTTAATTATTGGTTCTTGTGATAAAAATTGCAAAATACTTTGTCTAATCCACCAAACTGCATAACTGATAAATTTAAATCATCTTGTATAATCAAATCTGGGTGCGGCCTTTATTAATCAAATAGATCATTCATTTATCAATTCTCAAAGATTTATTCTAGGGTTCATTTTTTTATATTGTTTTGCTACAGATACGACAAATCTTAAATTACATTTTGTGAGTATCTCTATTGCTTGTTGTTTAGTTATTCATAAATCCTCTCATTTTATTTTTTTTAAATCATTTTTACTGTCTCAAGTATTTCAATCAAGTGTATTTGAAAGTTCCTCTTTCTTTGTGACAAAAGTATCTCTGTGGCGCTTTCAATCTATCAAACGCCTGAGAGAGTCTGCCTCATCAGAACTTAATAATTCTCAATGAATTATTTTAGAAAGAGCTACTTCTTGAGTGATGCTTAATACATCAAATCTTGCAATATCTCTAAAAAGCGCTTCTAATCAATCGCGATCTGTTATTTGTGGAGTAATATTTAACACTCTCTTTCACATTATAAATTTTAACTGTATCTAAAAATATACAAGTATGTTTATTATAAATACTTATTATAAAAAGTCAATATTAGCTGTAATTATCTATTTCAGTTCGTCTTTAATCTTTGCAAGTAATTGCAAAGCTTGGAGTGGAGTGATATTATTTACATCAAAACTATTGATGATGTTTTTTACTTTTTCAAATTTTGGATCGGAAACTTGTACAAATCTATTTGGAGAAAATAAACTTTGATTACTTACAGTCTTTGTGTTCTGTGTCGAAGTTTCTTTTAATTCTTCTAAATTTTCTCCAGCTCTTTGAAGTATTATAGCAGGGATTCAAGCGATTTTAGCTACATCTAATCAGTAACTTTTGCTAGCTCATCACTCTACTATTTTTTTCATAAATACTACTTCTTTTTCTGTCTCATAGACACTCACTGAATAATTTTTTACTCAATCATACATTTTTTCCATCTCAATCAATTCGTGATAGTGAGTTGCTATGAGTGTTTTTGCTTTTATCTGTGTCGCTACATATTCCAAAATTGCTTTGGTCAAAGCTAATCAATCGTAAGTCGATGTTCATCTTCCAAGCTCATCAAAAATGATGAAACTATCTTTTGTCGCATTGTTCAAAATATTTGCTACTTCGACCATTTCAGTCATAAATGTCGATTGATTTTTTGCCAAGACATCACCACTTCCAACTCTCGCAAAAATTCAGTCAATTATCGGCATTTGGACTTCTGATGCGGGGACGAATAATCCACAGTGGGCCATCAAAACAATCAATGCATTTTGGCGAAGGAATGTGGATTTTCATCACATATTTGGTCATGTCACTACATGCAAAAATCATTTTTCTTCGTTCATTACCAAGTCATTTGGTATGAATTGATCGTTTTTTTCCAAGAATTTTTCTATCACCAAATGTCTTCAATTTTTGATTTTCAATTCTCCTGAATCAATATATTCAGCTTTTACAAGGTTGTTTTCACTAGAAAAAATAGCATGAGAAGTGTACAAATCAAACCAAGCTACGATATTTGCAAATTCATAAATTTCGTTTGTCATTGTTCAAATTGTATTCTTGATTTCTTCCAAAATCGCAAATTCTTTGCTAGCTAATCACTCTCTAGCTGACAATACTTTTTCTTGCATAGAATCCAAAAATTCACTTGAATATCTCTGTCATCACTTCAATGTATTTCTCCTTACTACATTGTACTTTTCAGCTGATTGTGTTGCTAATGCTGCAAGATTTGTTTCAAAAGTCTCAATATCTTTGTTTGTAATTTCAATAAAATATCATTGATTTGTCACATATTTCAATTTTACATTTACTACTCAGCTCAATTTTGCTAATTCTTGCTGATAATCTAATATCATTTCATCGCTATGGTAGGCGATTTTCCTCAAATCATCAATTTCTGTGTCTACTCAATCAGCGATGAAATCCATATCATTTTTGATATATTCATCATTTTTCAAAGTTTTTTTCAAAAAATTGTACAATTCATTCAATTTACTACATGAATTTTCAGACAATCCGAGTCTTTTTAGTTCATCCAAAATTTGATTATTTTCAAAGAATAATCCCAATGTAAATCTAAGTTTTACAAAAAATCATGGTAAAACTTTTTTGTACAAAATATTTGAAACTATTTTTTGTAAGTCTAATGCTCATCCCAATACTGCATGAAAAATTCTGGTTGTTTCGAGATTTTGAATATAATATTCGATATTATTTACTCTCTTTTTTAGTTCAGTTTTGTCTTTTATTGGATTCATCAAAATTGTGCGAAGTAGCCTTGCACCAGCATTTGTCTTTGTGTTGTCCAAGATCCCAGCCAAGCTGTATTTATCGTTATGTTCGTAATTGCTTGAAAATATTTCCAGATTTTTGATAGTAATCTCATCCAATAACACACGGTCTTTCATAGTGTGATGAGAGACACGAATAATATTTTTCAAATTATCTTTTTGAGTATCTTTGATATAGTGCAAAAGCAGAGCAAAAGCTCAAATTCTTCATCATTGTAAAGCTTGCCCAAAACTAGCCAAAGTCTGGATTTTGCATTGCTCCAAAATATATTTGTCAGGATCTACAGGGATATCATAGATAGAAATCAGGCTATTCAAATAATTTTTTATCGATTGTTGCAAAGCATCTTTCCCTTGCAAACCAATGTCCAAAATGATTTCCACAGGATTTAAAACAGCCAAAAACTTCTCCAAATCTCAAATTGATTCAAAGCTCTTTGTGCTGTATTCTCAAATGGTAAAATCTCACCAAGCCAAATGATAATTTTCTCCACTTCTGTATGGTTCGTAAGTGATAGCGGCCATATATGAGAAATTATTTTGGTTTTCTTTGATATATGTTCATGGAGTAATCACAGAAATCACTTCTCTTTCCACCAACTTCCCTGGTACAGGATCTGTAATCTGCTCGGCAATAGCTATTTTATAACCCAAATTCACCATTTTTGTGATGTATTTGTCCACACTGTGATATGGAACTCACACCATAGGGATTGGATTGTCTGAATTCTTGTTTTTAGACGTCAAAACTAAGTCCAAAAGCTTACTACACAGTTTTGCATCCTCAAAAAATATCTCATAAAAATCTCCTAAACGAAAAAAAAGTATACAATCACTGTACTGTTTTTTGAAATCAATATATTGCTGCATAGCAGGTGTATACGTAGTTGACATAATTAAATTTATAAATTTTACCTCAAAAATATCAATTGATTTTTTAATATAACAAGATGACCGTCGGGTGAAACCACAACGGCCATATCGTTTTTCTACTCTTGTGTTGTACTTTTCATTTTTCTATATCTCTACCGTATGTATCATACCTTTCATTCCAGAGTCCTATCCAAGGAGCGCTGATTGATAATAGTACCATCATTAGGACAAAGATTAAGATCCTTACGTCACGTTTTATTGGTAACGTAAAGGGTATTATGTATTGAATAAAAAGTGAGTATAGTAACAACACAACATATACAATACATATGATCAATATCACATGCAGTATATCATAGAGTCTTGAGTTAATGTTCCGCTTTTCACGGGACAACCACACCTTTGTAGAAACCCAACAGGTTCCTATGGTGATAATGACAGTAATAAGAAGGATCAAGAGAAACAATCCTAACTCTAAATTGATGATCTGTGACATAGCTTTAATGATTTTATGTTTTTATTATTGTAAACATTTTTTATAAAAAGTCAATACTTTTTTATCACAAACGTAAATATTATAATTTATGCCTTTGTGTAGCTAGGAATATAAAGTTTATCCACAAAATATCAATTGATTTTAAAAAAAAGAGACACCTGCGCCGGCGGGTGCTCTAGTTTTTGGGAGATGTACTACTTTTCTTGCTGTGGCGATTCGTGTGCTTTTTCCTCTAACTTGTCTATTCGATGTTTATTGTCAATTTGGATAGTTAAAATGAATAAAAGCATACCGGGAATCCACAATATAAACGCAAAATCCGTATAAGGAATTTCTAGGTTCATTGCAGTACTAATTGTCTTTAGCATTGGCCACGCAGCGGCCATTAAGCCATAAACAATTCTCTCGAGGATCCTCTCATCATCCTCGAGACTTCTGATAGCTTTGGTGATAAACACCGCAGTGGCAATGTCTATTGCCACAATTTTGATTAATTCAACCATAATGTTTGTTTTTTTAATTGTTTTTTTAATTGTTTGTTTAACGTTAATTAAGATTATCTACTAAATAGTAGCAGAACACTGGAAGACTGATGTCGATGCGTCCAGAGCCACCATCTCCATCAAAATACTTCCAAAATCCACAAGATGAATTCCAGTCAATAAATAGAGAAGCGTCGTTATCTTCCTCTCTTACTGAGGAGAGAATATCAATGTCTGGGATTTCAACTCCTTTTGTTTTCAATACATACTTGAGGAGATAGTAGTGAGGTGCTGTTTTCCACATCCTGTTGCAAATGATTGCATTTACTGGGATAGCGTTTGGATGTATTTCTTTCGCAATTCTACGAAGATCACCTATAGTGGTATCCTTAAAACACCCTTTTTCTTTTAGCATTTCTTCAGTTATCGCCTCTAGCAAAACGACAACCTTTTTTCCCATATACGTTCCAAGTAAATAGCCGACAAGTTTGTCTGAGCTATTACGAATTTTTACGTCCATCTCAAGTTTCCCATCATTGGTTTTATAAACCAAATCAAATGATACTTCATCAGGGTGTCTGAAAAGAAACTCAGCAATAGGCCTTGGGTCAATGCCAAGTTCACCGAAATTAAAAGTGTCATTCAACTTCATTTCAATTTGTGAGATTTTGAGATCTGCCTCCATTGGCAGATGGTCTGTTTCTGGTAGGTAATTAATACATTTATTGATTTAAGTTTGTATTATTTGTTGATTGGTTTTGTTTTCTAAGATCGTTTAGTATAATAAAAAATCACAAAAAGTCAACTAGTTAATTAAAATATAATAATTCAAAATAGTAAAAAATCGGCAAAAATGTGCAATTATTTTGAAATAAATGAGTTTTTTTATAAGGTGAATAAATAATCTAATCCTTGATTGATTGACAAATCCCCAGTCCTTTTGATATACCTAATGCCTTGCTGCATAAATTTTATCAAAAGCATGAGATCCGTACTGCACAATTTGCAGCAATATGGCATTGTATTTATGAGTAATAATATTTCTATTTATGACATGAAAATGAATCACTTGCTACGATATAGATTAATATAATACACTATCTTATCAGTATAAAGAATAATCTAAAAAATATCCATTTCTGGATATCCTTAGTGGGGCGGTTGATGGGGATCGAACCCACGACACACGGAGTCACAGTCCGTTGCTCTACCAATTGAGCTACAACCGCCATGAATTTATTCTGATAACTCAAATTTAAAGATTTGCTTTGAAATTTCAAGCAGAATATTTAATATAAAAATGCTTTATGACTAAGTGCAATAATTTTGAAAATCAAAAAAGTTGATTATAATATAGCAAACCAGAGATTGGATAGATACTTGAGAAAATATTTCAAACCTTACCCTGAAATTAAATTAAGTGATATTTTTTCTCGAATCAGGAAATGAGCAATTTTAGTGAATAATAAGAGAGTTGAATGAGATTACAGGCTACTTTTGGGTGATGAAATTAAATTTACAAACATAAAAACTTGAGACAAGAAACCAGACAAAATCGCAGTACCAAAAGAAAATAAAATCAAGCAACTTGATTTGAAAGATGTAAAAAAGATTTTAATTTATGAAGATGAAAATCGGATAGTATTTAATAAACCTGCGTGAATCGTAGCACATCCAAGCAATAGACATGAAAATGATTTGTGCATGAATGATTATCTGGAACAATATTGCAGACTCACTTGAACTCGAGATGGAAGTGACACATTCAAGCCAAGTTTTGGATATAGGTTGGACAAAGATACTTCCGGTGTTTTAGTTTGAGCGAAAAATTACGAGGCTTTACAGTATTTGAATGAAATTATCAGAGATAGAAAAATCGATAAAGAATATTTGGCATTATGTCTGTGAGATGCACCACAGCATGAGATAATTGAGAAAAAACTTGAAAGATTTTATAGCAAAAAATTTGGAAGTTCGCATATGAAGGTCTCAGAGACTGGACAAGATGCAAAGACTGAAATATGGAATCAAAAGAGTAAAAATAATCTAATTTTGTGAGAAGTTTCTCTTGTGAAAGTTAAACTTTATACAGGAAGGATGCATCAAATTAGGGTACATTTGGCTAGTGAAAGTCTGCCAATTCTCGGTGACATAATCTATGGAAATCCAGCTGCAAATAGAAAATTATACAAACAGTTGAAAATTAGTAGACAAATGTTACACTGTAGTAGGTATGGTTTTGTAGATATTGATTGAAAACAATTATCTTTCGAAGCACCAATGCCAAAAGATTTTAAAAAATTATTTAGTTAGATAATTTGTCATTCTGAGTGTAACGCAGTGAAACGAAGAATCTAAAATAATGTTCTTGTTGCATTAGGTTCTTCACTTCGTTCAGAATGACAAGGTAAATGAAAAAAGCTTTTATAACATAATAAAAATCTAATGAAAAAAGTATTTTGGACTAGTATTGTTTGGATTGTTTTAGTATGTGGATTTGTTTTGTATATGAAATGGTTTAATCAACCTTTAGCACAAAACGTTACATGATTTGTTTATTCTGGTGAAGAATGTCCTGAATTACAATGCGATGTACCAGTTTGTGAAGAAAGCGAACCAACAGAATGTGAATGTCCTGCTTGTGAAAATGCAGAACCAGCTGTATGTAATTGTCCTGCACAAATGGTTACCGATGCAGATGTTTGTACAAAAGTATTTGATCAATTAGATAAAATCGAAAAGAAAATTTCTGGAACAACTACAGAGAAGACTGAAGAAGAATTATTTGAAGAATTTAAAACTTGGTATGAAAACAAAGAATAATAATTTCGTTAATGTAGCAAAAAATTCTGCAAATGCAGGATTTTTTGTTTAAAATAAATTTACTAAAATTCAAAATATGTAAAAGAGGTTTGAAGTGTTTATGAAATCAAAGCTTTTACAATCTTATCTTTTGCAACTGAAATTTCTGCTAAAATATCTTTTGTCACCTTTTCTTTTTTGAAATTTTGGAATTTTGTAAAGGTAGATAACATATTTTCTTTGTAGTTCGGATCGTTGGAATCTAATAGAATATCGTCATACTTTTGGACGTAAAATTTAGCATTATCGTATTGATCATGAGTTCGAGGAATTGGCACCATCACGATTTTTAAATTGTAGAGCTTTTGCTCTGCAAGTGATGTAGTTCATGCACGTGTAAGTGACATATCGCAAAATTTCAAAAGTAATCACATATCTTGCTGTGAAACAAAATCAAAAATATGTACATTTTTAAATGAATCAAACCTTGATTTTAAATCTTGATTTTCTTTTCATAGTACGAGAAATATTTCATAATTTGAATATATATTTTTATTTTCAGACATGGAATCAATTAGATTCTCGTACAATCTTTTGGATCATTGAGAACCTCACATTACTAGCAAATGAGTTTTGTTTGAATCGGAATAAAACAACTGCTCTGCTAATGTCAACTTTTCTCAAAGTTCGGTATGAACTGGAATATTTTTTATACTTTCATGTGAAATTATATCATCTGACAATATCTGTCAAACTGTGACAGAATTAGGTAAAACATTGTCAAAACCTGTAAAAACTGTCGTGGCATATCTAGCTGCAATTTTATTTACGAGTCCTGAATGGACATCTGATTCATGGACAACTATCTTTTTTTTCAATATTTTTCAAGCAAAAACAACGGGCAACGCTACATATCATCATTTGCAGAAGATTGTGTCAATTTTATATTTTCTTAGATAGTGTATTGATTGGATTATTCATCGCACAAACTTAAACAAATCACGAATGTTCTTTAATTTTGATTTTAATGGTGTTTCTCTACGATATTTACCAGACACTATCGTCTGAAAAATTAAATTCTGATTGTTTTGTGATATTTTGTCGAATATTTCACTCTCCAATGAATTTTTTTCTCAAAATCGAATTATTTTGGATATCTCTTGGCTGTATTCTGGATGTTTGTTTATGTGTTCTATGATACTTTTTACAGGAAATACGTGTCATCAAGTACCACCTCCAGCCATCGCCAAATTTATTTTTCACATATCGACAAATAATGAAATAAATTTATTGTATGGTATGAAATATTTTTGTAGTTTCAAGAGAATTTAAAACACTTGATTTTGTATGATATATTATTATTTTGGAAAGATAACGTTAAAATCATTTTAGATATGAAGTATTTGGTATTTTATCCTGGTGGAGCACTTTATGATGAAGCTCTCCTGAAGTTTGTGCAAGATCACACAGACAACAAAAACGTAAATGATCTTAGAAAACTTAGAAAACTTATTGGGCAACTAAAAGACAATCATTTTATCTCTTTAGCTATCAATGATTTTGGAGAAAGAGGTGATTTCACCAACATTCTCATAGATACAATAACCTCATTAATTCGTCAAGAAGGAAAG
>Ga0310786_10008261_pt1 | contig 13395 bp, 19 predicted proteins | sample AusTroGonzalo_MG_FD_203881 | JGI IMG/M metagenome (GOLD analysis project Ga0310786, IMG submission 203881) | Bovine rumen microbial communities from tropical cattle in Woodstock, Queensland, Australia - Gonzalo_03 (v2) (version 2) | ecosystem: Host-associated > Mammals > Digestive system >... | reverse complement strand
CTATCTATGCCAATACGATGACGAACATGATTCCGTTCTTCGCTGGTGGTGGTATCGTGCCACATGCCGCCAACGGATACTTCGTGCCAGGCACCCATTTCAGCAATGACGTGACCCCAATAATGGCAAATGCAGGCGAGCTGGTGCTAAACCGTGCCCAGCAAGGCGCGTTGGCAGGCCAGCTCCAAGGCACCGCCTCCAACATCCACATGACCGCCAGCGTCCAAGGCGAACAAATAATCCTCGCCGCGAACCGCACATTCAAGCGCAAAGGCCAGGGCGAAATCGTCACCTGGAAGAATTAACCACCGTGCCCAGCGGTTCTCCGCTTGGCCTAAACAATAAAGATATGACAGGCAAAGATATAATCGTAACCCTCACAAACTCCAGCTCGCAAGTGCTTGCGAGCACCGCCATTAAGTCCCAGGACATCAAGACGCAGTGTGACACCCTTGAAAAAGCCAGCAGCACACAGCAGGCGTGGCGCGAGTTCGTGGCCGGTCGCAAGGACTGGTCGCTCACCGTCAGTTACCTCGTCCTCGCTGCCTCGAAGGTAAAAGACCTGCTGATGGTCGGCCAGACCTTTGGCATCACCGTCCAGAAAATCAACGACAACACCAACAAAGTCAGCGGCTCCGCCATCCTGACAGCCGTCCAGCAGACCTCGACCGTCGGCAATCTTGCCACCGGCTCGTTCACCTTTCAGGGCACCGGCGCACTGATTTAGAACGTGTAGTCATCCACGCCGCTCCAATCAGCATCCACCTGCACGGGCATAGCCACCGCACCGCCACCGCCGAAGATGTCGCCTGTGTAGTTCGTGACACGATTCTGATGTATCGGCACATTCTCCAGCACGCACTCGCCCAGCTCATTGTCGTTCGCGTCGTATGCCGTAATCGTCACCTTTGTCAGCACGTCGTCCGCCTCATGCGGCATCGTATATACTTCGTACACCCCATTGACATCAAACGCCCTCACCTCCGTCTGTCTCGAATTGACACAACCGAAGCCCGTCAGCGGCGAAAGCGTTGACGACCCTCCCGTGTAGTAGAACTTCAGGCTCGCAATATCATCCCGCAGGCTCCCGTCCGTCAGCGTCAGCCGTAGCATAGCCACCGACCTGTGCAGCGTCAGCACCGTCTCGCTCCTCTCATCACCAACAGTAACCTCCCCGCAGAACGAAAACGTGTCCGTTACCTTATTGTTCGGGAACGTCACCTTCTCCACATTCGTAATCGTAGCCGACCCGCCGCAGTTATGCGCCACGGCCACCACGCGATACGTCCCAGGAGCCACCGCCAGCGACACCAGCCCGAACGCCCCGTCGCCCAACGTCTGCGCCACCGTCTTAACCTTCGCGCCGTCAGCTGCAAATACCGCCACGTTCAACCGCCCGCACACATTCTCCAGCTCAACACCCCCGCGCGTCTCACCGCCGTCAACGGCCATTCTGAGTACTAAGTTTGCATCGGCATCGTGCCCGCTGCCTTCGTCAATAACTACCTTTTCACAGGCTGACAGCATGATTGCCGTCAGGAGATACATTAACTTTTTCATAACTTTACCATTCTAATGTGTAACTGTCGAGCCACTCTGTATTGAGCGACACGCTGAATGTAGTCGCGGACGTGAACAGGTTGCCGATGGCCTCTGTCACGCGGTTGCGCAGGAAAGGAACATCGGACAAAGCAACGCTGCCAAGTATGTCACCGCCGGAGTTCTTTGCAACTATGCCGACATCAGCCGTCCACTCGTCATCATCGCTCAGGCTGAAGAGGTTCACCACAAGCTGTCCTGACGTGCCGATGTAGGATGACGGGACAGCCACCGTGCGCGAGTCATGAGACTCGCCGACCGCCGCACCTGTTGTGTAGTCAATACCGGCATACCAGGGGGATTGTGTCAGCTCCAATGTAGCCGTACCAGTCGGCACCTCGTCGTTGACGGCGACTCTTAGCTTTGTTACAACGCGGTCAAGAGCGACTGGAACCGACGAAGCCGACCCGCTACCAACCGTCACGCTAACGGATTTCCAGAATGTGTCGCTGGGAGACAGCCACGTAATATCCGTTCCGCTGACGGTTGGAGTCTTACCGCGTGCAGCCACGAAATAGACGTTGTGCTCACCGTAGGCCATTGCAACGGACGGAGACGAGAAATCCACGTCGGCTGCCACCTTATGGATTGTCTGGACGAGCTCCCCGTCAACATAGTCAAACAGCCAAAGGTCGGTCATCTCCTGCCCGTCCGCTTCCAGTGAGCGCGTAGTCACCGACCACCCGTTACTGGAAACCTCAAACGTCACATTCTTGGCCTTCTGAGGCTCTGTCGGCATTTCTACCTTTTCTTCACAGGCGGTTAGCGTCATCAAGGCGACCGCCATAAACAAAAACTTTTTCATAGGCATTTTATATTTGAGTTAAACATCATCATCTATCAGAGCGTCTTGCGGTTTTCCCGCAAGAACTGCCGCTACTCTATCGAAATCGTCATAGACCGCTTTAGGCATCACCTTAGCGTAGCGTTGCGTCTGTCGGATGTTGGTATGTCCGACCATCTTACTGACGTGTTCCAGCGGCACCCCGTTTGACAGCATCCAAGTCGCAAACGTATGACGTGCAAGGTGGCTGTGCAGCTTAGACGTAAAACCAAGAGCCTGCTGAATCACCTTCAGACAAGCATTATACTGCGTATTATTCATCTTCGGCACCTCCCATCCGTACCGTTGCAGAATCTCCACCACCGGCGGCAACAACTGCGACACATACGGCACCCCCGTCTTGATCCTATTCCCGACATGCACCCACCGCTCAGAGCGTCCGCTGGTTCCCCCAGCGGCCTCCCTCTTATAATCAGCAATATCAAACGCCTGCGCATCCGAATACGAAAGCCCCGTGTACATCTGGAACACAAACAAGTCCCTGGCAATTGCCATCTGAGTGCCCGCCAACGGATGCAGGCTCTCTAACGCTTTCATCTCCTCTTCCGTCAGATACTCCGTCGATTCGCTCTCGCATTTCCGGAACTCACCTCTAAGCCTGTCATACGGGTTCTGTTCGATTTTCCCCATCTTCACCGCCCGCGCCAGCAGCGACTTCAAATCCTTATGATAATTATGCACCGACGCGCTGCTGATGAACTCCCGCTCACGTCCAGCCTGTACGTCAGCATTTGATTGCGGTTTCGGCAGCTTATGCAGCCAACCGTCCCACTCGTATATATTCTCAACCGTCAGGTCTTCCCACTGCCTGATCCTGCCAAACGCCTCCAGCCGTTTCTGCATCACACGGAAATGCCGCCGTGTCCCGTCCTTTACATTCAGGGCCGCTATCTGACCGTCAATCCAGTTCAGCAGCACGTCCGGCTCAGTAGCCCGTGGTCTTTTCACCTCAAACAGCTTCTCCTTGATAGCCGCGACATCAATCTCCCGTCCGTCATCCATGCAGCGCGTCACCTCCTCGCTGACCTTCCTCACCATCGAGCCGAGCCTGTCATTCAGCGTCTCAGCGTCGGCCCTGTGCAGCACCGTCCCAGCCCATTGTTTAGGAAGGACGCGCACGCCCGTACTAATATAATATGACTTGCGGTTTGCCGAAATCCTTATCTCCAGCAAGCCCTCCGTGTCCTTGTTCGCTTTCTTCTTTCGGTCGTACACCACCGCCGTTGTATAGTTGTTCATCTTGTTTTTCGTTTTAAGTTATCTTCATTCGCCGCGGTTCAGGGTCATAACCCTACCAGCATTACATCTATAAATCCCGTTTTACCGCGCCAAGGTAAAACATCCGGGTAAAACATTGGTAAAACATTTCGCGGAGAAACACCCCTCAAATACCTACTAACCCGTTTTACCGCCATCCTGCACAATCTCTCGAAACATTAATAAAATCGAGGGTTTTCAGGTGCTATCCATCAAACCCTCGATCTCTTTCTGTGATTCCGGCGGGATTCACTATAATCGAGGGGTTTATTTGTATTTATGGTGGTTTTAGAATTTTCATTTTTCAAAAGGTAAAACAATTGGGTTATTTTTATGCGTTTTTACCTTCAGCTGCTCCGACGGGGAATGGATAGTCGGTCATGGCGTTGGAGTCGATGACGCGACGGAGTTCGGCGATGCGGTGCAGGCGTTCTTCGGCGAGCTTGGTGAGGTCGGCGATGCGGTCGTCCTTGGCTTTGATCAGTTCGTCCTTTGTTGCGAGTTCACGCTTTAACGACGCAATGGTTTCGTCGGTCTTGGCGAGGATTGCGTTGATGTAGCTGGAGAAGTCGGGGTTACCGTAATCACGTTCTGGAACTTCTGACAGTAGCATATAGTCGCTGTCGCCCTGGAACCACTTTAGATTATAACGATTACCGAATGCGGCGTTGAGCTTATTGAATGTCTCGACGCTGACGCTTTTTATTTCATTATTCTTTATACGTGTGAAGGTGACAGCATTGATTCCTGTCATCTCTGCCAGTTTATTGAACTTTGTAATGCCGTCAGTTGCGGCTATATCGTTCAACATTTCACGGAACTTTTCTCGTGTATCGACCATAAATTAGTTCAAATTAGCACGTTTTCTATTAAAATTACTTAAATAATTGCACTAATTAGCGTAGATTTGCACGCCATGTAATTTTTTATTATTATATTTGCACCCGAAACAAGCAAGCAAGCAAGACAACGAGGCAAGAAAATAGCCGTCAGACGGTAGGCCGTCTTAGCGGAGCGGATAACCGCCATTGCAACACACTTTTGGCGAGGTGTTAGTTTTGCAAATATACGGTTTTTTCTGCCAAGTTGTACGCAAGCAAGCAAATAATTAAGAAAAATTAAAGGAATAATGGTAACAGACAAAGTAACAAAGGAGGATTTGAAGGCTTTTGCCGTGGGCGACCAGAAGGTGTTCACGCTTCCGAATTATAACAAGGCAAGAGCGGCGCAGAGCTATGCAAACCAGCTGAAGAATGACGTTGAGACATACGGTTGGACGTTCAAGGCTATTATCGGTGATGCGATTGATGGAACGATGCAGCGAACGGTGACAATTACAAGGACAGCATGACCTCGCGGGATAACCGCGAGGCGCACTTAACGGATAAGGAATTATGGCTGAGATTGACAGACAGTTGAGGAAGGACATTGCTGCGGAGGTGGCCGTGGCGGTGAGGGAGACGCTGGCCAGGATGGAGGAGAAGTGGCTGACGGCGGAGCAGGTGTGTGAGCATTTTGCGATTGCAAAGGAGTGGTTGGAGAACTACGGCGAGACTTTACCGAGGGAGACGTTTATTGTTGAGACGGCTGACGGGAAGAAACATGTTAGCAGGTTTAAGTATCCGATGCACAAAATTAACCAATGGATAGAGGAGGGGAAAATGAAGAAGCTGAAGGTTTTGAAGATGTAGTAGGGGTTGTCACGATGGAATCGTGACGCAAAGGACGAAGACTTTGGAAGGTTAGCTCAGGTGGTTTAGAGCGGCTGACGTGGGAAAAACGGCGAGATGGAAGCGACACGTTGGTGGAACATGTAAACGACGGTGGTTCGATTCCCCCACCTTCCGCGAAGATGAAAGGAGAAGAGGTCATTGACATTGTGGACACTGGAATGTAACCAGAATAAAATAAAGAGATGGTGAGGGAAGCTCGCGCGACGGTTAGTAGGCAGACACTGAAGGCCGTTGGCACGCTGTAAGGCCGAAAGGCCGTAACCGTGACGGTTGACGAAGAGCTGGCCCAAAAGGAGTGATACTGATGAGTCTGGCTGAAAGACCTATTCTTTGTGAGTCGTCAAACAGATGACGGAAAAGGGGAAGAGCCATTAGGAGACTGCGGCACCGGGCCGTTGGTACCATTAAGTCACTCCAGGACATGCTGTCGTTAATGCGGCCACCTTTCCTTTCGGGGGAACCGAAAGGCGCACTGGAAGGGGAAGGTGACGGAAACCCAAGCCCGTTAAACGCAGAGGGGCGACAACAAATAACAAGGCGAGACTGGCGGCTGTGCGACCGCGTATAACAATAGTAGTAATTATTCCTTCAGAATTTCAAGAGATAGTGGACGTGGCTGCGGTCTTGCCTTTTTTCAAGCGGGGGAACCGCTTGACGCTGTGATTGATTTTTTTACAACTTAAAACAACAACAATTATGGAAGATTTATTTGAGATTTTGACGAACGAGGACAAGTCATTTCAGTTTGACTGGTGGGTTTATGCTATCGTTATGCCGGTGGCTTTGGTGGTGTTGATGGCTATTGCCGGATGGCTGGAAGGATTTGTATGACCGATGTATGATCCGCAGGATGATGCCATATTTGGCCACGATATGCGGCATAAGCCGCCGATGGCTGACTTGCTGACATCGAAGAATGGATGGGAAGGCAGTCACGGACGGCTGGCTTACTCGCAAATGGTCAGAACGCAAACTGGCAACGTCAGTGAGTATGCCGTCAGGATGCTTGGTGGTATGCCGAAAGGTTACATCATTGTCAGCGAGAAGTCAGTCAATTATGACACTGGAACGGCTATTCGTGTAAGTCACGGAAGGGTGGCGATACCTGTTAAGGAGTTCGCACGCCAGCGTCACCTGACTTTGAGGGAGCAATGGGAACTGATGAACCCGCAATGGGTTGGGACATATTTCGGCATGAGAGGCGAGGACTTGTATGCAAGCCGGAGGCCAAGTTTGGCGAAGGCCGTCAAGCAGGCTCAGGAAGATGGCAGCTACGAGGATTTCATCAGTCAGTTCTGGATAGTTAGCGACGAGCACAGGGATGCCATCTACCGCATTAAGCAAAGGCTGGAAGACCTGCAAACAGAAGCAGGAAAGCTGCGCGACAGTATGTTTGGCATTGAGCTGAAGATTAGCAAGGTAGAGAGCGACATCCACTATCAGCGTTATACCGCTTATTACTATGAGGGTATGAACGTACACGAATGCTTGACAACGTTCAGGTGCCAGTATGAGGTGCTTAGAGCACAATTGTCGGAGGTGCAAAGGAAGACCGACAGAATCAAGGAATTTATTAAAAATACATCTTTTTAACTATGGCAAAGAAGAAACTACCATTTATAAGTGTAGAACTAATTCCTAACGGATATAGTTTGAAATTTGAGGGCATGACTCAGCCAAATGGCTATCTGTATTTCTCGCCGGATAAACTACTGGATGGATTTATGATGCACATCGGGCTGGGAATGACTGGGCAACTCGATACATCGACGATGCAAGATTTCATTGTTGCCGTTTGCAAATGGAGTGATAACAAGAAGTGCGTCGATGAAATAGAGCGTCTGAAACTTGAAATGAAGATGCTGAAAGGGAAACGCGCTGCTTTGGCTCGTCGTTTGATAGACGAACGAAGGAGGCATAGGTCGCTGGCCGAAGACATCAATAGCTTGATTCACGAGCTGAAGGACTACCCAGACAAAAGCATCCGTGAACGATTGTCGAAGGCAATGAGGGGGCATACTAACCTGTTCGAGCTATCGCTCGACAAACTTAACGTAAGCGTGAGCGACTTCTTGAATGATGATGAAGAAGAAACAGATAACCAATAAATAAATTTAAGTATGGAATTTGAAGGTAGAATATCTATGGTGCTGCCGACCAGAACTGGTGAGCGGCAGGACGGTACGGAGTGGAAATCGCTGCCGTTTGTGTTTGAGTATTTCGAGAATCCGAGTGACCGATACCCTGACAGGGTGTTGCTCGAATCGACCGACCATGACATGATGCGGAAGATCGGGCAGTTTGTTGCGCGAGGCGGTGACAAGAAGGCTATTGTGAAGGACGGGCAGTGTGAACTGATTGGCGAGATTAAGTGCCGGTGCGGATGGAGCCATAAGGTTATTTCCTATAAAAAGAAGGACGGTAGCGGGGAAGGGCTTATGAATCAGATGCGGCCCTATAAGCTGGAGATTCTTTCTAACGCCGCTGACGCGGCTGGCACGGTGGCGCAGACGGTGCAGCAGCCGTTCCCACCTGTACAGCAGCAGGACGGCGACGATGACGATTTGCCATTTTGATTTGAGGGATTGTGGAGCGGCTGTTTGGTCGCTCCGCTTTTCGTCGCGGGAGAACCGCGACGCGCTGTTAATACATGAAGATATGGACAGGAGAGAGAAGGACAGGGAACGCTATTTGCGGCAGCGCGAGGAGCGTTTGCGGCATCAGCGTGAATACTATCAAGCACACAGGGAAAAGATACTCTTGATGAAGCATTTGAGGGGGTGTTTGACCTATGGAACTATACGAAAGAAATATGAGCGAACAGAACAAAATACCACTGCCAGGGGAGGCGGACGCGAAGCCACCGAAGCCTGACTTTCTGAAGGATGACAAATGGTTCGACGTAGATATTAGCGCGGACTTCCTTGACTTCACTGAACCGTACAAACCGCCGAGATATACGATGAAGCGGTTCGACATTCCGTTTGCCAACGTCGGTGAGTTGCACATCATATCAGGCAAGCCAGGCAACGGCAAGACTGGACTGATGTCGCAGCTGATGGTGACGCTGCTCTGTGGCAAATTCGGCAATACTGAGTATGCGTTGGCCGAAGAACGGCCACGGCCTCGCGTGCTATATATTGACACAGAGCAGGGCAAGGATGATACCATCGCCATCAAAAACCGCGTCTGCTCGTTGGCTGGTATTCCATACGACAGACCGCAAGAGCAGTTCAAGGTGCTGAGACTGCGCGACACGGAAGAGGCGAAAGAACGGTGGGCAAAAATTCTGAAAGCCATCTACATGGTACAGCCGACAGACATATTCCTTGACGGTCTGCTCGACATCGTGAAAGACTACAACGACCAAGTGGAGTGCCAGCCGATTATACGCAAGTGTATGATGACGGCGACGCACTACGACGCGAGTCTTTGGACGGTACTTCACGAAAATCCGATGGTTGACAAGCTGGTAGGTACGCTCGGAAGTATTGCACAGCGCAAGGTTGCTGAGATATTCACCGTTGTCAAGGTAAAGCAAGCCGACATGAAGGAGAACGACCGCCGCGCTGATCTGCCGGACATCTATTTCAAGGTGAAGCAGGTGAAAGCGCGTGGACGAGATGTTGACGACTGGCTGTTCCGATACGAGACGAACGTTGGCGGTTGGGGTCAGCCGGTGGAGCTGACTGACGGAGGTACAAGCGTGGTGAATGACCGCGAGATGCAATTCATAAAGGAGGCAGACAAACGGTTGAAAGACTTCAAATGGACTTCAGCAGGAGCGACGTACACCGAACTCGACCGCTACCTTCGTAAGAGCGTGAGCGGAAGGCGTTCCAGTGACCTGATTAACATCGCTATGGAGCACGGAATCATCTATAAGAGCGACAAAAAGAAATACCATTACAACGGACTAAAGGAGATGCCGAAGGATAACTCTCAGGATTTACCATTTGAAGGTCCGAGCGGTGGGGATGTACCATTTTAATATCTAATAAAAAACAAAATAAACCATGACAAGAAATGAATTTTTCCTAAGAGCCATTTTAAGCATGGCATCAAATAAAGGTTATACTGAAAAGTATGTACATGAAATCTCCTGCGATGACATTATTGAAGATGCATTACGTTTGACATATAAAGTCGGTGTCAGAGACTATGATGATAATGAAGGAATTTTTGGTTTTGACGATGACTAAAAGAATTATCTAAACAGATTCCCACCGCATAGCCCCTCGCACCCCACACCCCCACCCCCTATATTATATAGGGGGATGGGGTGTGGAGGGATGCAAGCGGCAAGCGGGCGACGCGCGTGTGCGCGTTTTGGTTTTTCATGTTATCCATCCTTTGCAAAGATTTCGCTAAATGTTTGCAAAGATTTCGCTAAATGTTTGCAAAGAATGCCGAAAATATCAGATGACGTAGTAAGGGCGGTGACAGAGGCCGCGAAGATTGAAGACGTGGTTGGCGACTTCGTGACACTGCGGAAGGCGGGCGTAAACTTGACGGGGCTGTGTCCTTTTCATGACGACAAGAACGACGGCAACTTCATCGTGAGGCCGTCGACGATACCGGCGGCGAGACACGGCAACACCTACCGCTGCTTTGTATGCGACAAGAAGGGCGGGCCGGTACAATTCCTGATGGACGCGGAGCGGATGACATTCCCTGACGCTATCCGATACCTCGGCAGAAAGTATTGCATCGAGGTTGACGACGTACCGATGAACTGGACACCGCCACCGCCAAGGCCAGTACCGCCGCCACCTCCACCGTTGGAACTGCCGAGAAGTTGGGTGAAGAAGACGATGAAGGTAGACTACAATCAGAACATCTTCACTTATTGGTTCGCCCTGCTGCCGTGGAACGACGCACAGCGGGAGACGGTCAGTCAGACGTTGTGGGAGTATTGTGTTGGCGGATGGAAGGACGGGCGCGTGGTGTTTTGGATGATTGATGTCGACGGGAAGCCGAGGGCCGCGAAGCTGATGGCTTATAAGGATGACGGACACCGTGACAAGACGGCACACCCAGGTTGGATATACAACCAAGACGGGTGCCGGCAGGCTTGCAAGCCCGACGAGCACACAATCTTGAAGCCGTTGTTCGGCAGTCACCTGTTGAAGCGATACCGAAAGGCGCACGTCAACATCGTTGAGAGCGAGAAGACCGCCTTGGTCATGGCGAACTACTATGGCGACTTCGAGCATTATCTGTGGTTGGCTTGTGGTGGCCTGAAGCACATGACGCTCGAAAGTATGCAACCGCTGATAGACCTTGGTAGGAAGGTGTGGCTGTGGCCAGACAAGGACGGCGTGAGCGACTGGCAAGAGGTGGCCGACAAACTCGGCAGCGAGAATGTGCAAGTCTATACACGATTCATTGATACGTGCTGGACTGATGAAGACGGCGGCAAAGCCGACGCTGCTGACATTGCCATCCGCATGATGCGCAACCCTGACTTTGTGCCGCGAGAGATACAGACAGAGACCAAGAGCGCGACCGACTCAAAATCTGCGGACGGCCTACCACACGGCGCGACCCTTGACTCTCTGCTTGCCATCGACGAATGGGTGGCCATTCACGAAGACGAGCCGTTCGTTGACCCCATAGAGTTGCAAGACCAACGGGTGAGGGAATGGCGGGATATACTAAGACAACGATACAATTTTAACAAGACAAGATATGGAAGAAAAGTTTGAACCGATGGGCACCAAGGTTGCACCCTGGGCAGCGGTGGTGTGGAATGCGGTATGCGAAGCACTGAATACCGACACGTACCACCTGCTCCAGCAGTTCATCTACGCCATGATTCGAGGGGCCAGCGAGCAGCATGAGAAGTCGCCGGAGATTGAGCGGCTGATGCAAGCCCTCGACCTCGATGCCGGTTGGCAGAACGCCATCAACCTATGTGCGCCGAACGGTAAGCTGTCGATAGCGCAGATGATTCTCATCGTGGAACAGGAAGGAAAGAAAGGATTCGGGGCTGTGATGCTCGACAAGCCGTTTATGGGCGAATGTCGGCAGACGGAGAACGTTGACCAGATATTCGAGCGGCTGACTGAGGTCATCTTCAAAAGAACCTATATGAAGCTGCGCGAGGCTGGGCGCGTGATGAACGTGAAGAGTCAGCGGGAACTGTTGGAGACGATGGCCGACGGTCTGATACTTCAGGAACTCAATGAAGCGTTTGCCAACGAAATGCCAGGCTACGGAGAGCATGCCGACAATGGCCGACCCTACGGATACGGCAAGAAGACCAAGGCCAAGCAACGGCGAACACCCGACAGCGTGGCACAAGACCAGCGTATCAAGTTCGACGACTACGACCGCGAGGTGGCCGACTACGAGGCCGAAGGTTGGGAAGGTGAGATTAGCGGCTGCGACCGTGACATTGATGATGAACTGTTAACGAGATTCAAGGACGATGATTGACGTAAGCGACTACAAGCTTCCCAAGCAGGAGCAGCCGAAGAAGAAACCGAAGGCCGACCATGCGACGTTCGAATATATGAAGTCGTTGCCGTGGCGACCGTTTGACGTGGAATGGTGAGCGTATGAAGAAGAAAGAACCCACTCATTTCGTCAATGCCGAGATGATGGCCGACTACTTGGACGAGCACAACGGCGAACTGCCGCACGAGTCCGACAACCGGGAACAAGACGTGCTCAACTACGGATGTGCCAGTATCGACGACATCGACAAACTCATCAAACACATGTATGGCGACGTATGAGCAAGAAGGAATACCGACGGCGACCTGAGCATCAAGCACTGTTCAACTCGAAAGAGTGGCGAGACATCAGGCAGTTCACATACGAACGAACGGGCGGACTGTGCGAGCGTTGCCGTGAGGAAGGGCAAGAGTATGGTCGCAAGATTGGCGATGCCGACCTTGCACGCGACGGTTGGATAACGCCTGGTGTGGATTGTCACCATGTGATACCTTGGGAAACGGGGCGCACGATGGAAGAGGTCAAGCGGTTGTTCTTCGACCGAAACAACATCCGTCTGCTTTGTATTCCCTGTCACATCAAGACGCACCAGGAACTCAAGAGCCATGATGCCGAGACTATCAAAGAGCGCAAGGCCATAAAGCGTGAGAGATTCATGGAGAGAAACGATCCAAACTATAAACCACAAAAAGATTAAAGATTATGCCAGTGGGATTTTCATGGAACTTAGGCGAGTACGCCTTCAAGAGTGCGGACATCAACACCGCATTCGAGGTGACGGGCCTGGCGGAGCTGTCGAAGAAACTCGACGCACTGCTGCTAAAAGACCCGAAGATGGAGAAGAAAATACAGCACATCATCGGTCGGGCACTGCGCAAGGCCGAGAAGTCGCTGGAGAAGTATGTCGATACGAGCGTGCTGAAGAGCGACCCGCGCCACGCGGCGAAGGCTATCAGGTACACAGTGTATCGGCGCATACTCGGTGGTAACCTTAACATCTTGCACGGCAGGCAGCGAGGTGCGGCGACGGGTTACACACCTGAGCGACACCCGTCATCAGGTCGGGGCGGCAACCGCAAGACCCGCAGTGAGCGCACTATACGCATGGAAGGCTACGAGGGTGTTGACCGCTCGTTCATTCTTCGCTTCCAGAATGCTGGTGCCCGCAAGGGTGGCGGCATCCGTCAGCTTGGTAAGACGAACATGAAGGTTGATGAGCATCGCGCAAAGGTTAGGCGAGGCATTCAGGGCGGCGACGTGAACAAGTATGGTAAGACGGTAAACACTGGTAGCCGTGGCCGCCTTGCGGCCCGCAACTGGTTCGGCAGCATCTCTGACTACTACATGATGGAGGTGGCAGAAACCATCGAATATGAGGTGGACAGAGCAATCTCTGAGGTGTTCGGTAATGGTTGACCAAACCTTAACGATTTGTTAAAATTTAGTTAAATTAACCCCCATATAGGGTCATTTAACTTTCGAAGCCCAAACTTCCGAAAT
>Ga0310786_10008259_pt1 | contig 13397 bp, 22 predicted proteins | sample AusTroGonzalo_MG_FD_203881 | JGI IMG/M metagenome (GOLD analysis project Ga0310786, IMG submission 203881) | Bovine rumen microbial communities from tropical cattle in Woodstock, Queensland, Australia - Gonzalo_03 (v2) (version 2) | ecosystem: Host-associated > Mammals > Digestive system >... | reverse complement strand
CCCAGCTTCCACTGCATGACGGCCTCGGCCCAGACCTGCTCCCGCTCGCCGTCGAGATCCGCGAAGACGTTCTTGCTCCGCCCGATGACGTCGATGTCCACCGGCCAGAAGCGCCGGTTCCCGGTCGCATCGGTCAGGCACTCGCGGCTGTTCGTCGTGCCGAAGAAGACACACTGCCGCGGCCGGTCGTTCGTGTAGCGCCCGTAGGCCGCGCGGTAATAGTCGCTGGTCTTGCTCAGGAACATCTTGACGGCGTTGATGTCGGTCTTGTTCAGGGCCTGCATCTCCGCGATCTCGTTGATCCATGTGCCCTGGATGGTCTCCATAGCGTCCTTGTCCCCGAAGGTACGGAGGGAATCGCTGAACCACTCCCCGCCCAGCTTGGCCAGGATGGAGCTCTTGTACCGGCCCTGTCCGCCGACGAGCACCAGCATGGTGTCATACTTGCAGCCGGGCCGCATGATGCGGGCCACGGCGGCGACGAGGCTCTTCCGGGTGACTGCCCGGGTGTATGGTGTGTCCGCCGCGCCAAGGTAGTCGATCAGCAGCCGGTCCAGGCGGGGCGTTCCGTCCCACTGAAGGGCCTCCAGCCACTCCCGGACGGGGTGGTAGGCCTGATTGCTTGCGACGGCTGCCACGGCGTCCAGGATGTCCTGCTTCGCCATCTTTCCGAAGAAGGGCTCCAGATACAGCCGGAGCTGCGCGGCGTCGTCGTCGCTCCATACGGGGCTCGTGACGGGCCGCTGCCACGGCATCTCGCCGGCTACCTCCATGCGGCTGCTGAAGAGGTTGAGGCGGATCCGGCCGGCGAGCTGCGGGTCGTTCTCCAGGACCACGCGCAGGTTGTTCATGCTCTTCTCCGGTGCACCCTGGCCGTTCAGCTTGAGCTTCCGCCGCCAGGCTCCGTCATCTGTGGTAGCACCCACAGGTGCGAAGGCTTCCTGTGCTTTCTCCCAACGCTCGTCCAGCAGCAGGGCGCTGACGTTTGGATCACTGCGGGCCAGCTCTGTCATCGCGGTGTAGCTCGGCAGCCGTACCGTCGGTGTGCCCGGCGCGGCCTCGTCGTCCTGGTCGCCGAAGCGGTGCAGGCGGACGAGGTCGAAGGCGTTGACCAGCTTCCCGCTGCAGGGGTCGGTGGCATGGTGCGAATAGAGGAACGCGCCGTTGTCATAGACCACCGCGCCGCCGGTCGTGCTGCCGCCGGTGTAGGTGTAGCGGTCGGAGACGCCGTCCACCTGCGTATAGACGCCGGGCAGGAAGGTCTCGATGGCCGCCTCGATGTTATAGGTCTTGCAGAAGGCGCCCACGACGCCGGACTTGGCCGTGGGATCCTCCTGCTTCGCCGCCAGTCTGGCGGGGTTTACCGCGCCCGGAGGCGTCGGCCAGCTCTGCGTATCGTGCCAGTCGGCATAGGTGGCCAGCAGCCGGTCCACGGAGAGCATGGGCTTGTCCGCGGTGTAATAGATGAACTCCGCGTCCGCGCTGCAGCTCGGCCAGTACATGAGCCGCGACGCCTCGAAGGTGGTGGGATCCGCGAACTCGATGCCGATCAGCTCGGCCATGCGCCGGGCGCAGGGCTCATACTCGTCCGCGCTGCAGGTCCTGTCCAACGGCAGGAGGACCCGCAGCCGCGGGGCGCTGGGCATATGCTTGCGCGTGGAATAAATGCAGTAGCCGCAGCCCAGGGCCTCCACGCGGCTGTGCACGTCCTCCGTTCCGCCGGCAGGGATGTTGTCCAGATCCAGCGTGATGACGTCCCTGCCGACGACTGCACCGGCCTTGCGCCGCGTTCCGGAGAGCTGCCCGGCGACGAAGCCGCCGACGTCCTTCCGCTCGTCCTGCTGGCTCTTGGTCATGGCCAGGTACTGCGCCTGCGTCTCGACGCCGCGCATCAGGACGTGCAGCATCGCCCAGAACTCCGAGAGCTTCAGGGCCTGCGGCTTCCAGTCCACGGCCTTCCGGCTGGCGCCCACGGAGATGATGATTTGTCTATCGTATTTCATGGCCCTTCTAAGCCATCCCTCCTCCAAGGCTCGTCTCGCCGATAACGTAAGCATTTTCGAGTCTGTGCATACAGTCAAAGGGCGTCTTCGATGCGGTGTCCCCGCTGTGGTACCAGACGAACGCGCCGTCGTCTCCCGGTATGATCCGCTTGATCAGGCCGAGTTCGTACCGGTCGCCGTTCCGGTAGATGATGTACTCACCTTCTTTAAACTCAGCCATCACTCGCACTCCTCTTCCTTTGCCAGATGTTCACGATAGAAATTTACTGCGGCATTGAAAAAGTCAAAATCTTCTTTAGTAGAAAATTCAACCGTGCAATACGGCTCTTCTTTTTCCTTCCAAGTTTCCGTTTCTTCATCAAATATCAGAATAATCTCGTCCATTTTTATTCCTCCTCTGCCGGGATGATAGTCGGAGCGGATTCAATCTGCTCTCCAAACACCATAAACGGTTTGCGCTGTCCATACTTCGCCATCAGCGCATCCGCATCAATCAATCTCCCATGCGGCGGGACGGGGACAAGAGAGCAATCATCCGGGCGCTTTTGATATTCGGTAGAACGGGCGTTGAACATACACTCGTCGCCCTCCATCGTCCGATACTTGAACGGGCAATAGCCACAGCTTGTCGGCATCTCCATGTTCGGTATATAGATTCCGCTCATTCTGTTTCCTCCTTGCAGATGCGCAGGATCCTTTTTGTTTGGACCCTCTCGATCGCGCATTTCACCTTGCACCAGAAGCGTATGGTCCTGTCGCATCTATCGCAGCAGTCGTTCAGCTCACAGAAGGACCAGAAATATCCATATACCCTGTAGCTATGGTGCCTTCCTTCTTCGAGCTGCTGCCTGGTCGGTATCATTTGGCTCTCACTCCTTCTTATAGAATCGGTCCACCCAGCCGTCGGCGCCCAGCGGCAGCCCGGCGGCCCAGTCAGGGACCATGCTCATGATCTTCACAACGTCGTCCAGGACGCCCTCGCGCTCCTCTGTCTCGATGACGACCTCGTCGTGGACATGGAACACGACCGGGAAACCGGCGGCCTCCAGCCGCTCCACAGCCTCCGCGAGGCAGTCGCGGGCGACGGCCTGGGTGATATTCTCGGCGAGCTTCCCGCCGTAGGTCTCGCACGGCCCCCACTTCCGGCTGGTCTGGTCCACGTTCCAGTATCCGATCGCCGGCCGGCCGAAGCGGTTCTGCGTGACGAAGGGTTTCGCGTAATAGAGTTTGCGCAGGTTGGGGAGCTGGATGGTAAGGTAGTCCAGATCGTTCTCCGGATCCGCCTCGCGGGCGATGCGGAGGAATGACGGCCGGTCGCCCACCTGGATCTCCGAAACGGCGCCGGCGCGGATCGCGTCAAAGACGTTCTCCTCCAGCCGATTCCAGAACACCGTGATCGCCGGGCTGGTCGCCCGCCACTGGCGGACGATGTCCATGATCTCGTTGTCCGGCACGTCTGCCAGGATCTTTCCGGTGTCCATGTTCCGCATGGCAGCGACGCCTCCGCCGTAGCCGAGCGCCAGCTCCGCGACCTTGCCGCGCTGCCGCAGCGCGTACTCGGGGTTCCCCTTCTTGATCCGCTCGATCGGGACGCCGAACATCTGCGACGCCGACGCCTCGTAGATCTTTCCGTGCGTCCGGAACACTTCCAGCCGCCAGTCCTCGCCGGCCAGCCAGGCCAGGCAGCGGGCCTCGATGGCGCTGAAATCCGCGTCAACGAGGATCTTCCCCGGCGCCGCCACCAGGGCTGTGCGGATGAGCTGCGACAGGGTGTCCGGCACGCTGCCGAAGATCAGGCGCAGCGCGTCGGTCTGCCGGTCCTTGACCAGATCTCTGGCCATCGGCAGCAGCTCCCCTTCGATGTAGGTCCTGGGGAGATTCTGCGGCTGGACGATGCGTCCGGCCCAGCGGCCCGTGCGGTTGGCGCCGTAGAACTGAAGGATGCCGTGCACCCTGCCGTCGCTGCAGACGGCGGTCTCGATGGCTTTATACTTTTTGACGCTGGTCTTACCCAGCTCCTGCCGGATCCGCAGCACCCGGCGGGCGTCCCCGTCCACCGCGCCGCCCAGCAGATCGGAGACCGTGTCCTTCCGAAGGTTCGATATGGCGACCTCGGTCTCCGCGTTCAGCCAGTCGGTGAGCTGCGCGACGCTGTTGGGATTCGTCAGCCCGGTCAGCGCCATGGCTTCCTGCGTCAGCTCGGTACGGACCTCTTCGTCCACGGCCTGCGCCGCGACGACGAGGTCCATGTCCACGGCCACGCCGCGCAGGTTGATCCGCAGATCCGTCTCCCATTGCTTCTGGACCTCCGGCGGCACCGGGAAGCGCCGCAGCCTCCGGTCGATCTCCATCTCCGTGACAACGTCCTGCGCGTTGTATTCCTTAAAGAGCGCCCATTTGTCCGGGTCGTGATGCGGCAGGTTCCGCGTCCGTCCGCCGTTGGTCTTGGTCGGCTTGCACGGGACGCAGAAGTAGCGGATCAGGGCGGAGCCCGTCGAGAGCTTCTTCTTGTCCTCGCCCAGACCCAGCGCCTCGCCTGCTGACTTCAGCGAAGCCGGCAGTCCGCAGTACAGCGCCTGCAGCATCGTGTCGCGCCACTGCGGCAGCCAGGCGGCCGCCTTCTCCGGCGTAAGGCCGAAGTGCCGGGACAGACACTGCCACTCGAACGAGGCGTTGTAGGCGTGCTTGATGACGTGAGGAGTGAACAGGTGCTTCAGGACGTAGTCCGAGATCTCCTCGCCCTGGGCCAGATCGATCACCTGCACCGGGCCGCCGTCGACGCTGTAAGCGAACAGGAGGATGGAGAAGGCCGGGCTCGCGGTGTAACGGTAAAGCCCGGCCTTGCCAAGATCGACGTCGGAGTAGGTCTCTAAGTCGATCCAGATATCCATATCAGCTCAGCCCGAAGAGGTTCACTGCCGGCGCTGCTTCCTCGGGAACGGCGCTGAAGGCCTCCTGCGCGGTCACGCGGCTGCCGAGCGGCGTGTCGTCCCGGATCTTCTGCACGCCGTTCAGGCCGCAGCCGATGCCCTTCTTGCCCGCGTTGAAGTACGGGAAGAAGGTGATGTTCACGTTGGCCCACATCCCGCTGTAGACCTGCGTCGGATCGATGATCGGCTGCACCTGGCGGTCGACCACGAAGGGCGCGTTCTTCGAGCTGGCGGTCATGACCATCATGCCCTTGCACTCTTCGCCGAAGGGAGACCCGTCAGAGGGCCGGACGCCGTCGCCGTCATAGATCGGGATGGCGGGCTGGGGCGGACGGACGCCGCTCCACTTGGACTGGACGCCGTCGTCGACGGCCTTGCCGATGGCGGCCTGGATGGCCTCCAGGGCGGCCCTGTTGGTCTTGGGGATCAGGAGGGTGACGCTGTACTTGGGCTCCGCGGTGGGGTTGTTCATCGGGGGCTTGGGGACGAAGAGGTTTGCGTAGCTGAGTCGGATGTTGTTGATCGTGATAGGTGCCATTTGTCTCAATCTCCTTTGAATATGTTATATCGTGTGTTTAGTTGCAGTGGTTTTCTTTGTGCTTGTGCGGCAGACTTCCGGTGCTCTTCCAGTTCAAACTTGTACAAGAATCCCTTGCGCGACAGTTCTTCGTATTCCGCCCATTTGAAATCCGCCATGACCTTTGCGCCTTGTATTGCCCCGAGGAACCAGGAATCCAGAAACTCTTCTGCCTCCTCGTTCTCCGGACTGTGTATGAGCTTGCAGATCTTCCGCCACTTGTCCAGTGGAATCCGATGGATCTCCGAGAGAAAAAGATCCATGCGAAATGCTTGATTCCGGATCGTGACCGTCTCAGCCATAGCGCACACTCCCGATGTGGGCGAGGAACTTCTCGATCGCCTCGAGCCCGGCCTGGGCCTGGCGGAACTCCGTGTTCATCTGGTCCGGCCGGATGTCGAGCAGATACTCTGCGGTGTTGAAGATCGAGCCGCAGCGGCGGCACCGATATCGTCTGCGCCGCGTCTTTCCGGACTGCCGCGAGTCGATGCACTTGGTCTGCTCCGAGTGGCAGTGTGGACAAATCATTCCTCCACCACCTCGAATGCGGCCTCAGCCGGCGTCCACTCGGGCCGCTTGTCGCTCTCGGGCACCAGCGCCGGCTTGCCCGGCTTCCGGACCACGAGCCCGTCCGCGGCTTCGGCGAAGACGTGCTTCCCGAGCGCTTTCTCCAGTCCGGCGACGCTGGCAGGCTTGCGCTCCCACAGCAGTGCCTCTGGCACGCCGCGCTGCTGCAGCGTATCGAACGCCTCGTCCTGGTTGGCCCAGTCGCGTGTCGTGCGGCCTTCGACGAGCTTATAGCCGCAGATCTTCCGCCCGGCCATCGCCGCATTGAAGGCGTAATCCTGAAGGGCGTTGACCCACTTCTGGAGATTGGCTGCCCGATCCAGGATCTCGCCGATCTCATCGTCCGGGATGAGCTGCGGCATCGGGTGGACGCCTGCGTCCTCCTCCAGTCCGAGCAGCTTCGCCGCCCTGGCCATGCAGGTGGCCCGCGCCGGGCAGAAGTGGTCGTCGCACCAGGCCCCGGGATGGAATTCGCCCTCGCCGTTGTAGGCCTGCTGCGCCGCCGGAGCGACGATGCCCTGCGCCCACTTGAGGAGCCAGTCCTTGTCCAGCTCCCACTCCCGGATCCCGCCGGCGTTCGGCTGGACGATGTGCAGGAAGACGTTCCGGATCGCGTCGCCGAAGATCGGAGTGTAGACCTTCAGGGCGCCGACGGCATACAGCATCATCTGCGGGTTCTCCTCCGCCTCCACAACGACGCCGCTGCCGTTCTTATAGTCGATGACGTGGATGTCCCGCCCGGAGATCATGATGCAGTCGGCCGTGCCGAAGCCCCCCGGCGCGATGTGGCTGTAATCCACCCGGACTTCCAGTGCCACGAAGGGCGTCTCATCGTACTGCATGGCGATGCGCTTGAGCTCGTCCAGGTAGACGTCGGTTGCGTGGTCCATGCCGGCGTCGTAGGCCGGATCGGCCTTGAGCTTTTTCAGCTTCGCGTTGAAGCTCTTGGCGCTCATCGGCTCGATGAAATACTTTCGGGCCTTCAGCTCCGCGATGGCGTGGGCCAGCGTGCCGGCGGCGGTGTACTTCGTGTTGGTCTCCGGGAACTGCTCGGCCAGCATGGCGCTGGGCGGGCAGTTGATCCATCTGGCCGCGCTGCTGGCAGCCAGTCTCGCATGCTGGCCGGGCATCAGATCTTCGCCCCCATCTTGCGGATGTCGTCGGCGAAGGCCGCCAGGTGCTCGGGCTTGAGGTCCACGACCGTGGCCGCGCCGTACTTGCCCAGCGTCTCAATCAGCTTCGGCTGCAGCGCCGGCTTGGCGGTCAGCAGATCCGCTCCGGCGCGGGCCACCTGGGCCAGCGTGAAGACTGGCGTCGTCTCTGCCAGCGGCTTATCCTTTGTCGCCTCATAAGCCGGAGATCCGGGAGGCGCGATACTCGGTTCCGGCGTCGGCGTGACTTCCGGCTGACGGTTGACGAGGTCATTCAGGACCGGCGGCTCCGGCTGACGGTTGACGAGGTCATTCAGGGTCGGCAGGTTCTGCTTGAACTGCTCCAGGATCTCCAGCAGATCGGGGAACCTCACGTTGACGTTGACTTCCAGCATTGGTTTTCTCCTCCTTAAAACTTAATAAGAATGCGATATTGCAGGCTGCGTGCTCGATGTGCATGAGGCCGCTCTCTGGGTCGACGCTGTAAGGGTCCTCCCACGCGGCCAGGATGTGACGAAGCATCGCTTCGTGGTAGCGCTCGGGTTCTACGGTCTTCCAGTTTTGCGGGTCGTGGTACTTCGCGTTGCCGTACTCGCGGACGGCCATAACGCTGCGGATGATCGCCGGCGGGACGAAGGACGGATGCGGCTTCCCGGCGTCGGACTTGGCTTCATTGGGCTTCATAAGGATTCCCCCATTCCCAGCTCCAGACGGTGCCATTGGTATAGCTGTTGCGGAAGATGTTGATCGTGCCGTTGCCGTAGAACCAGAGGTAATCCGGCGGGATCACCGCGCCGACGGCCTGCGGATCTTCGCCGGCAAGGCAGCGGTGGTAGCGGGTCAGGACGTCCTCGGCCATGGCTCTCAGCTCCGGCGTGACGGTGTTGTACGGGGAGTAGCCGTGGAATTGATACGGTGCGGAGACGATCTCCGGGATCGTGCCGCCCTTCATGGACCGCCAGCAGACGACCCACATGACCGCGGCGCACTGCTGCTTCTGTCCCGGCGTGCTGCAGAGGAAGTATTCTCCCGCCGCCATCTTTGCCAGCGCCTCCACGTCCGCTTCGGAGTACGGCGCCTCTTCGGTCTGCGGCGCCTCCACGTCCTCGTACAGCGGGTAGGCTTTGGCCGTGTTCGACAGGATCACGAACAAGCCCATCACGATGACCGCGATGCAGAAGCCGATGAAAAAAGCAACGCTTGGATCGCCTCGTCTCATCCGCCCACCCCCAGCTTTTCGAAGATCTCGCCGACCAGGTGGCAGACCACCCAGAGGCCGACGTACATCAGATAGAGATAGACGAGGGTGTCGATGACCCTGCCGATCAGGTAGTATGTCTTACGCTTCATGGAATGCCTCCTCATAGGTCAGCCCGGTGTAGGCCAGGATCAGGTCGATGGTCGTCTTCCGCGGCATGACCTGTCCGGTGATCACCTTGTAGTAGGCGTTCTCGGAGAGCTCCATCGCCTCGAGGAACTTCTCGATCGTCCCGCGCTGGCGGATCGCCCGCTCTATGGCGGGGTACAACACTTTGTACTTTCTCATCTCGCCGTCATCTGCCTCGCCAGGTCGCTCTTGGAGATCCTCCCGGTCCGTTCGTTCACTATGAAATTCCGACGGACCGTCTCTGCCTTACAGCCGAGCCAGCGGGAGATCTCCGCCACGGTCAGCAGCTCGTGGTCGAACGCCGCGTCCACCCGTGCCAGGTTGTCCCTGTAGCCTTCCAGTTCTCTCATGCGCTGTCCTCCGTTCTTACGTTTTCGTAAGGGCTGGGGTAAAAAAAATCTTGTCTACGTCTTCAGACGACAGGTGAAGCTGGTCTCTTATGATCTGGATCTCGTTCCGAGAGAAATCAGATTCGCCCGACAATTTTCTGTAAAACGTAGACAGATTAACGCCTATAGCCCTTGCGAGGTCTTCAAAGCTCTTGTTATGCTCGCTGCAAATGTATCGAAGATAATCCTTGTTCACCGCAGGCGGCCCTCCTTTCATTTGGTCTGATGCAAGTATAATACTTACGTTTTCGTAAGTCAAGAAAAATTTTGCGGAAACGCAAAAATAATTTGCGTTTTTGCAAATCGCAGTGTATAATACCGATTGAAAGGAGGTGGATCCCATGGACAGCTATCTATCAGCTCGGCGAAAAGAATTGGGAAAAACGCAAAAAGAGGTAGCAGATTACATTGGAGTCACTGAGGCTACCGTGTCGAGGTGGGAAAGCGGAAACATCGCAAATATGCGCCGTGATAAGATTCAGAGGTATGCTGAGATTCTTGAAACCACACCTTCTAAAATTATGAATCTGGATAGCATCGATGAAAAAACCGCCGTCCCGGAGGACAGCGGTTTAACCAATACACAGCGTGAGCTTATCAAGGTTGTCGGAAATCTTTCAGAGTCAGAGAGTGCTGCGATTCTTGCGCTCGCACGATCTCTAGAAGCCGGTCGCAGAGGTCTGAGTTCAGAATGATCCACTGAATCAATTCTTCTTTATTGCTCATCGTTCCCCTCGCACAACAAAAAAATTAATAATTCGGGGAGCGGCCGCTGCCGCCGCCAAGCCGTCAGCCGCTCCCGTCTGCCTGGGATGGTTTAATTTTAACCGATACGGAACATATCATGCAAGTTCCACATCTGGCGAAAGGAGTGTTATCTGTGGTTATGTACCCTCCCATGGAAGAACAGTTTGTCATCACAGGAGGTTTATGCATGGAGTTGACAAGGTCGCAGGAGCTGATCCGCCAGCTCAAGGAAATCAAGCAGAAGAACGAGATCACTTATCCCCGCATCATGGAACGAATGGAGAAAAACAATAAATTTGTCAGCCTGACAACGCTCCGCCGCGTGTTTGCAGACAATTCGGAAAACAACGCCGACAGTTTCAATTATGAAAACACGTTGTTGCCGATTGCCGAAGCGCTGCTCAACGTGGAGGACCTGCCGACGCCGGCAGATTCTCCATACGCAAAAGAGATCGACGGGCTAAAGGCCGTGATCCATGTCCAAAACGAGGAGATCAGCCGGTTGCATGAGCTGAAGGAGCATCTGGAAACCCGCATCACCTTTCTCCTGGAGCAGATCGAGAAGAAGGACCGCAGAATGGACGAGAAGGACGAGCTGATCAAAAGACTACTGGACCAGGTGCTTGTCTGCGGGAAGTGTCCAAACAATGAAAAAGATTGACTACGCCTCCCTCTTCACCTTGAGGAAGGACGGCAGGTATATGCACCGCTGGACAGACGATCATGGCAAACGGCACGCGATCTACGACCGCGATCCGGCCGCGCTCTATGCGAAGGTCCAGCAGATCGGCGTTGCTCCGCCTCCTACGTTTGAGGAGGTCGCTGATGCGTGGGAGGAGACGCACGTCACCGGCCTGAACCGCGGCACGCAGCAGACTTACAAGGCCCCGCTGCAGCAGCTCCGGGACGAGCTGGGCGACAAGGCCGTCACCGATATCACGGCAGCGGATATCAACCGGATGCTGCTGCGGGAGAAGGAAAAGCGGTACAGCTATAAGCATGCCGCGTCCAAGAAGTCCTTGCTGAAGCAGATCCTCGACTATGCGGTCGTCCAGGGCTACATCCCATACAATCCCTCGCCTTCCGTGACCGTGCCCAGAGGCCTCAAAAAAGGCCGCGTGGAGGCCCCGGACGAGGATCAGCAGAAGATCATCACGGCGAACCTGGACAAGCCCTTCGGTGACTTTGTCGCCGTCCTGCTGTATACCGGAATGCGTACCGAGGAAGCGGTAGCTCTCCGGTGGGGCGACATAGGAGAGGATTCGATCCATGTCCACGCCGCCGTGGATCTCCACGGCACGCCAGTCCTGAAGGAAACGAAGACGGACGCCGGCGAGCGAAGCATCCCGCTGCTGCCGCAGCTCGCGCCGTACCTGGCCAGGCCGGAGGGCGCGAAGGACAGTGACTACATATTCAACGATAAGGGCAGGCTCCTGACCCGTGGCCAGATCACCAGCCGCTGGCTGAACTGGTGCAAGGCCGCCGGCCTGGCGGAGCAAAAGACCTTCGACAACCGGCACCGGGGGAAGAAGGAATGCACCCGCACGGAGTGGCGCCCGCTGCTCACGCCGCACCAGCTCCGGCACAATTACGCCACGGTCCTCTATGAGCGGCAGGTGGACCTGCTGACGGCAAAGGACATCATGGGCCACAAGGACATCAGCACGACACAGAAGATCTACACGTCTCTGCGGCAGAAACACCGCGAAGAGGAAATCAAGAAGATCGCCGACGGCTTCTAGCCTATCGGCGGTCAACTATTTGACACCAATTCTGACACCAATTTATCGGATATTATGGGTATTTATCGGATGTTTTTGGAGCTTCGACACTGGAATTTTGTCCCGCCACCGAACCCGCAATGCGTTGAAAACACTGAAGAATCAACGAAAAAAGCCCCCGGATTTCTCCGAGGGCTTTTGGTGGACGATACAAGACTCGAACCATTAATAAATGTAGTATTATCAATTATTACGCGTCTTCTGACACCAATTCATGCACACAGGGAGGGCGATTGCCCTCCCCGTTTTGCTACTGATACATTTGCTGCAGAGTCTTGACTTCGTTCGCATTTGCGATGGACTTCTGGTGCATGTAATCGTAAAGCTGCAGCATGATTTCCGGCGGCTCTCCGTTCTTCGCACGGTAATCATTGATGAACTTGACCACTTCCCCGTGGATCATGTCCGCGTGCCGCACCTCCTCGGTGGAGATCTGATAAAGCACGTCCGCCAGCGAGCGATGATCATTTCTGTATTTGAGAGCGCATTTTGCGTAGTACTTCGCGTCCTCTATTTCTTCGTTGATCCGCTCGCTCAGCTTCATGATGATCTTCATGGAAGATCACCTCAGACCTTCATGCACCGGCAGCGGCCGGCGCGTTGGCCACCCACTTGCCCATAACGCCGAGCAGGTACTGAGACTGTGCCTGTGCGATGGCTTCAGCCTGCGCCTTGTTCAGCTCACGCAGCGCATCGTCGTACTGACTCTGCAGCATGGTCGTCTTGATGTCGCAGCAGCAGGTGCTGAGCTGATTGCTGATGCCGGCGAGCGCAGAGCTGAGCTGGTTGAAGCCCTGGATGATGTTGATCTGATCGGCCGACCGCTGCTGCTCGTTCAGCAGATTCTGTGAGGAAATCAACATGCTGGTTTCATAGTTGTTGTTGGCCGAGGACAGGAGAACATCCCGCAGCCCGTTCTGCGTGGTCTGATTGTTGATGGCGCTGTTGATGGCCGTCTCGACGTTCGCGCCGCTATTCCCAAAGCCACCAAACCCGCCGCCAAGCAGCAGGATGATGACAATAACGAACAGCCAGCCGCCACCGCCGAGCATACTTTCATTGCTTCCCATGATGAACTTGTCCTTTCCACCCCTTAACTGTTGGGGTAAGCCGGGAATCGCCCGGTACGATATTTATTCAAACCGCCGTTGCGCACCCAGCGGACGAATACTAACTTGCTGGCAACTTGCTACAGCAGCCCTCCGACCTTCTGCTTAGCTACCCTTGCGACCTCATCCACGGTCGTCCCTTGCTGTTGCGCTAATCTGTTTGCCGTACCTTCCAGGTCGTTCGCGTCCACGCCCTTGAAGGCTGGATTCGTCCGGGCGAGATTTCTCATGAAATCCTGCGGCGTCTCTCCACGCAAATACGCTCCGACGGCCTGCATGATGATCTGCGTCAGGCCGCCGCCTCCGCCTGTCAGCATAGATAACAGTGGGTTCATGATTCGCCCTCCCTCTTCGTCATCGATGCGAGCATGCCCATGATCTTTGCCTCAAACGCATCGAAGTCCTGCTTTGTGATCGTATCGGTCCCCGGCGTCGGGATGTCCTCCACAGTGAACGAGCACTTCTTCATCGGTGCCGGCGTTCCGTTTGCGTCCTTCGACAGCCAGAAAAAGCAGCTCTCATTCTTATCGAAAGCCGCGGCGGAGCTGTTCGGCCCCATGCCATCGAGAAACACCTGCGCCCCTGTCACCCCATCCACGAAGTCGATCGTCCGCGGCGGCGGCGCCGGCGCCATGGCCTGCTTCTGACCCATCAGCGACTGTAGCTGCTGCAGTTGTGACTGCAGGTTCGTGAGCTGCGGATTGAAAAATGCGTTGTCCATCGAGCCCTGCCTCCACCAGGATTTCATTAATAATG
>Ga0310786_10008258_pt1 | contig 13397 bp, 10 predicted proteins | sample AusTroGonzalo_MG_FD_203881 | JGI IMG/M metagenome (GOLD analysis project Ga0310786, IMG submission 203881) | Bovine rumen microbial communities from tropical cattle in Woodstock, Queensland, Australia - Gonzalo_03 (v2) (version 2) | ecosystem: Host-associated > Mammals > Digestive system >... | reverse complement strand
TGGAGAGTTCGGAGCCAGCGCGAAATGGATTTCGGCAGACACCATCGTCGTCGAGCCGAAGCCCTACACGGCAAGGGACTATTTCATCGAGAACGACTGGAGCGCTGCGAGCTACTGGTATGAGACGTTAGCACTGAGCGACGACCCTGAGGCTGTCGTGAGGCTGACGGGACTGACGGACGGCTCGAAACAGGGCGACTCGGTGACGAGATATATCTTCAGTCTGTTGGGTGTGAAGACCGTATTCCAGACGAAGAGACAGGGTGTGCCCCAGACGGTGACGCTGAAGCAGAACGGCCGTTGCGTGCCTAAGTTAGAGTACGACTTCGTGAACTCGCCCGACCTCGCGCAGACATTCGTTGTGACCTGTCTGGCGAAGAATGTCCCCTTCCACTTCAAGGGACTGTCGACGTTGAAGATCAAGGAGACAGACCGTATTGAGGCGCTGAAGCGTGAGGCCAGGAAATTAGGTTTCGTGGTGGAGAGCCGTAACGACAGTGAGCTGTTGTGGGAAGGTCTGCGTTGTGAGACATCCTATGACGAGGGCATCGACACCTACGAGGACCATCGCATGGCCTTGGCCTTTGCACCCTTCGCCATGAAGCATGAGGGACTGATCATCAATAATCCACAAGTGGTGAGCAAGTCGTATCCGAAGTTCTGGGAGGACCTTGAAGCCGCAGGATTTGAGTTGACAGATGACGGTTTACAGTTTACAGATGATATGCTGGCAAGCCGTTCTGACGATAGAAGTAATCAACTGTAAACCGTAAACTGTAAACAAAGAATATGGCTTTTGTGTGGGTGTGTATAGGGATGATCGTGGTGCTGGGGGTGATTGCCCTGGTGGCCAACCATTTCGACAAGGGTGAGGATACCATTGTCAAGGGGCACGATTGTTCGACCTGCACGGAGGCTGATAAGGGGGAGTGCAAGATACATTGTCTGTTGGAGGAGAAGAAGAAAAAGAACATTTCTCTTTCCACTTTCCTCTTTCCACTTTCCACACTCATCATCCTTGCTGGCTGTAACATGAAGAAAAATACGGCCACAAACCGTCTGTACCACTCGTTCACGGCACGTTATAACATCTACTATAACGGTTCGCAGGCGTTTATCGAAGGCAATCTGGAGAAGGAGAAATCCAACAAGGACAACTATACGGAGATGATACCCCTCTACATGGTGGGTAACAAACAGAGCCGTGAGTTGGGTAAGGGACAGTTCGACCGTGCCATCGAGAAGAGCGAGAAGGCCATTCGTCTGCACAGCATCAAGGGTAAGCCTGAGTGGAAGAGTAAAAAGAAGAAAACAGCCCGTGATCGTGAGTGGCTGGGAAGGAAAGAGTATAACCCCTTTATCTGGAAAGCGTGGATGCTGTTGGGCAAGGCGCAGTTCCAGAAGGGAGCCTTCGACGAGGCCGCTGCCACCTTCTCATATATGACACGTCTGTATCAGACACAACCCATGCAGAGCGGACTGGCCAAGGCTTGGCTGGCCAAGTGCTATACGGAACTGGGATGGATCTACGACGCTGAGGACGTGATACGCAATATGAGTCGTGACTCGATCGACTTCAGGGCGGTGAAAGACTGGGACTATACCTATGCCGACTACTATATCCACCAGGGCGACTACGAGAAAGCCTTGCCCTATCTGAAGAAGGTGATCAAGTATGAGAAGCGTAGTGTGCAGCGGGCGCGCGAGTGGTTCCTGTTGGGACAGATAGAGAATATGCTGGGTCATCGTGAGGAAGCCTACAGAGCCTTTAAGAAGGTGGTGGGTTGTCATCCGCCCTACGAGATGGAGTTTAATGCGCGCATTGCCCAGACAGAGGTGATGGCTGCCAGCGATGGTCGCAGGATGATCAGTAAGCTGAAGCGTATGGCTGCATCGGACAACAATCAGGAATACCTCGATCAGGTGTACTACGCCATCGGAAATATCTACCTGCATCAGGGTGATACGCTGCAGGCCATCGGCGCCTACGAGAAGGGAAATAAGGAGTCTGTGAGAAACGGCATAGAAAAAGGTGTGCTTCTGCTGACGTTGGGTAATCTCTATTGGGAGTTGGAGAAATTCAGCGACGCCCACCGTTGTTATGGTGAGGCCATCGGACTGCTCGACCAGGAGCGTAGTGACTACGAGGAACTGTCGCACCGTTCGAAGGTGCTCGATGAGCTCGTGCCACATACGGAGGCCATCCATCTGCAGGATTCGCTGTTGGAACTTTCGGAGATGCCTGAGGCAGAGCGACTGGCTGCTATTGACCGTGTGATTGAGGCGCTGAAACAGAAAGAGAAGGAGGAGCGCGAACGACAGTTGGATGCTGAGGCTGAAGAACTGCAGGAGCAGTTACAACAACAGCAGGGTGGCATGAACAACCAGCCGCTGAACAGTCAGACGACAACACCCATGGCTACACAGCAGGGCAATGGACAATGGTATTTCTATAATCCCATAGCTGTGAGTCAGGGTAAGACCACCTTCCAGCAACAGTGGGGTAGGCGAGAGAACAAGGATAACTGGCAGCGTATCAACGTGACGGTGGTCAGTACAACCCCAGAGGCAGAAGAGACAGATAACGAGGAAGGAGAATTGACAGAAGGGCAGGATTCGTTGCAGGCAGGTGGCCTGCCAGAGAATCCTGAAGATATAGCCGGCATGGGTGCCCAGACATCAGCCGACTCGATAGCCAGTGATACAGCCGTGACAGACTCACTGGCCAACGACCCCCACGAACGGGCCTACTATCTCGCCCAGATACCTTTCACAGAGGAACAGAAAACGGCTTGTCATGCTCTCATTCAGGACGCACTCTTCCACGCAGGCATCATCTTTAAGGACAAGCTTGACAACCTGTCACTTGGTGAGCGTCACCTGAGACGGTTAACGGATAACTACGATGAATACGAACATCTGGACGAGGCGTGGTATCACCTCTTCCTGCTCTATTCGCGATGGGGAGATCCAGAGATGGCCGACTCCTGTCTGAACCATCTGACAGAGAAACATCCTGAGAGTGAGTGGACCATCCTGCTCACAGACCCCTACTACGAGGAGAATGCCCGATTTGGAGAGCATATCGAGGACTCACTCTATGCGGCTACCTACGACGGATTCAAGAACGACCGCTACGAGATGGTGAAAGCCAACGCCAAACTGTCGGAAAGCCGTTTCCCACAAGGTGAGAATCGCGATAAGTTCTTGTTTATCGAGGGTCTGAGCCTGTTGAACGAGGGTGATGGTGATGGTAGTATCGCCCGCCTGAAGGAGGTGGTAGAGAAGTTCCCTAATAGTGAGGTGAGTCAGATGGCTGGTATGATCATCAAGGGAGTAAACGAAGGCAGAAGACTGCATGGCGGCAAGTTCGATATCGGCGATGTATGGTCGAGACGTGATATTGCCCTCTCGGCCGACTCTACACGACAGGACACCCTCAGTGCGCGTACAGACCAGAACTTCCTTTTCATCCTCGCCTACGAACCCGACTCCGTGAACGAGAACCAGTTACTCTTCAACATGGCGCGTTATAACTTCATTAATTTCCTCGTCAGGAACTTCGACATCCAGATCGATGAGGACCATGGACTGCACAGGATGCTCATCAGTGGTTTCCTCAGCTACGACGAGGCTTTGCAGTACGCCCGTCAGCTCTATGATGACGAGGCGATGAAGGAGGCCGTGAAGGATTGTAGAAGTCTGATCATCAGTGAGTCGAACCTCCCGCTGCTGGGTACGGCCTACAGCTACGACGACTATCTCAAGTTCTACGAAGATACGTTTATCCCATTGAAGATCAGCGAAGATCAGTTGCTGACGGTGCCTGAGGGCTTCAAGATGCTTGATCCTGAGGATATGATCGATGAAGGGAGTCAGGAGTCTGGAGTCGGGAGTCAGGAGAGTGACGACGAGGAAGGAGAAGACAACGACGACGAAGATGACCTCTTCCCCGTTCAGCAGCAGAAACCCCAGGTTCAGGACTTCGACTTTGGTGATGACTTCTGGTGATTTCGTGGAATGAGGAATGTAAAAGGTGAAATATGACGAACGGATTATTGCTTTGGGTGGATGACGAGGTGGAGCAGTTGAGGGCTCACCTGTTGTTCCTGGAAAAGAAAGGTTACGAGGTGGTGACAGTGTCGAACGGTCCTGACGCCATCGACCAGTGCCGTGAAAGGAACTTCGATCTGGTGCTGCTCGACGAGCAGATGCCTGGTCTGAGCGGTTTGGAGACACTGCAGCGTATCAAGGAGTTGCAACCGTCATTGCCTGTGGTGATGGTAACCAAGAGCGAAGAGGAGAACATCATGGAACAGGCCATCGGACAGAAGATTGCCGACTACCTCATCAAACCCGTCAACCCCAATCAGATATTGCTGGCGCTGAAGAAGAACATCCATCGTCGTGAAATCGAGACGGAGGTGACACAGAGCCAGTATCAGCAGAACTTCCAGCAAATAGCCATGCAGATCATGGACTGTCGCGAGTGGAAGGACTGGGCCGACGTGTATCGTCGTCTCGTACACTGGGAACTGGAACTGAGCAGTACAGACAGTAATATGACGGAGATGTTGGCAATGCAGAAGGAGGAAGCCAACAGTGGCTTTGCCAAATTCATCAAGAAGAACTACCTCGACTGGGTGGCCTCGCTCTCGCCAACGTTTTCTGGTCGTCAGGAGGTTAGTGGCCGTCCTGTGCTGTCGCCTGAAGTATTCAAAACTAAAGTCTTCCCTCTGCTCAGCAGTGGTCAGAAGGTGTTCCTCGTAGTACTCGACAACTTCCGCTACGACCAGTGGCGGATGCTGGCCAGAGAACTGGGCGAGCAGTTCGATATCGAAGAAGACCTCTATTGTAGTATCCTCCCCACCGCCACGCAGTATGCACGCAATGCCATCTTCAGCGGACTGATGCCCAACAAAATTGCAGAGATGTTTCCTAAGTTGTGGGTCGACGAAGACGAGGAGGAAGGTAAGAACCTGAACGAGGAACCACTCATCCAAACGCAGCTGGAGCGCTATCGCAGGAAGGAGACGTTTTCGTATCACAAGATCAACAGTTCAGCCGATGGAGACCGTTTCATGCAACAGTGGCAGCAACTGGAGAAATATCAGTTGAACGTGGTGGTGTTTAACTTCATCGATATGCTCAGCCATGCCCGTACGGAGTCGAAGATGGTGCGCGAGTTGGCAAACAACGAGAGTGCCTATCGTTCGATCACGCAGTCGTGGTTCCGCCATTCTGTCATTTCCGACTTCTTCAAGCTGGTGGCTCAGACCGATAGCAAGGTGATTGTGACTACTGACCACGGTAGTATCCGTTGCACCCAGCCTGTGAAGATCATAGGCGACAGGAATACGAACACCAACCTGCGCTATAAGTTGGGGAAGAATCTGGCTTACGACGAGAAGAGCCTCTACATCATCAAGGAACCCCAGAAGGCCCAGTTGCCGATGCCCAATCTCTCGACGAGCTATGTCTTCGCTACAGGCGACTCGTTCTTCGCCTATCCCAACAATTATAATTATTATGTGAGTTATTATCGTGACACGTTCCAGCATGGTGGCATCTCGATGGAGGAGATGATCATTCCGCTTGTCACGCTGACAGGAAAGAAGAGGTAAACAAAACAATATATGGAAATTGAGATAAAAGATCTGGAACATATTCGCGAGGCAGCGAGGATGTTTGTCGGCGCGATGGATGATCAGCATGTGTTCGCCTTCTATGGCAGTATGGGGGCAGGTAAGACCACCTTTATCAAGGCCATCTGTGAGGAACTGGGTGTTGAGGATGTCGTCACATCACCCACCTTCGCCATCGTCAATGAATACACTCCTCATTCCTCACTCCTCACTCCTCATTCCTCAATATATCACTTCGACTTCTATCGCATCAAGAAACTCGAAGAGGTCTATGATATGGGCTATGAGGACTATTTCTATAGCGACGGCCTCTGTTTCATCGAGTGGCCGGAAATGATGGAGGAGTTGTTGCCTGAAGGTTCAGTCAAGGTACAGATCAAGGAAAACGCTGACGGCACACGTACCGTCAGCTTCTAATGTTCAAAGGAGACAGGAACTCCTTTAAAAAATCATGCGTTCTGCTCCTGAAAGTCCAGATCTGCCTGTACGATGAAGAACACATCTGCAGGGTTGAACGATGAGCTGAAGCCCTCTTCCTTGGCACGATTGCAGACATACTTTGCCACTTCCTCAAGGTCGATGTCGACCTCTTCTGCATCGCTCTCTAAGACGCCGCTGGTATAGTAGTAATCTACTATCAGGTCCATCATGTAGAGGATGTCCTTGTCGCTATAGAACTTCTTGATATCCGACGGCATCTGCGTACGGATATAAGCTAGCTCCCGTCTGTTCTCTTCTTCGTCCAGACGGATTTCCTCGTCAAAACTGGCCATGATTACAGCAATTTGTTGATGAACTCCTCGAGCTTGGCCTTCTGCTGGAATCCTACCAACTTTTCGACGACCTCACCCTGCTTGAAGAACAGGATGGTGGGGATGTTACGGATACCAAACTCAGTAGCCAGTTCCTCATTCTCCTCTACATCACACTTGCCTATGACGCACTTGCCTTCATATGCCTTTGCCAGTTCTTCGATGACGGGGGCCATCATACGGCAGGGACCACACCAGGTAGCCCAGAAATCCACTACTAACAGCTGGCCGCTGTTCTTCAGACTCGCGAAATTCTCACTTGTGATAGTTACTTCCATTTTTTTACTTTTTTATTGAAGATTGAACCAACCTTCGGGTTAATAATTTATTTATTTCTCTACAAATATCGTGCCAACATTTCAACTCTCAATTCTTAATTCTCAATTTTCAATTGATCTTATAGTCCAGCATCTCGTGCTGTTCGATGTAGTCGATGAGTGTATGTCGCACGTCGACCCCAGTCTTCTGACTCTTCAGCAGTACATGCTTCTCGCCCTTTGAGTCGCGTAGCTGGAAGAAGAGCTGGGTTCTACCTGGACTGGAGCTGATGAGTTCTGTCAGATCGGCCACAATCTGTTCGTCAAGCTGATCTGTCACCATTGAGATGGTGATACGGTCGACAGCCCGTTCCTTCACTGTCTGCAGGAACTCCACTGTCTGCACCTTCAGTCCCATGATGTCGCTATGCTGGAACCTGGGCTGCACCTTTGCTGTTACGTAGACAGAGGCGCCCTCCGGGAACATACCACTCCAACGACCCCAGTCCTCACCGAACATGGCCAGTTCGCCAGAGCCCTCGAAATCCTCGAGTGTGACGAAGCCACAGGGATTACCTCGTTTGTCGAAGCGTGTGCGGACGGCAGTCACAATACCACCCACCACTACATCGGCTCGATCCTTCAGTTCATTGGGGTCTGCCAATTCGACACACTTCGTGTTGCAGAGGTTGTTGAGCACAATCTTGAACTCGTCCAGTGGATGGGCGGAGAGGTAGATGCCCACCAGGTCGCGCTCTTTGTTCAGTCGTTCGATGTCACTCCATCGTGTCTCACTCTGTGGGATGGGCGGTGTGGCGATCTCTACAGCGTCGAAGTCGCCAAACAGCGAGTTCTGTATCTGGTTCTTCTCCGACTGGTACATCTGTCCGTAACGTACCAGCGTATCGAGGAACACTTCTCCCTTGGCGTTGGTGGCGAAGAAATCCTCGCGACGGATGCCGAAGCTGTCGAAACCACCGCTCAGTGCCAACGACTCGAAAGCCTTGCGATTCACGTTGCTCATATTCACACGCTCGGCGAAGTTGAAGATTGAGGTGTAGGGACCGTTCTTCTCGCGCTCGGAGATGATGGCCTGTGCAGCCGACTCACCCATGCCCTTGATGGCACCAAGTCCGAAGCGGATCTCACCGTGGTGGTTCACACCAAACTTCTCGTACGACTCGTTTACATCTGGTCCCAGTGTGGCAATACCCATCTGTTTACACTCGTCCATCAGCTTCGTGATTTCCGTGATCTGGTCTCGGCGACGGCTCATGATGGCAGCCATGAACTCTGCTGGGTAGTTGGCTTTCAGGTAGGCTGTCTGGTAGGCCACCCACGAGTAGCAGGCAGCATGCGACTTATTGAAGGCGTAGGAGGCGAAAGCTTCCCAGTCGCTCCAGATCTTCTCGAGCACCTTGGGGTCGTGGCCATTCTTCACACCTCCGTCGATGAACTTGGGCTTCATGGCATCGACGATATCCTTTTTCTTCTTACCCATCGCCTTACGCAGGGCGTCGCTCTCACCTCGGGTGAAGTCTGCCAATAGTCGCGACAGCAACATCACCTGCTCCTGATATACCGTGATGCCATAGGTGTCCTTCAGGTATTTCTCCATCACGGGGATATCATAGGTGATTGGTTCGTCACCATGCTTACGACGGATGAACTGCGGGATATAACCCATAGGACCTGGACGGTAGAGGGCGTTCATGGCGATGAGATCCTCGAAGACGGTGGGTTTCAGCTCACGCAGGTATTTGCGCATGCCGTCCGACTCAAACTGGAACGTACCCACGGTGCGACCTTCCTGATAGAGTTTGTAGGTGTTGGGATCGTCGATGGGGATATTGTCGAGATCGACCTCGATGCCACGCGTTCGTTTGATATTCTCGCAGGCCTCCTTCAACTCCGAGAGTGTCTTCAGACCCAGGAAGTCCATCTTGATCAGTCCCGTCGACTCAATCACATGCCCATCGTACTGTGTGCAGTTCGTCTTCACACCCTTGAAATCAGGGTCGTCAGCTGTCGAGACAGGCACCCAGTCAGAGATCGGATCACGACAGATAATGAAGCCACAGGCGTGGATACCCGTTCCTCGTACTGTTCCCTCGAGCATCTTCGCATATTTGATGGTGTTAGCCACATGCTGGTCGCTCGATGCCTCTGCCTCCTGCAGTTCCTTCACATATTTGATGGCGTTGGGCAGGTTCATCTTCGTTGCCTTGCCGTCAGGACCGTCGGGCAGACGGTCTGGAATAGCCTTACACAGGGCATTGCTGAGGGCGATGGGCACCTTCTCCACACGTGCCACATCCTTGATGGAGTTCTTAGTGGCCATTGTGGCGTAGGTGATGATATGGGCACAGTTCTCGTGGCCGTATTTATCTTCCACCCATTTCAAAACGCGGCCTCGTCCATCGTCGTCGAAGTCGGTATCGATATCGGGGAGTGAGATACGGTCTGGGTTGAGGAAACGCTCAAACAGCAGGTCGTATTTCAACGGGTCGATCTTCGTGATGCCTAAGCAGTAGGCCACCACAGAGCCAGCAGCAGATCCTCGTCCAGGACCCACCATCACCCCCAATTCGTCGCGGGCGGAGTTGATGAAGTCCTGCACGATGAGGAAGTAGCCTGGGAATCCCATCGTCTTCATGATGTGCAGCTCGAACTTCACACGCTCCACCACATCATCGGGTATGGGGTTGCCATAGCGACGCACCGCTCCCTCATACGCAAGCTTTGCTAAATAGTCGGCCTCAAACTTGATGCGATACAGCTTGTCGTAGCCACCCAGTTTCTTGATTTTCTTCTCACCCTCCTCTGGGGGTAGCTGGTTCTGACCGTTCTCGTCGCTGGTAAACTCGTCGTAGAGTTGCTGCTCTGTAAATTTATGTCGCCATTCGGCCTCTGTGCCAAAATCCTCTGGGATGGGGAAGAAGGGCATGATCGGGTCGTTGTCGAGGCTGTAGGTCTCCACCTTATTTAATATATCTACCGTGTTTGCAAGCGCCTCAGGCACATCACTGAAGATGTCGTTCATCTCCTGACGTGTCTTAAACCACTCCTGTTTCGAGTAGAGCATACGGGTGGGGTCGTCGAGATCCTTGCCTGTCGAGAGACAGAGCAGATGGTCGTGGGCCTCGGCATTCTCTTTGTCCACAAAATGGGCATCGTTGGTACACACCAGCTTCACGCCATACTCACGCGCCAGTTCTATCAGTACCCTGTTCGCCTGTTGCTGCAAGGGGAACGTTTCACGGTTAGCACGATAGTTCGGATCGGGATTGGTCACCTCATGGCGCTGTAGCTCCAGATAGTAGTCGTCGCCCCAGAGACGCTTATGCCATTCGATGGCCTCACGGGCCCCGGAGATGTCTCCCTTCAGTATCTTCGCAGGCACCTCTCCTGCGATACAAGCCGAGCAGACAATTAGATCCTCGTGGTATTTCTCCAAGTCTATGCGATCCGTACGCGGACGACTGTAGAAACCATCCACCCACGAGTTGCTGACGAGCTTAATCAGATTCTTATAACCATGATAGTTCTTTGCCAGCACGATGAGGTGGTAACCACCATTATCCTCTTTTGTCTCCTTCAGACTCTTGTCGCCACGGCGTGCCACATACATCTCACAACCGAAGATGGGCTTGAAAGGCTCCAGCCCTTCCTTCTTGCGCTTTTTGTTCACCTCGTTGCAGGTGTCATGAAATTCCTTAATGCCGAACATGTCGCCGTGATCGGTAATCGCCATGCCCCGCATGCCGTCGCCGATGGCCTTGTCTACAAGCTTTTTGATGCTCGACTGACCGTCCAGGATCGAGTAGTATGTATGTACGTGTAGATGTACGAAATCTTCCATCTTTTTATGCAAAATCTTCTATTTCTGCCCCCAAAGTTACACTTATTTCTTCGAAACACCAAAAAAATTCTTAATTCTTAACTCTTAATTCTTAATTTATTTGTACCTTTGCACGCAAATAACGAAACAATTAGCTTTAAGAATGGGAAAAAGGATCAATAAATTGAAAAAGATCAGGATTCACCGCGAGGGAACACAGGAGCTCATCCTGAGTGCTGTCCTCGTGCTTGGCATCGCCTTCCTGCTCTTCCACTTTCTCGACTCTGTCATTCCTTTCTGGATCTTCATCATCATCTTTGGCGCGGCTTGGTTCATGGCCCTGAACTTCTACCGTTGTCCCATCCGTTACTTCAATGGCGATACTACTAAACTTGTTGTGGCACCTGCCGACGGAAAGATCGTGGTGATAGAGGAGGTCGACGAGAACACATATTTCCATGACAAACGACTGATGATCTCGATCTTCATGAGTCCGTTGAACGTTCACGCCAACTGGTTCCCTGTCGATGGAAAAGTGAAGTTCGTGAAGCATTTCAACGGCAACTACCACAAGGCCTGGTTGCCGAAAGCCAGTGAGGAGAATGAGCATTCCGACATCATGATCACCACACCTGAGGGCGAGGATATCCTCGTGCGTCAGATAGCAGGAGCGTTAGCTCGTCGTATCGTCACCTATGCCAAGGAGGGCGAGGAGTGCTACATTGACGAACACATGGGCTTCATCAAACTGGGTTCACGTGTCGATGTGTTCCTGCCCATTGGTACGGAGGTCTGCTGTCGTATGGAACAGCCCACCACTGGTGACCAGACCGTCATCGCGAAATTGAAATAATGAGTAATCATCAAGCTTAAAGCTTAAAGCTCAATGTTTAAAGTAAAAAAGCATATCCCCAATACGATCACCTGTTGCAACCTGATATCAGGCTGCATCGCTACTTGGTTTGCTTTCCAGGGCGATTACGGGATGGCGCTGTTGTTCATTGTCATCGGAGCGGTGTTCGACTTCTTCGACGGTATGAGTGCCCGTCTGCTTCACGTATCCTCGGAGATTGGTAAGGAACTCGACTCTCTGGCTGATGATATCACCTTCGGTTTTGCACCGTCGGCGATCGTTTTTAGCTATCTCTGTTCCTTCCATATCCATCTGATCTTCGTCCCCTTCCTCGCCTTTGTGATGGCAGCTTTCTCTGCCCTGCGACTGGCAAAGTTCAATCTCGACGAGCGTCAGGCCATGGGTTTCATCGGACTGCCCACACCTGCCAACGCTCTTTTCTGGGGATCGCTCATCGTGGGACTCCACCAGAGTGGCTTCTCCTTCGAAGGTCTTGAGTGGGTGATTCTGGCTGGTGTGTTCCTCAGCTGCTATCTGTTGGTGGCTGAAATCCCCATGTTCGCCCTGAAGTTCAAGCAGTGGGGTTGGAAGGGTAACGAGATCAAGTACATCTTCATCCTCTCATGCGTACCTATTTTATTATTATTAGGCATTATCGGCCTCGCCGTCATCATTGCCTGGTACGTCATCCTGTCTGTAGCCACCAACAAATCTGCAAAGAAGTCTGCCTGATATGATCAGATTCGTGATTGCCGCTATTATCTTCAGTCTTATTGGCCTTGCTATCATCTTCATGGTGGTAGTCAACTTCACCTATAAAGGTGTGAAGAAACTGCGCGAGGAAGCCGAAGACGCCTACTATCGCAACCAGAAGATAAAGGAGCAGAAAGAGCGCAACCCCTTCAACGGCGACTACTTCAAGGGTAGTAAGGGCGGGCACCGTGCGAGTCGTACGCAGGCCCAGTATGAGCAGCGCGAGCAACCCAAGCGCAACAAAAATCCCTTTGGTGACGACTATTTCAAGGGAAAGCAACAGGAACAGACCCAACAACAACAGACAAAAAACAACACTGCCCGCAAAACGACTACGAGCAGTGGTGTAACGATTATCGACGGTCGTGATTCAGAGGACAAGCGTAAGATCTTCGATCACTCCGACGGCGAATACGTTGAGTTCGAGGAGGTGCAGAATTAATTATGCACCAACGTTCCGATGGGTTCTCCGTCTATTACCTTCTTCAGGTTTCCTACCACATCCATATTAAACACGTAGATGGGCAGATTATTGTCCTGACACATGCAGATGGCCGTGAGGTCCATCACCTTCAGTCCGCGTGCCAGCACCTCCTTATATGTGATCTCGTCAAACTTCGTGGCCGTGGGATCCTTCTCAGGATCAGCGGTATAGACGCCGTCCACACGCGTGCCCTTCAGCATCACGTCGGCCTCGATCTCGATGCCACGCAACGAAGAACCCGTGTCGGTGGTGAAGTAGGGGGAACCCGTACCGGCTGAGAAGATGCACACATAACCAGCCTCCATCGCCTCGATGGCCTTCCACTTCGTGTAGAACTCGCCGATAGGCTCCATACGGATAGCCGTCAACACCTTGTTCTTCACACCGACGGCACCTAAGGCCGACGACAGCGCCAGCGAGTTGATCACCGTAGCGCACATGCCCATCTGGTCACCCTTCACACGGTCGAAGCCCTTCTGTGAACCCGAGAGGCCGCGGAAGATGTTGCCGCCACCAATCACGATACCGATCTGGACGCCCATCTCACTGACCTCCTTGATCTGCTTTGCATAGTCACTCAGACGCTCAGGGTCGATGCCGTAGCCCTGCTTACCCATCAGGCTCTCGCCCGACAGCTTCAAAAGAATTCTCTTAAACCTTGCCATAATAATATACTTTAAACTTTAATCTTTAATCTTTAATCTTTATGATTACTCCTCTGCCCTACAACTAATCATCTATAAACTATAAAC
>Ga0310786_10008257_pt1 | contig 13398 bp, 16 predicted proteins | sample AusTroGonzalo_MG_FD_203881 | JGI IMG/M metagenome (GOLD analysis project Ga0310786, IMG submission 203881) | Bovine rumen microbial communities from tropical cattle in Woodstock, Queensland, Australia - Gonzalo_03 (v2) (version 2) | ecosystem: Host-associated > Mammals > Digestive system >... | reverse complement strand
CCACGTTTGTGATGGGCTGGTCACGCATCACGCCGTACACATAGGCGGAACCGGAATCCGCCAGGCTGATCGCTTCGTTTTCGATAATGATTCCGGTACCGGCTTCCAGTTCGGAACGAAGTTCGCCCAGAATGGGATCATAAATCACATCCATATCACGCTTCCTCCTCGTTTTCTTCATCCGCCGTGGTCACAATGATGGGGTCATTCACGGGGAAGTATTCCAGCGTTGCGCGGTCTTCCCACGCGCCGAAGGCGTTTTCAATCTTCGTGGTGGTAACGGTGCCGACCTTCGTCTTCGTGATGCGCTGAATGGCGCGTTGCGGCTTGTCATTGTAGCACATGTATTTCACCCCGGTTCCGGTATCTTCCACCATGTAGGGAAGCGTGCGGCCAGGCGCGGACGGGATTTCCCCTTGCAGGTTCCCCCAGCGGTCATAGTAGTTTGTTGCCATGTTCAAATTCTCCTTCTATTGAGGTTGAAAAAAGGGTTATGTGTAGTACAATTTCAGGTAAGAAGTAACGTGCCCGCTTTCATAGATTTCAAACGTGCATCCGCTTTTAATCGGGAAGCACACCGGAACAAGGATTCGCCTGGATGGTATGGATTCATAGTAAGTGGATAAGTGGAAAAGCGTGAAATTTACAGGTGAAAAAATTCCGCGCGAAATGTGAAGTTCAACATAATCTTCCCCGGAAGGAACACCATCTAATCCGGCGTAACCAATCAACCACATATCTTGTGGCGCGGTTATTGAAGTATCAGCCGCAATCGGATCGTTCACGGGGTACGGCGTTTCAGCATAATCAGGGAAAAAGATGTTCGTGCCACTGGTTCCACCCGTTGCTGAAATAATGATTTCGCCGGGATCTCCTTCCTCAATAGTTACGTTCGAGCCTTCCACCAGGTTGATGCTTTCCGTGCCGCCAGTAAGAGAAATGGAAGCCGTGCCACCGTCGATCGTGGCCGTGATTTCCTGCGGCGTTGCGGAAGCCGTGCCGCCGGTAATGATTTGCTGAATCGTGTTCCCACGGAAACGCGGATCAAGCTTCACCAGCGTGCCGGAAGGCGTTTCGTCAACCATTATGCCGGGGCCTTGCCGCACACGCGACGCGTTCAAATAATCAATGATCGCGTTCAGCGTGTCAACCGTCCATTGTTTGAAGTTCGCGCCATGTTGCGCTTTGTCCGGGATTCTCATGTGTATGCCCCATACAGTGTGGAGTTCCAGCCGCTTGAATTTGCGCTGAAGGTGTATGTGAAAGTCGCAATCCAGTATTCACCATCCCACGCGATGGAAGCCCCATCGCCTTTCCAGTTGCCGCCGGTGAAGCCGTTGTTCACGATTTGCGCGGACGTGAAGGTCTTGTTCGCGCGGTTCTTCACCGCCGCGCACGCATCCGAATAGTTGCGGTACCGGGCCTTTTCCGTTTGCGTGTAACACGCAACATCATAGGACGTAACGCCGGGCATTGCAGGCGTATCAATGATTTCCCACGTGTAACCTTCCAAATCCGGGCTTTGCGGCAGTTCGGTGTTTGAGTTCAGCACCTTGAACGTTTTCTGGTCGGCGGACGGGATCACGTAGCTTGCCCCCTGGTTCGTCCACCATGAAGGCGCGGAAGGTGCGCTTCCGGTTTTGTACCGTGCCGCAAGCCAGTGATTCCAATTCAGCTTGTAATTCGGATGCTGTTCAAGCGGAGTGCTCATCATGCTGCAATTCATCGTTGCGGATTTTTCGCCGACCACGGTGGAAGGCGCGGTCACAGAACTGCCGCTTGCGTAGCCTGCCGTGCTGTACTTATAGTAAACTTCCCAGAAACCGCCTTCACCGGGGCGCGTGCCTGCGGAAACAAGCCGCCCAAGCCCGGCGGTGGTGGAATTGATCGCGGCGGATGCAAGCATGTTTTCACATTCCGCCTGCGTTCCATACCACGTGATCGTGATCACGGTGCCATCGGCAGTTTTTTCGCGGTTTTTACCCTGATATTTGAGTTGTAAGGCCATGTTTAAATCGTCCCCCAGTCTTTTGCGGCGGAAAGAAATTCACGCGCAATTTCCTTGATGGTTTTCACGTTGTTCAGCGTTTGGCTTTGCAGGTCTTCAATCTTCGGCATGGATACCGGGGCATCCGAACCGCCACGCGCAACCAGCGAGTTCACGCGCGGTGCGAAATCCTGCGGCGCATTGAACTGGAAATTTTCAAGCCGGAACTTCGCGTTTGCGAAACGCACCGCCTTGCCGTACTGTTCCGAATCCAACGGGCCGCCGTTTTTCTGTTCCGCCGCCAGAATGGCTTCTTCACGCGCGGCACGGCTCCCAAGTCCAACAGCCTTCAGTGCCATGCTTCGGAAGGATTGCTGTTCCTTCGCGCGGGCATTCTGTTCGCGCTTCAGGGCTTCCAGATCACGGCGGGCGGCTTCTTCCGCCCTGCGTGCGGCATCTTGTTCGGCCTTTTCGCGGGCATCATTGTAGGATTTCCACGCGGCGGCCTGCGAATCAATTTCCTTGCGTTCCGTTTCGGAAGTCTTCTTCAACGTTTCCGCGTGCTGTTTCGCCGTTTCTTCATCGGTTTTGCGAAGGGATTTCAGCTTTTCCAAGTCTTCAATTTGCTTATCAATCAGCTGAAGAAGTGCGTACCACTGGTCTTGTTCCGCCTTCGTGGTGGCACTGTTGAATTTCGCGTTCACGAAATCACGCTGCTGATTGATGTTACTGAAGCCCATTGAACGAAACTTATCAACTTCAACGCCGTAGTTCACGCCGTTGAACGAAAACGCATTTCCAAGTTTGCCCCAGAAACCCGGCGTGATGATGTTTTCGTATTCCTTTTCAATGCGTTTGCTGTTCGTTTGCGTAACGGTTTCAAGCTGTTTGATTTTTTGCTGTTTCTGAATTTCGTTCAGCTTCATTTCCGCTTCAGTCAAGCCAACAATCTTCCCCGTGGCTTCATCAATTTCGGCGGAAAAAACCTTGTACCGTTTGGAAAGCGTTTCAAGCAGGAACGCGGCTTCTTCCTTTTCGGCATTGGAAAGTGATTCCTGCGTAGAAAGTTCCTTCAGGCGTTCCATATAGGAATCTTCTTCCGTTTGCTGTTCGCGAAGTTTGGCCAGCCGTTTTTCTTCCATTTCCACCTGCTTTTCAAGCTTCGCCTGGTATTCTTCGGAAGAAATGGTTAATTCATCCCACAGCTTCACGCCTGCGGCCATCAACGCGCCGAACGCGGCGGCAAGGATCGCCACGGGGCCGGATGCAACCGCGCCGATCACGCGGCCAATCTGGCCGAAGGAACTTCCCACTTCGGAAGAAAGGGAAGAAACAACGCCGCCGACCTTGCCCACATCGCCGCCGAACTTTTTAACGGCTTTGCTCATGTCATTGGACGCGGTGACCGTCTTCGTCTTCACTTCTTCCAGCGTCTTTTTGTAGTCGGACGCATCGAGGGTGATTTTTCCGGTTGCAGGCATTATTCGGTCTCCTTGAAATGGGCTTCAATAAATTCCGCCTTCAGCTGGTTCAGGCGTTCCACATAGTTGCGGCTGCACCAATCCGGCATGTGCTTCGTGTACACACAATCCGGTTTCGATTTCCGCGCCCGGATCACGCAATATCCGAACACGGCGGAAAGCGGAAGTTCCGTGGCAACGCGCAAGGCCGAAATATTCGCTTCCTGCCCGGCCACGGAACACACGGAAAGCATCCAATCCGCATCATACACGGGGGGTTCCTTCGTGCGGTTCGTCTTCGGCAGTAAGTCCAGCGGGGCAAACGCGGTGTTCACCATCGCCGCAAGTTCCTTGCCGAAGTCTTCCACACGTTCCAGCAGGTGCACCGTGTCCGCATACGCCAGCGATTCCTTTTCAATGGTCGCATAGTCCAGTTCTTCCGGCGCGTGTGTGAGCAGGTACACGAACACCGCGCAATCCAGTGCGGTGAACTCCGTATTTTCATCAATGTTCACGAACGGACTTTTCAGCGTCCACAAGAACGACCAGATGAACGGGGTAATGGGTCGCACCGGAACATCCCCGCAAATCACAAGCGTGCCGCGCACCGCTTCAAAAAGAAGCAGGCGTTCCAGCGCGTAATCAATCCGGGAAGCTTCGATTTCGTCCAGGACGGGGTCGGAAGCAACCACCTTTTCAAATTCCGCGCTGTTCGCAAGGAAAAGAAGATGTTCGGGCGTGAAGTCCATGATTCAGGTTCAGGAATATGCGGTGAAGGTGCTGGAATCGTTTTTCGAGGCGGTAAGGGAAACGTCCGCAAATTCCGTGTTCGTTTCGGAAACGGTAACGGAATCAATCATGTACGTGCCGCCGGAAATCACAATGGTGGTTCCTGCGGTAACGGCCAGCGACACGCGCGGCGTGTCAAGCTTGCCACGCACAGAAATGGTGGTGCCCTTGCTGTATGCCTGCGTGTCGGTAACTTTGCCGGTTTCGTTCCGCGCCATCGCCTTTTCAACGTTTTCGCTGAACTCCACGCTGTTCGCAACAATGCCGGAAATTGCGGCGGTGCCGCCCAACGTGATCACGCCAAATTGTCTTGCCATGTTCGGGTCTCCTTATGTGTTTTGTTCCACTGGAACGGGTTGATTGATCGGGTAATAAGTAAGGTTTTCACGGTTTTCCCATTCGCCATAGGCAACCATGTGTTCCGTGATTCGCGCCGTGCCCTGCTGAATCTTCCGAATCCGCTGCACCGCACACGGCGTGTTCACGGTGAAGCGGATATATGCCGCAGTGCCGGAATACTTGACTTCGTAAATCGGAAGCGGGTGTTCCACATAGGTGCCGAAGAAATCAGTAAGCACCAGCACGCAATCAATGCGGAAGGAATGGGCGGAAGCATTGCTGGATTTGGTGGATGTGCGGTGGATCACGCCGCACACGTTCGCGGGATGTATCAGGCCCAGCGCGGCGGTGCACGTTTCCGGCGTGAACTTCATCACGGTTTGCCACGCTTCGTGGAACATGCGGCGGATTATCGCCTGATCCGGGTCGGCGTTGATGAAGGTCATACCTTCAAACGATACGTTGAAAAAGAAATCCGGCAGGCCTTCGTTCGCGTTTTCCACACCGGTAAGGGAAACGATAAACTGCCCGCCGGGCACAACTTTCTGTTCCCAGTCAAATGCCCCGCATTTCACCACTTCATCCGTGAAGGTGAACATGTCAAGCAGTTTGGTTTCGTCAAATAGGTTTTCCATTGGCAGGCATCCAGGTTAAAGATTGAATTTTTTCTTGAAGAAGCGGGTCATCATGTCATCCATTGTGCGAACGGCGGCAATGGACGCGTTCACGTCCGTGGAAGCCAGAAACCCGGCGTTGTCCGGGATCACTTCATTCGTGAGCGTGACCGTCATTATGTTTTTCGCGAACACGGCACGGTTCAGCGTTTTCCGCTTCAGCAGTTCAGGGCGGCGCGTGGTGTACTTGCGGAACGCGGGCGGTGCCTTCCTGCCCACGTTTTCAAAACTCATGCCCCAGCTTGCCCGCATCAAACCACGGTAATCTTCCACGGCATAACGGCGGGCTTCGTCCAGCGTCCGGCACGGCTTCATGTACATGTTCCGGTGCTTGCGGTTCTTCATCATCACCACGTATTCAAAGCCATCCCGAAGAAGCTTCCCAAACTGTTTTGCGAAACGGCGCGATTCAGGATTCCGAACGCAATTCCGAAGGTTGTAAATCACGCGTTTCCCCGCCGTCTTTTCGCCCCGGTTCAGCGTCCGATCCATTTCAAGCGTTTCATAGTATTCGGGCGGAATGTCCGGCTTTCCCAGCGCGGGCGGCGTGTGCTTTTGCGCGGATGTGGCATAAGCGGATGCACCGGCAAGCACGACCTTTTCCCGTTCTTCATCCACTTCGGAATCCATGAAAGCAAGGTTCGCTTCAAATGATTTCAAACTCATTTCAAGCTTCACCGCCTGGCTTCGCATCGAGGGCATTTTCAGCTTCCTTTAGAAGTGATGGATTTCAGGTACACACGCCACACCAGCCCGGCGGAATCCAGGTCGGCACGATCAATTTTGTAATCCACGCCCCGAAAAGTGATAAGTTCATACTTCGCGGGCGGCGCGGAAAGGTGGCGGGCTTCCATGCGAAGGAAAAAACTTTCGCCTTCGTCTTCACCGAAGTCCGTAAGGGTCGGGGAACACGCCAGTTCGGACGCAACCACGGGCACGGAACCGTTGCGGAACGTGGCAGTTTCCACAAAGTCCGGGTTGCTCATCATCGCAATGGTGGCCGCTTCAAACGGGTTCATGTTCAGCGTTTCCTTTTCGCGGAACGTTTGGCAGGCTTCGCCGCCGGTTCCGGTTCGGGTTCATCTTCCGTTTCGGCGGAAGCCGCATCCGTGTTTTCCAGTGCGTCCAGCGGACGTTCCGGCGCGGGTTCTTCCTGCTGTTCCGGTTCGTCTTCCAGGATTTCCGCAAGGCCAGCACCTACAACAATGCAGGCATCCGGCGGAAGCGCGGCGAAATCGGCGATTTCACCGGCGGCGCGGTCACCGTGGAACACACACGAACTTTTGAATCTGATTTTCATGGTTTGCTCCTTGAAGGTTCCCCCCGGCGCGGGGAGTTCGCCGCGCCGGAAGGAATGGGGAGGGGGAACGGATTAGGAAGCCGTGCGCTTCACGAAGGTGTTCGGCTTGCGGATCGCAATATCGCACACCAGCGAAATGATCACACGGACGTTGCCGCCCAGCGCGAGGGTGTAGGGATCAAGCATCAATTCAATGCCGCCCCACTGGCCGACCAGCACATTGCTGAAATCGCCGAAATAAATATCGCCGCTGGAAAGGCTGCCGTCCACGTGCACGCGGTGCCCGTCGATCATGTCATCTTCGCAAAGGAAGCCGGAACCGTACTGGCCTTTTGCGATGGATTTGAACGTGGCCTTGTCCGCCGCGCCCATCACAAATTCCAGTTCGCCGTCAACTTCCAGGCCTTCCACCTTCGCGGCGAAGTTCAGCATGTTCGCCCACGTGGCGGATGCGATAGTGGCAATCACATTGGTCTGCACGCCGGTGGCGGTGGCAAGGCCGGTGATCGCGGGATTCGAGGCGTTGCCCTTCAACATCGTGGTGCCCAATTTATGGGCCACATTGGCCATCAGGGAACGCATGGAAACGGAAATCGCGTCCGGGTTGCCGGAAAGAATCAGGTCACGCCCGACCGGGATGTAACCGCCCAGCTTGTGGGGGTTCAGTTCGATGTTCGTAACCACGGGGCTGGTGGAAGAAACGTCTTCGTTCACGCCGGAAGTTGCGGTTCCGCCGGAAACCCACGCGACCGAACTATCGGTGGACTGAACCGGGATGGTAACGGGGGCACCCGTGAGGCCGGTCAAGAACGTGGCATTCTTCACGCCAATTTTCGTGCGGACGTAGTCCACGAACATTTCGGGCTTGTTTTCCTGCGAAACGAGGCCGGTGCCGGAACCGGAAACATTGGCGAAGCCGCTGAACGTGCGGCTGAAGATTCCGCGCATGGATTCATCATTGAACGGAATCATCAGGGAACGTTCGCCGCCCATCTTCTGGCCGGAACGCTTGTAAATGTCATCCGAAATTTCGCGTTCCATGTCCGCGCCCTTGCCGGTGAGCATGTACTGAAGCGCACTGGCGAGGCTGTACTGGCGGCGTTCGGTCTGGATGTGCGGAAGTGCGAAGCTTTTCGCCATGTCCGCGCGAAGGTTCTTGATTTCTTTCATCAGGATTGCCCTTTCGTCTTTGCCTTCGCCGTCGCATTCCTTCGTTTCGGAATCTTCGGTTTCGGCGGTTTCGGTGGTGGTGGTGGTTTCGGTGGTTTCGGTTTCCGTGTCTTCACGCTGTTCTTCGGATTCCACGGGTTCCAGTTCGCGTTTGTTCGCCATTGCAACCTCCTTGTTCGTTGTTTTATGTTCAATGGTTCGCGAGTTCATTATGGTATTGGCATCCGCCGAACGAAGGAAACCCACGGTGGGGTCGGCGGGGATTCCCACGGCAACAGAAACTTCGTAAGCTTCCCAGTGTTCCACTTCGCGGATGGTTTCACCGGCATCGTTCACGTATTCGCGCACGTCCTTTTCCGGGTCGTAGCCGTAGCCAATCGAAACGTTCGGCACGGTGCCGTTCGCCAGATCATTGAAAAGGTCGCGGCTCATGTTGTCCGAACGGAAACGGATGCGCACACACAGCTGTTCACCTTCGCACCAGGCGCGTACCACCTTGCCCAGCACGATGTTTGAATCATGGTTTTTCAGCACACTGGCCCCGCCGTTCAGGCGGTTCATGTCCACGGCTTCATCGGAAATCTTCAGCACTTCCTTGTAAAACTCATCCTTCCACCAGTCATAGCGGCGGTACGGATAACTGGATGCGCACGGGAAGCTGATTTCCAACGCTTCAAAGTTCACATCGGGATCAATCATTGTTCGGTTCCTCCGGTTGTTCGGGTTCGGGTTCAGGTGCGGCGTTGCCGAAGGCGGCAAGCCAGAAATCTTTCAGCCCGGCGTTTTCAAGCTTCTTCAGCCATTCGGCGTTCCGCGCGATTACATCATCCGGGTCTTCGCCGCGTGCTTCCAGTTCCGCAATGGGGTCGGTGAGCATCAACGCCATTTCTTCCTTCTTCGCCGCAATTTCCTTTTGCGGATCAACCCAGCTGAACCGCCTGCCGAAGAACTGGTGGCGTGTGGCGGAAGCCAGCGTTTTCACGGGAACCAAATCGTTCACCAGGCAGGATTCCACGAAATGTTTGTACTGAATTGATTTCCAGTTTTCAATAATGAACTTTTGCAGTTCACCGTATGTTTCGCGGTCTTCCAGTGCGGCTTCGCGAAGGGAAGAATAGTTCACGGATTCATAATCGCCGGATGCTTTGTTGTAGGAAAGCCCCAGCGAATTGGCAATGGAACGCATCACCGCCTTCCAAAACGCCGCAAACTGCGAGTTCGGCGAACTGTTTTGAAGGAATTTCGCCGTGTAGCCACGCGGCGCAATGGGAAAAATGCCCGGCTTGATTTCACGCACAAATTCGCCCTGATCGTTCGCCTGCGCGTCCGTAATCACATCTTCCTTATTCCGGCCATCCCATTCCCAAACGCCCATGCAGCACGAAGCAATTTGTGCGTGCACCAGTTCGGCGTTCCGGTAATCGTCCAATTGTTTCAGGTTCAGGGCGGCACCTGCCAGCATGGAAATGCCGCGATATTGTGCCGGAAATTCCTTCCGGTAAAGGTGAATCACTTCGGATGCGGGGATGCGGATGCGCGGGCCGCTGAAATACTGTTCGTTGATGGTTTCGCGCCAGTAATACGCAACTTCACGCCCCCACGCATCCAGTTCAATGCCCATGAAGATTTTGCCGCCGTTTTCGATTTCCTGCACCTGGTACAGTGGGTCGATTTGCAGGGAATCCAGCACTTCATAGCGGTAGCCGAACTTTGAAGCCGGATCAAATATCCGGTGAATGAACGCTTCCCCGTCAATCACCAGTGCCCGAAGGATAAGAATATCGAGGTCGCGCCCGCTGGAATGTTCATCCACGGTGCACCACTGGCCCATGCGGGATTGATATTCGCGCCACAATTCTTCCAGTTTCGGACGCAACGAAGCCGGTTCCGCCTTGCTTTGCAGGGTGAAGCCGGTAACGCCGACCACGTTCCGCTGAAGGTTCTTCAGCATCCCGATCACGGATTCATTGTTTTGCGCAAGGCTTCGCGCCCGCTGAACAATCCGCACGTATTCCAGCCACAAATCGCCGTTCACACGCTGGTACGATACGGGCCAATCCATCAGGCGGTTCGATGTGGCGGCACTGAACCAGCGGTTGTTCACGGTTCGGGCGGGGCGGGCAAATCTTCGTTTCAGTTTCTCAAACATGTTCACACCCTCCGAAGAACGCACACTTCGGTTTTCGCGTCCTTAATGCCGTGTTCTTCGTTCACAAGCCGCTGGAAAAAGGCACGCCACTGTTCCAGTTCGTGAATGCTGTTGATGTACTGAAGGGAACGGTCACCAATGGTGATGTGGGATTGCTCAATGGTGAGCACGCGCCCCGCAATCTTCGCTTCCAGTGCGGCCAGCGTCTTTTCCGCGTCCGAACGCGGATCAAAGTTCCCATCCGCGTTTGCAAGGGTTTGCTTCACGATGAACGAACCGTATTTCACCACATCACCATCATCCGTGTACTGTTCATAGCGGTACGAACCGGCAACGGGCGCGGCGAAAACAAAACAGCCGCTTTCCATCGTGGTCACAATAGTGGCCGCCGTGGTGCCCGGAACAAGCTTGAACGCAAGCTTCACCGCGCCGGATGCAGCTTCAAAACGAATCGTGGTGTTTGTGTAGTACACGGCGGTCTCCTATTGTTCGCGCCGCGTCTTGTACGCTCCCCCGCCCCGGCGGAGCCTTCACCGGGGCGGGGATGCAGGGCCGGAAGAAAGGATGAAAGCCAGCCCGCCGGAACATACAACCGCAGCAAACTCTATGAACAAAGTAACACGCACACAAACCAAATGCAAACCACGATTTGCACGACTTAAAAAAGATTTTTCAAGTCATGCTTTGAACATCCCTTTTTTGGTTGAAAAGGGTTGAAAATGGTTGAAAAGCGGAAAAGTCAACCTTCCGTTTTCTTCGCATTCCGTTCAAACCATGTTTTTTGAGTTCGCCGCAAGCCCGGCGATTTCATGCACCGGAACATGGTCGGCGCGAACTTCGCAAACACAAAATCCTTCGCCCAGCACGCCATCTTGAGCACGTCAAACGCATCATGAACCGCATCATGTTCAGCTTTCCAATTCTCCGGCAGGTGGCCGGATTTCGTGGTGCGATCCGGCTGAACGCACACGATTTCCGTTTGGAACTTCGGTTCCAGCCCTTCCGGCAAATACAAATAATCACCTTCACGGTTCCGCTGTTTGTACAATTGCCAAATCAATTGTTTCTGGTAAAGGTGCGCGTTCACGTAATAAATCCGGCTTGATTTGGAACTTTTCTTGAAGGGTTCCAATTGCCTGGTTCCGGCACCCGCATAAAGAAACACCATCGAATGCGCGGCGGCATATCCTGCGATTTCTTTCTGGCGGTGGCCGCGATAGTCAAGAATATGGAAACGCGGGCTTATCTTCGTTTCGCCGAACCGGTATGTTCCATTGAACATGTCTTCCACGGTGCGCACCGGTTCCCCGGTTTGCTTTTCCAGTTCCTCACGATCACCTGCGGAAAGCCACAAATGTGTAACGTTCGCATATTCCAACAGCCACAAGTTATCATGCACATCCAGGGCAAACACCCCGGTCGGGCTGAAATTGTCCTGCGTGTCCGAAATCAGGAACACCATTTCGATTTCTTCGGCAGGCGGAAGCTGATCCGGGCGGAACATGTGTTCCTTCAGGTGGCGGCAATCATCCGCCGAAACTTCGCGCGGCGAATACGGCAGGCCCTTCCACGAATTATCCAGTTCATAGTGCGCTTTCACGTCCGAACGGCGGCCACATTCCAGAATCTTTTCCGCAATGCGCGGCCAGCTCATAATCGGAAACTGCGTGGCCAGCACCCCATATTGGAACGAAGGGCGTTCCTCGATGCGTTCGGGGAAGGTGTGAACATAGCCGCCATTCAGGTTCATCCACCTTTTATCCGATTCCTTGTGTTCATGGTGGCACTTCGGGCAAATCAGGCGGATGCTGTTTGGCTTCACCATGTACAGCCCGCGTTCATCATCATAGTTCGATTCAAATTGAAGGTTGCCGAAATCGCACGACCTCATGGTGAGTTCGCCGCATCCACGGCAGCGCAACGTCCAATAACCTTGACTTCCGGCCAGGAACGCCCGCCAGATTGAACCGGTTTTTTCGGTCGGCGTGCACACCCTGAACATAATGCTTTCCGAATAGGAACGCGTGCGCTTGCGGGTATCGGAAACCGCGTCCAGCGTCTTCACTACCGGATATTGGTCTTCTTCGTCCAGCACTACAACCTTGCAGGATTTGCTCATGATTTTGGCCCCGGCACCTTGAAAGAACATCGTGCTTGCGGCAAGGATATAGCAATCCTTCCGTTTCGCGAAGGGCCGCTTCAGTTCTTCCGCCAGGGAAGGAATGCGCTTCATCAGCGGTTCATATTTCAGCTTGTTCACATCCGCCGCCTGATCATCCGAAGGGTACACGCAAAGCATGGATGAAGGCTTGAAGTTCATGCAATACAGCACGCCGAATGATTCGATCATGGTTTTGCCGGTTTGTTCCGGTGCGCATACCACCACTTCGCGGATGTGGCCGGAATATTCCCAGCACTTCAGCGGATCAATCAGGAACGGGGAAAGGCTGAAGTCCACGCGCTTGCGTTCGGCGGAAACGTCTTCGCTGAAGTCAATGGCGGTTTCGGCCCATTCCACAATGCCGGTGCGCGGATGAAGGGTAAGGAACTCCCGAACCGCGTTGATGAAAAGTTGTTCCGGGTTCATGTCATTTCCTTTCCTTTTTCCGTGATGCGTCCACCGTTGCGACGGCATCCGCCGCCGAAACCACCGTGGCCCAGATCACAAAACAAATCGCCATCAGGAAAAGCACGGAAAGTGAAATCATCAAAAACGCAACAATGCCGATTGCAAGAAGTTCTTCCGGGTTCATTCCTCATCCTCACTTTCCGCTGAATCGCCGTTGATTTCCTTTTGCACTTCCTTTTCAAATTCCACAAGGCAACCGTCCACCAGGGCGGAAAGCACGGCAATCTGTTTTTTGTTCAAGTCCAATTCGATAAGATGCTGTTTTAGAGGAACAAACGCACGAACGAACGCGGAAGCAATCTTGTTACAGTAATTCGCGCGGAATGCGAAATCCTTTTCCTGAACCTTCAGTTTTGCAAGCCGCGCATCCTGCTTCATCTTTTCCGCACGGGCTTCTTCGTATGTCATCCACATTTCCGGCGGTTCCGGCGGAGTTGAAACTTTCGCCGCTTGTTTCGGCGCGGTTTTCTTTTCCGGCACTTTTTCGGCGCGTTTTTTGGATTCCGTTTCCTCGATGGGCGTTTCCGAAACTTTGTTAGAAGTCCGGGCTACTTGAGCGCGCCCACGCGCGGGCCCCTGCGCTTGCGTATTATGCGCGGTCGCGCCCAGCCCTGCGCGGCCAACCTGCGGGCGCGAAGGTTCATCAACTCCGGCAGGCTTCCAATTCGCCAGATAACCGCGAACACGAAGCTTCTTTCCGGTTTTGCCGTTCGTTTCCAACCGGCCTTCTTTCACCAGCTGCGATATGCGGCCCTTCGTAACGCCCCACAATGCGGCGTGATCCGTGATCCGGTTCCAGCCGTAGGGGTTCAATTCCGTGGGTTTCTTCATGGGTAAGTTCCTTTTGTTTAGGGGGTTAAAAAGTCTAAATCAGGGTATATGTCAACCTTGAACGCGCCAC
>Ga0310786_10008256_pt1 | contig 13398 bp, 13 predicted proteins | sample AusTroGonzalo_MG_FD_203881 | JGI IMG/M metagenome (GOLD analysis project Ga0310786, IMG submission 203881) | Bovine rumen microbial communities from tropical cattle in Woodstock, Queensland, Australia - Gonzalo_03 (v2) (version 2) | ecosystem: Host-associated > Mammals > Digestive system >... | reverse complement strand
TTTGAACCTCTAATAAATCTTGTAACTCTAAAGTATTTTTTGTTTTAGAAAAATTTCTTCTTTCTGTGTAATCTCCAAATTTTTGAACCTTATATGCCACGATTTCACCCCATATATCTAATATTTTCACATGATTATTTTTTTCCTAAAAACAGACATGTCACCAACTTAAGATTTTATCAGTTTATGATATGTTTGTCAACGCATTTTCTTTAATTTTTAACTTTACGACATAAAAACCTTTACTTTTGTCAATTATAGTACAAATATAGTCGTTTTCTAGTGCTTTTATCATAGTTTTAACACCATGATCTTTTCTCATTACAAACCAGCATTCTCCATCGATATTTAAATGATCTTTAGCTCCTCCTAATATACCAAGCAGCACTTGTTTACCTGCCCTTATTGGAGGGTTAGTAATTATTAGATCATATTTATCTTTTACTTCACTATATATATCACTTAAATAAGCTTCACAATTAACTTCATTTTGTTCTATATTTTTCTTTGTTAAATGAAGGGCTCGTTTATTAACATCTATTAATGTACCTTTTACATTTAAAATCTTTGATATAGATATTCCTAAAAAACCATAACCACAACCCACATCTAAAAATGTTTCTGGTACTTTGTCTTTGTTTTTTAAATATGTATCAAGTAAGAATATACTTCCGTAATCTATTTTATCTTTTGAAAAGACACCATTATCACTTAAAAACGAAAAAACATAGTTATCCCATGAATAACTAAGTTTTTTTATTTCACTTTTTAAATTTTCATTATTTGTAAAGTAATGTTCCAAGAGCTTCACCATTTCTTTTTGGATATGAAATTAATTATACATTAATTTATTTAAATTAACAATAATTATTTTTTTAGTTCTGTACTTCTTAAATAATAGTTACCGTTTTCTTTAACAAATACGAATTCAAATGGACTTACATTTGAGTATTCATCTTTATGTTTTCTAAATTCTTTGATCATGTCTTCTTCTCCAGCTTCGCATTCATCTATAGTTGATTCAAATAATTCATTATTTACAGCATAACTACAGTCTCCGCTATAGTGGAAGAATATAATAGATAGTATATATTGATTTCCTTCTTTCTTAGCAGATTTTACAATATAGTCAGAAAATCCAGAGCCTAAACCACCATGACCAGGGTGATCTTCATTATATATATATCTTTCATTAACTGTATCATATTTATATAAAACTTCATCTTCAACAGGGCATCTGCTATCTATATAATTTTTAGGTGTATAACCGAATGCTTTTTTAAAGTATTCATCTGCAAATGATTTATCTATATGCCAATCTTCTGAACTATTACTATTACTATTTGATGCATTATAACTAACAAGTGCATCTATCATATTGTTAGTAAGTGTTCCATTTGTGTAATTAACTTTTTTCTCATAATCAGCTGCATCTAGTAAATAATATTTTTTTATTACAGCCATTATTTCTTCAACTTCACCATCTTTTAATTCACGTGAAGTATTATCAGTCTTGCTGTTATTATCTTCTTTTTTAGTATTGTTATTTTCTTTTTTAGTGTTTGAATTTTCTTTAGTGTTAGAGCTAGGTTTAGTATTTTCCTTTTCACCTTTATCTTTAAAGAATGCAAAATAAACAACCGCTGCAGATAAAATTGCAATTATTACAAATAAACACGCAATTAATATCTTATTTCCATTTTTCTTTTTTTCTGCATTAGTAACATTGTTGATATTTTCATTATTATCCATATTTTATCCAACCTTCCATAACATCATTTTATATGTATATGTTGATGCAATCAATACGTATTATATTTAAACAATATATTACTGTAAAAAAGTGTATAAAAAAGATTAAATTATTTTTCTTTTCAAAATATACTCATATAGAACAATAAAAAAACTAACCATAAAGGTTAGTTTTTTCGATTAGATTAATTTAAAGCGTCTTTTAATTTGCTTCCAGCTTTGAAAGATGCAACAGTCTTAGCAGGAATTTTGATAGCTTTTTTAGTTAAAGGATTAATACCTTCTCTAGCAGCTCTTTTTTTAGCTGAGAAAGTTCCGAAACCAACTAAAGCAACCTTTCCTTGTTTTTTAAGACCAGTTGTAATACCTTCAATAGTAGCATCTAAAGCACGAGCAGCGTCAGCTTTAGTTAAACCAGCTTTTGAAGCAATAATTTCAACTAATTCAGTTTTTGACATAATCTAATACCTCCCATAGATTTTATATCTTGTAGGGTGTTTACCCTTACATATTAAGATTAGCAAAAACTCGGATAAAAAACAAGAAAAATGTTGAATATTTGGGGAATATTACGCAAATATAACACTCTATTTACTATCAATATACATTTACTTAACTATATTACAAAGGCAAATAGATTATTAGAACCCTTATTAACAATCTTTGTGACTATACTTGATAGTTTATTTCTTACTTGATCAGGCATTAAAGATAGTTTAGCTTGAATACCTTCTTGGACAATATTATCTAAACTTCTACCAAAGATTTCACTATGCCATATATTTTCAGGACTAGTTTCATAATCTTTCATAATATAATCTATTAATTCTTTACTTTGACTTTCAGTACCTATTATGGGTTCAAATGTAGATTCAACATCTACTTTCATTAAATGAATGCTAGATGCAACAGCTTTTAATTTAACTCCATATCTTGATCCTTGTTTAATTACTTCGGGGGTTTGTAGTTTCATATCTTTTAAACTAGGATATATTATTCCATAACCTGTAGTATCAGCCATTACCATAGCTTTTTTAATAGAGTCATATTCTTCTTTGGTATTTTTATATGTTGTAAAGATATTAATCATTTGACTTCTGGACATATTTTCCTTACCAATGATGTTTGATAAAACATCATTGAACAAATTATCTTTTTCAACTATATTTATTTTTACGATACCTGTTGATGCATCTAAACTATCAATAACAGCTTCCTTTATATATTCATTATTTTCAAAATAAGATAAGATTTCTCTTACATCTTTTATTTTATCAACAGATATAATTGTATTTTTAATTGATGATATTAAAGATTCTTTAATATCATCTTTACTAGGAAGTTTCATAATCCAATTTGGTAAATTAAACTTAATATCAATTACAGGGAATTCATCAATTGATGTTCTAAGGACATTCATAATATCTTCTTCATTCATGTTTTCAACATCTAAATTAATTACTGGTACATTATATTTATCTTCAATTTCTTGTTTTACATTTAATGCTCCATTAGAATTAGGTGCTTTAGAGTTTAAAATTACTACAAATGGTTTATTTATGTTTATTAGTTCATTAATAACTTTATTTTCTGCATCAATATATGATTCTCTTTTAAGTTCACCAAATGAACCATCTGTTGTCATAACAATACCAATGGTTGCATGATCTTCAATTACTTTTTGTGTACCTATCTCAGCGGCTTCAATAAAAGGTATTGAGTCACTAAACCATGGGGTTTTAACCATTCGGGGATTTTTATTTTCATCTTCAAATCCTTGAGCATCAGGAATAACATACCCAACACAATCAACAAGTTTTATATTAGTTTCAAAAGTATCTATTTTTATATTTGCTCCGCTAGACGGAACAAACTTAGGTTCAGTAGTCATTATTACTTTACCTTCTGCTGTTTGAGGTATTTCATCTAAACATTTCTTTTTAGTATATTCATCTTCTATATTAGGTACTACTAAGTTTTCTATAAATCTTTTAATAAATGTTGATTTACCACATCTAACAGGTCCCACTACACCAAGGTATATTTCCCCATTACCTCTTTTAGAGATAGCTTCTATTATTTCCTTCTTTTTCATTTAATAACCTCTTTCATTTAGTAAAGATTATGAAAAAGGGAAAAAAATATACCAAGAAAAAAACTGTAATTAAAAATTACAGTTTTCATTAGCTTGCTCTTAAATAAGTTACTTTAGCGTATCCATCACCAATTTTTGCACAGTCACTTATTGCATCAGTATTAACGCATTCAGTTGCAATAGTTTTGGTTGTATCATCATCACTAGTAATATCAGTATATTCTACAGTAGAACCTTTAGTTGCAAATTTATATGTTGCCATATGTTTATTTGTTAAAGATGAATATGCAATATATCCTGTTCCCCCATCTCCACCAGGTACAATACTTGTGCAATTATTAACATATGTTGTTGAAGGAGATGTATATGACATAAATCCTCCTCCAGAACCACTTATATTTACTTCACCAGATGTAGCATTAGTTTTTCCTTGACCAAAAATACAATAATTTGATGTTGAATTAAATATACATGTTTTTTTAGATCCTGTAAATCCTCCACCATGTCCACCATTTCCTCTTGTGTATGGTTCTAATGTAGGATCTGCGCTTTGGCATCTAACAGATGGATGAGCAGCTCCACCACCACCTGCAACGATTATTATGTCAGAATATCTATAATCAGATATACTTGGTAAGGTACCAGATTTAGTTGCTATATGAGTGGCTCCTCCAGCTCTTGAATTATTACTAAGGCCTCCACCATTATAGCCATCGTTGGTATTACCATTACCACCTACAGTAATATATATTTTTGAATTTTTTTCAAGTGTCATTTCACCTACTGAATAAGCACCATAACCACCCAAATAATATCTTTGGTTTTGACCAGATGCTCCCCAAACTTCTAATTTATAAACTCCAGTACGAGGAATAGTTAAAGCATCTGTTGTTCCAGTATAAGCAAATTCATATTTTATCTTTGTAGAATCTATATCTACACCGCATGATGAATAATGAGCTGATGTAAAGCTATCTTTAATTTTTGATTTAACATTAGTATTCTCATCAATGATTTCACCATCAATAAAGAACTCTCCATTAGTAAGCCATACTTTAGTTTCGTATGTACATGTTTCTCCATAACATACTTCTACAGAACCTTTAAGTAAATCATTAGCTGTTTTAGCAAACTTACCAATTAATGCACTTTCAATAGAATAGCATCTTTTGCCATCAACACTACCAGCAAATAAATCATTTCCAAAATTTTCTTGAAGTCTATCATCAGAATATTTATTAAGTGCTGCTTCAGCAATTACGATAGTATCATTAGAAAATGCTTTAGTACGTGATCCATTTAAATATCTAGTTACAGTTACAACAGCAATGCTTGTTAATATAATAATAAGTGTAATAACAGCAAGAAGCTCTGTTAATGTAAAACCTTTATTATTCTTTCTCATTATTACTCACCTATATATGTAATACGAGCATGACCATCGCCTTGTTTAACATATTCAGATATTGGCTGTTCAGAAACATTAGATGTATCTATAGTTTTTGTTGCAGCATCAGAAGAAGTAGAACATCCTGTAAAACACATCATTTTTTTATTAGTAGTTGATGGATTACCAATAAATCCAGATCCACCACCACTTACATTTGGACTATAATTATCAGAACTTGCACCAAATAATCCTCCACCAGATCCGGCACAACCATTTTCACCTTGACCATAATATGCAGCTTGTTCTTTATGACCTACACCATTTACGCGGTATCCACCAGCTGATGCTCCATCAGAGAAGTTTCCTCTATGGTTTCTACCTCCGCCACCGCCTCCAGCGACAACTAAAACGTAGTCTCGGTTAACAGGTTTACTTAATAATCCAGTTTTTGTAGCAACGTGAGTAAGACCTCCTCCGCCACCACCTAATTCATTATTGTAGTCGCAGCCTCCGGTTCCTCCACCGTTATAACCACCTTGTTTTCCGTTTGCACAAGTTCCACCTTGTCCACCAACATTTATATATAATGTTTGATCAGTATATAATGTTGTTTCAACAACTGAGTAGCCTCCATATCCACCGTGAACGAAATCACAGCTTCCTCCTTGAGCTCCCCATACTTCTATTTTATATAAACCTGTTTTTCCAGGTAAAAATTGTTGTTCATCACCAGTATAAGGGAAATTAATAACATTAGGTGCTTCTGATGTTGAAATACCACCTATACCAGTTGTAGCAACGCCACAAGAATTATAATATTCAGTAGTAAATGCAGTTTTAACAGCCACACTTTTTGATGGATCTTCTTCACCATCAATAAAGCTTTCTCCATCAGTAAGCCATACTTTTGTTGTATATGTACAACCAGTACCATAACATACATCAACACTACCTTTATATGCAGCGTCAGATTTTTTTACATATTTATCAGTCAAGTGCGCTTGAACATTAAAACATACATGATTTGTAACTGATCCATGATATAAATCATCATCTATAGCTCCATACATTTTATGAGATCTATCGTTTGAATACTTATCATATCCTGCATTAGCATATGTAAGTGCTTCCGATAAGAATGCATTTTTTCTCGCTCTTTCTATTTGTTTTTTAGTAACTACCATAGCAATAGTTAGAATAATAATTAATATAACTAATACAGCAAGTAATTCTACTAGTGTAAATCCATTTTTCTTTTTCATTTATTTTCACCCTACTATTCATTAATATCATAACATAAAAAAACTTCAAATAAATTAAAAAAATAGTTTTTTACACTATTTTTCTTTACACATATATATTAAAAATTAAAATAATCTATCTATTCCTTTTGGTACATTATCGCTTTGTATTTTATTTACTATTTTATCACTTGTTTCTTTAGATACTTTTTTACCTGTAATAGTAGATAATGTTTCTATTATTTCCTTTATAGTATTTTCATCTTTCATATTCCCATTTTCAAGTTTTCTCGCAAGAGAATAAATCGTATCTTTATCAACATTTGTTTTCTTTTTAACTTTATCAAAAAATGAATCACTAAGCATATTAAATAATCACCTAATATAAATATATGATATGTATCTATTTCTTGATAATAAAAAAATTAGGTTTTTTTAAACCTAATTTTTATTTTATTTTTGATACTTGAGCTTTAGATGAATTCATTCCATATACTTTAGATATATATGCCCCTAGAATCATATCATATGCTCTTCTTGCACTATAACTTGTAGCAACAGTTATAATGTCATTTTTATCAGTATAAATAATTCCATAAATTTGATAGTTATCATCTACAAAAATACTGTATTCTTTACTTATATCAGGAAGTGGTATTTGTTCCATTTCATTTTTATTTGGGAATTTAACTCTTTCTTCACTATTTAATTCCATAACTTTACCGTAGCTAAAGTTATCATTAAATGTAGATATATCTACACCACTATCTTTAATATATTCTCCTATACTATTATATGTTTTAAGATTTTTTTCTTTTACGATATTCATTAATTTTTCGTACATATTTTTTCCTCTATCGATCATTTTTATTTTTGAATTGTAAAATTATTGGAGTACCTGTTAGATCAAAACTTTCTCTTATTTTATTTTCTAAGTATCTTTCATAACTAAAGTGAACAAGTCCTTTGTTATTAACATTAAATGTAAATTTAGGAGGACATGAAGCACTTTGTGTTACAAAGTATATCTTTAATCTTTTGCCTTTATATGATGGCGCTGGATGTAAACTTACAGCTTCAGTTATAACATCATTTAAAACAGATGTTTGAATTTCTTTATGATTGTTTTCATATGCAGAAATTATTTCTGGCATTAAAGTATGTATTCTCTTTTTATTTAATGCTGATAAGAATACAAGTTTAGCATATGGAACAAATTGAAATTCTGCTTCGATTAAATCTTGCCACTTTTTAATTGCTTCATTAGGATTTTTTACTGTATCCCATTTATTAACAACTAATACTAATCCTTTACCTGCTTCTGTTGCATAACTTACAATGTGTTTATCATGTTCAATAATTCCTTCTTTAGCATCTATTACAACAACACATACATCGGCTCTTTCTATAGCTTTTAAACTTCTAATTAAACTATATTTTTCTATATCTTCATATATTTTACCTTTTTTACGCATTCCTGCTGTATCAATAGCAATATATTCATTATTGTCATAATTAAATCGTGTATCAACAGCATCTCTTGTCGTACCTGCAACATTACTAACTATTACTCTTTCTTCATTTAAAAGAGCATTTATTAAACTTGATTTTCCAACATTTGGTCTTCCTATAATTGCAAATTTTAAAATGCTATCATCAATTTCTTCATTTTCATTCATTTTGCTTGTTAAATAATCAAGTAATTCTTTAAAACCTAAGTTATGTTCAGCACTTACTGGAAATATTGTTTCAAATCCAAGTTCATAAAATTGATATATGTTATCTTTTCTATTATCATTATCAATTTTATTAGCTACAACAATAACTTCTTTTTTTGATTTAATTAACATGTCTCTAATTAAGTAATCGTTTGCATCTAAATCATTTTTTCCATCAACAACAAATAATATTAAATCAGATTCATCAATTGCAAGCTCAGCTTGCAATTTGATGTCTTGATTAAAATCGTTATTTCCTATTTCAATACCACCAGTGTCAATTAAGAAAAATGATTTATTATTATATGTAACTGAGTCATATATTCTATCTCTGGTTACACCTGGTGTATCCATAATGATAGATTTTTTATCTTTTATCATTCTATTAAATATTGTTGATTTACCTACATTAGGTTTTCCAATTATACATACGGTTTTCTTCATTATGAATCACCTTCTTTCATTTACTTTTTAACTACAGCTATTTACATTACTAAGTGTTGCCATTACAGGTCCAATATATATTCCATTATTTTGATAATTAGTATCAGTTGATGCATATTTAGATTTAATGTATACCATAATTTTCATATTCATCATTGATGATTTATCTCTTGGATCTGTTATATCACTTGTACCATTATATAATTCTTTATCTTTAGCATCTAAGTATCCTTCACTTGCAAGTGTTGATACTGTTATAGTATTACATACATAGTTATTATATCTTTTAGATGAACTATATAGGAATGTATCACTATCTTTTGCATATTCTACAGCTTGCTTTAAGATCAACTTAACTTTTGCATCATATGCTTTATCTTTATTCTTTTTTAATAGATTACTAACAGCAGGAGCTGCTATCGTAATAACAAGTGTTAATATAACAATTACTGCAAGTAGTTCTATTAATGTAAAACCTTTTTTATTCTTTATCATATATTCTCCTTTTTATATATTAGGATTTAAATTATCTTCAATTATTTTATAAACTTCTTCTTTACCTTTTTTAGTAATAGTTGAAAAAGGTATAAATGGCTTATCATCTGGTAAATTTAAAGTATCTTTAATAACTTTATCTTGTTTTCCTCTACTACTTTTATTTACCTTATCATATTTAGTTGCTACTACTTCAACATCAATATTATAGTACTTTAAGAAGTTATACATTAAGCAGTCATCTTCAGTTGGTTTATGGCGATAATCAACAAGTAAGAATACTTTTCTCATAGTTTTTCTTGTTTTTAAATATTCTTCGATCATCATACCAAATTTCTTTTGTTTTTCTTTTCCACCTAAAGCATAGCCATAACCTGGGACATCAACTATATAAAATTCATTATTTACTTGATAGAAATTAAGAGTTGTTGTTTTTCCTGGTTTACTTGATGTATGAGCGTAGTTTTTTCTTTCAATTAAACAGTTGATAAAACTAGACTTACCAACATTACTTCTTCCAACAAGTAAAAACTCTGGAAGATTATCTTCTGGATATTGACTAGTTCTAACTGCAATACTTTTTAATTCTACATTATTTATTTGCATACATATCACCACTATCTTGATCTTGATGGAGTTATATCTAAAGTATAGTTATATTGATTATTGTTTCTATCATAAATCGTAATATATTCTTTATCACTAAATTCATGATTTTTTAAAAGCATGTTAATATAACCTATTGTTTTATTATAGTACTCTCCATCACCAATATTTTTATTTATTGTAGATTCTAATAAACTTGCATCATTATCACTTAATATTGTAAATTTTTCTTTATTTTGATAATCAGGATTTTGTTTAAGTGATTTAATAGCACTATCTACAGTTCCACAACCTTTATTATGTTCTTCTATCATTGCACAAACATTATAGTTTTCTTTTTGAGCATATGATTGAAGCATGATAGCAAACAATTTAACTTGTTCTTCTTTGTTTCCCATTAATTTATTTGCATCAACGGTATATACTTTATCACATTTATCGATAAAATCATAGACTTTAAATGTTACACCATTCCAAATATTACCATTAAGTTGTAAATAACCTATGGCTGCATAGTTATTATCGTTATTAATATCAAACTCATAACCACCAGCTTCTGTCATCATTAAAGCTGCTATTAAGTTAGGATCCACTCCATATCTTTCACCATATGTTTTACATTCTTCTTTTAATGAAGATATAACTCTTTCGTATTTTACTTCTTCTATAGAAGAACTTTCATTTGATGATAAAACAGCTTCTCTTGCAACTGTTCCATTTTCATATAAATCTGCAAAGGGAGTTATGTCTGTATCATAATTAAGTCCATCTATTTTATTTAAAAATTCTGTTGATATCTCTTTATCTTTTAGTTTTAAGTAATAAGGGCCAAAATCATTTTGATATTGTGATCTTTCAATTCTAACTGCATTATTGTCTTCAAATGTTTTAGCTTGAACGGCTTTAACACTTAAAGCGCTAGTTCCAACGATAAGAGATGCTGCTATCGTAGCTGTTAAAGATACTCGGCTCCACTTGTATATAGGACTTACTGATTCATTTCCATTTTTATCTTTTACTTTTATATAAGCTTGATTAGTTTTATTATTTCTAATTAATTTTATATTATTAAAATTATCGATACTTAATTTACCAGATAAAAAATTAATTACTTTTGTTACTCTAACATCATTATTATATATTTTAGGTTTTCCCAAATTACTCATATAATCACCTATTCTTAAGTTTATTTTACAACTTTACAAAATCTATATCAAATATTTTGTAAAGTATTAACAATTATATAAGTAAAGTAAATATAAAGAAAAAAAGATAAATAATTTAAAAATTATTTATCTTCGTTTTCTTTTTTATATCTTCTAATAAATGCTCTATTAGTTTTATTTTCATATGTTGCAGAATCTTTATACATTGGAATATTTATATATGTATTTTTAATAGTATTAGCAAAATAATGATCAGCTACATCATAATAAGATAAGTCATTACCTTCTTTATAACTATCTACGATATGAGCAAGTGTTAATATATCATATTTAACACCATATAACATATTTAAATCAATTAGTATTTCTTCTGCTTTAATAACATCTTCTTTAGTATATTTATTTTTAGCAAATCTTTTATAATCCAACTTTTTAAAATGTTCTATTTGATGATTTGCTGGGAAGTTAATTAAGCATAATCTTGAATTTTTTGCACATCTATTATCATCTATTCTTGTGATAAGAGAATATTGTTCTGCAATCCATCCTTTAATTACTTTTAATTTTTCAATATCATAATCATTAGCATTAATATCAAATAAATCTACTACTTGTAAGTTTGTAGTTAAATACATATCAACAATATCGTATTCTCTTCCAAAATTTTCTTCAAATTTATCATCTACAATAAATTCATATAAATTATCAAGATCTTTATTAAATGTATCTTTATCTAAGTTCATACTTTCACCAACATGATATACGTCTGTATATAGTTTAAGTATAGATGCATTTACTTGTGGATTATTTAAGTTAATTGCATATTTTTCAATATATTCTATCATTTCTGGAGCTAATTTTTTATTTTCAATAATGGCTTTTCTTATATATTCATTAGCTTCTGTTCCACATGTAAAATTAACAGCATTTTTATAATTGATATTTCTTGATAATGTAGAAATAATATTATCTAATCTTTTTACTTCATCAGGTCTAAATGCAATATAATATCTATATTCATTTTCATAGTATTCTTTTAATACTTTAAATTCAACTGCATCTAAACTAGTTATATCAAATGTACCATTTATAATGTCTTGAAGTTCAATAGCAAGTTTATAATCTTTATTATATTTTTGATCTGTTAGTGTTTTATAAAATAAATCATATTTAGCATAAATGTTAGTTAGATATGTAGCAAACTTAATATCGTATTCAGATAGTGCAACTACTTCATCTTCTACACTTTTATAAAACTCAAATAAAGAATCCTTTCCTAGTTTTAAATAAGAATCACTTCTCATTATTTTGTCAATTCTTCCATATAATATATGTCTTTTCATATATCTTCCAACTCCTTTTAAAATGTAGAAAGTATTATAATTTTTATGTATTAATATGTCAAGAATTAATTATATAAAAAAATAGGTAACTAAATAGTTACCTATTAACCTGTTATAACATATGGGTCTTGCTCTGTACCTGTTCCAGTATATGTTGCTTCACTAGAAATTACTATTACTGGTCGAACACCACTATAACTAGAATTTACATTAAACCAGTTACTAGAGCGACAATACAGATTGTTTGTTGATGAATTTACGCACCAAAGACCGCCATTATCTCCTGATGACCCCAAGCAGTATGCCATATCTGCAATATTTTCATTGCAACTATTATTAGCTTCAGTGCATCCAACCTCTTCAGCTTCTTCATAAGCCATCAACCTTGCATCAGAAATACTTATAATATTTAAGCCATCTAAATAATTCTTGTATGCATTAATTATACCTTTAAAAGCATTATCTCCATCCCCGGCAGTTGAATTTTTATTTGCCGCTTTTCTATAAGCATATTTATATGTTGAATCTCCCCAAGGCTCATAGTCAGAAGAATTTGACCAATAATTACTACTTGAAAATTTATGATTGTAAATGTTAGTTGATTGTTTTATGGTGTTATCAACATAATACCTTGTTAATAGTTTTATATTATCTCCATCACTACCAATGTAATAAAATTCATCATCAGCTATTTTAAAAATTGATCCTACTTCAAAATTTACTGATTCATCACATGAAGTTTTAAATCCATTAGGTTCTTCAGTTGTTACATTACTTATCTTTATATTATTTCCACCAACTACATAATATTTACCATTAGTTAAGTATATAGTAGGTGCTAATTCACCATCTACATTATCTATTTTTACAACCCCACTATAATTACTACTATGTTTTTTTATGTATTCCTGATTTAGTTCTTCTATAGTTACACATGTAGAATCAGCAGTGCCACTATCTGTGTCTATTGCTCTATGATTCATTGCTCCATTAATATAAACGTTTGCTTCATCTATAAATGATTTTTTCTTTGATTTATTTATTAGTGGTATTATTACATTTACTGCTATTAATATAATTATTGCAAGTATAACTATAACTGCTAACAATTCTATTAATGTAAATCCTTTTTTATCGTTCTTCTTATT
>Ga0310786_10008255_pt1 | contig 13400 bp, 9 predicted proteins | sample AusTroGonzalo_MG_FD_203881 | JGI IMG/M metagenome (GOLD analysis project Ga0310786, IMG submission 203881) | Bovine rumen microbial communities from tropical cattle in Woodstock, Queensland, Australia - Gonzalo_03 (v2) (version 2) | ecosystem: Host-associated > Mammals > Digestive system >... | reverse complement strand
CGCCATGAGATATTTGAGGTCTTCGGGGATGCCGTTTTCGCGAAGGATGGGGACCACTTGGGAGAAGTAACGGTTGGAGCGCTTGAGCATCAGGGTGGAGTTGGTCTGCATGTAGGTGAAGGTGATGAGTTCGCGGTCCATGCGTTCGTAGAGGTCGTCGCGGTCGAATCGTATGGTGTCGCCGGCGAAGACGATGTATGAAGGCACCTGAGGTGGTTTGATGTGCTGCTGGGCGTGTGATCGTATGGTGAAAAGGACCGTACAGAGTATGGTCAGGATGATGGTTCGTCTCATTGTCAGTCGCGTTTGAAGATGTCTCTTGTATATACTTTGTCGGCAACGTCGTCAAGGACGCTGTCATAGCGGTTGGCGATGATGGAGTCGGAGGCGGCTTTGAAACGGTCGATGTCGTTGATTACCTCGCTGCCGAAGAAGGTGCTGCCGTCGGGGAGGGTGGGCTCGTAGATGACGACGCGGGCGCCCTTGGCCTTGATGCGTTTCATGACGCCCTGGATGGCGGACTGTCGGAAGTTGTCGGAGCCGGATTTCATGGTGAGGCGGTAGACGCCTACGGTGATGTCTTTTTCCTGACGGGCGTCCCAGGCGCTGGAGGCGGTGTAGTAGCCGGCTTTTGAGAGTACCTGGTCGGCGATGAAGTCCTTGCGGGTGCGGTTGGAGGTGACGATGGCTTCGATGAGGTTTTCGGGAACGTCCTGGAAGTTGGCGAGGAGCTGTTTGGTATCCTTGGGAAGACAGTATCCGCCGTAGCCGAAGGAGGGGTTGTTGTAATGGGTGCCGATCCGGGGATCGAGCCCGACGCCGTCTATGATGGACCTGGTGTCAAGGCCTTTGAGCTCGGCATAGGTGTCGAGTTCGTTGAAGAAGCTGACGCGGAGGGCGAGGTAGGTATTGGCGAAAAGTTTGACGGCTTCAGCCTCGGTAGAGCCCATGAAGAGGGTGGGGATGTCCTGTTTGATGGCGCCCTGCTGTAGGAGGGAGGCGAAGGTCTCTGCTGACGGGCGGAGGAGGTCATCGCATCCGATGATGATGCGGGAGGGGTAGAGGTTGTCGTAGAGGGCCTTGGATTCGCGGAGGAATTCGGGGGAGAAGATGATGCGGGGAGAGACGACGGTCATGGTGCCGTCGCCCTGGCGTTCGCGGTAGGAGAATTTCTCCGTCACGGTGCGCGTGTATCCGACGGGTACGGTCGATTTGATCACCATGACGGCGTCGGGGTTGACCTTGAGCACGAGCTCGATGACCTCTTCGACGTGGCTGGTGTCGAAGAAGTTCTTTTTGGGATCGTAGTTGGTCGGTGCGGCTATGATGACGAATCCGGCATCGCGGTATGCTGCCTCGCCGTCAAGAGTGGCGGTGAGGTGCAGGTCTTTCTCCGCGAGGTATTTTTCGATGTATTCGTCCTGTATGGGGGAAATGCGCCTGTTGATCTTGTCGACCTTTTCTGGTATGACGTCCACTGCGGTGACGTCGTTGTGCTGTGCCAGGAGTGTCGCGATGGACAGTCCTACGTATCCTGTGCCTGCTACTGCAATTTTCATCATGTATCTTTTTTGTCAACGCAAAATTAGGGAAAATTCCCCAAAAACCAGTACCTTAGTGAATGTATAAATACAAAAGATATATCACACATGAAGATACTGGTCACCGGCGCCGCCGGATTCATCGGCTCAAGACTGCTGCATGACCTCGCCGTACGCGGGGATGAAGTAGTGGGCATCGACAATATCAACGACTACTACGACGTGAGACTGAAATTCGGCCGCCTCGCATCCAACGGCTTCATCGGCAATATCACCCCCGGAGTTGAAATCAGGAGCACGGTTTTTCCCAATGCCCGGTTCATCCAATGCGGCATTGACGACAAGCAGGCCGTGGATGCCCTCTTCGCCCGTGAGCACTTCGACAGGGTGGTGAACCTCGCCGCCCAGGCCGGGGTACGCTACTCCATCACCAATCCGTATGCCTACCTCCAGTCCAACCTTGTCGGCTTTCTCAACATCCTCGAAGCCTGCCGGCACAATGCAGTCGCCCACCTCGTCTACGCCTCATCCAGTTCCGTCTACGGACTCAATGAAAAGGTACCCTACAGTGAGGATGATAAAGTTGACAGCCCAGTCTCTCTCTATGCCGCATCGAAGAAATCCAATGAGCTGATGGCACATGCTTACAGCAAGCTCTATAACCTTCCGGTGACCGGATTGCGCTATTTCACGGTATATGGGCCCTGGGGGCGCCCCGATATGTCACCTATGCTCTTCGCATCTGCCATCTCACGGGGCGAAGCCATCAATGTGTTCAACGGAGGCGACATGATACGCGACTTCACCTATATAGATGATATAGTGGAAGGCACGGTGCGTGTGCTTGACAAGGTGCCTTCTGGCGATGTACACGGTGTTCCCTGCCGCGTGTACAACATCGGATGCTCTCACCCGGTGAGACTTATGGACTTCATCTCGGAAATCGAGCGCGCAATGGGGTGCGAGGCCAGGAAGAACTTCCTTCCCATGCAGGCCGGAGACGTATATCAAACAAATGCCGACACATCCCTTCTTGAACGGGAGGTCGGCTATAAACCCCACTGGGGACTCCGCGAGGGCATCGCGGAGTTTATGAAGTGGTACAAGAGCGATCTTAATCCTCTGAGATAAACTGTGCAGTGAGGGCGGCGATTTTGGCATCCGCCGTGTCTCCTTTGGCTCCGAAATAGAATTTGATCTTCGGTTCGGTGCCGGATGGACGGATGGTGACCACGTCGCCGTCGGCATTGAAGAAGCGGAGGACGTTGGATTTGGGAAGTCCGGTCTCTTCGGGCTTGAGGTAATCCATGACCTTGACCACGGGACTTCCTGCCATCTCGGTAGGAGGAGTGGCGCGGTAGTCGGCCATGATTTTCTGGATCTCTTCCGCTCCGCTCTTGCCTTTGCGGACGATGTATACCATCTTTTCGACGTAGAGGCCGTATTCCTTATATATTTTCTGCATGAGGCCGTAGAGGGTGAGGCCCTGGTCGGCCGCCCAGGCGGCGCACTCGGCTACGAGGGCGCTTGCGACCTGGGCGCATTTGTCACGGACGAACTGTCCCGCGTTGAATCCGTAGCTTTCTTCTCCGCCGCAGATGAATTCGCCTGTATCTTCGTTGCGCTTGACGACTTCGGCTATGTATTTGAAGCCGGTGAGGACGTCATAATATTTCACGCCGAATGACTTGCAGATGTCGGCGATGAGCTCTGTCGTGACAATGGTCTTGACACAGTATTTCGTGTCGTCGAGCTTGCCGAGTTCTTTCCAGCGGGTGAGGATGTAGTAGGTGAGCATGGCGGCGGTCTGGTTGCCGTTGAACTGCACCATCCTGCCCTTGTCGTCGCGGACGGCGATGCCCATGCGGTCGGCGTCGGGGTCGGTGGCCATCACGATGTCGGCGCCGGTCTTGTCGGCTTTTTCGATGGCCATCTTCATGGCCGCAGGCTCCTCAGGGTTGGGCGATGCGACGGTGGGGAAGTCTCCATCGGAGATATCCTGCTCGGGGACATGGATTATGTTCTTGAAGCCGAGTCTGTGGAGACATTCGGGGACGAGGCGTACGCCGCAGCCGTGAAGCGGAGTGTAGACAATCTTGATGTCGTTGTGGCGGGCGCATGATTCGGGCGAGAGCATCAGGGAGAGGATGTCGTGCATGTATGCTTCGTCCATCTCTGCGCCCATGGTCTCGATCTCGCCGCATTTGTCGGTGGGGCCGAGTTCGAAGCGCACCTGCGAGGGGTCGGATATCTTATTGACTTCGTCCACTATGTCTTTGTCGACGGGGGCAGTGATCTGGCCTCCGTCGGACCAGAAGACTTTGTAGCCGTTGTATTCCTTGGGGTTGTGCGATGCCGTGACCATGATGCCGGCAGTGGCGCCTTTGGCACGTATGGAATAGCTCAGCTCCGGGGTGGGGCGGATGTTGTCGAAGATGAAGACATCAATGCCGTTGTTGGACAGGACCGTGGCCGCTATTTTGGCGAAGAGCTTGGAGTTGTTGCGCGAGTCGTAGGAGATGCAGACCGATTTATCGCCTTTGACGTGGGACAGGATGTAGTTGGCCAGGCCCTGTGTGGCCATGCCGACGGTGTATTTGTTCATCCTGTTGGTGCCTACGCCCATGATGCCGCGGAGGCCGCCGGTGCCGAATTCGAGATTGCGGTAGAAGGCATCTTCAAAGGCTACGGGGTCGCTGTTGCGCAGAGTGAGGACCTGTGTCCTGGTCTCGGGGTCGAAATTGCCGTTGATCCAGCTTTCGGCCACTTCCTGATATGTCTTCATAGTGATGTTGTATTAATGTCTGCTTTGATGTGTGTATATATCTGCGAATTTAATGATTTTTGGTGGATAATGGCTATTTTTGCGTGGAATTATGAATGATTTGGAGCAAAATAGGTTTGATGCCTTCGTGAGGGAGCATCTTGGAGATGATACGGCGCGCCTGCTGCTTTCGCGCGGAAGGTGGCCGGACGTGGATGTGGCATTGGCAGCGGATACGATCGAGGGGATACGGAGGATGCGTCATAAGGTGCCCGAGTGGGATGTGCCGGGATTGGTGTACCCTGACAGGCTGTGCACAGAGCAGGCGTCTTCGTCGGCGACTGCCCGGTTCAAGGCGTCGTTGATACGGGAAATGGGGGCCTCGGTGGTGGCGGATCTGACCGGCGGGCTTGGCGTGGATTCGTGGGCCTTTTCGGAGGTGGCGGAGAAGGTGCTCTACAACGAGATGAATGTTGTTTTAAGGGATGCTGTGGAACACAATTTCGGTGTTCTTGGCGTGAAAAACGTGTTGTTTCATAGTGTAGAGTTGTTGTTCCACGGGGTAAAGGACCTGTTGGGGGATTTTGCGCCCGACGTGATTTTCCTGGACCCGGCGAGAAGGGGAGAAGGAGGCAGGAAGGTGTTCCTGATTGAGGACTGCAGGCCAGATGTCGTGAGACTGTTGCCGGAGCTGTTGGAGGCAAGTCCGAAGGTGGTGGTGAAGTTGTCGCCCATGGCGGATATTTCAATGGTGGTCAGCAGGTTGGATGGAGTGAGGGATGTGTACGCGGTGGCAAGCGGAGGGGAGTGCAAGGAATTGTTGGTGGTGATCGAGAGGGGCTTTGCGGGGGAGGTGAAGGTGCATGCGGTGGAGCTGGGTGAGAAGACGGAGGAGTTGTCGTTCGGGATGGAAGAGAAGCGGGAGGTGGTGCTGGCGGACGGAGTTGAGGAGGGAATGTTGTTGTTTGAGCCGGGGAAGGCGCTGATGAAAGTGGGGGCGTACGGGCTGGTTTGCAGTAGATTCGGCGTCAGGAAAGTCGGCGTCCATACTCATTTGTATGTAGCACATGGGAGCCCCGGGACAAGTACGGGGATGGGTAAGTGGTTCAGGGTGCTGGAGGTGCTGAAGTCAGGCAAGGAGGCTATGAGAAAGATACGTGAGAGGTGGCCGCGGGCTGAAGTGACGGCGCGGAATGTGCCGATGACGAGTGACCAGCTCAGGGCGAAGTTGAAAGTGGCCTCGGGAGGGGATGTGCATGTCTTTTGCTGCCGTGCGGATCATGCCGGCGGCGGTTCAGAGGTGATCCTTATCGTTGCGGAGCCACTTCGATAATAGTGGCGGTGCCGCCGGAGACGGTGAAGCGGATGTCGCGGCCGGCGAAGGGGAAGCCGTAGACTTTGGCGCTGTCGTCTGAGTAGGCAGGACGTGGGTCGAGTGCAAGGATGCGTTCGATGGTGGCGGTGTCTTCGGGAGAGAAGGGCGACGGAGCGGCCCAGGCGACTTGCAGGCTGGCAGAGGGGGCTGTGGGTGCGAATCCGCTACGGGCCTCAGGGAAGGCGTCGGCGTAGGGAAGGTAAGGCTTGACGTCGTAGATGGGGGTGCCGTCGATGAGGTCGGCGCCGACGGTATGTATGATGCCGGGCTCGATGGAGGTTATGCGTACTGCACTGAGTCCCAGAGGATTTGGACGGAAGGGGGAACGGGAGGCAAAGACTCCGACCTGGCTGTTGCCGCCGAGACGGGGCGGGCGGACAGTGGGGGACCAGTCGCGGGAGGTGACGTGGTTGGCAGAGAAGCCCCAGATGAGCCAGACGTAGTCGAATCCTTCGAGGCTGCGCAGGGCGTTGGGATCATCGTAGGGGGCTACGAAGACGATGTCGCCGGGGATGTCGGCGAGTCCGCTCTGGCGCGGTGCGCCGAATTTGCTGCCCAAAGGCGAACGGAAATATGCCACGGGTTTGATGTCCATGGCGCGAAGTTACGAAATTAATGATTATCTTAGCAGAATATGAAAAAGTATATTATCACCATAATCCTTTTCCCCCTGCTTGTCGCTTGTAGTTCCGACAAACTGACTTACGTAGTCGGGACATATACGGCCGAGGGCAGCTATGGCATATATTCGCTCCGCTTCGACCAGTCAGACGGCACCGCGACCATACTGGACAGCGTGGCTGCAGTCAATCCTTCGTTTGTAATTCCTTCAAAGAACGGACGTTATGTCTATGCCGTGAGCGAGATTACACCAGATGACTCTGCAAGCGTCACAGTGTATAAGTTCAATCGCAAGAAGGGCTCATTCCGCAAAGTCGGAGAAGCACTCACCGGTGGCGGCGACCCATGCCACCTGTCGACCAACGGCAAGATGCTTGTCTGCTCCAATTATTCCGGAGGCAATCTGACCGTATTCCGCCTGCGCCGCAACGGGCGGCTGGCCAGGAAACCGGTTGTCTATCCTGGTTCGACCGGAGGACCGGATGCTTTGCGCCAGGCGTTGCCGCATATACACTGTTCCGTGTTCTCTCCGGATGGCAAGTATCTGTACGCCAGTGATTTCAGCGCCGACAGGCTGCTTCGTTTCAATGTCGAAGGCAAGCGGCTCATCCCCTCTGCCGACGCAGCCGGCAAGCCGGTCTCCTATCGCCTCGATGACGACTACGGCCCGAGACATATAGAGTTCTCTCCCGACGGCAAGTCCCTCTGCGTCATAGGTGAACTGTCCGGCTCAGTGACGGCCTTCCGATACAACGACGGCGACCTCTTCAGGACGCAGGTCGTGACCACCGACCCTTACGCCGGGCGCGGTTCTGCCGACCTGCATTTCTCTCCCGACGGACGCTTCCTGTATACTTCCAACAGGCTTGTCTCCGACGGCATCTCCATAATGTCTGTTTCACGTGAAGGGGCCCTCTCCTACGTCACCAACCAGGCCACACGCATCCATCCCCGGAATTTCACGATCACCCCCAACGGAAAATACCTCCTCAGCGCCTGCCGCGATTCGCATTGTATCCAGGTGTTCTCCCGTGACTCCAAGACCGGCCTCCTGACCGATACAGGCCTTTCCGTTAACCTGAGTCAGCCCGTTTGCCTGTCCCTTGTCAGATGATACCTTCGTCGTCATACCATAATCCCCACGCCAGGCTCGATGGGATGCCTTTTTTCGTGAGGAAGATGAACACTGTGGGGTATCTCCAGGCTCCCCAGATCCCGGCTGCGGCACTGCCGTTGTACGGGTTTATCTTCATCAGCTCCGGTGAGGTGCTCGTGGACGCAGGAGGCAGGCAGTACCTTGTGGACGAGGGAAAGTTCCTGCTGATCCCCGCAAACACTCCTTTTTCCATACGGTATTATCATGATAGCGTGGGATACACCGGCGGGTTCTCCGGCAAATGGCTGAAAGATGCATCGCATCCTGTCCTGTACGTCGGGAAGCCTCTCATGCAGCATTTTATTCGTGAGGATGCAGCCTTCGTCCAGGAGGTGTTCCGCCGTGTCCTGGAAGATTTCACCAAAGGCGAAGGCCAGATGGCCGCGAGCGGGATGGATATGCTTCTGAGCATGCAGCGCATAGATGAAGGAGTCGAGGGCAGCGAGATCTCCGGCCGTTTCCTCGACATGGTGTTCGATCACTCGAGGAAGTTCCTTCCGGTCACCGGCTATGCGGAGGAGCTCGGCATTTCCCCTTCATCGCTGAATCGCGCGGTAAGGCGCTATTCCAACCGCTCGGCCGTCGAGTGGATTTCCATCTCCCGCATGAGCCTTGCACGCCAGTTGTTGCGACGTGAAGACATGTCCATCATAGATGTGGCTGCGGCGGTAGGCCTGGACGACCAATCCTACTTCTCGCGTTTCTTCCGGAAGAACGAAGGCATGACCCCGATGCAGTATCGGACAAAGGTGCTTGAAAAGTCCTAAAAGTTCTAAATACTGTCCTAAAGACATTGGCGGACGAGGTGGTATCTTTGCGCCATGATACAGTTAGCAGCAGTATTTGCCATCATGGCCGCCGGTGCGCCGGATAGCGTCGTTGACACCATTTCCATACCATCTGTCATTACCTCCTCCAAGGTCTCGGTCCCCGTGGAGCGGATGTCTTCGCCTGTATCCACCTTCTTCCTCAAGGATATTGAGCGCGAAGGTCTGAAAAGTCCCAAAACCGTCTCCTCCCTGGTTCCCAACCTCCACATTCCCGACTACGGTAGCGCCATGACCTCCACTATATATATAAGAGGTCTCGGCAGCCGCATCGACAACCCCGTCATGGGACTCTACATCGACGACATCCCCATCCTCGACAAAAACGCCTACGACGCGGACTTCCACGATATCCGCCGCATAGACGTCTTCCGCGGACCCCAAGGCACCATCCACGGCCGCAACACCATGGCCGGCCTCATGACCGTCGAGACTATCTCTCCCTCTGACTATCAAGGCATCCGCGGCGCCGTCGAATACGGCAGTTTCGGCACTTTCAGCGCCCGCATTTCCGCATATCGCGACAGCCTGGGCATCAGCGCAGCCCTCCGTCACAGCGACGGCTACTACAAAAATACCTACGATGACACCAGCGTCGACCGCACAGGCAGTGCATCCCTGCGCATCCGACTGAAAGCCAGTCTCTTCGGCAACCCTGTTGACAACACACTGTCCGTCAATGCGATCAAACAGAGGGGTTACCCCTACCGCCATCTCAGAGAAGACGGATCCCTGTCTCCAATCAACTACAACGGCTACAGCGGCTACCAGCGCCTCAGCATCATCGACGGCCTGAAGCTGCGCCGAAGCGGTGAACGTTTCAACATCACCTCCATCAGCAGCCTCCAGGCGCTATTCGACCGCATGGACATGGACCAGGACTTCACCACCCGTTCAATGTTTACCCTCCGTCAGGCACAACGTCAAGCCGCCGTCACACAGGAGCTTATCCTTAAACCGGCGATACCGCGCCAGGACTGGACCCCCACAACCGGCGTCTTCGCCCTATTCCGTTACAATGCGATGTCCGCTCCCGTCACATTCAAGGAAGACGGCATCAACGACCTCATCCTATCCAACGCCAATGCCCACATGCCAGACTACTACGGCACCATGGCTTTCGTTGAAAACACCTTCCCCATCACAAGTGAATTCGGCATAGGGACATACAACATCGCCGCCTACCACGAGTCAAACTTCACCCGCGGCCGTTGGCTTCTCACGGCCGGCATCAGACTCGATTTCGAAGGCAACTTCATGGCCTACGACAGTCATGCCCTCGTCAATTTCTATTTCATCCCCGACGGCGGCGAAGGTACCAACCCATGCGAGACCACCTACAAAGGCACCACCTCCAACCGCTACTTCCAGATACTCCCCAAGGTCGCCATCCTATATGACGCCGGCGACATTAAATTCTATGCCAACATCACCAAAGGCTACAAAGCAGGCGGCTTCAATACCCAAATATTCTCCGACATCCTCCAAAACCTCATGATGAACGACCTCATGGGCAAACTAGGCGTGCACATGGACCGCCCCGCCGTCTCCGTAGGCGCCGGCAGCACCTCATACAAGCCGGAAGAAAGCTGGAACCTCGAAGCAGGCCTGCGCCTGAGCAGGAAAATCGGCCATACGCTGCTTCGGGGGACAGCTTCGGCTTATCTCATCGACGTCCGTCACCAGCAGCTCACCATCTTTCCGGCAGGCAAGTCCACCGGCCGCATGATGGCCAACGCCGGACGCACCCTATCCCGCGGCATCGAAGCGACACTGTCACTCACATACGAAGGCCTGAATATCAATGCCTCCGTCGGCACTACGGATGCCCGCTTCAAAGACTACGGCGACGGCAACAACGACTACTCCGGCAAACACGTCCCTTATGCGCCGGCAATGACCTCCAGTCTCGGCGGCTCCTGGCGGATCGATACCGGCAACACGCTCAGGGCCATAATATTAGGTGCTAACTGGAACAGGACCGGGCGCATCTGGTGGAATGAATCCAATACCGCCCAGCAGGCGCCCTACAGCACCGTCGGTGCAGATATAACATTGGCATTCAATAAATTCGATATATACTTCAGAGGCTCCAACCTGACAGGAACGCAGTACGGACTCTTCTACTTCAAATCAATAGGTAATGAGTTCATGCAGATGGCCCGTCCCAGGAGCCTGACGGCAGGAATATCCTTTAACTTATAATAAACAAAAGTATTACACAAATGAAAGCAATTAAAATCCTCGTAGCTACGGCTCTCGTAGCATTCGCAGCAATCTCCTGCAAAGAAGACGAAGTCGTCACCCCCTCCTATGACAATGACGCATACGTCGGAGTCATGTCCGTAGAGTATCAGGGAGAAAACTATGACAATGAGAACATCCAGGTCAACATGGCAGTCGCAGAAGACGGAACCCTCACCATGGATATCAAGCAGATCAAGTTCGTGCCCCAGATGCCTGTGACCGTGGATATCACCGTTCCCGGCATCGCATACAATGAGAAGGATGGCGTCGTGACCTTCTCCGGTGACAATATCGTCCCTCTCAGCGGCGTGAAGCCCGTCGACCGCTACCTCGTCACCGGCCTCACCGGTCGCATAGAAGACGGTCACATCGAGTTCTCACTCAATTTCGGCTCATTCCCGACCTCATACACCGGCGACACCATAGCCCGATAACACCCCGTCGTGCGTTAAACCTTACAGCCCCGCAACGCTTTGCGTTCGGGGCTTTTTCGCGTCCTCCATGGCCGGCAGGGCTGCGGAGACCGGGACTAGAACTGGAATTCAAAACCGCCCTTGATGGCGAAATCGGTGCGTGGAGTAGTGTTCTCGCCGCGATGGGTGAGGCGCCAGAAGGCCTCTATACGGAAGAGACGGAAGATGTTGTTGATACCGGCGCCGATTTCCATGTAGGGATGACAGAGGTCTGAGAGACCTTCGGGGAAGGTGATCGGTGCTCCGCCGGAGAGGGAACCGTCGTTGTGGTGTGAGATGGTGCCCCAGGCGGTATTGAAGGTGACGATTTCCCGCATCTTGGCCTTTTTGACCAGGGGGATCTTGCCCAGGAAGAAACCGCCGAAATTGTGTTCGTAGCGGAGTGAAGCCCAGGTGTCGGCGGCAAATTCGTAGTACCTCATGCAGTTGAATGAGTGGGAGGACCAGAAGACACTGTTGTTGCCTTCAAACAGTTTGAGGACGGGGTAGGGTACGGAGCCGAAGATATGTCCGGTGTTCAAGTCGAACTTGCTGAAGCCGAGAGGACCGGTGTTGAGGCGGTAGAGCACCTGGAGGCCTGTCTGAAGGTATTCGTATCTGATTTTGCCTGTAGCGGAGATACCGGCGTCGATGCTGACGTTGACGATGGGGTATTTGGTGTAGACGGCTTTTTTCTCAAAGACACCGCGGGTGTATTTCTCTTCCCAGGAGAAACGGTGGCTCGTGTGTATCTGGGTGGCCGTTATGTAGGAGTGCCAGTGGCCGTAACGGTCCGTGAAAGAGATTTCGGGAGTGTTGTGGATGCGGCGGTGTTCGGCTATGTAGGTGCCTGAGATGCCGTCACGCCACTCATGGTCGTATGTGACCGCGACGAGGCTGAAAGGGGTGAGTGATTTGCCTTTGGCATCACCGAGGGCGGTGAAGATGTTGGTCTCGTGGGGGATGATGGTGTGGCCGCGGCTGAACTGGACGACATCATGGGTGGCGTTGACGGTGAGTTTGCGCCAGGGGAGAGTGGAGAACATGTGCTCCCAAGAGGCACGCCCCTTGAATTTGTGGTCCTTGAAACCGTAGGCGGCAGAGACGGAGTACCGGTTCTTTTTGCTGAACTTCTTGGTGGTGCGGACCCCGGCACGGACGCGGAGGCCTTCGTAGCCGTTGCCGCTGACAAGGCTGGAGAAGGGACCGTAGCTGAGTTTGCCGTGCTCCCAGTAGTTGGTGGCTATGGTATTGATGATGCCGTAGGCGATGTTGTATATGGGCAGGGTCTGGACGTTGTCGACCATGTTGAAGATACCCTGTTCCTTGGCTGAGAGGGGATAGGGACGCGACTGTGCCCAGAAAGCGTCGTCTTTGTAGCCTGCGTCGGGACGGACGATGGTGGGGAGTCCGTAGGTCTTTTCGCGCATGGGAGCGACCTCGAAGGACGGAGGGTCGTAATGGATGCTGCGGGAGCCCAGGAAGGATACGAGCTTGGAACGGTCGCGGTTGTTGATGGCGAAGTCGAGGTATATGCGGTCTTCGACGGGAAACCATGTGCCTTCGGGAAGACGTGTGGAGGTCTGGCTTATGACGACGTCGCTGATGAAGTTGACGTTGGATTTCTTGTCCAGGCGCGCGTTTATGCTGCGGAGCGCGAAGTCTTCCGCGTCGATATGCATCTCGCCGTCAAAGACCGGGCTGGAGACGAGTTTCTTGGGATGGAAGCGGATGTCGTAGGTCTTGCGGCCGTCGATTTCCAGGCTGTCGATGAGGTAGTAGTTGTAGAACATGCCTCCGCTGGATGAGATGGGAGAGGGGATCAGCATCTTCATGACCTCTATGTCGCTGCGGTAGAAGTTGATGTCGACAAGGAGGTTGCCGGTGAACTGCTGGATGGCGTTGTCGGGATTGACGCCGGACACACGGGTGGCTTCGATGATCTCGCGGTCGAAATCGTAGCGGCGGGAACGGACACGGCGCGAGATGCTCTCGGAGAAGATGACGGGAAGGTATGGCTTGCCGGAGACGACGGAGGTGTCGAGGTAGTCGTGTACGAATCCGATTTTATCCATGAGGAAGCCGCTGACGAGTCCCTCTTTGGGATTGGCGATGTCGAGTTCTATCTTGGAGTAGTAGCGGGATTCAAGCTCGGGGATGCGCGAGGGGTCGTTGGCATCGCGGCGCTCGGAGATACGGCGGAGGATGCGTCTCATGCGGGAATCATCCGGCTTTACGACCGAGGCGATGATGTGGTTTTCACTTTCCTTGAGCCGGAAATCGAAGTTGTAGAACGAGCCGGGAACCAGGTGGTATGATGCTTTGTCGTAGCCTATGATATGGGCGGAGATGATACTGACGGTGGTGTCGCGCGTCTCGATATTGTAGTAGCCCTTGAGGTCGGTGGTGACTCCGAC
>Ga0310786_10008254_pt1 | contig 13401 bp, 8 predicted proteins | sample AusTroGonzalo_MG_FD_203881 | JGI IMG/M metagenome (GOLD analysis project Ga0310786, IMG submission 203881) | Bovine rumen microbial communities from tropical cattle in Woodstock, Queensland, Australia - Gonzalo_03 (v2) (version 2) | ecosystem: Host-associated > Mammals > Digestive system >... | reverse complement strand
CATCAAAAAAGATTGTATTAGATCCTCTTGGTTTCGCTCCCCCTATGCCATAATATAGTTCCTTGGATATTGCATCTATCTGAACACAACAACGTACTAATAAATCCGCAATATGTGGTGAAAATGTTTCTAACTGTGATTTACACGAACATACCTTTTCCTCTCCATGCTCAACCTTGGTTATCTCATCCGTCACAAAGATATATTTTGATACTTCAACGACCTCTTTCTCAAGGTTCAGATATGTTTGCCAAAAAATATCGGATTTCTTCATTTGCGAATATTATTCATATTGATTCTTCCGCTTATACTGTTCCGTCAGTTCCAGAAACTCCATCACTTCATTGTATCTCGTTTGTCACCGCTCGTCCTGCGTCATACTCTTTTCTCTTTATCATGCCATCCATTAGGATATAGATTTCTATCTTCCAGAAATTCAAAACAATAATCCAAGAAATGATCATTCCTCAAAAAGGCCAAAGCCGCATCAAGCGCATGCCTCCAACCCCCACAGCATTCTGGGCTAAGAGCAACTGTTAAAACTTTTATCTCATCAATATGGCTCTTTAAAGTACCTGCAACATTTCTTATGTACTCATCCGTCAAGAACTTCATTGAAGGGTCTTCTATAAAGAAATAATCCAAGTCCAAATTAACGATCCATTTATCAAGGGCTTCATTTCTGGCCATAGCCATTAATTTATCGTGGTCACTAATTCTAAGTTCATAATCCAACATACCCATCAAATGGCAAGGGAATATTTCTTCTATCACATTACACCCCAGATTCATTCTTCTTTCACGGTCATCCAATCTCTTATGTGTTGCATATACACACTTTCTGAACCAATCAGGAAAGAGTTGGATAGTCTGATTGATATAATTATCCCATGTAAATGCCGGTCTGTCCTGTTGGGTTATTAAAGTATTCCTAATACTAATGTATTCGTCAATAGATATATGTGGATTCTCTTTCAAGTGCTGATAACAGGTAAATGGAGCCAAAGCGCCAAGGTCATTATGTCTGTCAATATGGAAGAACTGATAGCTTTCTTCAGCATGACACTCCTGCATCCAGCACCATGCAGCAGCAAGGTGATTGTCCATTATATATATAGGTAGCCCATCTGCTTTCCATAGGAAATTTAAATGGGTATCAAATGAGCGCCTTTGTAAAATATCCGGCGTTGTTGCCTTTATCCACATGTTCTATCCCCTTCTTTTATATATCTCGTCAATAATCTTCTTAAAACGTGACGAACTTAATGCATCCAAATTGTCAGCATGTGCCCAGTCTATATATTCCTTGATAACTTTCAACAGACTATACACCTGCTCTATCTCCTTCAACTTCACCTCTTCAGGCTCAGCCATGTCGGGATCAATGTCCCGTAACTTTTCCACAATCTCTGTTTGTTTATCCTTCTTCTCTTTCCAATGCTTTACCAGTTCCACATAGAAATCGTCATCTCTTATCGTATCATCAACCACCACGGGCAGCATCCTATCCTTATAATCGACATTTTCCATAATGCCCGATAGTTCATACATACAATTCTTCGATCTTAAGTAAGGCCTGCTCAGTACCACTATAACAGTTTTTCCAGCCCTTATGGCTTTCATAAACTCCTTAATATTGGCCGTATAAAGACAATCTTTCTTGTCCAACTTAAAAGGTATCCCTCTATTCTCCAATACAAATCCAAGATAATCTACTATATGCGCCGAATGGCCTTCCCAATTGTAAGATATGTAAATACCTTCATCTTCTTTCCATGGCACCTCTTCCGCTTTTTCCTCTTCTGTTTTCTTCAAGCGTCCTCCATCTGCTATCCGCATAGCTTCATTGATGTCGCCAATGCCAGAATATGCTGCATAGTACTTATCTTCGAACCCGATGATATAGCGGTTCAGATATTTATACATTTCTCCCCTTTGCGTTAACTGCCGCAAGTATTGCGTCACCTCCATCAGTGCATCCTTGCTTTTGATGGCAATCCTTTCCAAAGAGTTAAGTATACTATTCAGCATAAAATGACCATCCATCTTACGCTCATGGCTGTAACGGATAAAATAGCACAACGATGAAATAGCATTCGGATTATCATAGTTAAAGTGGTAGTCGTCCCCGTCTTTTATCATTTCTGGGTGTGTCACGAGATAGTCCAGCGCATCCATGCTGCCTATACTTATTAACAGACGTACCGCACGCTCTAAATCATACCCGTTAAAACTCTTGTACTCTCCTTCCAGCCTATCTCTCACCCAGGCCGATTCCTGTGTATTCCTTATGAGCGTTGAATAACAGAACAGTCTGTCAGACACTTTCAAACCCGATGCTGCTTTCTTTATCTCTTCTATCTTCATCCCTTTTTTTACAAGAGTTTCCATTACATTCGCAGACAATGAATATCCAGACAAAGCAAAGCGTAGCACAAGGCTATACCCTTCCTCTATTTGGTTTTCTATAATATAGTTTGAGAAAGAATATGATAATGGATATTCTTCATTGTCAATATTTGCCCGTAGTTTTCCTATCACTTTGGGAGCTAAAGTCATAGAATCTACTCTCTCTGTTATATATTTAAACAAAGAATACTCACGACTATAATATTCATCAAAATCTTTTCTGGAAATTTTGTAGTTACCAAAACTAAGCAGCGAAAGCAGTTTCTCAGCAGGAATCTCAAACTCTCCTTTCAACATTAGCCCCAGAGTTTCTCGCCAGAAGAATATTGTCTCTCCATCACTTAGTTTTAAGACTGATGCTTTGGCCCATTCTACTACACGGGTCTTTATTTCCTCAGTTACAGGCACATCCATATCAGACCTATCCATCATTCCCGACACTTCCTTCATGAAGAAGGATTCATAGATATCCCTGTTCTTGATACCTTTGATAATCTCTCCGATGCTATAATGATCATTGTCATCGGCAAAGAGCAGCAAAAACCTAAAAGCATACTGATTATATCCTTCGTCTTGGTCACGCAGTTTCCTATAGTGCTCTTTTCTGGAACTATGATTGTCCAGTCCTGTCACCATTTCCAGCACAATCTGTTTGAATACAGGATAATCTGCGAAATCTTTAAACGCTTGTTGCCGTCTCTCCAGCCCTTTGGTTATGATTACTGGCTGTGGGAACTTCGCCTTGTAAAGCTCTTCTGCACATTCTGCCACCTCGGCATAGGGTATTTCTTGATACCAACTGGCCATGGCTCTGTCTGCACTATTGTCAGCAGCAAACCTCACAAAATCATCCTCTACATCCTCTACCGTCATCCATAAAGCAGCCATAATATAGGCTTGTCTGATATCATCCCACTTCGCGGGTTCTTCTTTTAGTGCAAACAGTTCTGACTGCCGCTCATAGAATGTCTTTCTTCCTCTTTCTCGTAAACCAGCGGTCAGATAACAATCCCTGAGAACCAACAACAATTCTTGTGTCTGGTTATTATTATCGAAATGACGGTGATATTCTTTAAAGGCTTTTTTATAATAAGCCTCAACGACCTCTATCATTTCTGTATGTCCTTGTTTGATGAATTCGCTAGCCCTTCCAAACACTTCTTTAATCATATTGAAGTATTCTTCCTGTTCATCATGATATTCATAGTGAGAATGGTAGAATGTGTGAGCAAGAATTTTTTCCACGCTCTGAAGAGATTGTACTTTGGCAAGAGTTGTATAAATGGTCGTTCGCGACACCACATGTGTAGCATGTCCCTCGTGTTGGTTGTGAACATGCCCTTCTTTTTCGAGTATATAGTCTATATAGTCATCGGCCTTGTCTGCCTCCCCTATCAGTCTTGTCATCGATTTGATGGCATCATAGTGGTTTGAGTCTTTTACAACGGCAAACAAGCGCTCTAAATAGGTCTGCTGTGTAAAAAAGGGCTTATCGAAATATATGAATGACAGTTTGTGGTATTTGTCTTCTTTCTCCAGTGATTCAGCTGTCTTTTTCTCCAACACACTGAAAAGTTTTTCAGTCAAATCATCGCTATCTGACTTCAATCCATCCCAGTTCAGGAAATAACACAGACACATCAAGTCAGAATAATAAGTTGTTCCTGTTTCTGTTTCGCTTAACTCATCCACGACAAACCTCACCGTATCTGTCGAATACGCAAATCGCCACAAATCTTCATAATCGTGCGTCATAATATTCGACATTCTGATACCCAATGATTTATACTCCAATAGAAGCCCTTTGAACACTTCGTTTCGAGTTTCATCGTCTAGCATATCTCGGTCAATGTAGATGACTAAATCCAGGCTGGCTTTCTTCAACCATTTTAATATGACTGACACTTCTTCTTTCTTGTCTTTCCCATACATCGACAGCCACAGCACAATGATATTATACCATTCTGGCTTGATACGTCCGTTGGGATGTGTGGCCAGTTGCTTAGCTCTTTCTATACCATATCTGCTCAGGTAGTTGGCTACAAGCCATTCGCGGAATGCATTGTGTACAAATGAAAACTGACCGTCTTCGTCACGAATAAGGTCATATCGCAAACATTCTTCCACGTTGTTCTCTTCGTTTTCCAAGCAAATACCTAGTTCTTCCTTGTTCAGACTTTGGGCATTCATCAGTGATTGCCCAAGGGCAACTCTTTCAAGTAGCCGTATATATTCTTCAAAACTATGTTTTGTCGATAGCTGTACATTCTTTTCTTTAACCTCTTTATCATAACTGCTCTTTAGGAATAGTCTGTATATCTCCGCCTTGGTCTTAGGAAGTTGTTTCCCCTTTTCTTTATATGCATCAATCAATACACTCAAGAAGAAAGGATTCTTTATGAAGTCTTCCAACTGATTGGCAAAGACGCTTCTCATAAAACCATCACTATCTACCTCGCGTTTTGCAGCATAGTCTCTGGCGTCGCCTATACTTAAATCTTCCAAGAACAATTCTGTAAACAACTCCAGTTGGCGTTCCCTGCGGAAGTTACTACGGCACGATAGCACCATTTTCATTTCTGGATGTTCGTAGGCATAACCGCCAACTTCTTCCAGAAGGTCTTCATATTTTTGACCGTTTACCTCGTCCAGTGCATCGATGATGACCACAACCTCTTTGCCATCCACATACTGAGTTATAGGCAGGTCGTCACGCTTTAGCTTAGTATTAGTCCTAACCTCAAAACTCACTGGAAGGTAAAGACAACTTTGCTGCAATTCCCAGCATAGTTGTTTCAGTTCCGTTGTCTTACCTGTCTGTGCACTGCTATACAGAATGAACTTATTAGTCGATGTCTCCTCTACTCCCGTAACATAGTCAGCCAAGGTATGGCGTTCTTTTTTCCCAAGTACGTAATATATGAAGTTGTTCTCCGATTGGTCAGAAGTGCAGAAACGGCGAATATAGCCATCTACTGCTTTGTGTTTTGTCAGTCCCCTACGTATCTGTTGCCCATTTTTGGTTTCTTGATTTGTCAGAAGTGCAGTCAGTTTGTCTAATTTCTCATCTATCGAAATGATTCCCTGTATGGTAATATAATGAGATACTTCTTCGTCCTTACTCAATTCCTCAATCCATAATTGAGCAAGGCTTTTCAGAATCATACCCTCCTTTTCCCACTTTTCTGTCGAGTAAAGCTCTTTTAACTGGTTGAGGTCGTTAAAATATTTTTGGGCAATGCGCTGCCTGACGGTATCGTCTGCACACCATCGTTCCAATGCTGTCTGATAGCATTGCTCAATCCTTTCATCCAACGTTGTTTTATCCTTCTTTGAAATGATTTCTCTCAAAGAAGGTAACGATCCCGCCAAATAAGAGGCTATAAAGCCCCATAATATAGAACTAATGTCCACTATTATTTCTTTCTTTAATATAAAGATGGGCGACTTCCTACTCTCCCACATCGTATTGCAGTACCATCGGCTCTTTCGGGTTTTACTTCTCTGTTCGGTATGGGAAGAGGTAGATCCACCGCAGACATAGTCACCTTCGATTAATCTTTAATAAGGTAGCGTAGGCTACCAAGCAGCTGAGAACAGCGTCAAGGATATAACTGTTGCAATGTTCAACACCATGACCGGCACACTGATACCGCATACAGAAAACACCGCGATGACAAAACAGATAAGCAGCAGTATTTCTACCACCCAATCAATCCAATCTTTCGGTCGATCCTACTTGAATAACAGCATCTTTAGTAAATGTATCATATATGACCCTACGGCTAACGGATCACATAGAGGAACAAAAACTTGGCTGATTGCCATCACCAACGAGGAACCACCCGTCATATTCTCTAGTACATTTAGCGTCCTCCTCAGGACGGGCACTGCCTAGCATCTCGCTAGACACGCCTAAACAATAGTTACTTTTTTCATCGTAATAATGTATTAAACGTTTATAAAAATTAATCTAATTCCATCTTTTCGATGGTATTATTATTTACTAAAGATCCATTATTCCCGTAAGCGTCCAATTTTCACACTCTATACCATTGGATGCCGATAAACAGGGGCATCTTGAGATTTCCCATAAACTTAACTGGACTAAAATTTTAATTATTTAACTGGTTGGCATAGCATCATGGGTGTCAGATTCTCATAATCCGTACGTCCATCTACACATGCCATAAAAAATTTCTTCAGATAATCGCACACCGAGATAGCCTGAGCCTTGCACGTGGCAATGATGGTGTGATAGACAGCAGAGCTCTCTACCCCCTCATTGCTACCGAAAGATTTCGAGTTGGATCTTTCGATTGTCATTGTCCTGATATTGCGTTCCGCCTCAGAGTTCTTGGACGAGCCAAGCGGCAAAGCCGAGCGGTCTATCGTGTAGCGACCGTCGTTCCTCCAAGCCATGACCTGCTTCCAGGAGTTATCAAAATAGTTGAGGGCATTCGACTTCTGGCTTTTGGTAACAAACTTCTCATCGCGCAGCACCTCATACAGTTCCCTGTATTTCTTTGCCTCGCGCTGAGACTTGCGCAGTTCCTTCTGAGTCTTTACAAGCTCATTCTTCATCTGGTCTAGCTGAGCGTGCATATTATCAAAGCCTTTCTGAAGGACTTCCTTCATCTTGTTCGATTCGGCAAGCTGACTGCTGATAGCATCAAGCGTAGCCTGCAACTTGTCAAAGCGATCCATCTGGGCATCTAGCTTGGCATGTAGAGTCTCGTTCTGAGCCTCCCTCTCCTTAAGCTGACCATATATAAAGTTGATGAAGTCATTCTTCTCCGAATCGGTCATTCCTTCGCATGAAATTAAGGTTGGAATGTCAGGTCCACCCTGGCGTTCCAATTGCATAGGCCCTCCAACTTCTCTACCAACTCCTTGAGCTCCTGGTAGCTTAGATTCTTCTTCTCTATCCTGAGCTCGTTGCCAAACACCAGTTTCATATACTTGACACATGATGCTCTTTTCGGGCCTTTGGACTTTTTCTCTTCTGGCTACGGCTTAGGCTCTTCATCGCGTCCCACGATCTCAACCGGAACAATCCGCTTCTTACGATCACGGAACCACTTGTTAAACACCTGATAGGGTACACCCTGCTTGATACAGCGCTCGGCTATGCCGCTTGGCTCGTCCAAGAACTGCTCTATCGACATTCCATTCGGTTCTCCCTCCAATTTGTAGAGAAACCAAAGCTTTTCACAATCTTCACTACTGCACATAATCTTAACAAAATTAAGTTTAGTGCAAAAGTAGCCATTAGCTCGGAGCTACACAATATGTGAAAATTGGACGCTTACAGTCAGATGTCAAGATCCACTTATCAGCTGGATTATCTTTCTTATCATACAATAGCCTAATCTCCAATTCATCCCTATATTCGTATGGCTTGAAGAAATGTTCCCTCTTTATTATTCGTTACACTTTTAAACCGTGGGGGTGATATACACCCGCCAACTACCGTCTTTCTCGCCTCTCTCCACGAATTTCTTTTCTATCAGTTGATCCAGCAGTTTCTGGATGGCCGTCACACTGATGCCTGTCACCTCTTTCATGTCGGTCAGTGTCAGTGTCGGTTCCGTCAGCATGGCATTCAGTATCTTTCCATAGTTTGGAGTCCTGAACACGATACGCTCCCCGTCATACCACCATACGTTCTCATTCTTTTCTGTTAGGAAAAGCACGTCGTTGTAAACCTCCGTGGCCACCAACCCGTTGAAATACTTCATAAAAGGCTTGATGTCTTTGAGCTCTGCATGGGCACCGTCGCTGGGCACCGGCCCCACCTCCAGGTCTGCCTGATGCAACGCCTCAAGATACTCGCTCTTCTTGCGGCTCCTCACCACAATCATCGGATAATCGTGCCTGCACAATATGAAGTTCACCATCAATCGGGCAATACGACCGTTGCCGTCCTCAAACGGGTGGATGCGGATATAGCGGTAATGGAACAGTGTAGCCAATTCTACGGGAGATAGTTTTCCTTCCTGCTCGGCCGCGTTATACCAGTCCACCAAATCACTCATCAAACTTGGAGTCTCTTCGGGCGAGGCATACTCGAATCGGTCGCCATAGCGTGTTATCACACTATTGGGGCGGGTCTTGTACTGCCCAGCATGAACCGTATAGCTCGTCTGCACACCGCCAGGCAAGTCCCGATACACTGTATAATCCTCCCTCAACAGGGTCTTGTGTAGCGTGCGGATGAAGTTTTGCGTCAGCGGCATCTCCTTCACCCTGGCCTCCTCGGTCATCATCTTGAGGCCCACGTTGCTAGCCGTCATCTCTTGCACATCACGCACGTCAGCCTCACCAATCACCTTACCAAACAGCAACAGGATTTCCGTCTGCCCGTATGTCAGTGTATTACCCTCTATGTGGTTGCTATTATAGTTAAAGTCCACCGTAAACCTGTGGCTCAATCTCTCCCTGTCCTTCTCCGAGAGAGGTTGCAGCTCATTCCACGCCTCCAGTGCCTTTTTGATATTCAGATACTTCATACTATCTTAATGATTAAATGACGCTGCAAAATTACAAAATCTTTTTAAAATGGTTGTAACATTACAACCTTTTTAACAACATTTTGGATTAAACCCTATATTCTTCGTGAACCGGTTTTCTCCTTTCTTCCATTTCGTATCTTTCGTCTCTTTCGATGTCCCCTTTCCTAAACCTCCGCTAACCCCAGCTCCCTGTACTTCTTAAACATTAGCATAAACACCTCGTCTATCAGTATCAATATGGCAAAGCGGAAGAAATAGTTCCTATACACATATCCTTTGTCCGCCAAAGTATTCAGCGTAGGTACATCTTTCATATACGATGCAGTATTATGCGCCGTCCTGTTCCTATGTTCAAACACCAGTTGCTGATAGAACCCCTGAAGCTGCGAACCAAGAAACTCGCTGTCCGACAATATCAGCTGTTTGTCACTCATCACATCCTGCCAATGCTCCTTGAAGAACAGATACTCTCTATAGTTCCATGCCGTCAGTGGAGAATACTCCATCATGGCCAGCAGCCTTGTGACAATATCCTTGATAAACACAACTTTCTTCTCTTTGAACAGGCGCTCTTCCCACTCTTTTTCCGGATAACGCTGCCTCATCTGATTATCGAGGATTTCGTCCTTTGCCTTCTGATCCAGCATAGCCCCATTTCTCGTTTGTTCTGCAATGATATGTTCCGCTTTCTTTCTCCGTTTGTCGTCAACGTCGTGTTCCCATTTCACCCTGATTTCAGCCTTCAGTTCTTCAGCCACAGAAACATCCGCCAACGTATCCAAAGGAGTAAATCTGCTGTCAAATCCCTTGATCAGACCGTTCAAGTCCGCATAGATGCCCTTCTTGTGCTTATACTCAGAACATTCACCATATTGCTTCACGTTCAGCAAGTCATACCTATAGCGATAGTCATTGGTCGCCATCACCCAGCAGATGCATTTCAGTTTCTGTTCCTGCGCGCCTGTTACCCTCAGAAACAACGACTGCATGAAATACTCTCCAAGCGCACTGTTCTCAATACCCACAGGCAATGAAGTGCAAGCATAAACACCGTCAGCAAGCACTTCCATCAAAGGATTCAGTATAAAGTCCGTGTGTACTTCAGTGAACATACGCCCAGATTATATCTATTGATCTGCCTAAACGTTCACGCAAATTACCCAGTCTGTTGGGCGATTTTGCGTAATAATCCCAATCCTTCTTCTCGGATATCTCTCTGTTGATCTTTTTTTCAAGACCAGTCAGATCTTCGTTCAAAGACATGCCGGCAAAAACGATGGAGTATATCAAGCCAAAGAACCAGTAGTCAGCGTCTATCCACGACGCAAAAGCATCCCTGCCCTTACTGTCAAGTCTGAACATCGGCCTCAGCCGTTCCACCGCCGCCCTCAACGCTTCGTATCTCTCTTTCCAACATTGCTGCGGAAAAGTGTCCTCAAAGCTGAACCCGTCGAACTTCCATTCGCGGTCTTCTTGTTCCAGCCCCAACAGATACGACACATAGTCAGCATAAAAACTCTCGCGGCTCGATGATGCCGAATACCCCACCAATACCTTGTTATGGTTCTCAGTGATGCTATATTGTGAGATAATAGCCAGGTAGCGCACAAAGTCTATCTTGATGGGCTGCATCTTATCCATCAGCTGAATGCCGCACAGCACGTCCTGCTTGTCAGCCGTCTGTCCTTCCAGATAGGGCAGCAAGTCTTCATTCAGGTAGTATAGCGACCGTCTGCTCTCCAGAGCCGACAGCTTCTTGCCGAAGAAGTTGATGTCCCTGAACAATTGCGAGAACCCCCTCTGCACCTCTCTGGCATTCGCCGTTGTCGGAACGATATAGCTATAGCCCAGGAAAGTCTTGTCGAAAAACTGCTCATTCAGTCCCGTAGTCAGTACCGCATAGCGGTCATCTTTCGCCAGCCGCTTCCTGATGCCCTCTGCCGTATTGTCTCCATTCTCAACAAGCAATTCGCTGAACCGCCATTTGATAGGCCCCTTCGCCTGCGTGCCTTCCACCGCCTCGTCTGCCGCGTCATCCTCATCACTTGCCAACATCTCCGGCTTCTCAAACTTGCTCTTGATGGGCATAAAGCCCAGGTATGCCAGCAGAATGGACGACAGCCGTTGCTGACCGTCAATAATCAGGTTCTGCCCAGCCGTCTCCACGTCTGCCTTGTAGAGGGCTATCGTCACCGGCTGCACAAACTGCCCATCTTCTATGGATTGCAGCAGCCTCATCACATCCTTCTCGTCCCACACAAAACTCCGCTGATATTCCGGCAAGATGATGTTCCTCTTGAGCATCATCTGTATCCAGTGCTTCAGCGAGTATTCGCCGTAGTAAACTCTGCTGTCCATAAATTGGTCTCTAAAAACAATTAAGTATTTTATTCTCTATCCATAATCAATCCTTCATCTGCCTTCCTCCATCTAGCAGCAACAAGATCTTCGAAGTTCACATCTTTCAAATCCAGTTTGTCAGCATGTTCAGTAACAATTATCTGAACCTTATTATTTACACTTTGGGCAAAATTATAGATAGTATTAAAGATGTTTGTCACATCTTCCAAGTCTTGATTAAATCTATCTTTCTCCTCTTGTGTATCAACTTCACTGCCTTCTTTCCGTTTCCACATATCCTCAGCGTTAAACTGAGCATAATTGTCTTTCGTGGGGAAATATACCTGACTTGGTTGGTCAATGAACAGTATCGAAGGTATTGTACTATTATTATTGGTCGCAAAATAATGACTCAATGATAAGAATAGACACAAGTGAGCGTTCAGCCAGTTCCTTCCGCTCCCAATTTGTCTGAGTCTCAGTTTCTCTTCTCCTTTTTCAAAAGTCAGTTCAAAATTACTTAAACTAAACCTCAATTTATAGCCATCCAAAGAAGGTTCAAAGGAAAGGTCTCTCCTATACACCTCCAAGTAGTTATTGATACTTTTGGAGGCAGCTTCCATCTTTGTCTTAATCCTATATTTCTTGTTGAATGTCGTTTCTAATTCTGACAGTTCCGCTCTTTTTGCGGCCAATTGCTTCTCCAGTCCGCTGTCTTGCAAGTTGATGACTGCATCCAGAAAGCCCTCCAACTCAAGCATCTTTTTGTAACCTTGCTCTTCCAGAGAACGATTGTTGCGTAATTCGTCTATTATCTTTTTTAGTCCAACTATTTCCTTGTCAGTTTGGTGAAGCTCTTCTTGATACGCCCTCATTCTCTCCTCTGCTTCTCCTTTCTTGAAATGCATTTCATCCCCGAGAAGTGGTGCCTTTCTTATCTTCTCATTCAGATTTTCTATGGAACGATACAACTGTTTAACCTCATCTTCTATCAAATGTGTATGTTGCTTACAGAAAGGACATATAGAATAGTCAATCTTTGCTTCATCTACAAATCGCGCGGAGGACAGCTCGTATTTATAGCTGTTTACATATTTGATTGTATCTTCATAATCCTGTATCTCCAGTTGCATTTGTCTGATGGCAGCATGAAGTTGATTTCTCTTAGTCTGTAGTTCCCGGTATCTGGAAATATAATGAGACACCTCGCTTGATGAATCTGCCTGTATATTTTCGGTAGAAGTCTGCTGTATTTCTTCTTTTACTTTTTGTGCAGCCTTCATGATATACGATGCAGCTCCTATACCTAGCAGATCTTTATTTGTCGTGTCTTTGTATTGTTGCAGAAGCACGTCTATATTGTCTTCATAGTTCTGAAGTGTCTTCTCTTCAAAGTCCTGCCTTTTCTCTAATAACGTGATTTCCTTTTTGATCTTGTCGATTCTAACAGATGTTGTGAAGTACTCTGCATCCACAAATCCTGCAAATATTTTAAACTGCTCAATGACCTGTTCTTTCTTCTCCTTCTCATCAAATCTATAAAACAAAGCCAGTTTGTTAGCAACAAGGTTTTGATGTTGAAGTATATATGACATCATATTCCTTACTGATGGTCTGCCTTTTATCTTGCTAGAATACTCTTCATCATCTTTCTCCTGCGTATTGGGTATATTCAATCCAAAAAGGAAACCAAGCTGTTTTCTGTAGTCAACTTTCCTCATTAAATTGCTTTCGTTGAAATAATCAAGCGTAATACCTTTTTCATCTTCAAGTTGGTCATCCAATTGTAAATAATACGCTCCCTTTTCAGTCTGCGAGTGCCCCAGCACCCACTGGCTTCCATTTATCACCATCAAAACAAAATATAACTTTGCATTGTCGGTAATTACTCCCTTAGGAATGGTTTCCACGTCGGCCCCCATACAATAATCAAAAATCTCTATAAGGGCAGACTTACCTGTTGATGAACGGCCAGTAACAATATTTAAACCTTCATGGAGCGGAACGCCATGCCGTTTTCCCGCTTTGTCAATCAGCCCTATATATTTGATTCTTGTTTCCATATATCCTTAACACCTAAAATGGTTAATATATCTGCTACGCTCATGTCCTTGAACAGTTTGTTCAAGTTCTTAGC